>Ga0209253_10000003_pt1 | contig 159315 bp, 144 predicted proteins | sample FrelakmetBRP12BR_FD_187145 | JGI IMG/M metagenome (GOLD analysis project Ga0209253, IMG submission 187145) | Freshwater lake sediment microbial communities from the University of Notre Dame, USA, for methane emissions studies - BRP12 BR (SPAdes)... | ecosystem: Environmental > Aquatic >...
CTTCTCCGAACCGGGGTTGGCGGCCTATGCGGCGCAGGGCGATACCGAGGCCGGCCTGAGCCAGGCGCTGCACGACGGCTGCGAGGTCGCGATGGTGACGCGCGGTGCGCGCAGCGTGATGTGGATGCGCCGCGGCGGCGCGCCGCAGCAACTGAGCGTGCCCGCAGTCGAGGCCGTTGACACCACCGCCGCCGGCGACGTGTTTCACGCCGCACTGGCGGTTGCGTTGGGCGAACGGATGGTCGAGCGGGAGGCGGTCGGTTTCGCGGCCGCGGCAGCCGCCATCAAATGCCTGCGCGGGCCGGGCGTGCTGGGTGCGCCGACGCGCAGCCAGCTGGAGGCCGCGATGGATCAGCCGCGATGATCGCGCAATGCGTTCGCGGTCGTGCTGCGCCGTGCGGGCGCCGGCAGCGTGGCCCCGCAGTGCGCCACGGCACAATGCACGCATGAAGATCGTGATACTCGGTGCCGGGCGGGTCGGCGAGAGCGTGGCCGAGAGCATGGTGTCCGAGCGCAACGACATCACGATGATCGACACCGACCCGGCGCGCCTGCAGACGCTGCAGGACCGGTTGGACCTGCGCGGCGTGGTCGGCAACGGCATTCAGCCATCCGTGCTGCGCGAGGCAGGCATCGAAGACGCCGACATGCTGATCGCCTGCGCGCCGCTGGACGAGACCAACCTGGTCGTCTGCAAGGTGGCGCACGACCTGTTCAACGTGCCGACCACGATCGCGCGCATCCGTTCACCGGAGTTCGAGACCGGCGCACCGCTGCTCGATAAGACCGGCTTCGCGGTCGATCAGGTGATCTGTCCCGAGCAATCGGTCACTGCCTACGTGCGCAAGCTGGTGCGCTATCCGCAGGCCTTGCAGGTGCTGGAGTTCGCCGACGGCTTGGTCAGCCTGATTGCCGTGCGCGCGGTGGCGGGCGGGCCTCTGGTGACGCACAGCCTGGCCGAGATTCCGAGCCTGGTGCCCGATGTCGAGATGCGCATCGTCGCGATCTACCGGCAGGACAAGGCCTTGACCGAGCTGGCCGGCATGACCCGCATCGAGCCCGGCGACGAGGTGTTCGTGCTGGCCGCCACCAAGGAGATCAGCACGGTGCTGGGCGCGCTGCGCAAGATGGACCGGCCGGTCAAGCGGGTGATGATCGCCGGCGGCGGCAAGGTGGGCCTGCGCCTGGCGCGCGAGATCCACGCCGAGTACCAGATCAAAATCATCGAGGCCAACCTCGCGCGCTGCAACTACCTGGCCACGCAGCTGCCGCCCGAAGTGCTGGTGCTGAACGGCGACTCGACCGACGAAGACCTGATGACCGAGGAGAACGTTGCCGAGATGGACCTGTTTCTCGCGCTCACCAGCGACGACGAGAACAATATCATGGCCTGCCTGCTGGCCAAGCGGCTCGGTGCGCACCGGGTGTTCGCGCTGATCAATCGCAAGGCCTATGCCGACCTGGTGCAGGGCTCGCAGATCGACATCGCGATCTCGCCGGCGCATGCGGTGATCGGCGAATTGCTGGCGTTCGTGCGGCGTGGCGACGTCGCCGCCGTGCACAGCCTGCGCCGCGGCGCCGCCGAGGCGCTGGAGGTGGTGGTGCGCGGCGACCGCAAGACCTGCAAGGTAGCGGGCCGTCGCATCGAGGAGATCGACCTGCCCGCGGGGGCGCAGATCGGCGCGATCGTGCGCGCGAACCACGACGCCGGCGACGTCCCCAAGGTCATCTTCCCGCACCACGACACAACCATCGAAACCGGCGACCACGTGGTCGTGTTCGTGCCGCGCAAGCGCATGGTGCGCGAGATCGAGAAGCTGTTCCAGGTCAGCGCCACGTTTCTCTTCTGATGCTCTCGCCACTCGCCGTCATCGCGCTGGTCGGCCGCCTGACCGTGTTGTTTGCGCTGCTGATGCTGGTGCCGCTGGGATTTGCCTGGTTCGACCACGATCGGGCCGAACACGCATTCGTCGTGTCGACCCTGATCACGGCGGTGGCGGGCATCGCGATCAGCCTGGCGACGCGACGATTCAGGCGTGAGCTGCAGGCCAAGGACGGCTTTGTGCTGGTCGGCCTGACCTGGGCGGTGATGCCGGCCTTCTCCGCGTTGCCGCTGATGCTGGCGATTCCGGGGTTGAGCTTCACCGACGCCTATTTCGAGACCATGTCCGGCCTGACGACGACCGGGGCCACTGTCATCGTCGGGCTGGACCAGCTGCCGCTGTCGGTGAACGTGTGGCGCTGCCTGCTGGTGCTGGTGGGGGGGTTGGGCATCATCGTGCTGGCGGTGGCAGTGCTTCCGCTGCTGGGCGTCGGCGGTGCGCAGCTGTTCAAGGCCGAGACCGCCGGGCCGATGAAGGACCAGAAGCTCACGCCGCGCATCGCCGAGACCGCGCGCGGCCTGTGGGGGGTGTACTTCGGGCTGGCACTCGCATGTACGCTCGGGTTCCGCTGGGCGGGGATGACCTGGTCCGACGCCTTCATGCATATGTGCGCGACCATGGGCCTGGGCGGCTTCTCCTCGCACGACCAGAGCTTCGGGTTCTGGAACTCGCCAGCCATCGAGGCCGTGGCCGTGCTGTTCATGATGCTGTCAGGGGTCAATTTCGGCCTGTACTTCGTGGCTTTGAAGCGGCGCTCGTTGCGCGTGTTGTGGGGCAATGCCGAGGCGCGCGCGTTCGTCGTCGTGATGGTCGCCTCGGTGCTTTTCGTCGCTGCCTACCTGCAGGTGCACGGCACGTACCCGAGCTTCGCCGAAGCGCTGCGCCACTCGATGTTCAACCTCGTCTCGATTGCCACCACGACTGGCTTTGCGTCGGTCGACTACGCTCAATGGCCGGTCTTCGTTCCGATGTCGATGTTGCTGCTGGGCAGCTTCGCGACTTGCGCCGGTTCGACCGGCGGCGGGATCAAGATGGTGCGCATGCTGCTGCTGGTCAAACAGTCGCACCGCGAACTGGTGCGGATCGTGCACCCCAACGTCGTCAACCCGGTCGTGCTGGGTGGCGAGGCCGTCAGCCCGCGCGTGATGCAGAGCGTGATCGCCTTCATGATGATCTACGGTGCATCGCTGACGGCGCTCAGCATGGTGCTGGTGTTCCTGGGGCTCGAACCGGTCACCGCGTTCAGCGCGGTGATCGCCTGCCTCAACAACATCGGCCCCGGGCTCGGCGAAGTGGGCCCGGCGGGCAACTATCAGGGCTTGAGCGACCTCCAGACCTGGGTCTGCACTTTCGCGATGCTGATCGGGCGGCTCGAGCTGCTGTCGCTGCTGGTGCTGTTCACACCGCAGTTCTGGCGCCGGTGAAATCGATCGGCGCTCGCCGCGGCAGCCCCGTGCCGCGTCAGGGGCAAGCGCCGCGCACCGACCGACATTGGCAATCGAAGTTATTCTGCGTGACTGTCAGGAAACCATGCCTCAGGGCGACGTGACCTGAATCCGTCCAGCCCGGGAGACCCATGCACGCCACCTTGCCCCTGCTTGCCCGCACCGACTTCCCGCCCTTGCGCCGTGCGCGGCTCGACACGCTGCAGGTCAACCTGGGCTATGTCTGCAACCAGAGTTGCTTGCACTGCCATGTCAACGCGGGCCCCAATCGCACCGAGTCGATGGACGGCGGCACGGTCGAGCTGGTGCTCGAGGTGCTGGCGCGCCGGCGCGTGAAGACGCTGGACCTGACCGGCGGTGCGCCCGAGCTCAACCCGCACTTCAGGCACCTGGTGCGCGCGGCCCGCGAGCTGGGTGTGGAGGTGATCGACCGCTGCAACCTGACGATCCTGCTCGAAACCGGACATGAAGACCTGGCCGAGTTCCTGGCCGCACAGCGCGTCCAGGTGGTGGCCTCGCTGCCGTGTTATTCGATGAGCAACGTGGATCGCCAGCGCGGCGATGGTGTGTTCGCCAAGAGCGTCGTTGCACTCCAGCGGCTGAACGCGCTGGGTTACGCGCAGGAGGGGTCGGGCCTGGTCCTGAACCTGGTCTACAACCCCCAGGGGCCGACGTTGCCACCCACGCAGACGGCACTGGAGGCCGATTACCGACGCGAACTGATCGAGCATTTCGGCATCCGGTTCAACCAGCTCTATGTGCTGACCAACATGCCGATCCAGCGCTTCGGCAGCACGCTGATCTCGAAGGGCCAGTTTCACGACTACATGCAATTGCTCAAGGGCTCGTTTCGTGCCGATAACCTGCCCACGGTGATGTGCAACTCGCTCGTCAGCGTCGATTGGCAGGGCCACTTGTACGACTGCGATTTCAATCAGATGCTCGCGCTGCCCACCCGATTGAACGGTGCCGAGCGGTCACACCTGCGCGAATTGCTCAGCTGCAGCCCGGTGGGCAAGCCGATCCGCGTCGCCGATCATTGTTATGGCTGCACGGCCGGGCAGGGCAGCAGCTGCGGCGGTGCGCTCGACGCGAAGGCGGCCTGAGCGTGCGCAAGGCTCCCCGGTGAGTGCCCAGATGCTGTCGATCGTCGTGCCGGTGTTGAACGAGGCTGCGGGCATCGTGCCTGCCCTCGTGGCACTGGCGCCGTTGCGCGCGGCCGGGCATGAACTCATCGTCGTCGATGGCGGCAGCAGCGACGGCACGGCCGCGCTGGCAGCGGGCATGGCCGACCGGCTGCTGCGGGTCGAACGCGGCCGCGCGCGGCAGATGAACGCGGGAGCGGTGGCAGCGCGCGGTGGGGCACTGCTGTTCCTGCATGCCGACACGGTGCTGCCGGAAGGAGCGGTCGACGCGATCCGCGGCGCGCTGGATGGCGCGGCGGTCTGGGGCCGCTTCGACGTGCGGATCGCCGGGCGTTCGGCGCTGTTTCCGCTGATCGCGACGCTGATGAACTGGCGCTCGCGCTGCACCGGCATCGCCACCGGCGACCAGGCGATCTTCGTTCGGCGCGCGGCGTTCGAGGCAGTCGGCGGGTTTCCCGACCAACCGCTGATGGAGGACGTCGAACTTTCGCGGCGCCTGCTGCGGCTGGGCGCACCGGCCTGCCTGCGCTTGCGCGTCGTGACCTCAGGACGGCGCTGGGAGCGGTCTGGCGTCTGGCGCACCGTGCGGCTGATGTGGCGGCTGCGCCTGCTGTACTGGCTTGGCACGCCGGCCGATCGGCTGGCCGAGGACTATCGATGATCGGCGGCTGCGCGGTCGTCGTGATGACCAAGGCGCCGCTGGTGGGCTACGCCAAGACACGACTGATTCCCGCGCTCGGCGCCGCCGGTGCGGCGGCGTTGGCCGAGCGGATGATCGAGCATGCCGTCGATCAAGCCTGCGACGCGGCGCTCGGGCCGGTGTGGCTGGTCGGCGCGCCGGACATTGGACATCCGCTGTTCGAGCGCCTGGCCGCCACGCGCGGCGTTCGGGTGAGCCCGCAGGGTGACGGCGACCTTGGCGCGCGCATGTCGCGCGCGCTCGAACTCGCCTTGGCGACGTGCCGTCGCGCGCTGTTGATCGGCGCCGATGCCCCCGCCATCGTTGCGCCGACGCTGCGGCGCGCGGCCGCGCTGCTCGACGATCACGACGCGGTGTTCATACCGGCCCTCGACGGCGGGTATGTCGCTGTCGGGCTGCGGCGGCCCGCGCCCGGGCTGTTCAGCGGCATGGTCTGGAGCACCGCTCGGGTGATGCGCGACACGCGCGAGCGGCTGCGGCTCGCCGGACTGCGCCATGCCGAGCTGGCGCCGGTCGCCGACATCGACCTACCCGGCGACCTGACGCACCTGCCACCGTCGTGGCCCGAGTCGGGCAGCGTCCAGATCCGCGACGGCGCACCGGACATGGCGTTTCGACAAACCACGGAGTAGCAAAGATGTTGGCCATCATCGGCGGCACAGGCCTGTACGACATGCCCGGCATGCGGATCGAAGAGCAGATCACCGGCGACACGCCGTTCGGCGCGCCGTCGGGCGCGATCGTGCGTGGCCGCATCGGTGCTGCGTCGGTGCTGTTCCTGGCCCGGCACGGCAGCGGGCACCGACTGCTGCCGCACGAGGTGAACTACCGCGCCAACATCTTTGCGCTCAAGCGCGCCGGCGCGACGATGGCGCTCGGATTCTCGGCCGTGGGCAGCCTGGCCGAAGGGATCGCACCCGGCGAGTTCGCGGTGCCCGAGCAGTACATCGATTTCACGCGGGGCCCGCGCGAACACACGTTCTTCGGCCGCGGTGTTGTGGCGCATGTGTCGACCGCGACGCCGGTGAGCGCCGCGATCACCGACGCCGTGGGCGCCAGCGCCGCGGCGCTGGGTCTGCGGCTGCACCGCGGAGTGACCTATGCCTGTGTCGAAGGGCCGCGCCTGGGCACGCGCGCCGAAAGCCACCTCCTGCGCCAGTCCGGCTGCCACCTGGTCGGCATGACCAACGTGCCCGAGGTGTTTCTGGCGCGCGAGGCGCAGATGGCCTACGCCACGGTCGGCATCGTCACCGACTACGACTGCTGGATGGACGATCCGTCGCACCACGTGTCGGTGGCGGCGATCTTCGAGCGCTACGGCCAGAGCCTGGTCCAGGCGCGCGCGATGCTCGAACGGCTTCTGTCGCAACCGCTGCCCGAGCCGGAGAGCGCGATCCGCACGGCTCTGCAAAGCGCCATTCTGACGCCCGACGCCGCATTGACATCGGAGCAACGCGACTGGATGGCCGTGTTGCGGCGTTAGCCGCGGGTCCCGCACACCGGGCAGCCGGCCTGGCGCGCGACGCGGATCTCGCCCCATTCCATCGTGCGCGCATCGAGCATCTGCAGTCGCCCGGCCAGCGACGAGCCAACCCCCGCCAGCAGCTTGAGTGCCTCGGCGGCCTGCATCGTGCCGATGATCCCCACCAGCGGCGCGAACACGCCCATCGTCGCGCACAGCGTCTCTTCGAGCGTCACTTCCGGAGGAAACACGCAGGCGTAGCAGGGCGAGCGCGGATCGCGCGGGTCGTACACCGAGATCTGCCCGTCGAACCGGATCGCCGCTCCGGCGACCAGCGGTCTGCCATGGCGGACGCAGGCCGCGTTCACCGCATGGCGCGTCTTGAAGTTGTCGCTGCAATCGATCACCACGTCCGCGGCCGCGACCCACGTATCGAGCGCGCCGGCGTCGGCGCGTTGCACGACGGCCTGCACCTGGACGTCGGGATTGATTGCCGTGATCGACATGCGCGCCGATTCGGCCTTGGCCTGGCCGATGCGCGACAGGTTGTGCGCGATCTGCCGCTGCAGGTTAGTCACATCGACCCGGTCGTCGTCGACGATCGTGATCCGGCCGACCCCGGCGCTGCCGAGATACAGGGCCACCGGCGAACCGAGGCCACCGGCTCCGATCACCAGCGCGTGGGCATCGAGCAGGCGCTGCTGCCCTTCGATGCCGATCTCGTCGAGCAGGATGTGGCGCGAGTAGCGCAGCAACTGGCCGTCGTCCATGCGGACAGCATAGCGCGCAGCCCGTCGACATGGCACCGGGGTCGCGCTGTCAGGGCCGGGCCTCGTAGACCAGGTTGAACGGGGTCTCGGTCGCGCGGCGAAACCGGCTGAAGCCGCCTCGGGTGACGACGTCGCGCGTGCGCGCCTCGCCCGCCTGCGCGCCCAGGCAAAGGCCAACCTCCTGCGCCCGGGAAGCCGGCGTGCAGATCATCGTCGAGGCCGAATAGAAGATGCGACCCACCGGATTCAGGTTGGCGCGCAGGCTGTCGTTGGCGAACGGCTCGACGATGAGCCAGGTGCCGTCGGCGTTGAGTGTTTCGCGCACGTGCGTTGCCGCGCCGACCGGATCGCCCATGTCGTGCAGGCAGTCGAACACCGCAACCAGGTCGAAACCGCGGCCCGGGTAGGTCTTGGCGGATGCCACCTCGAAATTCAGGCGCCCGTTGAGGCCGGCGCGGTCTGCGGACTGCTTTGCGATCTCGATGGAAGGCGCGTGGAAATCGTAGCCGGTGAAACGCGACTGGGGATAGGCCTGCGCCATGATCAGCGTCGATGCCCCGTGACCGCAGCCCACGTCGGCCACTCGCGCGCCGCGCTTGAGCTTGGCCTCGACGCCTTCGAGCGCGGGCAGCCATTTGTCGACCAGGTTCGCCGCGTAACCAGGCCTGAAGAACCGCTCCGTGCCGTGGAACAGCGCAGTGTCGTGCTCATGCCAGCCCAGGCCGAGGCCGGTGCGAAACGCCTGCACCATCTTCGGGATGGCCTTGAACTGCGCGGTCGCGATCTGGAAGGCGCCGGGTACGAAGGCCGGGCTGCCCTCTTCGGCCAGCGCGAACGCCTGTTCGGCGTTCATGCTGAACTGGTCGTTGGCCGGGTCGTACTCGACATAGCCGCTGGCCGCTTGCGCCGACAGCCACTCGCGCAGGTAGCGCGCGTCGGTCTCGGTGCGCTGCGCCAGCGCCTCCGCGGTCGACGGCGGGCCGGCAGCCAGGGCCTTATACAGGCCGAGCTGGTCGCCGACCACGATGGTGGCGGCGTGCATGACCGCACCGAGGTCGTTGACAAACGCACCCATGAACGCATTCAGTCTTGCTTCATCCACAGCCATGACGGACTCCTCGCGCCACTCGCGTTGGAAGCGATCACTCCCTATACTGCGAGGGCAGTCGAATCCTCCACGCGATGAGGGGTGGGGCCAATACGCAGCCTTGCGTATGTGCGAGCGGCGCTACCGGGAAGGAACAGGTCGTGAATCACCTGACCCGCAACGATTACGCCGGGGCTTTGGCCCTGCTGGCTTCGCTGACCGACCAGATTGCGCCCGGACGCTCGTTCGGGCTGCAGGGCGTGCAGGCACTGCTGGAGGTCGTGCCGGCCGAGTTCGCGACGCTGAGCGAATGTTGCCTGGCCAGCGGACATCGCCGGGTATCGGGCCTGCCGGGGTTTGCACTGTCGGGCGCCGACCTCGAGAGCTTCGACCGCCACTTCTACACCCACCCGCTCGTGGGCTACCACGGCGTGCGCCGCGGGCAGTGCGTGCGGCGGATCTCCGATGAGCTCTCGATGAACGAGTTCCGGCGCACGGCGCTGTATGCCGACCACTACCGCCGCATCGGTATCGATCGCGTGATCGCGCTCCCGCTGTTGAGCGACGGCAGGATGCTGGTCAGTTTCGTGATGAACCGGGTGGGCCTGGATTTCAGCGAACGCGAGCGTGAACGGCTGGAACTGCTGCGGCCGCACCTGGCGCACCTGTATCGCATCTACGGAGAGTCCAGCGCGACTCCGGCCACGCGCCCGGGCGCCGAGCCCGTCTCGAATCATGCGCAGCCCTTGCCGCGCACGCAGCAGACGGCGCAGCTGACCCCGCGCGAGGCCGAGGTGCTGCAGTGGATCGCCTGCGGTAAGACCGATGCCGACGTGGCGGCGTTGCTGGGCTTGAGCCCACGCACGGTGCAGAAGCACCTCGAGCACATCTACCTGAAGCTGGGCGTCGAAACGCGCACCGCGGCCGTGATGCGGGCCTACGCGCGCACACCCGGACTGCACTAGCTCGCCCCCTTGGCCCTCGGGCGGCGTCTTATCATCGCGCCACTGAGCTTTCGCCATGGCCACGTCTCGCGAGTTTCACCGCTTTGTCGATTTGCTGACGGCCAGCGTGCCCTCGCTTGTGGCCGAGGTGACCGAGCGCGCTCACGGGCATCTGCAAGGGGCTTCACTCGCGCCGGCGGCCGCGGATGACCGGCAGCACGCGATGATCGTGTTGCAGGCCACGCGGCCCGGCGCGCGTGGCCTGGCTGCGGCCTTTTCGGCGGCGCTGCGCCAGCAGCTGCGCGACGAACTCGCGCGCTTGCCGGGCGACGAGGGGCGCGACGCTCCGGTCACCGGCCCGTCGACCGACAGCCTGACGCTGGTGGACGACCAGCAGATCGAAGAGGACATCGAGGTCGCGCGCGTCATCCAGGTGGTGGACACGGCGGCCGAGGGCGACCTGCGTGAGCTGCGCTCGCTGTGCGCCACGCTGCGCGGTGCGCCGGCGGCCTCGCCCGAACTGCACCCGATGCGGCCGGAGGTCTGTGCGCGGGCGCTGGCGCGGGCGCTGCAACAGCAGGAGTGGCCGCGCGAGTCGCGCCTGCTGGCGCTGCGGGTGGTCGGCAAATGCCTGGCCGATCGCCTGGCGGCGCTGTACCGCGAGCAGTTGCGCGAGCTGCGTCGTTGGGGCGTCCAGCCGGTGCCCTACCGCCTGCAGATTACGCCCGAGGTGCAGTCGCGCAGGCCGGGCGACGACGCAGCAATGCAACGACTGGCGCGCAGGGTGGGGGTCGGCGCGGACGGCGCAGCGGCGCAATTGATCCCCAAGCTGCTGACCCAGGTGGCCGATCAGGCGGGGCTGGATTCTTCGCTGCGCGCGCTGCTCGCACGGCTGGCCGCGCCCGCGATCCGCAGTGCCGGTGCCGAAGCCGGCGTGTTGTCGTCGTTCGAGCATCCGGTGTGGCGGCTGGTCGATCGCTTTGCCGCCGTGGCGTCGGTGCAATCGGGCAGCAGCGTGGCCAGCGCGCGCCTCGCGGCGCGGCTCGAGCCGGTCGTCGCCCGGCTGGAGCAATCGGCGGGCGCCTCGCTGGCCTCGTTCGAGCAAGCACTGGCCGACGTGGAGGATCTGGCTTCCGACTGGGCCGACGTGCAGCTGAGCGACGCCGGCGTCTCTTCACAGTCCGAACACGTGGAAGCCGGCGGCTCCTTGCCCACCGATTGGGGCGGCGCCGGCAGCTTGCCCACTGTGCCGATGGCGCTGAACCCCACCCATGCGGCAGAACAGCACACGCAGTGGTGGAACGGTCTGCGCGAAGGTCAGTTGCTGCGCATCTTCCTTCATGCGCGTTGGTCCACCATGCGTGTGACAGGCTGCACCCGCACGCATGTGCTGATCGGTTCGCGCGACGGCCGGCGCCTGCACTCCCTGAGCCGCAAGGCGCTGCTTCAGCTGCGCGAGCAGGGGCTGGCGACGACGATCGAATCGCCTCTGCCGGTGCGCCAGGCTGTGGACACGCTGACGCTCGATCTCGAGGCGCCGGACTGAGTGCCATGTGCCGCGCGTTCAGGCGTCCGACCAACGAGAAGGCCCGCACTCGGCGGGCCTCGTGAATTGCGCGAAAGGGCGACCTACTCCTTGACGTCGGCCTCGGCCTTGCGTTCGCTCATCGTCTTGCTGACGGCAACCGGCTTGCCCTTGAGTTGGTTGAGCGCCTGCGAGAGCTGGAAGTCCTCGGTGCTGCCGAATTCGGGCAGCGGCTTCGGCGGCTCCTTCAATCTGGATTGCTGGTCCTCGAGGCGCTTGCGGGCTTCATCACGCGCCTTTTCGCGCGCCTCGTCCTTCTTCTCGTCCGCGTTGCCCAGATGCTTCTCGAGGTCGGCCTCGCGCAGCCGCAACGCGGCAAAGACGTTGCCCTCCGCGGTTTCGTCCAGCCAGACATCAGGCACGATGCCCTTGGCCTGGATCGACCGTCCGCCGGGGGTGTAGTAGCGCGCGGTCGTGATCTTCAGCGCCGTGTCGGCGCTCAACGGGCGCACGGTTTGCACCGAGCCCTTGCCGAAGGTCTGTGCGCCCATCACCGTGGCGCGCTTGTGATCCTGCAGCGCGCCGGCGACGATCTCGCTCGCCGAGGCCGAACCCTCGTTGACCAGTACCACCAGCGGAACGCTCTTCAGTGCGGCCGGCAATCTTTTCAGCGGGTCGCTTCCGCCCCGGCGCAGGTAGAACTCCGGAGCGGCCTTGAAGCTGGCCTTCGATTCCGCGATCTGGCCATTGGTCGACACCACCTGCACGTCGGGCGGCAGGAACGCTGCCGACAACGCCACGGCGCCTTCGAGCAAGCCGCCGGGATCGTTGCGCAGGTCGAGCACCAAGCCCTTCAGGTTGGGATCCTGCTTGAAGATTTCGTCGACCTTGCGCGCGAAGTCGTCGATGGTGCGGTCCTGGAACTGGCTGACCCGCAGCCAGGCGTAACCGGGCTCGATCACCTTGCCGCGCACGCTCTGCACCCGGATTTCCTCGCGCACGATGGTGACGGGGAAGCTGCGGCTCTCGCTCTTGCGGAATACCGTGAGCATCACCTTGGTCGCCGGCTCGCCGCGCATGCGCTTGACGGCCTGGTCCATCGTGAGCCCCTTGACGGCCGTGTCGTCGATTCGGGTGATCAGGTCGCCGGCTTTGATGCCGGCGCGAAAGGCCGGCGAGCCTTCGATCGGCGAGACCACCTTGACCAAGCCGTCTTCCATGCCGATCTCGATGCCGACGCCGACGAATCGGCCGGTCGTGCCTTCACGGAATTCCTTGAAGGACTTCTTGTCGAAGTATTGCGAGTGCGGATCGAGCCCTGCGACCATTCCTGAGATCGCGTCGGTGATTAGCTTCTTCTCGTCGACAGTTTCGACGTAGTCGCTCTTGACCATGCCGAATACGGCTGCGAGTTGCTGCAGCTCTTCGAGTGGCAGGGGCGCAAGCGAGCCGCGGGCGAAGGCCTGCAGTTGTATTGTGGTCAACGCGCCGGCGACAGCGCCCAGCGCGATGAATCCGGCGACTTTCAATTTGGTGCCCATCGAGTCCTGCCTCGCCCCACGCAGGGGCACTGACGATGAAGAATCGGCCCAGTATAAGACCCGGGTCCAGCTTTGAACGTGAAGCGGGCGTGAAGTTGCACCCCGGATTCGCGGGCCCGGCGCGCCGCGGCGGAACGCCTCGTTACGGTGCGACGCGGGCGAAGGTGACGACGTGATCCAGCGCGGTGCGGATGCCGATCCATTCGCCGATCTGGTGGTCGTGGTGCGAGGGAACGTGTGAGCGCACCTGCTCGCCGCTGACCAGGCGCAGCGTGTAAAGGAACTCCGAGCCGCGGAAGGCCTTGTGTTCGATGCGCGCCTTCACCGGCGACGCGTCGTCGTGCACGATGTCGTCGGCGCGCAGCAGCAGGTCGCATTCGCCGCCGGGGTAGGCGTCGGGCAACGGGCACTCGGCCATGTCGGTCATCCGACCGAACGGCGTGCTGACGATCGGTCCCGCGGGCGAGGGCTCGATGCGCGCTGGCGTGAACACGCCGTGCCCGATGAATCCGGCGACGAATCGCGTGGCCGGCCGGTGGTACAGCGCATAGCTGTCGTCCCATTGTTCGAGGTGGCCGCGATGCATCACGCCGATCACGTCGCCGAGCGCGAAGGCCTCCATCTGGTCGTGGGTGACGAACAGCGCGGTGATGCTGGTGTGCTTGAGGATCGCGCGCACATCCACCGCCAGGCGTTCGCGCAGGTCGACGTCCAGGCTGGAGAACGGCTCATCCAGCAGCAGCAGTTGGGGTCGTGGGGCCAGTGCGCGCGCCAGCGCAATGCGTTGCTGCTGGCCGCCCGAAAGCTGGTGCGGGGCGCGCCTGGCGGTATGGCCGAGGCCGACCAGTTCCAGCACCTCGGCCACACGGCGCTCGGCCTCGTCGCGCGGCAGGCCGCGCAGGCCGAACCCGACGTTGGCGGCAACCGAAAGGTGCGGAAACAGCGCGTAATCCTGAAAAACCATGCCGATGCGGCGCGCCTCGGGCGCGACATGCACGCCTCTGGTCGCGTCCGAGACCACCTGGCCGGCCACGGTCACCCGGCCGGCCTGCAGCGGCTCCAGGCCGGCGATGGCTCGCAGCACGGTGGTCTTGCCGCAGCCAGACGGGCCGATCAGCACGCCGATCTGGCCCGAAGCCAGTCCCAGTGAAACGCCGTCGACTGCCGCGCGCGTTGTGTTGCCCGGGTAGCGAACACTGACTTGATCGAGTTGCATGCCCATGCGTCCATGATACTCTTTGCGTAATGAGGATTGTTCGCATTCCGGCAATTCCGGGCTTCGAAGCGCAATGCGCGCGGCGCTGACGGCGCTCTGCCTGCTGCTGGCGCTGCCCGTGCTGGGTGTGCTGTCGGCCTGGCTCGACTTGGACGCGGCCGCCGTCGAGATGTTGCGGCATCTCTGGGGCACCGTATTGCCGGCCTACGCCATGCAGTCACTGTGGCTGGCGCTCGGCGTGGCGGCGGGCGTGGCGCTCGTCGGCGGTGCCACGGCGGCGGCGGTCACCCTGTTCGAGTTTCCCGCACGGCGTGTCCTGGAATGGGCGTTGCTGCTGCCGCTGGCGATGCCGGCCTATGTGCTGGCCTATGCCTACACCGACGCGCTGCAGACCAGCGGCTCCTTGCAGTCGACGCTGCGCAGCGCGTTGGGAGCGCAGGGCGCGCTGTGGCCGGATGTGCGCAGCCTGCCCGGCGCGATCGCGCTGTTCGTGCTCGCGCTGTATCCGTATGTCTACGTGCTGGTTCGCGCAAGCCTTTCCGAGCGCGCTGCACCGCTGATGGAAGCCGCGCGTCTGCTCGGCGCGGGGCTGCGGCGGCGCTTGACCGAGGTGGCGCTGCCGCTGGCGCGGCCGGCGTTGGCCGCGGGCGTGCTGCTGGCGCTGATGGAGACGCTGGCCGACTATGGAGTGGGCGCCTATTTCGGCTTGACCACCTTCACCACCGGCATCTACAAGGCCTGGCTCGTGATGGACGACCGCGCCGCGGCCGCGCAACTGGCCAGCATCCTGTTGGCCGTCGTGGCGGTGCTGCTTTGGCTCGAGCGGAGCGCGCAGCGCAGACTGCGCTACTCGGCCAGCCGTCCCGGGGCGCCGCCAACTGGCGAGGCGCGCACGATCTTCCTGCGCGGATGGGCCGCCGCCGCTGCCGGCGCGCTGTGCGCGGTGCCGGTGCTGTTCGGGTTCGTGCTGCCCAGCGTCTGGCTGGTCCGCACGGTCTGGCAGGAGGCGTCGCATTCGGAGTTTGGCCTGCCGGCCGAGCGTTTCGTGTCGTGGGCGAGCAGCACCTTCATGCTGGCCACCTTCGCGGCGGCAGCGGCCACCGGGCTTGCGTTGATGCTCGCCGCCTGGGTGCGCGCCGAGCCGGCCCATCGGGTGTCGCCGTTGCGCGCAGCCGTGCGCACCGTCTCGCTCGGCTACGCGGTGCCTGGCGCCGTGATTGCGGTCGGCACGCTGCTGCCGCTCGGCGTCGTGCAGGCGCGCTGGCCCAACAGTGGCGCCGGTGTCTGGCTCACGTCGACCGTGCTGGGTCTGCTGTATGCCTATCTCGTGCGTTTCAGCGCCGTAGCCCTGCAGTCGATCGACGCAGGCTATTCGCGCATTCCGGCGTCGATCGACGAGAGCGCCCGGATGCTCGGTGCCGGCGTCTGGCGTACCTGGCGCGAACTGCACCGGCCGCTGTTGCGGCGCTCGGCGCTCGCCGCAGGACTGCTGGTGTTCGTCGACGTGATGAAGGAACTGCCGGCTACGCTGCTGCTGCGCCCGTTCGGGGTCGACACGCTGGCGGTGGTGGCCTACAACTTCGCCCGCGACGAGCGCCTCGCCGAGGCCGCATTGCCTTCGCTGGCGATCGTGGCGGTGGGGTTGATACCGGTCACGCTGCTGTCCAGGGCGATGCGCCGATAGCGCCGGCGCTGTAGGGCGGTGGCGCCTCCGACAGGAATCGAACCTGTATCTGGCGCTTAGGAGGCGCCCGTTCTATCCATTGAACTACGGTGGCCGGCGGGGCGGATTTTCGCACGCGCTGCGCATCACCAGCGCCAGGACCAGATCACGTCCAACGCGTTCTCCACGCCCGACTGCGCGCGTATCGTGAAGCGCTGTGCGACGCGGTAGATGAGTTGCCAGGTCCCCGTGGTGGCGTTGACGCTGCGCTCATAGCCCACGTACCAGCGCTGCGACACCTGGCGGCCGACCGTCACGATGGTCTCGCGCGTTGCGCCATCACTCTGGCGCATCGAGAACTGGGTCAGACCGAGCTGCTCCATCAGCGGGCCGCTCGGCATGCGGTTTTCGCCGGCCAGCAGCGCGATCGCAGCGCTTTGAAGCAGGGCAGTGTCGGTGCTGCCCAGGCCGTCGCTGCCGCGACCCAGCACGAGCCAGGACAGCTTTTCCATCTCGCTCATGTCCGGTTCGCTGAACAGCCGGACGCGCGGGTTGGCCATGGGTCCGACGACCGACACGCCGACGCGCACGTCCAGGTTGGGGCGGACGGCGATGATGTTCAGGTGCGGGTTGTCGACCGCACCGGTGAACAGCAGTTCGCCGCGCTCGATGGTGATCTTCTGCGCATAGGCGGCATAGGTGCCCGATTCGGTGCGCACGGCGCCATTGAGCGCCGTGCGGCCGCCTGCGCTGGTGAACTTCAGCTCGCCGCGCAGGTGCGTGTCGAGGCCGCGACCGCGCAGCTGCAACTTCTCGCCCAGGCCGATCGCGATCGCGATCTGGGCGTTGCGCAATGGAGCCGGTAGCTGCCCGGCGGTGCGCTGGCCCGGCGAGCCGTTCGACGCTGCCGGGCTCGATTCACGCACCATCACCACCACGTCGCCGTCGAGCGCAGGTGCTTCGCCGCGACTGAAGTCGATCAGGCCTTCGTCGACGACGACGCGGCCTTCCAGGCGCATCGCATCGCGGTCGAGGTTCAACTCGGCGCTGCCGCTGGCCACCAGTCGACGGTCGATGCGGCCCAGCGCGCGAAAGCGCTCGGCTTGAATTCGCAGATGCGCGCTGGGTGCGTCGCCGAACTTGGCTTCGCCGGTCAGCGAAAGGCGGCCATCACCGCCCTTGAAGCTCAACTTGTTGACCTGCGCCGCGGCGCCGTCGAGCGTGACGTCGAGCTCTCCGTCCCCGATGCCCACGCCCTGCAGCGCATTGCGCACCGAGAGTTCGCTGCCGCGCAGCCCGCCGCGCAACTCGGGCGTTCCGAAGTGCCCACCCAGCGCGGCGCTGGCGTGCAGGCTGCCGCCGAGCCGCCACCCCGGGGGCAGCCAGGTGCCCCAGACGCCGAGGTTTGCCACCCGCAGCTCGAGCACACCGTCAAGCGGCGCATCGTGCGCCGGCCAGCGCGCTTGCGCTGTCGTGCGCAGCACCTGGGCCCCGCCCATCTCGCCGACATGCTGTCCCGCGACGCCCTGCGCGAACTGCCACACGCCGTCATGCGCCGTCAGCGCCAGGCGCAAATCGGTCAAACCCAGGGACTGAAGGTTTCCGATCTCGTCGGCAATGCGCAGGTCGCCAGCCGCGCGTTCGAGCACGATGTCGGCATCGAAACGCTCCGCAGCGTGCACGTCGATGCGACCGGCCAGCGCCAAGTCCCCGACCCAGCCGATTTCGGGTTGCGCGCGTGCGAGCAGTGGCGCCACCGCCCAGGGATCGAGTTCGCTGCGCAGATCGAACCGACCGGGACCCAGAGGCGACGCGCGCCACGAGGCCTCGGTCCAGCGCAGTGCAGCTCCGCCCGGCAGCAAGGCGCGGCCCGGCGTCAGCAGAGCCTGCACCGGCGCGCCAAGCCGATCGACTGTCACCGAGCCTTGCAGCTCGCTGGCGTCGATCCACGCGCGCTCGTTGCCCAGGCGCGCGCCGACGCGCAACGCGGCCTGGCGCGCGCGCCATTGCCCGCCGCCCGCGTTTTCGGAAACCCACTGGCCCTTGGCCTCGAGCGTGGCCTGCGTACCGCCTTCGGTCGATCCGAGCAGCACGTCGGCCCAGGCCGGCGGGCGCAGCGGGCTCTCGGCCCGCAGCCGGATCTGGTGCTCGCGCCAGCTGCCCTCGATGCGGCCGCTCAGCACATCGATGCGCTGCGAGTTCTGGCGCAGGTCGGCGGCTGCGAATTGCACGTCGAGCGCACCGTCGTCGCCGCGGTCGATGCGCCACTGCATGTCGGCGCTGGCGAGTGTGACGTCGCGTGCGCGCAATTCGCGCGCACGCAGCTGGCCGCTGCTCGCCACCGCGGGCCAGCGGCCCGTCACACGCGATTCGATCTGCAGGTCGCCGCCCGGTGCCCAGGCCTGCGGCGACACCGAGTCGGGCAGCAAGGCCCACAGCGGTTGCAGGGCCGCCAGTGCCGGCAACTGGGCGGCGAGTTGCCAGGTGTCCTGTGCCGGATCTGCCGCAAACTGACCCTGGGCCGTGAGCTGGTTGCCGGCGGCGGTGAGCTGCGAGTCGAGCCTCAAGGTTCGCCCATCGGCCGACAGCTGCGCGCGTCCGGCCAACGGCACGCCGGCGACCAGGCTGTCGCCGATTTCCACTCGGGCGTCGCCCTGCAAGGCCAGTGCCGCACTCAGCCAGTCCTTGCGCAGCATGTCGCCGAATCCATCCGGCCATCGGGCGCCGAACTGCCAGCGCCCATCGAATCGATGGGGGCCGCGTGCCCACGCTGAACCTGGCGCGCCCGGCCACCACGGATGCGGGTTGAAGCGCGTGATCTCGCCCTGGCTGGCGAGTTGCCAGGCAGGGCGCTGGGCATCCGTGAGGCGCGATGCCTTGAAGGTGGCGCTGGCACTGGCGTCTCCGGTGCGGGCGATCAGCCGCGACACCTCGATCTCACCGGCGCCGAACGTTGCCGCTAACTCGGTCTGAACGGTGGCGGCGGATGTGCCGAATCTTCCGCTCAACGCGGCTTCGACGCGCGCGCGCCAGGCATCCGGTTTCGCCGCCGCGTCGCGCTGCGCGGGCGAGGGCAGCCCGGTGACGTCGAGGGTCAGCGGCCCGCTGATGCTGAGGGCGCCGACCCTCGCGTCGAGCCGCGCGGGCTGGATCTCATTGAGCTGCAGCTGAGCCCGCAGCCGCGACCCTTGCCATTCACCTTGACCCCGAAGCGTTCCGGCCGTGCCCTGTTCGTCGGCCAGCGTGGCGTCGATGCGCGAGATCTCGATGCGCTCGAGTTGCCGCAGCTTGCCGCCCAGTTCGAGCTGCAACTGCTGCAGCGGCAGGTGCCGCGCGTCCCAGCGGCCGGGCGCTTTGTTGTCCAGACGCACCGACGCGCGCACCGGCTGGTCCAGCCCCGTGCTCTGTATCTGAGCGCGGGCGTCGATGCGGGTGGACGGCGCGTCGCTCCACAGCGACGCGAGGTCGAGATCGCTCGTGGTGAGCTCGAGCGCCGACAAGGGCCAGGCTGCAAATGGCTCGACGCGGGCCAGCGCGTCGAGCGCCGGTGCGGCGCCGGCTTGTTGCTTGCCGCGCAGCCGCGCCTTGGCGTCGACGCGGGCCAGCGGACCCGCCGCATGCAAGGTGGCGTTCCACGGCGCACCGACGATCGCCTCGACCGTCACGTCGGCGAGCAGCGCCATCGGCGCCTCGGTATCGATGCGCGCCGCACCGATCAGCTGCGCGCGCTGTGTGCGCAAGGCCAGACCGTCGATCCGATGCTGCCGGCCCGCTGCAGCGCCGAGTTCCAGCCCCGTGCGCAATTCGACCAGTGGCGGCAGATCGTCGATCTGCAACGCGTCGACCTGGAGTTCGGTCACACGCAGCGCGAACGGCAGGCGCAGGTGCGCGGGCGCCGCAGTGGCGCCATCGGGCTGCGCGGGCGAGCGCCACGTCACGCGCGCGGCGTGCAGGCGCGACAGCGACAGGCCGACCCAGGCGCCGTCGTGAGGCCGCCACTGCCATTGCGGCGCCGTCCACTCGAGTCCTTCGATACGGATCGTCGGCAGCTGCGCGCCGCCTTGCCACTCCAGCTCGCCGACCCGAAGCTGCTCCGAGAGCAACGTGCCTTGCACGCCCGCGGTCTTCAGGCCCGGCACCTGGGCCAGCAGCCAGCGCGTGCCCGGTTCGCTGCGCGCACCGATCCAGACCGCGAGCGCGGCCAATGCAAGCACGCCCAGCACGCTCCACAGCGGCCACAGGCGCAGCCAGGCCCGGGGCGCTTGCGCGGCAGGCCGCAGGGTGTCGACGTCAGTGGCTGCGTTCATCGCCCGCACTCAGAACGCGATGCCTACCGAGAAATGCAGCCGCGCCTTGCGCAGCTCTTCGCCATAGGCCCAATCCAGTCGCAAGGGACCGACCGGGCTGCGCCAGCGCAGCCCGACGCCGTAGCCGAGCGCCGGCTTGAAATCCGCCCATCGGTTGGCGGCACGGCCGGCGTCGATGAAGAGGGCGCCCAGCAGGTTCGGCATGCGGTCGGCGAGCGGGTGGGCCAGTTCGACGCTGGCGGTCGCGAGCACGCTGCCGCCGCTGACCACGCCGTTGGCATCGGTGGGAGCCAGCGAACGAAAGGGGTAGCCGCGCACCGAATCGTCGCCGCCGGCGCGAAACGCCAGCACGTCCGGTACCGCGACGGTGTCGCTCTTGATGATGTTGCCGAGCTCGATACGGCCGATGCTGTCCCACGAGCGCCCCAGCGGAAGATAGCCGGTGAAGCGGCCATAAAGGCGACCGAAGGGACCATTCTCGGCATAGTTGCTGTGTGCCCAGCCCAGCCCCAACTGCGCCCCCACGCTGACACCGCGCCTGGGCAGGATCACGTTGTCGAGCTGACGCCAGACGCCGTGGTACTGCGCGCTCAGCGCTTGACCGTCCTTGCGCGTGTCCTCCGCGGTCTGCACCGATCGATCCAGGCCGACGAAGTACAGGCGCTCGATGCGTTGTGTGTCCTGCGTGCGGCCGACGCGCAAGCTCTGCGACAACACCACGTCGGTGTCGGACTCCAGGCGCTCAACGCGTCCGCCCACCTGGTTGCGATAGAAGCCGGTGCCGGGGTGCGTGTTCAGCTCGCCGTCCCAGAACTGCCGGTCACGGCCCCATTCGAGCTTGTTGTGCACCGTGGCGTTGGTCCCGAAGATGCGCCGATGCGTGTGTTCGATCGATGTGCGCGGCCCGGTGTTGGCGCTGACGCCCACGCCGACGATGACCGATTGCAGCGGCAGTTCGTGCAACTGCACGGTGACCAGCGCGCCCTCGGATTGGGATGGATCGGGGTCGAACGTGACCACAGCGCTGTCGAACAGGCCGCTCTTGCGCAGGCGGTCCTGATAGTCGAGCAGCAGCGCTTCGGTCAGCGGCGTGCCAGGTCCGAAGCCGGCCAGGTGGCGGACGGTGGCCTCGTCGTACAGGTGCACTCCGTCGATATGCAAGCCACCGACCAGATAGCGCGGGCCGCTGTTGAGCGTCAGCGTCAAGCTGACTTCATGGGTGGCCGTGTCGACTTCGGCGCCGCTGGCCGAAACCGCCGCGCTCGCATAGCCCACTGCGCGCAGCTGCGCCACCATGGCCGATTTGGCCTTGCTCCAATCCTCGTTGCGGAACGCCGCTCCGTTGCTGAGCGGCCAGGCCTTGCGCAATTCGGCGATCTGCGCGCGTGCCTCGGGGTCACCCGAGCTGGCAACGCCCTGTATCGGGCCTGTGACAGTCAGCGCGGTGCCCTTGACGCTTGCACGTGGGCCCGGCTCGACCGTGACCACCACGCGCTGCGGTGGACCGGCCTCGCGCCGCACCCGGACATCGGGTGCGAAGTACCCTTCGGTCTGCAGCAGCTGGCGCGCCTGGGCGGGGGCGGCGCCCACCAGGCGCAACCACTCGGATTCGTCCGGCCGCTCTTCCTCGCTGATCGCCGCGAACCGGGCCAGATCGAGGTGGCGCTGCAGCAGTTCGCGCAGCTCACGTGGGGCCTCGACTTCCAGGATCACGGCTGAACCGCGTTCCGCGCCGCTTGCCGGTCTTGGCAATGCCGGCGCCTCAGGCAATGACTCGACGCCGCCGGCCCAGGGCGGAACTGGCATCGGGGTCGAGCAAGCTGTCAGCGCGGCGAGACCGATGCCCAGCACCACGACTCGCAGGCCGAAGTGCCGAGTTGGACACACCCTCACTTGCTGAGTAGGCGCATTGCCGACTCCAGGCCGGCGAGTGTCAGCGGGAACATGCGCTGGTTCGTCAGCTGCTGGATCACGGCGATGCTCTGGCGGTACTGCCATACGCCCTGCGGTTCCGGGTTGATCCATGCGTACTTCGGAAAGGCATGGGTTAGGCGTTGCAGCCACTCGGCGCCAGGCTCTTCGTTGTTGTACTCGACGCTGCCGCCGGGCTGCAGGATCTCGTAGGGGCTCATCGTCGCATCGCCGACGAAGATCAGCTTGTAGTCCTTGTTGTACTTGCGGATCACGTCCCAGGTCGGGAACTTCTCGCTGAACCGGCGCCGGTTGTTCTTCCACATGAAGTCGTAGACGCAGTTGTGGAAGTAGTAGAACTCCAGGTGCTTGAACTCGGTCTTGGCGGCCGAGAACAGCTCTTCGACGCGATGGATGTGCTCGTCCATCGTGCCGCCCACGTCCATCAGCAACAGCACCTTCACCTTGTTGTGCCGCTCGGGGATCATCTTGATGTCGAGCATGCCGGCATTGGCGGCGGTGCAGTGGATCGTGTCGTCGAGGTCGAGCTCGAGATCCGAGCCCTCGCGCGCGAAGCGGCGCAGCCGCCGCAGCGCGATCTTGATGTTGCGCGTGCCGAGTTCGAGCGCGTCGTCGTAGTCCTTGTAGGCGCGCTGGTCCCAGACTTTCACCGCAGAGCGGTTGCGCCCCTTGTCCTGCCCGATGCGGATGCCCTGCGGGTTGTAGCCGTAGGCGCCGAACGGGCTGGTGCCGCCGGTGCCGATCATCTTGCTGCCGCCCTCGTGGCGCTTCTTCTGCTCTTCGAAACGCTTCTTCAGCGTCTCCATCAGCTCGTCCCAGCCCATCTTCTCGATCTTGGCCTTGTCCTCGGGGCTGAGTTCGAGCTCCAGGTTCTTGCGCAGCCAGTCGAGCGGAATGTCCTGCGTGAAGTCGGTCAGCAGTTCGACGCCCTTGAAGTAGGCCGAGAAGGCGCGGTCGAACTTGTCGAAATGCGCTTCGTCCTTGACCAGCGAGGTGCGGGCCAGGTAGTAGAAATCATCGACCGACGGGCCGATCACCTCGGCCTTGATCGCTTCCAGCAGGGTGAGGTACTCCTTCACCGAGACCGGCAGCTTGGCGGCGCGCAGCGTGTAGAAGAAGTTGATCAGCATGGTGCGAGTGCAAGCATAGCCGCTGGCGGACTGGCCGTCAGCGTGGCTGGGCGAGCAGCCAGTCCAGGTGGGCGCGCACCGTTGGCCACTCGGCAGCGGTGATGCTGTAGACCGCCGTGTCGCGCAGGTTGCCATCAGCGGTGCGCTGGTGCGCTCGCAGCACGCCGTCGAGCTGCGCGCCGAGGCGCTCGATCGCGCGGCGGCTCTGCGCGTTCAGCCGATGGGTGCGGAATTCCACCGCGATGCATTGCAGTGCGTCGAACGCATGGCCGAGCAGCAGCCGCTTGCACTCGGTGTTCAGCCCGGTGCGCTGCGCGCTGCGCGCGGTCCAGGTCGAGCCGATCTCGACGCGCCGGTTGGCGGCGTCGATATTCATGTAGGTGGTCATTCCGGCGATGCGCCCGCCGGCGTCGAACACGGTGAACGGCAACATCGAGCCCAAGGCCCGCAGGTCGAGCCGGCGCCGGATTTCAGCGGCCATGCCTTGCGGGGTCGGTACCGCCGTGTACCAGAGCTTCCAGAGTTCGCCGTCGCGTGCGGCGTCGGCCAGGCCGGATTCGTGTGCGGGGCTCAACGGCTCCAGCCGGGCGCGTGTGCCGGCCAGTGTGACGAGGTCGGGCCAGGGCATTGAATCCTCCTTCGCCTTCCTTTGAGGACCGAGCGCCGGCTGTGGCTACGGCCCGGCGCTTGGGGCGCCTTGACTTTGCGTGCGCGTCGTGCCCGCCGCCAGAGTCGGCGGGCGCTCGTGCCGTCCACCAGCGCGCAGGCGCTGGTGGAGCCGCGGCACTCGCAGCCTGCACCGCAACAGATGACCGACTGCGTCGATCATCTGTTGTGACGCTGCATGAAGACGAGCTTCTCGAACAGCGTCACGTCCTGTTCGTTCTTCAGCAGCGCGCCCACCAGCGGCGGCACCGAGACCTTGTCGTCCTTGCTCTGCAGCACCTCGAGCGGAATGTCCTCGGCCACCAGCAGCTTGAGCCAGTCGAGCAACTCAGAGGTCGAGGGCTTCTTCTTCAGGCCCGGCAGGCCGCGCACGTCGTAGAAGGTCTTCAGCGCCGTGCCCAGCAACTCCTTCTTCAACCCCGGGAAATGCACGTCGACGATGCGCTTCATCGTGTCGGCGTCCGGGAACTTGATGTAGTGGAAGAAGCAGCGGCGCAGGAAGGCGTCGGGCAATTCCTTCTCGTTGTTCGACGTGATGAACACCACCGGCCGATGCAGCGCCTTGACCAGCTCGCGCGTCTCGTAGACGTAGAACTCCATGCGGTCGAGCTCGCGCAGCAGGTCGTTCGGAAACTCGATGTCGGCCTTGTCGATCTCGTCGATCAGCAGCGCCACCGGTTCTTCGGCGGTGAAGGCCTGCCACAGCACGCCGCGCACGATGTAGTTGTGGATGTTGCGCACCTTCTCTTCGCCGAGCTGGCTGTCGCGCAGGCGGCTGACGGCGTCGTACTCGTAGAGACCTTGCTGCGCCTTGGTCGTGCTCTTGATGTGCCACTGCAGCAGCGGCATGCCGATGGCCTGTGCCACCTCCTCCGCGAGCATGGTCTTGCCGGTACCCGGTTCGCCCTTCACGAGCAGCGGGCGTTTGAGCGTGATGGCGGCATTCACGGCCAGCATCAGGTCCTGGGTGGCGACGTAGCTGTCCGAGCCTTGGAATTTCATGGGGAGTGGTCTGTGGGCGATTGACGATTGCGGTGACGCGCGAGGGGTAGCGCTGCGTTTGCATGCGGGATGCGACAGGCCGCCAGGGTGGCCGGCGCAGACGGATTCAGTATAAAGGCCACCCCTATAATCGCGCGCCGTATGGGCCGGCGACTGCCGCCGCCGCATCGAAACCCATCCCCTCCACGAAGCCCGCCTCCCATGAAGAAAACTCTGATCCTGTGCCTGGCCCTGTTGGGCGCCAGCGCCGTGTCGATGGCCCAGGACGTCAAGGGCGATGCCGGTGCCGGGGCAAAGAAGATCGCCATGTGCATCGGCTGCCACGGGCTGCCCGGCTACCAGGCCAGCTTCCCCGAGGTCTACAAGGTGCCGATGATCGCGGGCCAGAACTCCAAGTACATCGTCGCGGCTCTCAACGGCTACAGGAGCGGCGACCGCAGGCATCCGTCGATGCGTGCCATCGCGCGGTCGATGTCCGACCAGGACATGGCCGATGTGGCGCTGTACTACGAAGGGCTGGGCAAGGCCGGCTCGACCGCAGCGGTGCCGGCCACCGCCGAAGCGCCGCCCGCGGTGCTGAAGGACAAGTTGCTCGTCTGTGCCGCCTGCCATGGCCCGAACTTCAACAACACCACTGACCCGGCCAATCCGCGCCTGGCCGGACAGCATGCCGACTACCTGTATGCCGCGTTGAAGGCCTACATGACCGAAGGCAACCCGAATGTCGGACGCGCCAGTGCCACGATGCGGGGTATGGTGATGCAGGAGGTCGACGGCAAGAAGAAGCCGACGTTCTCGCGCGCCGAGCTCAAGCAATTGGCCGAATACCTGTCCGGCCTGCCCGGCGAACTGAAGACGGTGCCGCAGTCGCGTTTCCACGCGGCCAATTGAGGCGCACGCACGGGATCGGGGCCTGGGGTCCACGCCGAAAGGACATTGAGCCCGGGGCTCACTTCGACGCCGCCGGACGCCAGCGCTTCAGCAACAAGGCGTTGGTCACGACGCTGACGCTCGACAGCGCCATCGCTGCGCCGGCCAGCATCGGGCTCAGCAGGCCAAAGGCAGCCAGCGGGATGCCGATCACGTTGTAGGCGAAGGCCCAGAACAGGTTCTGGCGGATCTTCGCTGTCGTGCGACGCGACAGGTCGATGGCCTGCGCCACCATGGCCGGATCGCCGCGCAGCAAGGTGATGCCCGCCGCCTGCATCGCCGCGTCGGTGCCGATCGAGAGGCCCTTCGCATCGATGCCCGCCATCGCGATGCCGACGTCGGCCGCCGCCAGTGCCGGCGCGTCGTTGATGCCGTCACCGACCATTGCCACCTTGCCGGCGCCGGGCGAGTCGCGCAGCGCGGCGACCAGCTGCGCCTTGTCGCCGGGCAGCACCTCGGCACGCACGTCGTCGATGCCGAGCGCGCGGCCGACCGACCGCGCCGCGCCCGCGTTGTCGCCGCTGACCAGCAGGGTCTTCACGCCCAGTCGGTGAAGTTGAGCGATCGCGGCGGCGGCACCCGGTTTGATCGCGTCGCCGAATGCCAGCAGGCCCAGGACGCGCGCGCCGCCCGCGGCCAGGCTCTCGGCAAGCCACGAGACCGTGCGCCCCTCGGACTGCAGCGAGGCCGCCTCGGTGGCGAGTGCGCCGGTTTCCGCGCCGATTTCCTGCATCAGCCGGCTGCTGCCCAGGCGCAGCGCGCGCCCGTCGACCACGCCGCCGATGCCGCGCCCGGCGATCGCCTTCACGTCGAGCGCCGGCGACAGCGCCGCCGCCGCTGACGGCAGGGCGTTCAACACCGCGCGTGCCAGCGGGTGTTCGCTGCCGGCCTGCAGCGCCGCGGCCAGTGCGAGCAACGATTCTCGCGTCTGCGCGGCAGCCGGCAGCGCGGCGACGAGACTCGGCCGGCCTTCGGTCAGCGTGCCGGTCTTGTCGAACGCGACCGTGCGCACGGCATGCGCGAGCTCCAGCGCCTGGGCGTCCTTGATCAGGATGCCGAAACGCGCGGCGGTACCGGTGCCGACCATGATCGCGGTTGGCGTGGCCAGGCCCAGCGCGCAGGGGCAGGCGATCACCAGCACCGACACCGCGTTGATGAGCGCGCGCGCGCCGTCGCCTCCGGCTATCAACCAGCCGATCAACGTGACCCCCGCGACGCCGATCACGATCGGCACGAAGACGGCGCTGACACGGTCCACCAGACGCTGGATCGGCGCCTTCTTCGCCTGCGCCGATTCGACCAGCCGCACGATGCGAGCCAATGTGGACTCGGTGCCGAGCGCGGTCGTGCGGATGCGCAGCAGGCCCTCGGCATTGACTGCGCCACCGGTGACCGCATCGCCCAGCTGCTTGGCCACCGGCAGGCTTTCGCCGGTGATCAGCGACTCGTCGACATGGCTCGCGCCGTCCAGCACGGTGCCGTCGACCGGCAGCCGCTCGCCGGGGCGCACGATCACCGTGTCGCCCAGGCGCAGCGCCGACAGCGGCAGCTCGGACTCGACGCCATCGCGCCACACCCGCGCGGTTTCCGGCCGCAGCGCGTTCAACGCGCGGATCGCGTCGGTCGTCTGGCGCTTGGCGCGCGCCTCGAGCCACTTGCCGAACAGCACCAGCGTGATCACGACCGCGGCAGACTCGAAATACAGCTGCGGCATGCCGCTAGGCGACGCGAGCAGAAGCCATAGGCTCAGTCCGTACGCCGCCGTGGTGCCGATCGCCACCAGCAGGTCCATGTTGCCGGCGCCCGCACGCAGCGCCTTCCAGCCGGCGCGGTAGAAGCGCGCGCCGAGCCAGAACTGCACCGGTGTCGCCAGCGCGAACTGCCACAGGCCAGGAAGCATCCAGTGCTGCCCGAACAGCGCGCCGAGCATCGGCAGCGCCAGCGGCGCGGACAGCAACGCCGCGAGCACGACGCGCTGCCCTTCGCCGAAGCCGCGACGGCCTTGGGTCGAACCCGAGGTCTGGTTCGCCAGGTCCTGCCCTTCGTAGCCGGCGTCCTGCAGGGCTGCCAGCAACTCGGGTGTCGACGCGCTGCCGCGCAGCCGGATCACCTGCGCACGCTCGGTGGCCAGGTTCACCTCGGCCGTCAGCACGCCGGGTACTCGCGTCAGCGCACGCTCGACGCGGCCCACGCAGGTCGCACAGGTCATGCCCTGTACCGCGATGACCACGGTTTCGCGTGGCACGGCGTAGCCGGCCTGTTCGACAGCGTCGGCGAGCAACCGGCCGGCGATGGGCTGCGACAGTTGCACCGAGGCGCGCTCGGTAGCCAGATTGACGCTTGCCGACTGAACGCCGGGCACCCGCGCCAGCGCCTTTTCGACACGGCTGACGCAGGAGGCGCAGGTCATGCCCTCGATCGGCAGCGACAGCCCGATGGACGCGGTGACCGTGCTCATGGCGTGCAGCTTAGACCTTCGCACGACGGCGAGTTCGAGCGGCGTCAATAAGCGCCGCGCCGACAGGCCTTAAGCTTGCCGCCATCGAACGGCAAAGGAGCGCACGATGATCGAACTGAAGCTGCCCACCATGACCTGCGGCCACTGCGTGCGCACAGTGACGAAGACGGTGCAGGCCGTCGACGCCGACGCAAAGCTCGAGATCGACCTGCCCACGCAGCGCGTGCGCGTCGAGTCGCGCCACGACCGCCAGGAGTTCGTCAAGGCCCTGTCCGACGAAGGCTACGCGCCGGCGCCGTGATCGATGCCGAGACCACGTCAACGTCGACGTGGCGCACCGCGCAGACAACGGTCTGGCGGTGGAACGGGTCAGCGCGGCGCGCTGACAGCGCGCTGTACGCACTCGAGATAGGTCAACCCGTCCGGCGGCGCGCCGCTGCGCTGCGAAGCCCAGATCATCTCGCCCAGGCACTCCATCGCCGAGTGGTGCGCGTCGTGCAGCGAACCCATCCGCTCGGCGAGGGTCTCGATCGCCTGTCGAATGCCGGAAGGCTGGTCGATCGAGCATTGCTCGCTGATCGACAGGTGCATCGACAGGTGCAGGAACGGGTTGGTGCGCGCGTCGTCGACGCCGTGGCTGGCGGCCAGCGCCGCCTCGAGGTCGGCGAGATCGGATTCATATTCCGGATGCTCGGCGATCCACAGCGAGGCCAGCGTCTCCAGCGCCGACATGGGCGCCGACTCGCGCTGCTTGCGCCACGCCGAGCAGAAGAATCGGCGCACGTCGTGCTGCGAGGGCTGGAACATCGGACAATTGTCGCTGTCGCGAAGGCGCGACGAACCGCGGGAATGCAATGACACTGACGATCGAATCGCTTTTCACCGAGGCACACACGGCGGGCGGTTTTGTCGATCGGCCGGTCGAGGACGCAACGCTGCACGCGCTATACGAGCTGCTGAAGTGGGGGCCGACATCGGCCAACAGTTGTCCGGCGCGTTTCATCTTCGTGCGCACGCCTCAGGCGCGCGAGCGATTGATCGAATGCGTCAGCCCGGGCAACGTGGCCAAGGTGCAGTCGGCGCCGGTCACGGTGATCGTCGGCATGGACATGGCGTTCTACGAGGAGCTGCCGCGCCTGTACCCGCAGGTCGACGCGCGATCGTGGTTTGCCGGCAAGCCCGAGCTCATCGCGCGCGAGGCGCTGCGCAGCAGCAGCCTGCAGGCAGGCTATTTGATGCTGGCCGCGCGATCGCTGGGGCTGGACTGCGCACCGATGGCTGGTTTCGACGCAGCCAAGATGGACGTGGCGTTCTGGGCCGGCACCACGGTTCGCAGCAACATGATCTGCGCGCTCGGGCACGCGGATCCGGCCAAGCAGCGCCCGCGCAAACCGCGGCTGGCGTTCGACGAAGCCTGCCAGCTCCTGTGACCCGTCGCGTAGGCAGCGTTTGATCACCGACCCTGCCTTCTACGCGGTGGCGGTACCCGCGGCGCTGCTCGTCGGGTTGGGCAAGAGCGGCCTCGGCGGAGGAATGGGCATGCTCGCGGTACCGACGATCGCGCTCGCGGTGCCAGTGCCGCAGGCCGCAGCGATCGTGCTGCCGTTGCTGACGGTGGGCGATCTGTTCGGTCTGGCCGCGCTGATCCGAGAGCGCGATCGCGCGCTGCTGCGAGTCTTGCTGCCCTCCGGGTTGTTCGGCATCGTGCTCGGCTTTCTGATGTTCGGAGTGCTGAGTTCCCAGGCGATGGCAGGTTTCGTCGGCGCGATGACGCTGGCGTTCCTGGCCCAGCGCCTGTTGCTTCGCCCCAGCGAGCAGGCCAAGACCCCACCGCGCTGGGTCGGTGTGCTCGCGGGCCTGGTCTCCGGCCTGACCAGCTTCGCCGCCCATGCCGGCGGCCCGCCGATCAGCTTCTATCTGTTGCCGATGCGCCTGGCGCCCACCGTCTTTGCCGCCACCGGCGCGGTCTACTTCGCGACGATCAACGTGTCGAAGTGGCTGCCCTATGCCTGGCTGGGCCTGATCGATTGGACCAACATGAGCACGTCGCTGGTGCTGGCGCCGATCGCCGCGCTCGGCGTCTGGATCGGTGTGCACCTGCTGCGCCGGATTCCCGCCGTCTGGTTCTACCGCCTGGTCTCGCTGGGCTTGCTGGTGACGGGGCTCAAGCTGCTCTCCGATGGGTTGAAGTGAACCCCGCCCTGCGGCTCAGCGCACGTCGTCGTGTGGTGCGTGCCAACCGGCCACGCGCCGCCCGCTTTCCGCGGCTTCGCGTTCCTGCTCGAGCAGTTGTTCGAACTGCCGCCGCCCCGCCTTGCTGATCGAGATCAGCCGCGCCTCGTCGCCAAGGTGCGGCGCCATCGCCACGAGTTGCTCGACGCTGTGGCGCCGAAAGCGCATTGCCAGCGTGCGTGCCCGGTGCGGCTCATAGCCCACCAGCTCCAGCACGCTGCGCCCGCTCATCAGCGCCGAGTCCAGCGTCTCGCGTTCGATCAGGCGCACGCCGCGTTGATACAGCTGCGTCCAGTGCTGCGCGTTGCGCGCACGCGCCACGATCGCGAGCTGCGGGAAATGTTCGCGCGCCAGGTCGACCAGTGCGAGGCTCTGCTCGATGTCGTCGATCGCCACCACCAGCACGCGCGCCTCGGCGGCGCCGGCCACGCGCAACAGGTCCAGCCGCGTGGCGTCGCCGTAGAACACCTTCCAGCCGAAGCGCCGCGCACCCTCGACCTGCTCGGCATCGTGCTCGAGCACGGTGGCCGCAAGGCCGTTGGCGAACAACAACCGGCCGACGATCTGCCCATAACGGCCGAACCCGGCGATGATGATCGGCGCGGCCTGCGGCTCGTCGATCGGCTTGATGTCGGGGTTCTTGCGATGCGCCTGGAGATGCGCCGCCCACCAGCGATCGGCCCCCACCAGCAGCAGCGGCGTCAGCAGCATCGACAGCGCGATCACCGCCACCAGCAGCGAGCCGGCGTCGCCCGTCAGCACGCCGGACTGGGTCGCGCTCTGGTAGACCACGAATCCGAACTCGCCACCCTGGGCCAGCAGCACGACGAACACCGGACGCTCGGACAGCGGTATCGGCATGGCACGCGTCATCGCCCACAACACCGCAGACTTCAGCAAAAGAAAGCCTGCGACCAGGGCCGCAACCAGCCCCGGATGGCGCAACACCACTGCAAAGTCGATGCTCATGCCTACCGCGATGAAGAACAAACCGAGCAGCAGGCCCTTGAATGGCTCGAGGTCGGTCTCGAGCTCGCGCCGGTACTCGCTCTCGGCCAGCAGCACGCCGGCGAGGAACGCGCCCAAGGCCATCGACAGGCCCACCGATTGCATCAGCGCAGCCGTGGCCACCACCAGCAGCAGGGCGGCCGCCGTGAAGATCTCCGGCGTCTTGCTGCGTGCGATCCAGCGCAGCGCCGGGCGCAGCAACAGGCGGCCGCCGAAGATGATGGCCGCGATCACGCCCAATGCGCGCGCCGCCTCGAGCCAGCTGCTGCCTGAATCGCCCGAGCTCGCCGTGCCGACCGCGAGCAAGGGCACCAGCGCCAGCGCCGGAATCGCGGCAATGTCCTGCAGCAGCGCGACAGACAGCACGCCCTGGCCGGCCGTCGTGGCGCCGAGGTTGCGCTGATCGAGCACCGCCAGCCCGATCGCCGTGGACGACATCGCGAGCCCCAACGCGGCCACCAGTGCCAGGCGCCACGGCGCACCGGCCAGCAGGCCGACGCCGAACATCAACGCGGTGGAACCCAGCAGTTGCACGCTGCCCCAGCCGAAGATCGGCCGCCGCATCGCCCACAGGCGCCGCGGTTCGAGTTCGAGGCCGACCAGGAAGAGCATCAACACCACGCCGAATTCGGCGAAGTGCAGCATGGCCTGCGCGTCGGTGACCAAGCTCAGGCCCCAGGGCCCGATGGCGATGCCCGCGCCTAGGTAGCCGATGATCGCGCCCAGACCCAGCCAGCGCGCCAGCGGTACCGCGATCACCGCTGCGCCGAGGTAGATCAGGCTGAGCTGCAGCCAATGGCTCATGGCTCGGCGCTCGGTCGTTCGCCCTCGGGCGCGGGACATTGCGCACAGGCTGGCAGGCCGGCGATCTCGGGCCAGTCGGGCCAGGTTCGCAATCGATCGATCACGATCGCCGCATGGTCGTCGATCTCCTGCGCCGTGGCGCGGTGCGCGCCATGCAAGACCAGCGGCGGCAGAAAGCGCATGCCGGCCAGCGACGCCGTCTGCTCGTACGGCGGCCAGAACGCGTCGATGAAGTAACGGTTGTGGCCGTCGGGCCGATACGACTCCTCGGTGCCGCCTGTGGAGACCACCAGCCACAGGTCCTTGCCCCCGAGTTGCGTCCCGCCAGGGCCATAGGCCCAGCCGAAGGCGAACACCTCGTCGAGCCAGAGCTTCATCAGCGGCGGCATCCCGTACCAATGGATCGGATGCAGCCACACGACGAGGCGCGCGCTGCGCAGCGCCGCCTGCTCGGCCGCCACATCGATCAGATAGTCCGGGTACAGCGCGTACAGGTCGCGCACCGACCACTGCAATTCAGAGGACGAAGCGCCGGCCGTTCGCAGGGCGTCCAGCAAACTCCGGTGCACGCGCGAGTGGCGCAGCTCGGGATGGGCAACCAGGACCAGGATCTTGGACATAGGACCTGCAGGGCGTGGTTTGCCCGGTGGTTACGAATTGCGGCGGACCGTAACATAGCCTGAATTCGGCGCTGGCGCGGACCCTGGGCCGACAACAAGGAGAACGCATGCCCGTGATCATGGTCGCCAACCCCAAGGGCGGGGTCGGCAAGAGCACATTGGCCACCAACATTGCCGGGCTGTACGCGCGGCGCGGGCACGCCGTCATGCTCGGCGACGCCGACCGACAGCAGTCGTCGCGCCAGTGGCTGGCATTGCGACCCGCCAGCGTACCGCCGATCCAGACCTGGGAGGTGGCGCACGAGTCGACGCTGCGGGCGCCCAAGGGCGTGACCCATGTCGTGCTCGACACGCCGGCCGGCCTGCACGGCAAGGCACTCGATGCCGTGATGCGCGTGGTCGATCGCGTGCTGGTTCCGCTGCAGCCCAGCCTGTTCGACATACAGGCGACCCATGCGTTCCTGAACAAGCTGATGGAACACAAGCGCGGGCCATCGCTGCAGGTCGCCCTGGTGGGCATGCGGGTCAAGGAACACACGATTTCCAACGAGCAACTGCACCAGTTCCTGGGCGGGCTGAAGTTTCCGGTGCTGGCCTATCTGCGCGACACGCAGAACTACGTGCAGATGGCTGCGCGCGGCCTCACGCTGTGGGACGTGGCTCCCGGCCGCGTCGAGCGCGACCTCGAACAATGGAAACCGCTGGTGCAATGGCTGACACACTGACGCACATCAGCAAGCTGGAGAGCCTGGCGCAGCGCATCGGCGAGGAAATCGCTGTCGGTGAATGGATCACGGTCGACCAGGGCATGATCGACGACTTCGCACGTGCCACCGGCGACCATCAATGGATCCATGTCGATCCGGTGCGCGCCGCGGCCGGGCCGTTCGGCTCGACCATCGCGCATGGCTTCCTCACGCTGTCGCTGTTGCCGCGCATGGCCGAGTCGGCGATCACCTTCGACGATGTGCGCATGGGCCTGAACTACGGCTTGAACAAGGTGCGCTTTCCGGCGCCGGTGCCGGTCGGCAGCCGCCTGCGCGGCCGCTTCAGGCTGCTGGCCTACGACCCCTTGCCCGGCGGGGCGCAGGTCACGATGGAGGTCACGATGCAGCGCGAGGGCTCGGACAAGCCCGTCTGCGTGGCCGAATCGATATCGCGGCGCTTTGTGTAAGCTCGGAGTTCGGCGTGGGCAGGCGCGCACGCGTAGCATGCGCGCAGGCGCTGCCGCCCGGCGCGAGAGATGAACGATGAAAGTCCTGCTCGTCGACGACCATCCGCTGATCCTGTCTGCGCTGCAGGCCGTGATCCAGGGGCTGGGTGACGACGTCGCCGTGTTCGGCGTGGCCAGTGCCGACGAGGCGCGCCAGGCCCTGAAACGCGACGCAGACTTCGATCTGGTGCTGCTGGACCTCGCGCTCGGCGAAGCCGATGGATTCGAAGTCCTGTCCGAGATGCGCGCCGGCTACCCGGCGCTGCCGGTGGTGGTGGTGTCGGCCACCGAACGCACCAGCGACGTGATCCGGGCCATCGACATGGGTGCGATGGGTTTCGTGCCCAAGCGCGCGTCGAACCGCGACCTGTTCGAGGCACTGCGCATGGTCATGTCGGGTGGCGTCTACATCCCGCCGATGATGCTCGGCCTGCCGCCGCCGCCGCCGGGTGGCGATACGGTGCCGGCCGTGATGCGCCGCGTACCCGAGCAGCAGACCCAGGCGCCGGAACCGCACGGGCTGCGCAACTTCGAGTCGCTGGGCCTCACGCCGCGCCAGGCCGACGTGCTCGCGCTGCTGCTGAAGGGCTTGCCCAACAAGCTGATCGCGCGCGAACTCTCGCTGTCGGTCGAGACCGTCAAGGATCATGTGGCCGCGGTGCTGCGCACCCTGGGCGTCAACTCGCGCACGCAGGCGGTGCTGGCCGTCAGCCAGATGACTCAGGCCAACCCGGGCCTGGCCGCCTGGCGGCCTAGCGCCAACCGTTGAACGACACCTCGCCCGTCACCGCCGATGCGGCGGTGCTGGCGGCGCCGGGTGCGCTCACCGATCGCGTGCACGCGCTGTTCTCCTACGCCGGCACCACCAACCTCAGCTACCTGCTGGCGGCGACCACGTTGGTGCTGCTGTTCAAGGGCGCGGTGTCGCCGTGGTCGCTCGGGGCCTGGTCGCTCGTGTTCGCCGCGGTGCTGCTCGGCCGGTCGTGAATGGCGCTGTCGTATGCGCGCGCGGTCCCGACCGAAGACGCCGCCAGCGCGCGCTGGCTCAGGGGCTGGAACCTCGGCACGCTGGCCTGCGGCGCGCTCTGGGGCGCGGCCGCGGCGCTGTTCTACGGGCATGGCGAGCCGTTGCACCAGCTCGCGATGGTGCTGGTGATCTATGCCTTCTGCGTCGGCTCGACACCGATGCTGGCCTGGCAGCCGCGCGTCTTCTACGCCTACATCGGCCTCAGCCTGTTGCCGACCATCGCGAGCATTGGCCTGCACGGCGGCGCGGGCAGCACCGGCCTGCTGGCGGTGGCGGTGCTGATCTCCGTGATGACGGTGCGCCTGGGCCGCAACTACCGCAACACCTTCGAGGAACTGGTCGCGCTCAAGGCGCGCGCCCAGCGCCTGGCCGGGCAACTGCAGGTGGAGAAAGGCGCCGCCGACGCAGCGCGCGCCGAGGCCGAACTCGCCAGCCGCGCCAAGACCCAGTTCCTGGCTGCCGCCAGCCACGACCTGCGCCAGCCGCTGCATGCGATGGGCCTGTTCGCCGAGGCGCTGCGCCAGAAGAGCCGCGACGACGAGACGATGCACCTGATCAACAGCATCAACGGCTCGGTCGACGCGCTCGACGCTCTGTTCTCCGAGTTGCTCGACATCACCAGGATCGACACCGGCGGCGTGCAGGTTCGACCGGTGGACTTCCAGCTGGAGGATGTGTTTCGCAGGCTGCGCCTTCACTTCGAGCCGATCGCGTTCGAGAAGGGCCTGGCGCTGCGCGTGCGCGGCGGTCATCGCCATGCGTATGCCGACCCGGTGATCGTCGAGCGCATCCTGCGCAACCTGACGTCGAACGCGATCCGCTACACAGAGGACGGCGGTGTGCTCGTGAGTGCGCGCGCAAGAGGCGCTCGCCTCCTGCTGCAGGTATGGGACAGCGGCGTGGGCATCCGCGCCGGCGACCGCAAGCGCGTGTTCGAGGAGTTCGTCCAGGTCCACGAACCCTCGCCCGTGCCGAACCCCAGCCAGCGCAAAGGGCTGGGCCTTGGCCTGGCGATCGTGCGGCGCCTGGCTGCACTGATGGATGCGCCATTGCGGCTGCAGTCCACACCCGGACGCGGCAGCGTGTTCACGCTGGAGTTGCCGCTCGGCAAGGCCGCGCCTGCGGTGCAGGCCCAGCCGAGCCCGAGCGTGCCACCGGGTTTGACGCTCGATCGCCGCCTGATCGTGATGATCGAGGACGACCCGGCGGTCAAGAGCGGGCTGGAAGTCTTGCTCAAGAGCTGGGGTGCGAGCGTGATCGCGTTCGACAGCCTGCAGGCCTGCCGCCACTGGGCCGAAGCCGCGGAGCCCTCGATGCTCAAGCCCGACCTGATCATCGCCGACGACCGGCTCGAATCGGGCCACACCGGCATCGAGGCGATCCGCGCGCTGCGCGGCATGCTCGACCGGCCGATTCCCGCCATCGTCGTCACCGGCAGCGTGCTCTCGAATCACGAACGCGAGGCGCAGGAGCACGACTTCCACCTGCTGCTCAAGCCGGTGGTGCCGAACAAGCTGCGCGCGATGATCGCGTTCAAGCTGGGGCTGCGCTGAGGCGCGTTGATCGAATCGCCGCCGGGCCGCTCTTGGCCCACTGAGAACGACCAGCGAGAGGTGACGGATCGTCCGCCATGCGGTGTGGGCCGGTCGTCCACCGACTGATCTCGTGCGGCGGCAGTCGACCCGTCAGCGACCTTCGCAGGATGGAGTTAGTCGCCCTGAAGCCGTCATTCGACACCGAGCGAAGAGCCAGCGGGATCTCAAACGCCGATCCCGCCGTCGGCCGGGCAGGGCGCCAGTGACGCTGTTGCGCGGTGCTGAATTTGACGACGGAGCACGGCCAGGGCGATGAGTGCCGGCGGCTACGCGCCCAGTAGCGGCAGGATGTGCTTCCCAAACTTCCCAGCGTGAGTGGCGCTGGCCATGACGATCGCATGGGCGAAGACCAGACCCGCGGCGCCGAACACGGCCACGGCCGGCCATTTCAGGCGGCCAGGCAGGACGAGCCGCCTGTGCATGTTGCGGATGAAGAACTCGGCAACCAGCAGGTTGGGAATGAAGAACAAGACGAGCATGGCAAGGTCGAACGGCCCACTCGCGCCGTCTGCGTTCATGCCGATGCCGCCGGCCCAGTCAGTCCATGCCTGGATCTCGATATCGAACAGCCATGAACCCAGCACCATCGCGAACAGGCGGATGGCCCACGCGCGATGCCGGTCGAATCTCCTGGCGCGTGCGTGGACATACGCCATGACCGAGCTGAGCATCATCACCGCACCCCAGAGGCTGAATGCGATGGCGGCGGCCCGACTGAAGGTGCCGTGGGTGAGGATGAACGACATGCCGCCGGCACCGGCCAGGAAGCCTGCGGTGACGTAGACGCGGCCCGTCCAGCGATGCACCCTGCGGTGCCGAGTGCGGACGCGGGCCGACAGCAGGATGGGCCAGGCCAGCACCAGCACCGTTCCCATCACGAAGTGCAGCCCGATGCCGAGGTTGGCGATCCAGTCCGATGCCGTGGGCATCGGAAGGCCTGCCACCAGGTTCTGCCACTGCTCGAAGTTCTTGACTGTCGCGCCCGTCGCCCGCATGGCGATGTAGGCGCCGAAGATCCCGAGGCCCGCCAAGGTCGCGAGGCCGAAGAGGCGCCCGATCCAGCTGAGCATGCGGTCGTCGACCGGTCGCAACCGCGGCGCAATTGCGCCCAGGGCGGGTCGGCCTTGCGGGTTCATGGCAGCGGCAGCTCGGGGTGCATCGAAGCGAGCCAATCACTCGGGCCGGATGTTCTGATTGAAGCGAAACATGTTGCCCGGGTCGTAGCGCTTCTTGACTTGTGCCAGACGGCTGTAGTTCTTGCCGAATGCGCTGCGGGTCAGTTCATCGCTGTCTGCGTCCTGCCCCGCAAAGTTCAGGTACAGACGGCCCTCGTGCGAGTGTCGTCGTGCCCGGTTCCAGGCCGAGCGGGTCCAGCCCATGACGGCTTCGTCATCCGCCGCGTCGCGCCAGACCGAATCGAGCGAGTACATCCACCCGAATGACCGGTCCCCGAATGCCGTGGCTTCGGCCGGCACCGCCGCCGTGGCGCCGCCAAAGTTCCACAGCGAGCTGATGGACTTGTCGGACGGCGATGCGGCGGCATTCTCGATGGCTTCGGCGATGACCTCGTCGGTCAGTCGCGACAGCAGGTGACTCTTCCAGTAGCAGCGGAATTCACCCGCCGGATACAACGGGTCGAAGAGCTTCTGCACATCGCAGTACGGCATCTGGCCGGAGAAGTCGGCGACCATCGGGCCCAGTTCCCGCAGCGGCTGCAGCAGGCGCTCACCGTCGGCCGCATCACCGGCATAGACCGCACCCAGCGTGTAGCACCTGGTGCCCCAGAACTCCCGCGGATAGTCTGCGCTGGCGGCGACGGTGGAGAACTCGCAAAGAGACCCGACCACGTCACTCTTGTCTGCCAGAAAGTCGCGCCAAAACTGGATCGGCCCGGCACCCGCCGACAACGGGTAGATGGGTGCCGCGAACATCACCGTTGGCCCGACGGGGTGCAGCTTGAACTCGAAGTTCACGACCACGCCGAAGTTGCCGCCGCCGCCGCGGATGGCCCAGAACAGGTCGGCATGTCCCGTCCGATTCGCCCGGGTCAGCGTACCGTCCGCCGTGACGATGTCGACGGCCAGCAGGTTGTCGATGGACAGCCCGTGCGCGCTGCGCAGCCAGCCGACGCCACCGCTCAGCGTCAGGCCCGCGACGCCGGTTTCTGAAATGAGACCCCCAGGCGTTGCCAGCCCATGGGCTTGCGTCGCCTTGTCGACATCCGCCCACAGCGCACCACCTTGTACGGATGCGGTCTTTTTGCGGGGGTTGACCTCGACGCCGCGCATGTAAGACAGGTCGATCATCAGCCCGCCATCGCACACCGCATGACCGGCCACGTTGTGCCCGCCGCCCCGGATCGACACCGGTAGGCCCTGCAGACCCGCGAACCTGACGGAAGCGATGACATCGTCAACCGACTTGCAGCGGCTGATGGCCAGTGGGCGCCGGTCGATCATGCCGTTCCAGACCGACCGGGCAGCGTCGTACCCGGGATCTCGTGATGTCAACAGTTCACCCGACAAGCGGGACTGGAGCATCGCCAGGGATGGTGCGCGCGCGCCCGCGAAGGACTCAGCGTGTGTTTCAGGTCTCATGGTGGTTCTTGGCAGCCGAGGTGACGACGCCCCGAACCTTAAGGTGGCCGAACCAACGTGCGAAGAGCCGATTGGAACAAGACCGGGTCAAATGTGACACTCACGAACAAGCCGTCAGCCCCGATGATGATGACCACCAAACCCAGGATCGCCCTGCTCGCCGCGCCGGAGACGACGCCCTCTGTTCTCTTCGGCCTCTACGACGTGCTCATCTCCGTCGGCGCGGTCTATCCCGACATGACGGGTCGGCCGGTCGGCGAACCGCTTCTCGACATCCAGATCGTGGCGGCCGACGCCCAGCCCTTTCGCTGCTTCGGCAACATCCTGATCGAGCCCCACGCGGCGATCGGCAGCCTCGACCGCGTGGACGCTGCGGTCGTCTGCGACATGTACACGCCGATCGACACCGCGCCGCGCGGGCGCTACGCGGCGGAGATCGATTGGTTGCGGCGCATGCACGCCCAAGGCGCGCTGGTCGCGTCGGTCTGCTCGGGCTCGCTCGTGCTGGCCGAGGCGGGCCTGCTCGATGGACGCCGGTGCGCCGGGCACTGGGCCTATCGCGACCTGTTCCGCCGGCAGTACCCCAAGGTGAACTACTGCGCCGACTCGATCCTGCGCCTCGACAGCGAGGCGCAGGGCGTGATCACCGCGGGCGGCGTCACCGCGTGGCAGGAGCTGGCGCTGCGGCTGATCAGCCGCTATTGCGGCCCGGAGCATGCCCTGCAGACGGCCAAGGTCTACCTGCTCTCCGGGCATGAAGACGGCCAACTGCCCTTCGCCGACATGGGGCTCCAGATCCAGGGAGAAGACCAGGCCATCAAGCTCAGCCAGGAGTGGATCGCCGAGCACTATGCCCAGAGCAATCCGGTGGAGGCCATGACCCAGCGTGCCGGCCTCACCCGGCGCACGTTCACGCGGCGGTTTCGCGCTGCGACCGGCCATCTGCCGATGGACTACGTGCACGCGGTTCGGGTCGAGAAGGCCAAGCGGATCATCGAGCAGGATGCCAGTGGCATCGACGATGTGGCCTACCAGGTCGGCTACGAGGATCCGACCTTCTTTCGCCGTTTGTTCAAGCGCGAGGTCGGCCTGACGCCGGCCGCCTACCGCCGAAAGTTCTCGAGCATCCTCAGCGACCCGGCGCCCGCTGAAGGGGACCATTGAGGGACGGCCCGGTTTCGAAGAAGAACGCCACCGATCAGGGACCGCACCGCACCGACCGTGCCCACCGGCTGCCGCGGAGACATCGGAGAGCACCTTCGACAACTCTGGCGCCTACAAAGCGGCCGGTGATGAGCGACTATTGATGGCCGGGCGCGGTCCGCCAGCTCTCTTGCCCGTAAAGCCGCAGCCCGCCAAATAGCTGACGCTCAATCCTCCGAGGCGCTGTGCTCCCGAGGGACCGAACGCAGCCGCTAAGGCCAGACCAACGCGTCTAAGCGCTCAGCCCCACCGCTTGCAGGCGGCGGGGCCTTCGCCAGCCGCAAGGCCCCACGCAGGTGGGCCCTTGCGCGCGGGCTCAGCTCGGCTGATACGCCAGCCGCACGTAGATCGGCGCGAAGGCCTCGGCCTGCGTCACCTCGAGCAGGCTCTCGCGCGCGAGTTCGAGCAGCGCGATGAAGGTGACCACCATGACGGCCTGGCCCTGCCGCGGATCGAATAGGTCGTGGAATTCGACGAAGCGGCGACCCTGCAGCTTGCGCAGCACGATGCTCATGTGTTCGCGCACCGACAGCTGCTCGCGCGTGATGTGGTGATGCGCCTTCAGGTTCGCGCGGCGCAGGATGTCGACCCAGGCCTGCCGCAGGTCGTCCGGTTCCACCACCGGCAGCCGTGCTTCAGGAGCCTCCAGCACAGGAACCTGGGTGCGCAGGAAGTCGCGGCCCAGCAGCGGCAGCGCGTCGAGTCGGGCGGCGGCCGCCTTGATCTGCTCGTACTCGAGCAGCCGACGCACGAGTTCGGCGCGCGGATCTTCGACCTCCTTGCCGTCGTCGTGCCGGCGCACCGGCAGCAGCATGCGCGACTTGATCTCGATCAGCATCGCCGCCATCAGCAGGTACTCGGCGGCCAGCTCGAGGTTGCGCGAGCGGATCTGCTCGACGTACTCGAGGTATTGCCGCGTCACATCGGCCAGCGGGATGTCGAGGATGTTGAAGTTCTGGCGCCGGATCAGGTACAGCAGCAGATCCAGCGGACCCTCGAACGCCTCGAGAAACACCTCCAGCGCGTCGGGCGGGATGTAGAGATCGTGCGGCAGCCTGAACAGCGGCTCGCCGTACAGGCGCGCCACGGCGACACCGTCCACGGGCAGCGCTGCCGCGAGCGCGGCATCCGGTGCAACGGGTTCGTCGAGCGCGGTGATCTCGCTCACGTCGACCAGCCTATTTCGTGGGGTCGGTCTGGTAGACGTAGGGTTGCTGCGGCACCTTCGCCTCGCGGTACTCGGCCAGCGCAGCGCGGTCGAGTTCGCGATCCCACAGCAGCGCGCGCCCTGCGCGCTGTTCCGCCTCGAGCGTCGGCCTATTGGCTTTCAGCTCGTCGATGAACGACGAGACATCGGACTTGTACGGTTTCCAGAACAGAGGCATGACGATGCTGAGTGCTCGCAGTGAGGCGATTCTACAGAGCGCCTCCAGGCAGCCGCCTCGCGGCGCTAGAACTCGAGCCGAAACAGACGCACCCACAGGTCGGGCTCGAGATTGCCGTCCTTCTTGACGTTGAATCGGTCCTCGCCCGACGGCGTGGGCACGGGGGTCGTGCGCCACAGCGACGGCCGCTGCAGCAGTTGTTGCCGGAACTCTTCGGTGGCCCAGATCTGCCCGGGCTCGACCACCGGTTCGACGCGCGCGGCACACAGGATCGCATCGCCACCGACGATGGCCGCTCCCGAGCTGTTGTCGCTCGGGCGCGTTCGCACCGGTCCGTAGTGCAGGGCGATGCGCAGGCGCGGCTGGCCGGTGGCCTTGTACACGTCATCCATCAGGTGGCGCGCCGTCTGCGCGAGCGCCACCGGATCGTCGTCGGCGATCAGCACTGCGTCTCCGGCACCGGTCTCGGTGATCGCCGCCGGCGGCGCCCACCGGTGCACGGCTTCCTCCAGCGCTTTTCGCACCGGCGCATCCGCCCCCGCACGCATCAGGCTGCCGAATCCGTGCACATCGGCCTTCAGCACACAGCAGTGGCGCTCGCTCGCCGTGTGATCGACAGGGCCCGCTTCGTGCCAAGGCTTGTCGTAGCCGACGATATTGAGTCGGTCGATGCGCTGTGAATATGCCGGGTTGACTCGGCCGACCACGTCGGACAGCACCGGGTGCACCAGATAGTGCGACGCACGCGGCAGCGCACCGTTCGGCTCGAGCGTGGCATCGCCCGGACGCAGGAAGCGCTGGCGCCACTCGCCGCGCACGCGGTCGTGCTGGACGTAGCCGAGCAACCCCACCCGGTACAGCGCGTGCAGGACATCCTCGCCCTCGTTCGCGCCCGCACTGTGCTCGACAAAGATCGCCTCCACCTCGGCGCGGGTCAGGATGGGCCCGGGCAGCCGATGGAACAGCCGCTCCAACTCGAGGTCGCCGACATAGGGCGCGATCTCGGCCAGATACTCGTGCGCGATCTCGGTCGCCGCCTGGTTCACGGCCTCCTTCATGCGGTGCTCGTTTCGCCGCTCGTCGGGCCGCAGCGCGGCCAGCCGGTCGCCGATGGTCATCAGGTCGCGCGGCCGCAGCAGCGTGTGGCGACAGATGTACTCGAAGGCGTCCTCTTCCTCGCGCGTATAGGTGTCGGTCACGCTGGTGCGGCCCAGGAACGCCTCCAGCGGATTGGTGCGCGCGCGCTCCGGCAGCACCATGCGATCGGCCTTCACCAGGCGAGCGTTGTTGACGAAGATCTCGCGCAGGCTCTCGGGTGAGTACACGATGTCGACGGCACTGCCGCGATACTGCTGGACCATCGCGGTGCGCTGCGGCAGGCGGGCATAGGCCTCCTTGCGGATCGCGGCGAACACCTTCAGGCGGTGATTGATGCGGCGCAGCTGGTAGGCCACCTCGACCAGACCGAGCTGCGAGAAGTACCAGACGTTGGGCGACAGCTCGCCGGTCACGCTGGGATTGCTCGGTCCGTCCTCGACATGCTTGTTGAAGTATTCGTCGATGCCGTCGATGAAGATCGTCAGCGGCGCATTCAGCGCGCGCAGGCGGGGCACCAGGTGTCCATCGGTGTCGGTGGCGCAGCGCTGCAGCTCGCTCGGCGTGAAGTCGAGCAGGCGCACGAAATGGTCGATCACGCTGTGCAGCTGTGCGTCGGCGATCAGGCCGTTCAGCCGGGCGTTCACCTTGAGTCCGTCGGCGGCACCGACATGCTTGAGCGCGGCCATCGCGATGGCCGCGAGCCACACCTTCGACCAAGGCAACGGCGACGCGGCGAAGAACGCCAGCGTCTCGCGGCTGAAGATCTTGTCGCCGATCGGCTTGTCGAGCAGGTTGCCGCTGGGCAGGCAGATCGCATGCCCTTCGCGCTGGTACAGGATGCGCTTGGCCTTGAGCAGCAGCGTCTTGCCGAAGCCCTTGGTCGCGATGACGATGAACTTGTCGTCCCGATCGGGCGTCAGAAAACCGTCGATCTCCGGTGTCCGGTGCAGCAGCGACTCGTCGAAATCATCCGCGACACGGATGTCGTCGGCGTCCACGGTCCACGCTCGCATCGGTCCTCCTGCCTCAACGGTTGCAGGCGGCGAGGATAGTTGCTTCGATGGTGCGCGTCCATGCGCATTGACCCCGCGCCGGGCTACATCGACTGGAAGAAGGTGTCCGCCGCGGCCGGCGCCTCGCCCATGGTGGCCTGGAACAGCATGGCGTCGGTCGTGCGCAGGCGCCGGCACATCTCGCGGCCGATGTTCATCTGGATCATCGCGAACTGCTCGACGTCGCGTTCGTACAGGCGCAACAAGTCGGCCGGGGTCAGCTCGATCGCCGTGCAATCCTGTTCGGCGCGCACCGCCGCGCTGCGCGGAAACAGGTCCAGCAGCGCCATCTCGCCAAAGCAGTCGCCGGGCCCCAGGTGACGCAGCAGCATCTCGCGGCCGTGCCATTGCTTGAGCACCGCCACGCGCCCGGTTTCCAGCACGAACATGCAGTCGGCCGGGTCCTGCTCGCGGAAGAAGAACCCGCCTGCGGCGATGGCGACTGTTCGCGTCGGCTCCAGCAGGAACTGCAGCGTCTCGTCGCTCACGCCGCCGAAGATCGGCATTTGCTGCAGCAGTTCGATTCGGGCGGCCAGCATGATGTGTCTCCCTGAGTTGGGTCTTCGTCAGCGGTTCGACGGCCCGCCGTCGCCGGCCGCATCGGCCGCGGCGCGTTCGGCGGCGTATCCGTACAGCCATTCGCTCTGGCGCAGCGGATCGCCGCGCGCCAGTTCGGCATCGCGTTGCTGCTGTTCAGCGCCGTCCGGCAGGTGGTTGCGCAACTCTCGGCCGCGGCTCATCAGCTGCACGTGGCTGGCACGCGGACGGCGGATGGCCTCATAGCGTTGCAGCGCGGGCGCGACAGACGCCCGACCGCAGTCGCGCAGGCAGGCCGCCAGGACCTCGGCGTCCTCGATGGCCTGCGCCGCGCCCTGTGCAAAGAACGGCAGCATGGCGTGCGCCGCATCGCCGAGCAGTGTCATGCGGCCGTCGGTCCAGCGCGGCAGCGGCGTCCGGTCGTACAGCGCCCAGCGCTTGGTGTCGGTCGCCGAGTCGATCAGCTGCAGCACGCGATCGTCCCAGCCGACGAACTGTGCGCGCAGGTCGGCGACGTCGCCCTCCGCGGTCCACGATTCCTGCCGCCACTCGCCGGCCGGCACGATGGCCACGACGTTGACGAGCCGGCCGCCGGAGATCGGGTAGTGGACGAAGTGCCGGCCCGGACCGAGCCACAGCGTCTGCACCGGCCGCAGCGCCATCGGCGGCGCTCGATCGGACGGCACCAGGCAGCGGAACGCACACAGGCCGGAGAATCGCGCGTCGACCGTCGGCGCGACCGCGGCGCGCGCCACCGAGTGAATGCCGTCGGCGCCGATCACCACGTCGGCGCGCTCGATCGTCCCGCGGCCGTCGCGGTCGGCAAAGGAGATCTCGACTTCCTGTCCGTCAGAGCGCATCGCGACGCAACGATGGTCGAGCCGCAGCCAGTCGGCCGGCACGGCCAGACGCAGCATCTCGAGCAGGTCGGCCCGATGCGCCACGTAGCAGGGCGCGCCGTACAACTGCTCGCACTGCGTGCCCATCGCCTGCACGAACAGCACCCGCCCGTCCTGCCAGCGGCGGAACTCCCAGGCTGCGTCGAGGCGCACGGCGAAACGTTCCAGCGCGCTCGACAGGCCGAGCCGGGCCAGCGGCCGCACCATGTTGGGCGGTATCACCAGACCGGCACCCACTTCGCGCAGCTCCGGGGCTTGTTCGTAGACGGTCGCCTGCAGCCCGGCGCGGCGCATGAACAAGGCGGCCGCGAGACCGCCGATACCGCCGCCGACGATGGCGATCCGCAATGGCGGCGCAGCGCTTGTCATGGTGCGATCGCTGCCGTCTGCCACCCGTGATTCATCGAGTCACGCGCTCAGGCTGACCGGTCGCCTCGAGCCGCCTCGGCGACGGCCGGCACGATGGGTTCCGCGGCGGCTCGGATGCGCCGCACCGCCGTGAGGATGCCGCGCAGGATCTCCAGCGGTGCCGGTGGGCAGCCCGGGATGGCAAGGTCGACCGGAATCACATTCGATACGCGCCCGCAGCTCGCGTAGCTCTCGCCGAAGATGCCGCCGCTGCACCCGCAGTCGCCGACGGCGACGACGAGCTTGGGCGCCGGCGTGGCTTCGTAGGTGCGGCGCAGCGCCAGCTCCATGTTGCGCGCCACCGGCCCGGTGACCAGCAGCATGTCGGCGTGGCGCGGGCTGGCGACGAACTTGATGCCCAGGCCCTCGATGTTGTAGTAGGGGTTGTTGAGCGCGTGGATCTCGAGTTCGCAGCCGTTGCACGAACCCGCGTCGACCTGCCGGATCGTCAGCGCCTGACCCAGGATGTCGAGGATCTCGCCGTGCACGGATTCCTGCAGCACGCGCAGATCGCCGCTGTCGGCCGGCGCCGCTTCGGTGGCGATGCCCTGTCGCGCGATCTGCCAGGCGATCTTCCACATCAGAGGTCGTGCCCCGAATAGCTCAGGTTGAAGGACTTGTTGATGAGCGGGAAGTCGGGAACGATGTTACCGATCACCGCATGCTCGAGCACCGGCCAGTTCTGCCACGAAGGGTCGTGGCAATGGCAGCGCTGGATCGCACCCGCGTCGAGTTCCAGCGCCACGAAGACCTCGCCGCGCCAGCCTTCCACCCAGCCGGCGCCGCGCGCAGGCTGCGTCGTCACCTCCAGGTCGCGCTGCCGATCGCCGGCGGGCAACCCGGTGCACAGGGTGCGGATCAGGCGCAGCGACTCCAGCGTCTCGTCGAAGCGCACGGCCACACGCGCCGCGACATCGCCCGCCGCGCTGCCGGCCTTGGACACTCGCAGCTCCTCGTAGGGTGCCCAGGGCTGGTCGCAGCGCAGGTCGAAGGCCTGTCCGCTGGCGCGGCCCGCGAGGCCGGCCAGGCCCAGCTGGGCGGCCAGCTCGGGCGCCACCTGCCCGGTGCCGATGAACCGGTCCTGCAGCCCGGCATGTTCGTCGAAGGTCGCGCGCAAGGTCCGGACCTCGGCCTCGACCGCCTCGCATTGGCTGTGTATGCGCACGATCATCGCCGTATCGAGGTCGGCGGTCACGCCGCCGGGCACGACGCAGTCCATCATCAGGCGGTGCCCGAATGCGGCCATCGACAGACGCAGCCAGTCTTCGCGCAGGCGCGAGAACTGCGCGAGCCCGAACGCCAGGGCGGCGTCGTTGGCGAGCGCGCCCAGGTCGCCGAGGTGGTTCGCGACGCGCTCGCGCTCCAGCATCAGCGCGCGCAACCATTGGGCGCGCGGCGGCGCGGGGCTCGCGAGCGCAGATTCGAGCGCCATGCAGTAGGCCCAGGCACCGGCGACCGTCGAATCGCCCGACACCCGGCCGGCGAGCCGATGTGCGTCGAGCGGCGCGAGTTCACTGAAACGTCGCTCGATGCCCTTGTGCACATAGCCCAGACGCTGTTCGAGTCGCAGCACCTTCTCGCCGACGATCGAGAAGCGGAAGTGTCCGGGCTCGATGATGCCGGCGTGCACCGGGCCGACCGGGATCTCGTGCACACCGTCGCCCTCGACACGGACGAACGCATAGTCATCGGACTCCTGCGAATCTGCGCCGGACCGGACCCGCGAGCCCGCGCGCAGCGCGAATCCCTGCGCAATCCACGCACCGTGGTCCAGCCAGCGCCGACGGTCGGCGAAGTCGTCGGCGTGGATGCCCAGCAGATCGGCGGTGGCTCGCTGCATGCGGCCCGCGAACGGGAAATGCGTCGAAACGTCAGGGTAGCTCGGCGTCTCGCCGGGCAAGGGCAGGTCGATCCAGAGCAGCCCGTCCGGCAGCGCATAGGCCGCCGAAACCACCATGCTGCCGGGTCCCCGGTGCCGGGAGTCGCATCCCCACAGCGAAACCAGCCGCCCTCGCGCGCGGGCCACCTGCAGCGCCACCGCCTGCCACGACGCACGATCGACCACGGCATGCCGGACCGGCGGGGCCGAGGCCAGGCGCACGAGGTCGAGGTTCAGGTCGGCGATGCGCATCGCGTCAGCCCTCGCCGGGCCGCCCCAAAGGGGGTGACTCCCTCGGGTCTAAGCGAGGACGCAGGGTCGCGCCCGCGCGCGAGCCTGGGCCTCGCGAAGCGGTCGGGCATGCAGGCCCGACCGTGAACCGATGCCGCAGGCATCTAGGGGTCGTCATCTAGCCTCCGATCATCTGCGCGGCCTGGCGGTACCAGCTGTCCAGGTAGGCCGGTATGTACAGGCCCAGCATCAGCGTCAACGCCAGGTGCACGAACACCGGGATCAGCGCCGGTGGATGTGCCAGCGGTTTCAGGTCGGTGTCGCCGAACACCATCGGCTGCACGCGGCTGAACACCGACGCGAACGCGACGCCGAGCGCGACCAGCAGGAACGGCGTGGCCCAGGGTTGTTCGCGCATCGCGGTGGTGATGATCAGGAATTCGCTGGCGAATACACCGAACGGCGGCATGCCAAGAATGGCCAGCGAGCCCAGCAGCAAACCCCAGCCGACCGGCGGGCTGACCTTGATCAGGCCGCGAATGTCGTCCATCACTTGCGTGCCCGCCTTCTGCGCGGCGTGGCCGACGGCGAAGAAGATCGCCGACTTCGTCAGCGAATGCACCGTCATGTGCAGCAGGCCGGCGAAATTGGCGATCGGCCCGCCCAGGCCGAAGGCGAAGGTCATCAATCCCATGTGCTCGATCGACGAGTACGCGAACATGCGCTTGATGTCCTTCTGCCGAGTCAGGAAGAAGGCCGCCACGACCACCGACAACAGGCCGAATCCCATCAGCATCTGTCCGGCGAGGTGGCTTCGCAGCGCGCCGTCGGTCAGCACCTTGAAGCGCAGCAGCGCGTACAGCGCCACGTTGAGCAGCAGGCCCGACAGCACGGCGGAAACCGGGGTCGGGCCCTCGGCATGGGCGTCGGGCAGCCAGTTGTGCAGCGGCACCAGGCCGACCTTGGTGCCGTAGCCGATGAACAGGAACGCGAACGCCAGCGTGATGATGTTCGGATCGAGGCTGGCCTTCACGGCGTCCAGATTGGTCCACAACAGCGCGCCGCCCTCGGTGCCGACCACCTTTTCTGCCGCCATGTAGAGCATCACGGTGCCGAACAGCGCCTGCGCGATGCCGACGCCGCACAGGATGAAGTATTTCCACGCCGCCTCCAGGCTGGCGGCGGTCCGGTACACGCTGACCAGCAGCACCGTGGTCAGCGTCGCCGCCTCCATCGCCACCCAGAGGATGCCCATGTTGTTAGTCGTCAGCGCCAACAGCATCGTGAAGCTGAACAGCTGGTAGGTGCTGTGGTACAGCCGCAGGCGCGGCGGCGTCATCTTGCCGTGGTCGCGCTCCACGCGCATGTAGGGCCGCGAAAAAAGGGCCGTGGTCATACCCACGAAGGCCGTCAGCGCGACCAGGAAGACGTTGAGCGGGTCGATGAAGAACTCGCGCTCCAGGGCGAACAGCGGCCCGTTGGCCACCACCTGCACGGTGAGCACGCTGGCCGCGACGAACGTGCCGAAGCTGAATCCGGCGTTGACCTCCATCGCCCAGTCGCGATGACCGAACAACGCCAGCACGACACCGCCGGCGAGCGGGATGCCTAGCACGAAGTAGAGCGTCTCCAAGCTACTCTTCCTTCAGCTTCTCGAGGTGCCGGATGTCGAGGCTGTCGAACTGCTCGCGGATCTGGAACATGAACACGCCCAGGATCAGCACGCCGATCAGCACGTCGAGCGCGATGCCCAGCTCGACCACCATCGGCATGCCGTAGGTGGCCGAGGTGGCGGCGAAGAACAGGCCGTTCTCCATCGACAGAAAGCCGATCACCTGCGGCACTGCCTTGGCGCGGGTGATCATCATCATGAACGACAGCAGCACGCAGGCCAGCGCGATGCCCAGCGTGCCGCGCGCGATCGACGACGAGAACTTGGCGATCGGCGCGCCCAGGTTGAAGGCGAAGATCACGAGCAGGATGCCGATCAGCATCGTCGTCGGGATGTTGATCAGCGTTTCGGTGTCCCAGCGCACGTTGAGCCGGTTGATCACCCGATGCAGCAGGATCGGGATCAGGATCACCTTCAACGCCAGCGTCAGCGCGGCCGAGACATACAGGTGCGGCTGCTCGGTGACGTAGCCGACCACGACGGTGGCCGTCACCAGCGTCACGCCCTGCAGCGTGAACAGGTGGATCAGCGACAGGATGCGGCGCTGCGAGATCATCGCGAATGCCAGCATCAGCAGCATCGCGCCGAGCAGGTTGATGAGCTGGCCGAAGAGGGGGTTCATCGGGTCTGCCTGCTGCTGTCCGTGGAGCAGCCCATATCGCGCAGGGTTTCGTTCGACTCGCGGGCTGCACCGAGCGGAACGAGACCCTGCGCAAAGCGCCTGGACACGAACGGCCGTTCAGCAACCTCGGCAGATGCACAACAGCGGAGTGGAAGTCGGTGCCGTCTCACCCTAACTCTCCAGCAAGATGTGCACCAGCAAGCCCATCACCGCGAGCAGGAACGCGGTGGCCAGGAACTCGGGCACGCGGAAGATCCGCATCTTGGCGCTCAGGGTCTCGAGCACTGCGAGCGACATCCCGCCGAGCGCCAGCTTGCCCACCAGCGCGGGCAGTGCCAGCACCAGTTCGAGCGGCGCATGCGCCTCGGCGATGCCCCAGGGGAAGAACAGCGCCAGGCCGGCGCAGGAGTAGGCGAACAGCTTCAGGCTGGCCGCCCATTCGAGCAGCGCCAGGTGGCGGCCTGAGTACTCCAGGATCAACGCTTCATGGACCATCGTCAGTTCGAGGTGCGTGGCCGGGTTGTCCACCGGCACGCGGGCGTTTTCGGCCAGCGAAACGATCGTGAACGCCACGCCGGCGAAGGCCAGGCTGGGGTAGATCGCCAGGTCGCGGTGCGCCAGTGTCTCGACGATGGTGGCGAGCGAGGTCGACTTCGAGATCATCGAGGCCGAGAAGAACACCATCAGCAACGCCGGTTCGGCCAGAAAGCCGATCAGCATCTCGCGCCGCGCGCCCATCGTCCCGAACGGCGTGCCGACATCCATCGCCGCCAGCGAGATGAACACGCGCGCCAGCGCGAACAGGCCGACCAGCGCGATCGCGTCGGCGGCCAGCGACAACGGCAGGTCGGTCGATAGCGAAGGAATGATCGAGCACGCCAGCGTCATGCAGCCGAACACGATGTACGGCGCGACGCGGAACAAGGGTGACGCATGTTCGGCCAGCAGCGACTCCTTGTTGAACAGCTTGTGCAGCAGCCGGTATGGCTGCAGCAGGGGCGGCGCCGACTTGTTCTGCAGCCAGGCCCTCCATTGGTTGACCCAGCCGGTCAGCAGCGGCGCCAGCGTCAGCGCGATGGCGATCTCCAGCACTTGGGAGATTGCGCCGTAGATCGTCATGTTGGCATCCCCGGCCCTATCGCCTGACCAGCAGCAGCAGCGCCAGCAGCGTGACGAAGCTGTACATCAGGTAGATCGAGATCCGCCCCTGCTGCAGCAGCCCGATCAGGCGCGCGATGCGCATCACGACGGCGGCGATCGGCAGGTACAGCCAATGCCAGAAATGGTCTTCGACGCTGACGCGGTAGCGCGGCTGGGCGTCGAAAGGTGTCGGCAATTCGCGCCGCATGCGGAAGAACGGCTCGAAGATCTGCCGGATCGGCTGGCCGAAGCCCTCGGCCGTGTCCTGCATGCGGGCCGTCTGCCAGGGATATCCGCAATCCCATGGGGCGCCGCGCCGCATGCGCCCGTGATAGAGGCGGCGCACCAGCCCGAACGCCAGGGCGTAGCTGGCCGCCACGCCGAGCAGGAAGATCACCGGTCCGTAGCTCGCGCGCTCGATGGCCGTGGGCGCGAGCAGCCAGCCGTTCGTGGCAACCGTCGCGCCGAGCCCGGCCGCGACAAGTTGCTGCGTGACCGGATCGATGAGCTGGATGAACTGGATCGGAAAGAGGCCGAGCGCCACGGTTCCGAGCAGCAACCAAAGCATGCCGCGGCGCTCCCAGGGTCCGGCGTCGTGCGCCTGCGCCAGCTTCGGTTCACGCGGCTGTCCGAGGAACACCACGCCGAAGAACTTGACCATCGTGTAGCCGGCCAGCGCGCCGACCAGTGCGATCAACGCAGCGACCACCGGGATCAGCATGTTGAGGAACGGATCGGGCAGCCCCGGCGTGAACAGGAAGCTCTGCAGCAGCAACCACTCGGAGACGAAGCCGCTGAAAGGCGGCAGCCCGGCGCTCGCCAGCACGCCCACCAGCGTGGCCCACGCGACCCATGGCATGTACCGGATCAGCCCGCCCAGTTTGCCGAGGTTGCGCTCGGCGGTGGCGTGCAGCACGGCACCGGTGCTCAGGAACAGCAGGCTCTTGAACAGCGCGTGGCTGGCGACGTGGTACAGGCTTGCCGTCAGCGCCAGCGCCGCCATGGCTTTCATCGAATAGGCCGAGAACACCACCGTCAGCCCGATGCCGGCGTAGAGCAAGCCGATGTTTTCGATCGACGAGTAGGCGAGCAGGCGTTTCATGTCGCTCTGCACTGCGGCGAAGACGACGCCGAACAGTGCCGAGGCCAGGCCGAGCGCCAACAGCACCACGCCCCACCACCACAGCTGCATCGGCAGCAGATCGAAGCACACGCGCAGCATGCCGTAGACGGCGGTCTTCAGCATCACCGCGCTCATCAGCGCCGACACCGGCGATGGCGCGGCCGGGTGCGCCTCGGGCAGCCAGATGTGCAGCGGCACGATGCCGGCCTTGGCACCGAAGCCGAACACCGCCAACCCGAAGGCCACCGAGGCCCAGAACGGCGACAGATGCTGTGCGCGCATGTTGGCGAACGTGTAGTCGCCGGTGTTGGCCTGCAGCACGCCGAAGCACAGCAGGATGCCGATCGCGCCGATGTGCGCCACCAGCAGGTACAGGTAGCCGGCGCGACGGATCTCGGCGATGCGGTGGTTGGTGGTCACCAGGAAGAACGACGACAGCGCCATCGTCTCCCACATCACCATGAAGGCGTAGGCATCGTCGGCCAGCACCACGCCGGCCATGGCGGCCAGGAAGATGTGGTACTGCAGGCACATCAACCCCGGCGGCGTGCCCTCGCCCTTGCGGAAGTAGCCCGCGGCGAACGCCGACACGCCGGCTGCCGTAGCGCCGATGACCATCAGGAAGAACGCCGACAGGCTGTCCAGCCGCAAGTGAAACGGCAGTGTCGGCAGGCCGATCGCCAGCACGGCCACCTGCGGCGGCGCGAACACGCCGGCGAGCGCGACCGCGAACAACGCCACGGCAATCGCGCCACCGATCGGAAACAGCCACTGCGCAACCAGCGTGAAGCGGCGCAGCGCGAACACACCGGCGACACCGACCATCAACCAGGCGGCGAGCAGCACCATCACCCAGTCGAGCAGCACCCATTGCGCGGGACCCGGCACGCCGGTCATTCACGAAGCCCGTTGAGCATCACCATGCAGCGAATCCATCGGGGGCCGTGCGACCGGTGGGCGATTCCTCCGACAGCATCGACGACGCCTAGAGGAGCAACGGTCGTTCGAGCAGGCGCTCGAGCACCCGAAGCGGCGCGGTCTCGGGTCGCTGCTGTCGACCCGGCGGCAGGTAGAAGGTCTGCTCCATCATGAACTGGCCACCCATCGCGGCATGCAGCACCTGGTCGCTGTAGACCACCCAGGTCGTGCCGGGGGCGAAGTCCACGGCCTGCTGCGGCGCGCTGCGCTGGTACTCGAGGTCGGCCTTGCCCATGTCGTGCAAGTGCAGCATGTAGTGATCGTAGGCAGTGCGCCGCGCCTTGGTGATCCGCAGCGCACGCAGCAGCGCCGACGAGCCGGGCCAGGGCCGTCGGATCGCCGGCACGAAGCGGCGCGCAAAGTCTTCGAACGGCTCACCGACGCGCCAGTTGCGCGGGCGGCCGTTCGGATTCAGGTTCGTGAACACGCGCAGCAGCCGCACGCCGCGCATCGGATTGGACGGAAAGGCGTCGACATGCAGCCGCGTGTCGTCCTTGCGCCAACTGCTCGGCCGGCCTTCGACGGCGACCGGCCGGTACGAGGTATTGCCAAGCGTCAGCGCGCCCCGGTAGTGCGGGAACAGCCGATCCGCCAGCTGCTGCGCCTGATCGCGAAAGCGCATCAACATGGCGCGGATCTCGGCCTGGTCCTCGGGCGTGCCTGCGGCGCCGCGCAACACGCCGGCGCTGCCGCGCAGGCTGATGTTCTTGGCCTTGCCGTCGGCGAAGACCGGGTCGAGGAACCGACGCTCCTGCTGCGACAACTCGAACGCCAGACGCGGGAAGTGCAACACTCCACCGCCCTCGAGCACCGACTCGACGCCCCGCGTGGAGCCACCGTCGCCCTGGTCGGCCCAGACACGATCGGGAAAGGTCTTGACCACTTCGATCATCTCGGTCCCTCAGCGTACGCGCAGGCCCGGTGCAGCGCCGGGCCAGGGTTCGACCAGGTAGAGCCCCGGATGCGACTTCTCGTCGCCATGGCTGGCGGCCAGCACCATGCCCTCGGAGACGCCGAACTTCATCTTGCGCGGCGCCAGGTTGGCCACCATCACCGTGAGCCTGCCGACCAGGTCTTCAGGCTTGTAGGCGCTCTTGATGCCTGAGAACACGTTGCGCATGCGCCCCTCGCCGATGTCGAGCGTCAGGCGCAGCAGCTTGTCGCTGCCGGGCACCGTCTCGGCGTTGACGATCTGCGCGATGCGCAGGTCCAGCTTGGCGAAATCGTCGATGCCGATCTCCGCCGCGATCGCCTCCCCGCCCGGTTCGGCAAGCGTGGGGGCGGGGGCCTCGAACAGCGCGTCGAGCCGCTGCGGGTCGACACGCTGCATCAGGTGCTTGTACTCGCCGATGCGGTGCGCGCCCAGCGCGCGCTGGGCGTCGGCGAAGGCTAGCGGTGGGATCTGCAGGAACGATTCCACCTGCGCGGCCAGCGCTGGCAGGATCGGCTTCAAATAGATCGTGAGCACGCGAAAGGCCTCGATGCACACGGTGCACACGTCGTGCAAGGGCGCATCCTGTCCGGTCTGTTTGGCCAGCTCCCAGGGCTTGTGCTGGTCGACGAACTCGTTCACCCGATCCGCCAGCAGCATGACTTCGCGCACTGCCTTGCCGTACTCGCGCGAGTCGTACAGCTCTTCGACCGTGTGGCGATGCGCGCGCAGCGTGTCGAGCAAGGTGCGGCCTTCCACGCCGATGTCGCCCGAGAGGTGACCCTTGAAGCGCTTGGCGATGAAGCCGGCCGCGCGGCTCGCGATATTGATGTACTTACCCACCAGATCAGCGTTGACGCGCGCGGTGAAATCCTCGGGGTTGAACTCGATGTCCTCGACCTTGGCATTCAACTTGGCCGCGATGTAGTAGCGCAGCCACTGTGCATCCAGCCCCACCTCCAGGTAGCGCAAGGGGCTGATGCCGGTGCCGCGGCTCTTGCTCATCTTGTCGCCGCCCACGGTGATGAAGCCGTGCACATAGACGTTGTCGGGCGCCTTGCGTCCGGAGAAATGCAGCATCGCCGGCCAGAACAGCGTGTGGAAGGTGACGATGTCCTTGCCTATGAAGTGCACCTGGCGCAGGGCTGGGTCGGCCAAGTAGGCGATCAGGTCGTCGCCGCGCTTGGCGAACAGGTTCTTCAGCGACGCGAGATAGCCCACCGGCGCATCGAGCCACACATAGAAGTACTTGCCCGGCGCATCGGGAATCTCGATGCCGAAGTAGGGCGCGTCGCGGCTGATGTCCCAGTCACCGAGCAGGATCTTGCCGTCGGCGTCTTCGGCAAACCACTCGCGCACCTTGTTGGCAACTTCGCTTTGCAGCTTGCCGTCCTGCGTCCAACCCTGCAGGTACTCGACGCAGCGCGGGTCGGAGAGGCGAAAGAAGTAGTGCTCGCTGCTACGCAACTCGGGCTTGGCGCCCGTCAGCGTGGAGTACGGCTTCTTCAACTCGGTGGGTGAATACACGGCACCACAGTTGTCGCAGTTGTCGCCGTACTGGTCGGGCGTGGCGCAGCGCGGGCATTCGCCCATGATGTAGCGGTCGGGCAGGAACATGCCCTTCACCGGGTCGAAGAACTGCTCGATCGTGCGCACGTCGATCAGCTCATTCTTGCGCAACGCGAGGTAGATCTCGCGCGCGAGCTCGTGGTTTTCCGGCGCGTCGGTCGAATGCCAGTTGTCGAAGGCGATGTGAAACCCGTCGAGGTAGGCCTTGCGGCCGGCGGCGATCTCGGCCACGAACTGCTGCGGTGTCTTGCCGGCCTTCTCCGCCGCGATCATGATCGCCGCGCCGTGCGCGTCGTCGGCGCAGACGAAGTTCACCTCGGCGCCGCGCATGCGCTGAAACCGCACCCAGATGTCGGCCTGGATGTACTCCATCATGTGGCCGATGTGGAACGCCGCGTTGGCGTAGGGCAGGGCGGTGGTGACGAACAGCTTCTGGGTCATGTGAGCGTGTCGCGCACGGGCGAGCCAGACATTCTAGGCGCGAGGTCGCGGTGCGCCCGACGCGCCGTTTGATTGCGGCCTGCGCCGGCGAACGGCAGGTCCCACGCATAGAATCGCGCGCTCGAATCGCAATGCCACTCGTCATCGTGCCACCGATGGCGGTGCCAGTTCTCCCCAATGTGGCCATGTCGAGGACAACCATGATCAAAAACCTCAGGCGCGCGTTCGCTCGTGCGGCGCTGCTCGCGTTGCCCGGCCTGATCTCCCCAATTCTTGCGTCGGCGCAAACTGCGCCGCTGAAGATCGGCTTCGTCTACGTGAGCCCGATCGGCCAAGCCGGTTGGAGCTACCAGCACGACCTGGGGCGCCATACGATGGAGCGCAATCTCGGCGCGCAGGTCAAGACCACCGTTGTCGAGTCGGTCGCCGAGGGGCCCGACGCCGAGCGCGTGATGCGCGATCTGGTAGCGCAAGGCCACAAGCTGATCTTCGCCACCAGCTTCGGCTATCTGGAAGGTGCGCTGCGCGTGGCGGCCGATCACCCCGAGGTTCGATTCGAACATGCCGGCGGCTACAAGACCGCGCCCAACCTGAACACCTACAACGCGCGCTACTACGAGGCGCGCTGGCTGGCAGGGCGCCTGGCGGCGATGAACAGCGCCAGCGGCGTGGCGGGCTACGTGGCCGGCTTTCCGGTGCCCGAGGTGGTGCAGGGCATCAACGCCTTTGCGCTCGGCATGCGCTCGGTCAACCCGAAGGCGACCGTGCGCGTCGTGTGGTTGAACACCTGGTTCGACCCCGCGCGCGAACGCGAGGCCGCGCAGACGCTGGTCAACCAGGGTGCCGACGTGCTGACGAACCACACGGCTTCACCCGCGGTCGCGCTGGCGGCCGAGGAGCAGGGCGTGAAATTGCTGGCCAACCAGAGCGACATGTCGAAGTTCGCGCCGCGCGCGCAACTCGCCGCGGTGACGCACCACTGGGGCGACTACTACACCCGCGTGGCGCGCGAGGTGATCGCCGGCACCTGGAAGGCCAGGCCGGTCTGGGGCGGCATCGCGCAGGGCATGGTGCAGCTCTCGGCGCTGGATGCGGACCTGCCTGCGTCGCAGGTGAACGCCATCGACGCGGCGCGCCAGTCGCTGCTGTCGGGCAAGGTCGCCGTCTTCGCCGCACCGTTGACCGACAACCAAGGCAAGCCACGTCTCGAGCGGGGCGCATTGACCGACGACCAGATCGCGACGATGGACTGGCTGGTGCAAGGCGTGGTGGGTTCCGTCGCGGCGCGCTGATGCGCCGGCGCGTCACCAGCCCGGCGGCAGCACGAACGAAGGATTGATCCGCGCGTAGATGCGATGGTCGCGCCACTGCCCGCCGTTGTAGAGGTAGTCGCGCGCGAGTCCCTCGTCGCGGAACTCCAGGCGCTGCACGACCGCGATGCTGCGCGCATTTTCCGGCCGTACCGCCGCCTGGATGCGGTGCAGGTTGGCGTCGGGCGAGAACGCGGCGTCGATCGCTGCCGCCAGCGCCTCGGTCATCAGCCCGCGGCCCTGGTGCAACGCGTCGATGCCGTAGCCGAGGTTGCAGCTGTGGAACGATCCGCGCACGATGTTCGACAGGTTCACCGAGCCGATCACCATCTCGGGCGAATTGCGCGGCGACAACCACCAGACCCAGCCCGTGCCGGCGTCGAACAGGCTGCCCTGCTCGGCCAGGCTGGCGGCGTGAAACGCGGGCTGCCCATGGCCGGCTGCCAGCGGCGGATCCCAAGGGCTGAAATGGCCGCGGTTGCGGGCGAAATAGTCGGCGACGGCCTCCGCACGCGCCGGGTCCGGCGCACGCAACAGCAGGCGCACGGTCTGGATGGACCTGGGCGCGCGGTAGTCCATCTGCGCGATCAGTCGGCGTCCGCCAGCGCGGTGGCCATCGCGGCGGCGCCCGCGCCGAACGCGTAGGCGTCCATGGCCAGGCATCCGTAGGTCAGGCTGTCGTGCACGCGCAGCGCGGGCGCGTCGTGGCCGGCTCCGGCGGCCACGTACCAGGGCAGCAGGTGTTCGTCGGTCGGGTGCATCAATGCGGCGTGCGGCGCCTGCGCGCGATAGTCGAACAGCGCGGGCCAGTCCGCGGCGGTGCCGCGCGCGGCGAACCAGGCTCGAAAGGCCGCGCTTTCCGGCACCTCGGCCGCGTCGACGGCCGGGCGGCCGCCGCCGAACACCATGCGCAGGTTGTGGGTCATGCTGCCGCTGCCCAGCACCAGCACGCCGTCGTCGCGCAGCGGCGCCAGCGCCCGGCCGAGCGCGAACAGCCGCGCCGGCGGCCAGTGCGCCGGGTAGGCCAATGGCAGCACGGGCACATCGGCGTCCGGATAGCTGAAGCGCAGCGGAATCCAGATGCCGTGGTCCAGGCCGCCTTCGCCGAGGCGGTGAATGGGCAAGCCGGCGTCGCGCAGCAACTGCTCGACCCGAGGTGCCAGCGCGCTCGCGCCCGGCGCGTCGTAGTGCAGTTCGTACAACGCGTCCGGAAAACCGCCGAAGTCGTGCACCGTGTGATGGGCGTCGGCGGCCAGCAGCACCGGCTCGCGCGCGACCGAGTGCGCCGAGATGGCGACGATCGCGCGTGGACGGCCGAAGGTCCGGTCCAGCGCCGGGCCGAGCCGCTGCATGAAGGCTCCGGCGGCCGCCGGCTCGAGCGCGATCATCGGAGATCCGTGCGAGACGAACAGCGTGGGCATCGTGCGCGTGTGGTTCATGGCCGAATTACAGCATCGCATCGGCTGTCCGCGCTTCGATGCTCTCGAATGCCCGAGTCGAGCCGGAGGGTCCTCGAACAACCCGGAGCCGGCCCGGGTTGGCGGGCGTGGTGTACCGTCTGCCCATGGTCAAGGCGCAATCCTCACTCGATGTCGGCATCCTGGCACTGGCCGGACGGCAGATGCGGCGCGACTTTCGTGCCGGCGAATTGCGGCTGCTGATGCTGGCCGTGATGCTGGCGGTGGCAGCGTTGACGGCGGTGGGGTTCTTCGCCGACCGCCTGAACACCGCGCTGGCCAGGGACGCACGTGCCCTGCTCGGCGGCGACGCCGTCGTGGCCAGCGACCAGCCGGCGCCACCGGCGTTTGCCGAGCGCGCCGCCGAACTCGGCTTGACGGTCGCCACCAACGTGGGTTTTCCGAGCATGGCGCGTGCGTCCGAGGAGCGCGGCGGTGCAGCCAGGTTGGTCGCGGTCAAGGCCGTGAGCGATCGCTATCCGCTGCGCGGGCAGATGCGTGTGCGCGGCGCCGATGGCGTCGAGGCCGATGTGGCAACCGGGCCAACGCCGGGGCGCGCATGGGTCGACGCGGCCTTGCTCGACGCGCTGAACCTGGCGTTGGGCGACGCGCTGCTGCTCGGCGACGCACAACTGGTGATCGAGCGCGTCATCGTGCTGGAGCCCGACCGCGGCGCCGGATTCATGAGCTTCGCGCCGCGCGTGATGCTGCAGCTGGGCGACCTGGCTGCCACCGGGCTGATCCAGCCCGCCAGCCGCGTGACCTATCGGCTCGCGGTGGCCGCGCGCAGCGGGTCCGACGACTCGGCCGTGGGCGAGTTCGTACGCTGGACCGAGGAACGCGTGCGCAGCGACAACCTGCGCGGCCTGCGCATCGAATCGCTCCAGGCCGGCCGGCCCGAAATGCGCCAGACGCTGGACCGTGCCGAGAAGTTCCTCAAGCTGGTTGCGCTGCTGGCCGCGCTGCTGGCCGCGGTGGCGGTGGCGATCGCGTCACGCGATTTCGCGCAGCGCCACCTCGACGACTGCGCGATGCTGCGTGTGCTGGGCGCGCCGCAGCGCGCCATCGCCTGGGCCTATGCATTGCAGTTCGGCGGCGTCGGCCTGGTGGCCAGCCTGATGGGCGTGGCGCTGGGCCTCGCGGTGCACCAGGTGTTCGTCTGGTTTCTCGGCAACCTGTTCAGCGCCAACCTGCCGCCGCCGGGATGGCCACCTGCGCTGTTCGGGCTCGGCGTCGGCATGACGCTGCTGGCCTCGTTCGGCCTGCCGCCCGTGCTGCAGCTCGCGCGCGTGCCGCCGCTGCGCGTGATACGGCGTGACATGGGCGGGCTGAAGCCCGCTTCGCTCGCGGTGCTGGTGGCCGGCGCGGCCGGCTTCGTGGCGTTGCTGCTCGCAGCCTCGGGCGACATCAAGCTCGGCGGCCTGGCCGTCGGCGGATTCGCCGGCGCGGTGGCGCTGTTTGCGCTGCTGTCCTACGGTGCCGTGCGTCTTCTGCGTGCCACGGTCCCCGAGACACGCGCGCCGCGTTGGCTGGTGTTGGCGACGCGCCAGGTGGCCGCGCGGCCGGCCTATGCCGTGTTGCAGGTGTCGGCACTCGGCGTGGGCCTGCTCGCGCTGGCGCTGCTGGTGTTGCTGCGCACCGACCTGATCGCGAGCTGGCGTGCCGCGTCTCCGGCCGATGCGCCGAACCGGTTCGTCATCAATCTGCAGCCCGACCAGGAGGACGGCTTTCGCGAGCGTCTGCGCACGGCAGGCGTCACGCGCTACGACTGGTACCCCATGATCCGCGGGCGCCTGGTCACGATCAACGGGCGTAGCGTTACGGCCGAAGGGTTCGCCGACGATCGTGCGCGCCGACTCGTCGAGCGCGAGTTCAACCTGAGCCACCAGGCCGAGCCTCCGGCGCACAACCCGGTGGTCGCGGGGAACTGGATCGGCGACGAGCCCGACGCGCTGAGCGTCGAGGAAGGTCTGATGGAGACGCTCAAGCTCAAGCTCGGCGACCGCCTCGGCTTCGACATCGCCGGGCAGGTGCACGAAGGGCGCATCGGCAGCGTGCGCCGCGTCGACTGGGGTTCGATGCGGGTCAACTTCTTCGTGATGTTTCCGCGCTCGCGCATGGAGGGCGTTCCGGTCAGCTACATCAGCGCCTTCCGCGCGCCTGCGATCAAGGGTTTCGACAATGCCTTGAGCCGCGACTTCCCCAACATCACCAACATCGACGTATCGGCATCGATCGCCCAGGTGCAGGCCGTGCTCGACCAGGTGGTCCGTGCCGTGGAGTTCCTGTTCGGATTCACCCTGGCGGCGGGACTGCTCGTGCTGTTTGCCGCGGTCAGCGCCACGCGCGAGGCGCGTGCGCGCGAATACGCCGTGATGCGCGCGCTCGGCGCCGGCTCGAAACTGCTGGCGGCCGTGCAGCGCGCCGAGCTGCTGGGTGTCGGCGCACTGGCCGGGCTGCTGGCCTCGATGGCGGCGGTGGTGGTCGGCTCGTTGCTCGCGCGCTACGTGTTCGAGTTCAGCTGGAATGCGTCGCCCTGGGTGCCGTTGCTGGGCGCGGCGGCGGGTGCGCTGCTGGCGCTGGCCGCGGGCTGGTTCGGCTTGCGCGAAGTGCTGCGCCGGCCCGTGATCGACACCTTGCGCCGTGCGGCCGAGTAGCTTGCGGCCGGCACTGTCGCGACCGGCTGGCGTGCCGCCACGCACGCCGCTTTGCCATACTGTGGACATGGACCGCTCCGCAGAACGCAATGCACCACCCGGCCGCCCAGTGCTGCGCGTGCTGCACCTGGAGGATGCCGAGGTCGACCATCTGCTGACCTGTGCCCACCTGGAGCGCGCGGGATTCGCGCTGCATGCACTGCGCGTGGAAACGGAGGCCGAATTCGCGCACGCGTTGCAGAGCGCGAGTTGGGACGTCGTGCTGTCGGATTACAACCTGCCGCGGTTCACGGGCCTGCAGGCGCTCGAGGTCTTCAAGCGCAGCGGCGTGGGGCTGCCGTTCATCCTGCTGTCGGGTGTGATCGGCGAGGACACAGCGGTGACCGCGATGCGCGATGGTGCGTCGGACTACCTGCTGAAGAACAACCTGGCCCGGCTCGCGCCCGCGGTCAAGAACGCGATCGAAGCCAATCGCCAACGGCAGGCGCGCGAGCGCGCGGATGCCGAGCTGGCGGTGTCGCGCCAGCGCCTGGCCGAACTCGCGCAGCACTTGCAGACGAGCATCGAGATGGAGCGCGCCGCGATCGCGCGCGAGATCCACGACGACGTCGGTGGCTCGCTGACGGCGCTGAAGTTCGACCTGGCCTGGGTCGGGCGGCACTCCGGGTCGGCCGAGGTCCAGCTGCGCATGGCCAACGCGCTCGAGACCCTGGATCAGGCCATCGGGGCCAGCCAGCGCATCATGCACAACCTGCGGCCGGCGATCCTCGAACAGGGTCTGGTGCCGGCTCTGCAATGGATGGCCAATCGTTTCGAGCGGCGCAATGCGATGAGCTGCCAGTTCCGCACCACGCACGAATCGATGCAGCTTCCGATCGGCGTGCCGCTGGTCGCTTACCGGTTTGCGCAGGAGGCGCTCACGAATGTGAGCAAGCATTCGCAGGCCAGCCGCGTCGTGGTGGACCTTTCTCTGTCGGGCGGCGTGCTGTCGCTGGAGGTCAGCGACAACGGCCGCGGCCTGGTATCGGAAGACCTTGCCAAGGCGCGCAGCTTCGGCCTGCGCGGGCTGCACCAGCGCGCCAGCACGGTCGGTGGCTGGGTCGAGATCTCCAGCGGAGAAGGCAGCACAACGTTGCTGTTGTCGGTGCCGTTGAAGGAGGCCCAGGCCAGCGAACGATTCCAGGAGCAGCCGACTGCCGATGACGAACACGACCCTTCGGGGTGGGGCGATCTATGATCCGAGTGCTCCTGTGCGACGATCACGCCTTGATCCGGCGCGGCATCCGCGACACGCTGTCCGACGCCGCCGACATCCAGGTGGTCGGCGAAGCGGGCGACTACGGCGAGCTGCGTGCGTTGATGCGCGGCACCACCGGCGACGTGCTGGTGCTCGACATCAACCTGCCCGGCCGCAGCGGCCTCGACGTGTTGCACGCACTCAAGGAGGAGGGCTCGCCGGTGAAGGTGCTGGTGGTCAGCATGTACCCCGAGGACCAGTACGCCATCCGTGCGTTGCGCGCCGGCGCCTATGGGTATGTCAACAAGGGCGGCGACCCGCAGCAGCTCGTGGCGGCTGTGCGCACGGTGGCGCAGGGGCGCAAGTACGTGACGCCCGAGATCGCCCAGATGCTCGTCGAGACGCTCACCGCGCCAGTGAGCGAGAACCCGCACGAACGGCTGTCTGACCGCGAGCTGCAGACGCTGACGATGATCGCCTCGGGCAAGCGTCTTTCGGACATTGCCGAACAGCTCAAGCTCTCGCCCAAGACTGTCTCGGTCTATCGCGCGCGCGTGCTGGAGAAGCTGGGGCTGGCCAACAACTCCGAACTCACCGTCTACGCGATCCGCAACAGGCTGGTGGGTGATTGACCGCTATTCGATCGGCGACCGCACACCAGGTCTGAAGACCAGCACCGACGGCAGCCTGGCGGTCCTTCTGCAGCCCGAGGACGCCGGTGCGGACCACCGTGCCAACTGGCTGCCCATGCGCAAGGTCGAGTTGTTCTGGCTGATCGTGCGCGCCTGCGAGCCGCGCGGTGCGATGAAGGGCCTGAGCTGGGCAGGCCCGGAACTGGTCAAGCTCACGTGACATCTGACTCTCAGGAGACAGGCCGATGATCCCCGCCACACAGCAGCCACCGCTGGCGCAGGCGCGCCCGACCGACCGCGGATTGCCCGCTGCCGGGCTTATGGCATGCCTTGTTGCCAGCCTGGCGGCGTGTTCGCCCAAGACGGGTGCGCCGAGCGCTGGTGGCGATGCCACGCCCGCGGTCCAGCAGGCCCATGGGGCGGTGGTCAAGGCGGCGGACCTGTCCGACCCACTCTCGTTCGCCGACGCCAAGCGCGGCTTCATCGCCGCGCCCAACGGCCAGGTCAAGGACGTCCAGGGCAACGTCATCTGGGATTACGACAGCTTCGCCTTCGTGCAAGGCGCGGCGCCGGCCACGGTCAACCCCAGCCTGTGGCGCCAGGCGCTGCTGAACAACCAGATTGGCTTGTTCAAGGTGACCGAGGGCATCTGGCAGCTGCGCGGCTTCGACCTGGCCAACATCACGCTGATCGAGGGCAAGACGGGATGGATCGTGGTCGACACTCTCACCGCGCGCGAGACGGCGCTGGCCGCGATGGCCTTCGCGCGGCAGCACCTGGGCAACAAACCGGTGGCGGGCATCGTCTTCACGCACAGCCACGTGGACCATTTCGGCGGGGCCCTGGGCGTTATCTCGGCCGAGGAGGCCAAGCAGCGCAGCGTGCCCGTGGTAGCGCCAGTAGGCTTCATGGAAGAGGCCACCAGCGAGAACCTGATGATGGCTGCGGCGATGGGGCGGCGCTCGATGTACATGTACGGCAGCCGCCTGCCGCGCGACGCCAAGGGTTTGGCGGACAACGGCCTGGGCAAGGCCGTGGCCTACGGCAGCGCAGGCATCCTGCCGCCGACGCTGCTGGTGGACAAGCCTAGGCAGGAGGTCGAGATCGACGGGCGCAAGTTCGTCTTCTACAACGTGCCCGGCAGCGAGGCGCCGTCCGAGTTCGTCTTCTACCTGCCGGAATTCAAGGCCTTCGGCGGTGCCGAAATGATGAGCCACACGCTGCACAACCTGTACACGCTGCGCGGTGCCAAGGTGCGCGACGCGCTGAAGTGGGCGGCGTACCTGGACGAGTCGTTGGTCTGGTCATCCGAAGCCGAAGTCGTCTTCAACCAGCACCACTGGCCGGTGTGGGGCAAGGAGCGCAGCAGCCAGTTCATCGCCAAGCAGCGCGACATCTACAAGTACATCCACGACCAGACAGTGCGCCTGATGAACGCCGGCCTCACCGGGCCCGAGATCGCCGAGACGCTGACATTGCCCAAGTCGCTGCAGGACTACCTGAACGTGCGTGGCTACTACGGCACAGTGCGCCACAACGTCAAGGCGGTGTACCAGTTCTACCTCGGCTGGTACGACGCCAACCCGGCCAACCTGGACCCCTTGCCGCCGGCGGAGGCGGCCAGGCATTACGTGGAGCTGGCCGGCGGTGCCGACAAGATCATTGCCAACGCGCGGGCGGCCTACGACAAGGGCGACTACCGCTGGGCGGCCGAGGCGCTCAAGCATGTGATGTACGCGGAGCCGAAGAACACCCAGGCCGCCGAGCTGCAGGCCAAGGCCTTCGAGCAACTGGGCTACATGGCCGAGTCCGGACCTTGGCGCAACGTCTACCTGACTGGCGCCTACGAGCTGCGCAACGGCAAGCCCGACAAGGGCGTGGACCCGAGCATGCTCACTGGCATGCTGCTGCACGCGCCCACCGAGCGCTTCCTGGAGCGCATGGCCGCGTCGATCGACGGCGCCAGGGCGGCCGACGCCAAGCTCAAGATCAACCTCGTCTTCTCCGACCGCAACGAGAGCCATGTGCTGCGCATCGAGAATGGCTTGATGCACCACCACAGGGCTCCCTCGGCTGCCGACGCCGATGCCACACTGACGTTGACCAAGGCCCTCTTCGTGCAGATGATGACGGGGCAGGCCGGCGCCAAGGACCTGGTGCTGTCCGACCAGACCAAGATAAGCGGCAGCAAGATCGACCTGGGTCGTTTCCTCACCATGATCGAAAGGGCGCCGGGCACGTTCCCGATCGTCACGCGCTGACATGCAACTACAGCCTTTCATCAAGCGCTGCGACCAGCCGGTGTTGAGGCGGGTTGCGTGATGGCGCACGCGGTGTTCGACTACGACTGGATCATCGTCGGCTCAGGCTTTGGCGGCAGCGTGGCCGCTTTGCGCCTGGCCGAGAAGGGCTACCGCGTAGCGGTGCTCGAGACCGGCAGGCGCTATCGCGACGAGGACTTCGCCGAGACCACATGGAACGCGCGCGGCACCTACTGGGCGCCGGCGTTGGGCCTGGTCGGCCCGACCCGCCTGTCGCTCTTCAAGGACATCTTCATTGCCTCGGGTGTGGGTGTGGGTGGCGGCAGCCTGGTCTATGCCAACACGCTGTATCGCGCCAAGCGGTCGTTCTTCGAGCACCCGCAATGGGCCGGCCTGGGGGATTGGGCGCAGGCCCTGAAACCGCACTACGACACCGCTGAGCGTATGTTGGGCGTGCAGACCGTACCTTTTGACAGCGACGGACAGCAATTGCTGCGGCAAGTGGGCCGACATTTCGGCGCCGAAGACACGTTCAGCCGCACACCTTGTGCGGTGTTCTTCGGGACGCCCGGCGTCTCGGTGCCAGACCCCTACTTCAGCGGCAGCGGGCCCGCGCGGACAGGTTGCACGCGCTGCGGCAGCTGCACGCTCGGCTGCCGAGTCGGCGCCAAGAACTCGCTGGTGAAGAACTATCTGTGGTTTGCCGAACGCGTCGGTGTGACGATCATCCCCGAGACCGAGGTGCGGGACATCCAGCCGCTCGATGGTGTGGCCGGCGCCAGCGGGTATTCGGTGCACACGCGGCGTTCGACCGCCTGGTTGGGTGGCGCAGGCCAAACCTTCCGTGCGCGGGGCGTGGTTGTTGCGGCTGGTGCGCTTGGCACAAACCAACTCCTGGCGCGATGCAAGCTGCGTGGCGGGCTGCCGAACCTGAGCCTGCGGCTGGGCCAGATGGTGCGCACCAACAGCGAGTCGATTCTCGCGGTGACGCTGCCGGATGACCGTCTGCAGACCTCCAAGGACGTGGCCATCAGCGCCAGCATCCATGTCAGCCACGACACGCATATCGAATTCGTCAACTACGGACGGCGGGGCGACTCGGTCCGGTACCTCTATACGCTGCTCACCGACGACGGTACGCGGCTGACGCGGCCTTTGAAGCTGCTCGAGCAGATGTTGCGGCACCCGCGGCGAGCGCTGAAGTCGCTGTGGCCGATTCATTGGAGCCGGCGCACGCTGACTCTTCTGGTCATGCAGTCGCTGGACAACGCGATCGCCTTCGTCGCCAAGCCGGGGCTGTTCGGCGGTGTGCGCCTGTCGACACGACAGGATCCGGACAAGCCCAACCCGACCTTCATTCGCGAGGGCTTCGAGGCCGCAAAGTGGCTGGCCGCGCATACCGGCGGACTGGCACAGAGCATGTTGCCGGAGGCTCTAGCCAATATCCCCACCACGGCGCACATCCTGGGCGGCGCGGTGGCGGGCCGCGATGCGGCCAGCGGCGTCGTCGATCGCGAGGGCCGGGTCTTCGGCTACCGAAATCTGATCATCTGCGACGGCTCGATCCTGCCCGCCAACCCGGGTGTGAATCCGAGCCTGACGATCACCGCTCTGGCCGAATACATCATGACCACGGTGCCGAATGCGAAAATCGCGCGAACCACCGTGGAACCTCAAATGAACCCTTCGTCCGAACCCATCGCGAACGTCCTCGCCGACACACTGGCGCTGCAGCGCCGCGCCTATCGAGATGCCCCGGTGCCCGATCTGGAAGCGCGCCGCAACGATCTGAGAACGCTGCAGCGCTTCGTGCGCGACCATACCGACGCGATCTGCGACGCGATCAGCGCCGACTACGGCCACCGCTCGCGCCACGAGACGCTGCTGGCCGAGGTGATGCCGGTCGTCGACGGCGTCAAGGACATGCTCAAGCACCTGGCGCGCTGGATGAAGCCGCAGCGCCGGTCGGTGGACCGCCTGGTTTTCGGGCTGGCGAGCAACCGTGTCATTCCGCAGCCGGTGGGCGTGGTAGGCGTGATCGTGCCCTGGAACTTCCCGCTGAACCTCAGCCTGGTACCGCTGACGGCGATCTTCGCCGCCGGCAACCGGGCGATGGTCAAGATGAGCGAGAACTCGCGCCACCTCGCGCGGCTGTTGATCGAGCGCATGCCGGCGTACTTTCCGCCGGACAAGCTCCAGTTCTTCGACGAGACCGGCGGCGTGGGCATCGAATTCTCGAAGCTGCCCTTCGACCACCTGATCTTCACCGGATCGGGCACCACCGGCCGCGCCGTGATGGCCGCGGCCGCGCAGAACCTCTGTCCGGTGACGCTCGAGCTCGGCGGCAAGGCGCCGGCGGTGGTGTGCGACGACTTCCCGCTGCGCACGGCGGCCGAGCGCATCCTGTATGTGAAATACCTGAACGCCGGGCAGATCTGCACCACCGTCGATCACGTCTTCGTGCCGCGGGACAAGGTGGAGGCCTTCGCCAAGCTGGCCGCGGAGATCGTTCCGCGGCGCTACGCGCGGCTGGATTCGCCCGACTACACCTCGGTCATCGATCAGCGTGCCTTCGACCGCCTGATCCGGGCGCTGGAGGATGCGAGCCGTCACGGCGCCAGGGTGGTGAACCTGCTCGATGGACCCGCCCACGACCGCGCCAGCCGCAAGATCGCGCCGCACATCGTGCTGGATGCGCCATGGGACTGCGAGCTGATGCAGCGTGAGATCTTCGGTCCCATCCTGCCGATCGTTGCCTACGACTCGCTCGACGAGGTGATCGCGCGCATCAACAGCGGTCCGCGGCCGCTGGCGTTGTATCCGTTCAGCCATGACCGGCGCCGCATCGAGCACATGCTCGACCACGTGATGTCCGGCGGCGTGTCGGTCAACGATGCGCTGTTCCATGTTGGGCAGCACGACCTGCCGTTCGGCGGCATCGGCGAGTCCGGCATGGGGCATTACCATGGGCGCGAAGGCTTCGAGACCTTCTCGAAGCTGAGGCCGGTGTTCCACCAGGCGCGCGCCTCCGGCGTGAGCCTGCTGTACCCGCCTTATGGCCGCCTGGCCGACCGGATGCTCTCGTTTCTGATTCGCTGAATGTTGCGATCACCGTGCGGTGAGCGCCGCTCGAACCGGAAGAGCGCGGGCGCAGGCGAAGAACGAGGCGGGCAGGTTCATTGTTCGGCAGGAGGGTTGACACCATGACTTCAGTTCGTCTGAACGCGCTCGACGCCGCCTGGTTGTTCACCGAGGCGCGCGCGACGCCCAACCATGTCGGTGGCCTGTTGCAGTTCAGGCTGCCGGAGGGCGCGCCCAGGGATTTCTTGCGCCGGCTGATGACGGAGTTCCGCGGCCACCGGGAATTCACCGCCCCCTGGAACCGGCGCCTGAAGTACGCCTTCAACAAGAATCCCGTGCCCGTGTGGATAGACGATGACCAGATCGACCTGGAGTACCACGTGCGCCACTCGGCGCTGCCCTGGCCGGGTGGGGAGCGCGAGTTGGGTGAGTTGGTCGGCCGGCTGCAAAGCACGCCCCTCGATCTGAGTCGCCCCCCCTGGGAGTGCACGATCATCGAAGGGCTCGAAGGCGGCCGTTTCGCCCTGTTCATCAAGATGCACCATTCGCTGATCGATGGCGTGAGTGGGATGAAGCTGCTGCAGCGGGCGATGTCGACCGACCGCGCCAAGAGCCTGGCGATGCCGCCATTCTGGGCTTCAGGGTTGGAGCGTCCTGCGCGGCCCGGGCATGCCGCCCCGACGCCGACCTTTGCCAATGCGGCTGCCGCGGCCGTGCAGGCGTTGCGCGGCCAGGTCCAGTCGGTGCCGCAACTGGTCATGGCCTTCGGCAAGATGCTCAGGCGCGTGGGCGATTCCGGTGAGGGCATGGTCCTGCCCTTCGACTCGCCGCGCTCGGTGCTCAACGGGCGGGTGCGCGAAAAGCGGCGCTTCGCCACGCAGCAGTTTTCGATGGAGCGCCTGCGCGCGCTGGCTGCGGCCGCCCATTGCACGCTCAACGATGTGGTGCTGGCGCTCTGCGGCGGAGCGCTGCGGCGCTTTCTCATGGAACGCGACAGCCTACCGGACAAGCCCCTGACTGCCGGCATTCCCGTGTCGGTGCGGCCAAAGGACGACGAAGGAAGCGGCAACGCGATCAGCTTCATCGTTGCCACGCTGGGCACCGACATTGCCGACCCGGCGCAACGCCTGCAGACGATCCGTAATTCGGTGCAGCACGCCAAGGCGCATGTGCAGAGCCTGCCGAGGGAGGCCATGCTCCAGTACACCGTGCTGCTGATGGCTCCGACGATCATCACGCTGCTGACCGGCATCGGTGGGCGCACCCGGCCGATGTTCAACATCACGATCTCCAATGTGCCCGGGCCGGACAAGCCCCTGTACTTCCGTGGCGCCGAATTGGTGGCCATCTACCCGGCATCGATCGTGACGCATGGACAGGCGCTCAACATCACGTGTCAGAGCTACGCGGGCTCGATGAACTTCGGCTTCACGGGCTGCCACGCGTCGCTGCCGAGCATGCAGCGCCTGGCGGTGTATGCGGCGCAGGCCTTGCAGGAACTCGAAGCCGCGATCCTGCCCCGCGCGAAACCGGTGCGGGCGGCGCCGCGTTCGCGCGCCAAGGCCAAGACGCCGGCCGTCAAGGCACGAAGCAAGAGGGCAGTCAGCGGAAGTTCGCCAGCATCCGCTCCAAGGCCATCGTGAACGGCGCCTGCATCATCGGCAGCGTGAGCAGCATGCCCAGCAGGCCGACGCCGAGCGTCACGGGAAACCCGACGGCGAAGACGTTGATCTGTGGGGCCACGCGCGAGATCACGCCGAGCACGATGTTGACGAACAGCAGCATGCCCATCAGCGGCAGCGCGATCCACAGGCCGAGCATGAAGATCTCGGCGCCCCAGTTGTACGCCTGCATCTGGCGCAGGAAGGCGAAGGGTTCGGCATTGACCGGAAACGACTGAAAGCTCTGGATCAGCGTGGCGATGATCGCCAGATGGCCATTCACGACGATGAACAGCAGTGCCACCATCGAGCCGAACAGCCGGCCCGAGGTCGTGGTCTGCGCGGCGGTGGTGGGGTCGAAGAAGCTGGCGAAGTTCAGGCCCATCTGCAGGCCGACCGCCTCGCCGGCCAACTCGACCGCGGCGAACACCACGCGCACGGCAAACCCGAGCGACACACCGATCAGCACCTGCTGGGCCACGAGCATCAGCGCCGCTGGCGAGTCCAGCGCCGGCGTCGACATTTCGGGCATCGACGCCTGGGCGGCGAGGGCCACGAAGAACGCCAGCGCGATGCGGATTCGCGCCGGCACGACGCGCTGGCCCAGCACCGGCAGCGCGGACAACAGCGCCAGCGCGCGCAGGAACGGCCACAACAGCGGTGTGACCCAGGCCAGCAGCTGGGCTTCGGTGAAGGTCACCATGCCCGCGCTCAGCCGATCGCGCCGGGAATCGCCTGCAGCGTGCGCTGGATGTATTCGACCAGCGTGCTCAGCATCCAGGGGCCGGCAACCGCCAGTGCGGCGACCGCGGCCACGATCTTGGGCACGAACGACAGGGTCGCCTCGTTGATCTGCGTCGCCGCCTGGAAGATGCTGACGACCAGTCCCACCACGAGCACGGTGATGAGCAACGGCGCGGCGACCATCAGCAGCATGTACAGGCCTTGCTGGCCAAGCGTGAAGACTTGTTGGGCATCCATGATCCGGCGTCCTCTTCTACGTGACAAATGACGCCGCGAGCGACCCCAGCAGCAGGTTCCAGCCGTCGGCCAGAACGAACAGCATCAGCTTGAAGGGCAGGGAGACGAGCATCGGGCTCAGCATCATCATGCCCAGGCTCATCAGCACGCTGGCGACGATCATGTCGATGATCAGGAACGGAATGAAGATCAGAAAGCCGATCTGGAACGCGCTCTTCAGTTCGCTGGTCACGAACGCGGGCACCAACACCTTGAACGGCACGTCCTCACCCTTCACCTCGACCGGCAGCTTGGCCAGCTTGGCGAAGAGCTGCACGTCGGCCTGGCGCGTCTGCCGGAGCATGAATTCGCGCAACGGCGCTTCGCCGCGTTGCAGCGCCTCGGCGAAGCCGATGCGGTTGGCCTGGAACGGCTCGTAGGCCTGGGTATAGACGCGATCCAGCGTCGGGCTCATCACGAAGAAAGTGAGGAACAGGCTCAAGCCGATGATCACCTGGTTCGGCGGCGCGGCCTGCGTGCCCAGCGCCTGGCGCAGCAGCGACAGCACGATCACGATGCGCGTGAACCCGGTCATCAACAACAGCAGCGCCGGCAGGAAGCTCAGGGCCGTGAAGAACAGCAGGGTCTGGATCGGCACCGAGTAGCTCGTGCCCGCGGCGCCCTGAGCCACGACCAGCGGCAGATTCGCCCCGCTGCTCTGCGCTGCAGCGGCGCAGGAAATTGCCGACAACAGCGATAACGCGAGAACCCGCGCTGCCGGGTGCCGCCGGCGCGGGGCCTGTGCGTTCGGCTCAGCGTGCATGCGTATCGTCCCCGGCGGCACTGCGTCCTGCCAGGCTGCCCGCGAGCAGCTGCGAAAACGGCTTCGCCACGGCGGGCCCGGCGTCACCCTGCGGCGGCATCGTATGCAGCGCGCTGATTCCACCGGGCGTGACACCGAGCACGATCCACCGACGGTCCTCGCCGGAGCCGACTTCGACGGTCAGCAGACGCTGGTTGGCTGAAATCGGCAGCATCGCGACGACGCGCAACACGCCTTGCGCGGCAGAACCGCCCATCGGCGTGCGCTTGAGCAGCCATAGCACCAATGGAATCAGCGCGATGATTGCGGCGAAGCCCAGCAGTGAGCCGAGTCCGGAGCTCATGCGCGTGGCCGGATCAGGGGCGGCGCAGCCGACGCATGCGCTCGCTCGGCGTCACGATGTCGGTCAGCCGGACGCCGAACTTGTCGTTGGCGACGACGACCTCGCCCTGCGCGATCAGGTAGCCGTTGACCAGCACGTCCATCGGTTCGCCGGCCAGGGCCTCGAGCTCGACGACCGAACCCTGTGCCAGCTGCAGGATCTGCTTGATCGGGATCTTGGTGCGACCCAGTTCCACGGTCAGCTGGACCGGAATGTCCAGAATCATGTTCAGGTCGTTGCCGGCCGTGGGCGCCGCACCGGAGGCGAAGCTCGCAAACGCGGCGGGTGCCACCACCGCGCTCGGGTCGGCGATCTCCGTGGCGCGTTCGGGTTTGGACTCGGCGACGGCCGCGGCCCATTCCTGGGCGACCTTGTCCGGTGCGGGGTTTGCCTGCGGCGCGCCGCCGTGCTCGCCCGGCGCGGCTTGATCAGCTGACATGTTGTTCTCCAAGCCAGCCCTTCTGCGAGCCGGTCAACAGACGATCGATCTTCAGCGCGTACTTTCCGTTGGACGTGCCGTAGTGGCAGTCGAACACCGGCACGCCGTCCACACTGGCCTGGATCACGGGATCCAAGTCCAGCTCGATGAAGTCGCCTGCCTTGAGTGCGAGCAGCTGCTCGACTGTCGTATCGGCGGTGGCGAGCTGCGCGACGAGCGCGACTTCGGCGGCCTGGATCTCCTGCTCGAGCAGGTTGATCCAGCGCCGGTCGGGCTCGGTGGTCTCACATTGCACGCTGGCATACAGCACCTCGCGGATCGGCTCCAGCGTGGCGTAGGGGATGCACAGGTGCATCGTGCCGCTGGAGTCGCCGAGCTCGAACGTGAACGACGTGCTGACGACGATCTCGCCCGGCGCGGCGATGTTCACGAACTGCGGCTGCATCTCCGAGCGCTGGTATTCGAGTTCCAGCGGGTACACGCCGGTCCAGGCTTTCCGGTACTCGGCGATCAGCGTGTCGATCAGGCGCCGAATCACGCGCTGCTCGGTGGCCGAGAATTCGCGGCCTTCGATGCGCGTGTGGAACTTGCCCGCACCGCCGAACAACGCGTCGATCACGGCAAACACGAAGTTGGGCTCCAGGATGATCAGGCCCGAGCCCCGCAGCGGGCGTATCGACACGACGTTGAAGCTGGTCGGCACCACGATTTCGCGCACGAAGGCCGAGTACTTGTGGACCTTGACGCTGCCTATCGACACCTCGGGGCACTTGCTGATCACCTCGAACAGCCCGCTGCGCGCATTGCGGGCGAAACGTTCGTTGATGAGTTCCAGCGTCGGCATGCGACTGCGCACGATGCGCTCCTGGCTTGCCAGGTCGTACTTGCGGATGCCGTCGGCCGGCGCTTCGGGCGCCGGCGGCTCCGGGGTCTCGCCGGTGATGCCCTCGAGCAGCGCGTCGACTTCATCCTGCGACAGGATCTGCTGATTCATATCACTGGATGATGAAGCTCGAGAAGTGCACGGCGCGCACGGGCTCGTCGTCGGCGTCGGCATCCGCGGGGGGCGGATCCGATGTGTCGGTGGCCAACGGCTTGAGCGCAGCACGCCGGATCTCGCGCGCCAGCGCGACCTTGCCGGCGCGCTCCTGCAACTCGGCCGCGCGTTTGTGCGCCAGCAGCATCAGTATGTCGTTGCGGATCACCGGCATGTAGGCCTTGAGCTGGTCGCTCGTCTTGGTGTCGGCGACCTCCAGCGTGACGCCCACCTGTGCGTAACGCTCGGCTTCGCGGTCGGCGAGGTTGACGGTGAACAGATCCAGCGGCAGGAACACTGGTGTCGAGCGTCGGGCTTCTTTCTTCCTTGGCTCCGGCGCTGGTGCCTCCGCCAAATCGTTTTCGGTGGCCTCCGGAACAGCATGGCGCACGCGCAGCCAGTAGTACGCTGCGCCGCCGGAGGCGGTCAGCACCAGCAGCAGGGCAGCAGCGATGATGATGATCAACTTCTTCTTGCCACGCGCGACCGGCACGGCGTCCGTGACGGGAGCATCGGCAGGTGTGGCGGCTATGGACATGCAATCTCCAGCGTCGCGGCACCACGAAAGGTGCTGCGTTCAGGCTTGATCGACAACTCGATTATTCGGACCGCGCCCGCTGACGGGACATCGGAATAAGCGGTGATTTCCAGCGCGACTCCGGGGCTCCACGGTTCGCATTACGCAAACACATCGAGCAGACCGCTGCGCCACGCGCGCGGCACCGGTCGGTCAATCGCGACGACGCCGGCTGGAGCAATCGGCGTGTCGCCGCTGCTGCGCTCGGCTGGCGCGCCTGGCGAGTGCGTACCCCTGTCCCCCGCCGACTGACCGAACACGCCGCCGCCGGACAGGGTCATGCCGGACTCGCGCAGCGCGACGGCCAGCGCCGGCAGCGACTCCTCGATCGCAGCACGGGTCTGCGCGTGCAGGGCGTGAAAATCGACGCGCGCGGTCGTGCCGTCGAGCGCGATCTGCACCGAGACCGGTCCGAGTTCGGCGGGATGCAGATGCAGCCTGGCCTCCTGCACGCCATCGCTCACCCATAGCGCGACCTGCGCTCCGAAGGCTGGCGCGAAATCGGGGCTCTCGACACTGCTCGTCAACGTCGCATGGGCTGGCATTGTCGGTGCGGTGCCGCTCGCCTGAGCGGCGGAGCCCGTTGCGCCCGCAGCGAGATTGAACGTCGGCACTGGCGCGACAGCGCCAAAGCTTGCCGCCTCGGCCACCATGGATCGGTCTTGTGCCATACCGGTGGTGTGCAGCGGATCGGGTAGCGCAGCGGTCGTGCGCGCGTCGGATGCCCGCTGCGACATTGATGCGACGGCAAAGGGCGCCGCGCCCGCGTCCGCGACGGCCGGTCCGTCGGCCGGCCGGGCGCGTGCGCGTTCTCCGCCGGTGAGGTGCACCTTGCGGGCGGGGGCTGGCGAGCGATCGGAGGGGGTGTCGGTCGCGAAAGCAAGCGCAGGCTCGTCAACCACTGGAGCGCTTTCCTTCGGCGCGTTCGGTCGAACGGCCGGCACTGCTGGCGTGTCGCTTGCCGCGATCAACGCGGCGAGCTGCGCCGCCGCGGCCTGTTGCTCTGACTTGGGGTCGGCGTCGGGCCGTGCCGCGATGTCACGGACGGCATCGCGCGACGATGCAACGCCGCCGTTGGCATCGCTCGGGGCGGCGATGGCGGCAGTGCCTGCCGCGGTCTCGGGGGCGACCGATGACGCCGCGCTGTCAGCCTTGCGTGCACGCGACTGGCCCGGCTGCATGGCACTTGCCTGGTGCTGCGCGGCAAGCGGCGAGCGCGATTCCGGGTCGTCGTTGACTTCATCCTCCGGCACCTGGGTGTCCTCCTGCTTGGCTTGCCGAAGCGCGCGGGCAAAGGCGCCGGGCGGCGCGGTCTCGCCGGCGTCGGGCGGGCCCACCGTCGGACGCTCGAGTCCTTGCGCGGCGGGTAACGGCGGCGTCTGAAGCATGGGGGATCCTCTCGGGAACTAGGCGGTCTCGCGGGCCGGAATCAGGTCAACGGATCGGAGCGGAATAACGTCTGGCCGTTCGCGTGGCGGCGTGCGTGGCTGCGCTGGGCGGCTTCATCGGACTGCGCCTGCTCGCGCCTGGACGCGTGTTGCTGCTGTTCGCCCTTTCGGCGCTCGATGAGCTTCTCGACCGATCCGACGCGCAGTTCGCGCTCGCGCCATGCGTCGCGCGCCTGACGCAGGCGTGCGTCGGCGTGATCGGCGGCCTGACGCTGCTGGCCGACGGCCTGTTCCAGCCGTTGCATGAAGCCTTGATAGCACTGCACCAGCTCGATGCTGCCTTCTGTGCGAAATCGGGTGGACCAGCGCCGCATGTATTCGGCGCGATAGTCGGCCAACTGCTGTGCCTGGGCCGTGGCGTGACTGGCCAGCCCCTCAGCCTCGCGCATGCCGAGCAAGGCCTGATCGCGCTCACCACGTTCGCGCTCCAGCAATGCGAGCAGGGTGTTCAGGGGTTTGTGCATCGGTGATCAGCCGGGTTCCATCAGGTTGCGCAGCACCGACCAGCTCTCGGCCAGTGTCGCGCGCTGGTGCATGTCCTGCTGCAGCAGGCCGGCCAGCGACGGATGCAGACGCACGGCGGCGTCGAGCTCGGGGTCGCTGCCGGCGGTGTAGGCACCGAGCTGGATCAGGTCGCGCGCCTTGTTGTACCTGGACAGCAGCTGGCGCGCGCGTCGCGCCGCTTCGATCTGCTCGCGCGGAGCGACCGATACCATGACGCGCGAGATCGAACGCTCGACGTCGATGGCCGGGTAATGAGCGGCCTCGGCCAGCTCGCGCGACAACACGATGTGGCCGTCGAGGATGCCGCGTGCGGCATCGGCGATCGGGTCCTGCGGGTCGTCGCCCTCGCTGAGCACGGTGTAGAACGCGGTGATCGAGCCGACGCCATTGAGACCGTTGCCGCTGCGCTCGACCAGTTGGGGCAGCTTGGCGAAGCAGCTCGGCGGGTAACCCTTGGTAGCGGGCGGTTCGCCGATGGCCAGCGCAATCTCGCGCTGCGCCATCGCGTATCGCGTCAGGCTGTCCATCAGCAACAGCACATGCTGCCCTCGGTCGCGAAAGTATTCGGCGATCGCGGTGGCATAGCCGGCACCCTGCATGCGGACCAGCGGCGGGGCATCGGCTGGCGCGGCGACTATGACGGAGCGGCGCAGGCCTTCTTGCTCCAGGATGTCCTCGACGAACTCCTTGACCTCGCGGCCGCGCTCGCCGATCAGTCCGACGACGATGACGTCGGCCGCGGTGTAGCGCGCCATCATGCCCAGCAGCACCGACTTGCCGACCCCGGTGCCCGCGAACAGCCCGAGCCGTTGGCCGCGTCCGACAGTCAGCAGCGCGTTGATCGCACGCACGCCGGTATCCAGCGGCACCCGGATCGGATCGCGGTCCATCGCGTTGATCGGCCGGCGGATCATCGGGTGCGCGGTGGCACCCGCCAGGGGTCCCAGGCGATCCATCGGATGTCCGTGCGCGTCGACCACGCGGCCCAGCAGACCTTGACCCATCGGCAGGTGCAGGCCACGGTCTTCGCTGCGCCGCCACAACGGGTTTTCTCGGCCCAGCTGCGGCGCGGTATTCGGCGCCGGACTCGGAACCACTTGCGCGCCGCTGGCCAGTCCATGCAGATCGCCGGTGGGCATGAGATAAGCCCGGTCGCCATTGAACCCGACGACCTCGGCAACGACCGCTGACTGACCGGCGCAGCGCACCTCGCAGACCGAACCCACCGGTGCCCGGACGCCGGCCGCCTCGAGCACCAGCCCGGTCAGGCGCACCAGCGTGCCTTCGGTGACCAGCGGCTGTGCGATGGATGCGTGCGCCTCCAGATCGGCCAGGTAGCGCCGCCAACGCTGACCGCGGTCGACTCGCGCAGTCGTGGTCACAGGGCGCGCAGCGCCGGACTCGCGGCCCGTCCTTGCGTCTGGCGTGCTCATGTCGGCTGGCCTTCGTCGTCTTGCGTCCAGGGCAATTCGTTGCCGACCGTGGAGCTGGCCTGCGTCCAGCGTGCGCTGATGCGTGCATCGACGGTGCCGACGTCGGAAATCACCCGGCAGCCGCCGCGCTCGATCGAGGCATCGCTGATCACGCGCGCGCCCCGGGCGCCGATGGCGTCGGCCGCACCTTGCTCGACGAGCGCCTGGTCATCCGGATTCAGTTGCACGACGATGTGCCGCGCGTTCATCAGCACGGCGTTGATGGCTTCCTGCGCGACACGTGCGACGCGCTGCGGATTGGCCTGCAACTCGTCGCGAACGACCTGGCGTGCGATCTCGGTCGCAACGCGGGCAACGGTCCGCGCCATCTGCTGTTCCAGAGCGTCGAGTTGGGCATCGAAGCTCGTCAGCAGCGCGCCGAACTGGGCCACGTTCTGCTGCACGAGGCTGCGCTTGAAGCTCTCGAGCGCAACCAGGCCGTCGCGGTATCCGTCCTGGTAGCCCGCCTGGCGTGCGGCGTGCAGCAGGGCCTGCTGATCCTTGACCGTGCGCGGTCCATCGCCTGCCCCAGCGCTTGCGCCGCCGGCGCCGAAGGCGCCGGGCTGCCAGCTGGCGAACTCCTGCAACTCCTCGCGTGGAATGAAGCGGCCGTAGGCGGGCGCGCTAGACGAACTCATCGGCCGCTCCAGTGGCCAGCATGACCTGCCCCTCGTCGACCAGGCGGCGGACGGTCTTGAGCAACTCCTTCTGCTCGGACTCGACCTCGGACACGCGCACCGGACCGCGCGACTCGAGGTCCTCGCGCAGCGTCTCCGCCGCGCGGCTGGACATGTTCTTGAATATGCGATCGCGCAGATCCGGCGTTGCGCCCTTCAGCGCGATCACGAGCGACTCGGACTGCACTTCCTTCAGCAGCGACTGGATGCCCTTGTCGTCGAGCTTCATCAGGTCGTCGAAGGTGAACATGTTGTCCATGATCTTCTGCGCCAGTTCGTTGTCGGCTTCGCGGATGAAATCGAGTACCGAAGTCTCGACCGAGCTGCCCAACAGGTTGATGATTTCGGCCGCCGTCTTGGCGCCGCCGAGCGAGGCCTTCTTCAGCTTGTCGCCGCCGGCGAGGACCTTGCTCATGACCTCGTTCAGGTCCATCAACGCCGAAGGCTGGATGCCGTCCAGCGTGGCGATACGCACCATCACCTCGTTGCGTTGCCGCTCGGTGAAGCCCTTCAACACCGAGGAGGCCTGGTCATGGTCCAGGTGAACCAGGATCGCGGCGACGATCTGCGGATGTTCGTGGCGCAGCAGTTCGGCCACGGCACCGGCGTCCATCCACTTCAGACTGTCCAGGCCCGTCACGTCGCGGCCCTGCAGGATGCGGTCGATCAGCAGCTTGGCCTTGTCCTCGCCGAGAGCCCTGCGCAGCACGTTCTTGACGTAGGCGTCGTTGTCGGCGACCAGCATGTGCTGATCGGTCGCGGTGCTGGAGAACTTCTCCATCACTTGATGGATGCGCTCGCGCGGCACGGACTTCATCTTGGCGATGGTCTCGCCCAGGCGTTGCACCTCCTTGGGCGCCAGGTGCTTGAACACCTCGGCCGCCTGCTCCTCGCCGAGCGACATCAGCAGAATGGCGGCACTCTCGAGGCCCTGGTCGTCCATGTCGCAGGCTCCGCTGGTACGCTAGGGTTTGTGGACCCAGTCGCGAACGATGTTCGCCACCGCGGCGGGGTTCTGCCTGGCGAGTTCGCGCGCGTCGTTGAGCTGCCTTTCGGCCTGCGGTGCCGCCAGTGCCAGCTGCACACTGGGTTTCTGCGACGGTGACACGGGGTCCGAGACCACTGTGTTGAGTTGCCCACCCACCGGCACCGCATTGGCGGCCTTCAGCGCCGGCCTGATGACGCCAGAGACGACGAGCAGCGCCACCAGTACCAGCGCCGCTGGCACGGCCGCGGCGCGCACGAGGTCGATCAGCCAGGGCTGCTTCCATGCCGGAAGCGCCTCGACCTTGGGTAACGCCTCGACGCGGAAGGGAGCATTGATCAGCTTGACCGAGTCGCCGCGCTCCTTGTTGAAGCCGATGCTTTCCTGTACCAGCGTCGTGAGCTTCTCGATTTCGTCGCTCGACAGCGGCGTGCTGGTCGTCTTGCCCCTTGCATCGGTGACCACGCGGTGGTTGACCACGACCGCGGCGTTGATCCGTTTGACGACTCCGGTGGCGTTGCGGGTGACACGGACCGACTTGTCGACCTCGTAGTTAACGACGTTGTCGCGGCGCAGGGAGGCACCCGCTGCTCCCGATTGGGCCGCCTGCAGCGGCGCTGCGGCGGCGGTGAGTGGCGCGGTGGCCGGTATCGGCGGCTGATTGCTCATGGCGCCGGGCACCCCCGACGGCGCGTTACCGCTGCCGTTGGTCGACTCCGACACCTGTTGGCTGCGCACGGCGGCAGGTGCCTGTCCCTGGTTGGGCTTGAACAACTCGTCGGTGGCCTCGCTTTGCGAGAAGTCGATCTCTGCGGCTACGGTGGCGCGCACGTTGTCGCGCCCGAGCACCGGCTCGATGATGTCGATCACGCGCTTGAGGTAGTTGGCCTCCACCTGCTGCACGTACTGGAGCTGGTGCGCGTCCAGGCCCTGGCCGCTGACCTCGTTGGACGACGCCGACAGCAGCGATCCGCTGGAGTCGAGCACGCTGACGGCCTTGGGGCTGAGTTCCGGCACCGAGGACGAAACCAGGTGCACGATGCCGGCGATCTGCGCGCGATCCAGCGTCCGGCCCGGATGCAGTTGCACCAGCACCGAGGCGCTCGGCTTCTGCTGCTCACGGAAGAACCCGTTCTGCTGCGGCAACGCCAGATGCACGCGGGCTGAATGTACTGCAGCCAGCACGCTGATCGATCGCACCAGTTCGCCTTCGAGGCCGCGCTGGAACGTGAGGCGCTCCTGGAACTGGGTTTGTCCGAAGCGCGCGTTGTCCATCAGTTCGAAGCCGGCGGTCGTGCCCCTGGGCAGGCCGATCTGGGCCAGCTTCAGTCGCACGTCATGGACCTTGTCGGAGGGCACCAGGATCGCCGCTCCGCCCTCCGCATGCCGATAGGGCACGTTCATCTGCGACAGCTGCGCCAGGATCGCGCCGCCGTCCTTGTCGGCCAGATTGGCGTAGAGCACCTTGTAGTCGCCGCTGCGGCTCCACATCGCCAGCGCAGCGACCACCGCCGCTAGCGCCGCGACGCCCAGGGTCAACATCACCATGGCCTTGACGGGTACGGCCATCAAGCGAGCCATCAGATTGGTTGGCGCCTGCGCCACGGCCACTGATCGCTGGGCTGGATTGGGTATGGCGGTAGTGAGTGCGTTGTCCATCGTTTCGTTCGAACTCAACACCGGCGAGCCGGTCCGGATGCCGGGCTCCATGGCGCCGAGATGCACGCATTGTTCGGCAGGGCTGGCAAGGTCTATGGGGTAAACAGCCCCGATTTCGGGCTTCAGTTCGCACCATAGAAGCCGACGCAGGCGCCTACAGTGCGCGCAACACGTACACCCAACGCCAGCGCGCTACAACGCGTCCATGCATGAAGCTCGAACTGAAGCCCTTTGATTTCGCGCAGGCCGTCGCACGCGCCGGGCTGCGGCCCGACGGCATGCCGCTGGCCCGGACGCCATCGACCGAGGCTGGCGCCGCGGCCAGTTTCCAGAACGCCATGGCGCAGGCGCTCGGCTCGGTCAGCCAATCGCAGCAGCAGGCGCAGCGTATGCAGCGCGAGGTGCAGCTGGACAATCCGGAGGTCAGTCTGGAGCAGACCATGGTCGCGATGCAGAAGGCACAGATCGGCTTCCAGGCGGTGCTGGCCGTGCGCAACCGGCTGGTGCAGGCCTACAGCGAGATCATGAACATGCAGGTGTGAACGCGCATGCGTCTCGGCGCCCAACAGGGTGTCGTGCGCTGCGAACGTCGCCGGGCGTTTGAACCCGTCGGCAGAGCGCGGATAGGTCGCGCCGGGGTTATGCCCTCAACACCGCGGATAGTCGCTGACCCGCGACTGCGGCGCGCACACGCTGGCGCGACCCAAGGGTGTCATGTGAACCCGCAAGGTCTGGCCTTGCGACGAAACGAACTCAGCGGCCGTCGACGCGACCGCCAGCGTCTCGCGCCCGCCGAAGCTGGAACTCGCGCCGGCCGACATCGTGACACCCGGGTAGTCCTGTGCGCGCACGACCTTGGTGGCACCGGCGGCAGCGCTGGTGCAGTCGACGCCCGGCGTCGGGCCGATGGCCCAGCACCAGTCTGCACCCGGACGAAGGGCCAGGTGTACGACTGTGCCGCGCTGGCTTTCCAAGCGTGCTTCGCCCAGGTCGAGTGCCAGTTCCTCGGCCACCGACTTCAGCCGCTGTCGTGCGACGGCCTCGCCGAACGAAGGCAGCGTCATGCTCATCAGCAGCGCCAGGACGCCCAGCACGATGACCAGTTCGATCAGCGTGAAGCCGCGCACGTCGCGGCGCCGTTTCGAGGTGCTCATTGCTCTAGGGATTCCAGCAACGCGCCGATGGCTCGTAGTTGATGAGTCCGGTGGTCACGCGCAGCGTGACCTGTGCGCAGCCAGGGTCCTTGGCCTGCGCCCGATCGGGCAGGGCGCCGGCGCGGGCCTCGAAGTTGTCGGGTCCATCGGAGAACATCGCGATTCGATACAGACCACGGTCGCTCTGGCTTTGAATGTGGCCCGGCAGCTGATCCAACCTCAGCGCATAGCGGCCGTGCCTTGCGCGATACAGTTCCTGAGCCTCGTGGATACGTTGCAGTGCGTCGACGGCGTCGTGGCGACGCGTACGTTCCAGGTAGGTCTGATACGACGGCAACGCAAGCGCCGTGACGATGCTGCCCATCGCACATGCCGCGCATATGTCGATCAGCGTGGAACCCCGTTGGCGTCGTGGCGTCGTCATGGTGGTGGCTGTCCGCGGGGCGCCCGGCCGTGGGCGCGAATCTGCTGTCAGTCCAGTGAAAGAAGCCGTCTGCGCTTCTGCGTCTGGTCAATGTATCGTTGCAGTGCGCGCGCGGTGGACGCAGCCACGTGCATGAATTCACAGCCCAGTCGTGCTCCCCGTGACGGTGTCTTTATCGACGTGACATGGTGCAACATCAGATCCGTGTCGAAACGCGCATCGGCGTCCAGTTCGATCCGGGCACCGCGGATCTCCACGCCGGCGGCAAGTGGCGGCACGTCATCAGGAAGCAGCAGGGCGCAGCCGCCGATCGACACATCGAGTACGCGCAGGCCCAGCTGCATGTCGGGGATCGAGGGATGGCGCAGATGCGCGGTGGGCGATCCGTGTTCGAGCGTGCGCACCCGATAGCTGCCGCGACGCTGGAAGCGGTAGACCTCTCTCGGCATCTCGGCCTGCAGTGCGCAGATCTTCGCGCCCCGCACGAGCATCGGACAGTTCACATCGAACTGCAGCTTCACCGATTCGAGATAGGCGACGCAGGTGATCTCCTCGAGATCGATCAAGCGCTGCAGCTGCGGGCTGTCCGGATCGGCGCTGAAGCTGATGCGACGCTGTGCGCTGTCGATGGTCCACATCACGGTGGTCACGCCGACCGCACCCGGCCCCGACAGCGCGACGGGAATGCCGCCATCGACCAGTTGCTTCATCAGCGCCGCGATTTCACGCGGCTGCTGGACGCGGAACTCGGCGTAGGGGTCGATGCCGCCGCCAGCGCCGAGCGCGGCCGGCTGGGTGTCGAGGAACATCGTGGCCATGTCCGTCCTAGTGCAGGGTCTTCGCCTTGCCGAGCAGGAGCTGGTCGATTCGCTCCAGCCAGGGTTCTGCGAGGTGGCGAATCTCGGCGTCGTTGACCAGGATGCGCTGCATGAGTCGGGTCTTCACCTGACCCTCCTCCGGCTTCAGCGGGTTGCGTTGTGCGGCCTGCTTCAACTGGCTGATCAGCAGCACGCAAGCGCCTTCGAGCTTGACAACTTGGTGCCAGTCGCCAGCGCGTGCGGCCGCGAGCATGTCTGCACTGGCGTGCTCGATGGCCTCGTAGTACTCAAGCAGTTGCGTATTCATCAGGGCTCTCAGTTGAGGGTGTCTTACGGTTCAATGCGGGCTTGCGGCATCGATCTGACCCGCGATCGCACTCCAGGCCTCCTGGAGCGGTTGGATCAGGCGTTGGCACTCAGCGATGGCGGGCTCGTCGCCATGCAGGTTGGCGTGGGTGAGGCGCAGCGTGATATAGGCGTACAGGTCGTTCAGGTCACGCGCCAGCGCGCCACCGGCCTCCAGATTCAACCCGGCCTTGAGGCCCTCGTCGATGATGCGCACCGCGCGCCCGATGGCCCGGCCCTTGCTAGGCACATTGCCGCTCAGGATCGCGCCGCGCGCCTGCGAACAGGCTGACTGGAAGCCCGCGAACAACAGCGCGATCAGCTGATGTGGCGTGGCACCCGCCACCGCGGTATCGACCTGCACACTGCGGTACAGACCGGTGGCCGGATTGGCTTCGGAGCGGGAGCGTGTGAACATCGGCGCGGGCTTCTGTGGAGTTCAAAGTCGTCTGTGCGATGCCTTCAATATCGGCCAGGCGGTGCCGCGACTTGAGCGCCACATTGGCTTGGAAAAACGCGCAAAGGAAATGGCGCGCTGGAAGCGCGCCTTGGTCACATGCGTGCGGTCGATCAGGAGGTATTTCGATTCCACTGCGTCACCTGCTGGGCGACGTAGCCGGACAGGCTCTGCAGTTCGGCCATCTTGCGGTCGAGTGCGGTGTACTGGGCGCGCAGGCGCACTTCGACCTGGGCCACTCGGTCGTTGAGCTCGGCCTGGCGCTTCTCGTTCGTAGAGATACGCGTGCGCAGGCCTTCGCTGCGTGTGCTCAGCGAGCCGTCGACGCCGAGCGCCTGGTCGGCCCGCGACCGCAGGATCGTCGCGATGCCGTTGTTGGCGGGCACCGCGATGTCGCTGTTGGCGAACAGCTTCTTCAGTTCGGCCAGGTTGGCGAGGCCGTTGTCGAGCTTGCTGGTTTCCAGCTTGATCGAACCGTCGCGCTGCAGGTCGAAGCCCACGTCAGCGAGCCGAGTGAACACCGCGGAGGCCGGGCTGGTCGCGCCGAGGGTATTGCGCAGCGCCCCGCGCAGGCCTAAGGCTGCGCTGTCGCCCTGCAACGTACCGGCCGTCTTGCTGTTCGGGTCGTACTTGGTCTGTTCGGCCAGTTCCTTGTTCAGATCGTTGTAGGCAGTGACGAAGGCCTCGATCTTCTTTCTGATCGACTCCTTGTCCTCGGCGGTCGTGATCTGCACCGGGGCACCCGTCACGCGACCCAGCGTCAAGGTCATGCCGTCAACGATGTTGGTCAACGTGTTGCTGCTCGAGCTGACCGGCGTGCCATTGATCAAGGCCGCGGCGTTGGCGGCGGCCAGGGCCTGCGCCATCGTGACCACGCCAACCGACGGGTCGTAGGCCAGCGCGGACAGGCCGCTCGCATCGGCGCTGTTGCCATCGGTGTCGGTGACGCTGATGCGAAAGCCGTTGGCGGCGCCGGTGTTGCTCGAACTGAACACCAGGCGCGCGCCCGAGGCGTCGGTCAGCACGGTTGCGGTGACGCCCGAGTTGGCCGCGTTGACCATGTCGCGCACCTCGGCCAGCGACTTTGCCGGCGGCCCGACGGTGATGTCGATTGCCGTGGCGTCGGGTTTGGGCGTGAAGGTGGAGGAGCCGGCGCCCCAGGTGCCGACCTCAATTCGCAACGACCCTTCGCCAAGAATCGCCGCCGACGAGGCGAATATGGCGGAGACGTTGGATTGCGAGGACGCCAGCTTGGTGACCAGCACGCTGTAACTGCCGGGTCGGTTGTTGGCGTCGGTGGTGACGGCCAGACTGCTGCTGTCGCTCGATGCACCGCTGGTCTGGCTCCAGGTCGTATTTCGTGCCAGTGTCGAGGCGGCGTCGCGCAGCGCGGACAGGTTCGACTTCAGCTTGCCGAACGCGGACAGCTGGGTCTGCAGCGACGTAGCCTGCTTCTGCAATTTCGTGATCGGCTGGCGCTCGATGGCGACCAACTGGGTCACGATGCTGTTGACGTCCAATCCACTGCCGACGCCGGGCGAAGAAATGGTAGCCATGGCCCTTTTTCCTCGTTCGCCCTCGGCGTTTCGGCAGTCGGCGCGGGAACTTGAGGGAAATAGTTCACGAACCGCTGCGCACCCGGTCCAGCGAACCGGGTGCGCGATGTGTCAGGACGCGAGCGCCCTCAATTGCGCAACAGCATCAGCACCTGGTTGGGCAGCTGGTTGGCCTGCGCGACCATCGCCGTGCCGGCCTGCTGCAGGATCTGTGCGCGCGACAGGTTCGCAGTCTCCGCGGCGTAGTCGGCATCCATGATCCGGCCGCGGGCAGCGCTTTGATTCTCACCGGTGATCTGCAGGTTCGTGATGGCGAACTGGAAGCGGCTCATCGCGGCGCCGTAGGTCGCGCGGCTGGTCGTGATCGCATCGAGCGCCGTGTCGATGTCCACCAGCGCCGTGGAGGCATTGGCAGCGGTGGTCAGGTCACCGCCGACCGTCGTGACCGTGGCGGTCGTGATTGTCAGCGTGTCGCCGTTGTTGGGCCCGATCTGAAACGTCTTGCTGCCGGCGCCAGCGCCCACGATGGCCGTACCGTTGAACTTGGTCTGCGTGGCAATGCGCGTGATTTCGGCAGACAGCTGCTGATACTCCGTATCCAGGTTGGCGCGGTCACCGGTGCCGTTGGATCCGTTTTGCGCCTGCACCGCCAGCTCGCGCATGCGCTGGAATATGTCCGACATCGTTGCCAGCGCACCCTCGGCAGTCTGCGCGAGAGAGATGCCGTCGTTGGCGTTGCGGATCGCCACGTTGATGCCGCGGATCTGCGCATGCATCCGGTCGGCGATCGCCAGGCCTGCCGCGTCGTCCTTCGACGAATTGACGCGCAGGCCGGACGACAGGCGTTGCATCGAGACAGCCAGCGAATCCTTGGATACGTCCAGGTTGCGTTGGGCGTTCAGTGACGAGACATTGGTATTGATGGTCTGAGGCATGCTGCGTGCTCCTTGCGAATGCACCGGCGCCTGGCGAGATTGCCAGCCGCGTCAGGCCGGGAGAGGTGTGGCCCGCTCGGGGGGAGTCTTCCGCAGCTGGTGAGTGGACCATCTTCTGAAATGACGGGCCGGGCCGCCCCAATTCGAAGGCACCAAAACGAAAAGGCCACCCGCGAACGGGTGGCCTGGCCTCTGCGTGCCGGTACCCGTGGTACCGGTCGCCGGGGAACCGCCGATCAGCGCAGCAGCGCCAGCACCTGATTCGGCAGCTGGTTGGCCTGCGCCACCATCGCGCTGCCGGCCTGTTGCAGGATCTGGGCCCGCGACAGGTTCGCCGTCTCTTCCGCAAAGTCGGCGTCCATGATGCGGCCGCGGGCAGCGCTCTGGTTCTCGCCCGTGATCTGCAGGTTGCTGATCGCGAACTGGAACCGGCTCATGGCTGCACCGTAGGTCGCACGGCTGGTGGTGATCGTATCCAGCGCCGTGTCGAGCGCGGCCACCGCCGTCGAAGCGTTGGCAGCGGTCGTCAGGTCGCCGGCCACGGTGGTCACGATTGACGTGGTGATGGTCAGCGTGTCGCCGTTGTTGGCGCCGACCTGGAACACCGTGGCACCGGCGCCGGTGCCGATGATGGCTGTGCCGTTGAACTTGGTCTGGGCGGCCAGGCGCGTGACTTCGGCCGACAGCTGCTGGTATTCCGTGTTCAGGTTGGCACGGTCGCCGGTACCGTTCGAGCCATTCTGCGCCTGGATGGCCAGTTCGCGCATGCGCTGGAACACGTCGGACACGGTGGCCAGCGCGCCTTCAGCCGTTTGCGCCAGCGAAATGCCGTCGTTGGCATTTCGGATCGCGACGTTGATGCCGCGGATCTGCGCGTTCATGCGGTCGGCGATCGCCAGGCCGGCGGCATCGTCCTTCGACGAATTGACGCGCAGGCCCGATGAAAGGCGCTGCATCGAAACGGCCAACGACTCCTTGGAGGTCGTCAGATTGCGCTGCGCATTTAGCGACGAGACGTTGGTGTTGATGGTCATTGCCATACGAATAACTCCTTCAGGTTGAAACGACTGCGGCCGAGCCGCTGGCATCGCCCGACGCCAGCCAACCGTTGCGACCCTGGGCATCGCTGCCCTCGGGCGCTTGGGCCGTCTAACCGGACCACGTTCCCCTTGCGGGGCGCGTTGAAAGCCATATCGGTGCCGAGGTGCAGGAACTTGAGGGGGTTCGCACATCAGATCTGCGGGTCAAGCCGTGAACGAATTCCGCTAGCGCGCCGAACTGGCCGGCAAACGCGGCACTGTTCCCGCTTTGCGATCAGGGGTGGGCGATCCACACAATTGGAGATGAATCACGTGGCCCTGGTCATGATCGCGCGCGACGAGTCGCGCTGCATCGAGCGTTGCCTGACAAGCGCGCGTGCGTGGGTCGACTCGATGATCGTGCTGGATACCGGCTCGACTGACGACACCCGCGAGCGCGCTGCGCGTGCCGGCGCGCTCGTGCACTGCATACCCTGGCAGGAGGACTTCGCCGCCGCCCGCAACGCAGCGCTGGCGCACGCCGATGCCGATTGGTCACTGGTGCTCGATGCCGACGAGTGGATCGTCGGTGGCGCGCGCGCGCTGCAGGAGCTGCGTTCCCTGCCTCCAGCCTATCTGGGTGTCGTGACCGTCAGCAACCTGTTCGGAGCTGACATCGCCAATGCGTCCGAGTCGCCGAGCTGGATACCCCGCATCCTGCCGCGCGGCGTGCGCTATGCCGGGCGCATCCATGAGCAACCGGAGTCGCCGCTGCCCCGTCGGCGAATGGCCCTGTGCGTCCGCCACGACGGGTATCTGGACGCTGCGATGCGCGCCAAGCAGGGCCGCAACGGCCGGCTGCTGCAGCGGTCGCTCGCAGAACACCCGGACGATGCCTATCTTCACTATCAGTACGCGAAGGATCTCGAGTTGTGCGGACAGTACGCGCAGGCCCTGCCGCACTATGAACGCGCATTCGCGGGCGCGTCCGCTACGGCGGTCTGGCGCCACGACCTGGTCTTGCGCTTGATCTTCACGCTCAAGAAGACCTCACGCTTCGCGCAGGGCCTGGCGCTGGCGCAGGCCGAGTCGCCACGGTGGGCGGACTCGCCCGACTACTTCTTTGCGTTGGGCGACTTGCTGCTGGACTGGGCCGCGGCCGAGCCGGCTCGCGGCGCGGCCTTGGCGCCGCTGATCGAATCGAATTGGCTGCGCGCGGTGGCGATCGGCGAACGCCCCGAGCTGCCGGACAGCGTGCGCGGCCGCGGCAGCTACCTCGCCGCGCACAACCTGGCCGTGCTCTATGCCGGCCTGCAGCGCGATGCGCAGGCCGAGTGTTGGCGTACGCGCGCAGCGCAAATGCGCGGCGCCCCGCCGCCGCCGACGCGTTGAACTGGCTGGGTTGGGCCGTTCAATTTCCGCAGTCGCGTGGCCGCCGCAGGGGCTAACCTGACCGGGTTGGCATGGAACACGCATGACGCTCGCACTGCCCGATCCGCCCCCGCTTTCGAACATACGCGCCTCGGTCGTGCAACGTCGCGCCCATAGCCGCTTCATGGCAGGCCGGGCGCATGCGATGCGTGAGGAGTGGCCGGTGGCCGCGCGGGCTTATGAAGAGGCGGCGGGTCTGCACGACGATGCGGCCTACGCGCTGGCAGCCGCGCACGCGGCGATCAAGTCCGGCCAGGCTGCGCGCGCGCTGCCACGGCTCAAGCGCTTGCGCGAACGGCACCGCGATCTGACGATCGCCTACACGCTCGAAGCGCATGCCTGGCTGGAGCTCGGCAAGGCGAACGAAGCGGTCGCGGCGCTCGAGGCCTTGCCGCCGCAGGCGTCACGCGACCATATCTACTGCTTTTCGCATGCGGTGGCGCTGCAGCGTGGTGGCCGGCACGAGCCGGCAGTGCAGGCGTTTCTGCAGGCCCTGGCGTTGAAGATCGACGACGCGGCGGCGCATTTCCGCATGGGCATGTCGTTCAAGGAGCTGGGCCTCAAGGCCGAGGCGGCCGAATGCGTGCGAACAGCACTCGCGCTCGGCCTGGGCAGCAGCGAGCTGTCGGCACGCGCCTTGCTCGTCTTCCTCGAACGCGAGGCTTGCCGGTGGCGCGAGGCCGACGTGGAGATGGCACAACTGCGGGCGGCCGTGCGCGCCGCCCCGGACGGCACGGCGCTGGAGACCGGTCCCTTCGTGCACGCGGTGCTGGTGGATGCTCCACTTGAGCAGCGCAAGGTCGCGTCGAGCTATGCGCGGCATCTGGCAGCGCGATGCGTGGCCCTGCCGCGCCGCGCGGCCAAGTCGCACCCGGGGCGACTGCGCATCGGTTACCTGTCGGCCGACTTCCACCAGCACGCGACCAGCCAACTGACGGTCGAGATGTTCGAATCGCACGATCGCGAACGTTTCGACATCACGCTGTTCTCGGCGGGGCCCGACGACGGCAGTGCGCTGCGCCGGCGTATGGTGGCGTCGGCTGAACACTTCGTCGACCTGCACGGACGCGCGATGCACGACATGGCCGCCGCGATTCGTGCCCGTGAGGTCGACATCCTGGTCGACGTCAAGGGCGCCACCCATGGCACCGTGATGCAGGTGATGGCCTATCGCACGGCGCCGGTGCAGGTGAACTGGCTCGGCTTCCCCGGCACCAGCGGCGCCGACTACATCGATTACCTGATCGGCGACCCGGTGCTGACGCCGCTCGAGCACGCACCGCACTTCAGCGAGAAGCTGGCCCAGATGCCGTTGTGCTACCAACCAAACGACAGCCGGCGCGCACGGCCGCAACCGTCCCGCCGCGCCGATTGGGGTCTGCCGGAAGATGCGCTGGTCCTGTGCGGCTTCCACCAGTCGTACAAGATCTCAGAGCCGGTGTTCGACACCTGGAGCCGCATCCTGCACTCGTTGCCGAGCGCCGTGTTGTGGCTGCTGCGGTGGAATGCGAACGTGCAAGGGGCGCTGGTTGCTGCCGCGGCCGCGCGCGGTCTCGCCACCGAGCGCATCGTCTTCGCGCCCGTGCTGGGCGCCGACCAGCACTTGACGCGGCTGGCCTGCGCCGACCTGTTTCTCGATGCCTGGCCGTGCAACGCACACACCACCGCCGGGGAGGCTCTGTGGGCCGGCGTCCCGATGGTGACGATACTTGGCGAGACATTCGCGCAACGCGTTGGCGCCAGCCTGGCGCATGCTGCAGGGCAAGATGCGCTGGTGTGCCGCGACGTCGAGCACTACGTGCAGACCGTGTCGCAATTGGCGGGTGACGGCGACCGTCGTACGCGGCTGCGCGCGGACCTGCTGGCGCAGCGCTCGAACAACCCGTTGTTCAGCGGCGCTCGCTTCGCCAGGGATATCGAGGCACTGTACCGGCGCATGTGGGATCGCGCGACCGCCGGATTGCCGCCCGATCATCTGCCGGCATCGGCGGCATAGGTCGCTGCGACTGATTTGGCGGCGATTGACCCGCCACCTTCAGCGCTCGCGATTGCACCCGCGCAACTACTCTTGGCAATCAGCGGTTCACCGGCATGTCGGCTGAACCGGACGCATCAATCGAAAGGCGTTCGTCATGAGCACGATTCCGAACATCCACATCTGCATCGTGCAGCCGCTGGGTTACGTGCATTCGCTCGGCTTCGTCGACCAGGCGCGCTACATCCGGCACCAGTTCCGTCGTTTCGGCGCCTCGGTGTCGATCGCGAAGAATCGCCTGCGGCACGATGCCGTGAACTTCGTGCTGGGTGCGCACCTGGGGTTCGATGCCGCGCTGCGGCAACGCTACAGCTGCATCTTTGTCAACCTCGAACAACTGGGGGCCGGCGGCGCCGCGGTGCAGGAGTCCTATCTGGCGCTGCTGAAGTCCTCGGCCGTGGTGGACTACGACGCAGGCAATGTGGGCGCCTATGCCAGCGACGCGGCAGACGTACCCGTCGTGCCGCTGTTGTTCGCGCCGTATCTGGTGCCCGAGCTGAGCCAGCGGCTCGAAGACCGGCCGATCGATCTGCTGTTCATCGGCAGCATGAACCCGCGCCGGCGCGGTCTGCTCGACCGCATCGAGGCACAGGGCGTGCAGGTCGCGACGTTCGACGCCGCTCTGTACGGCTCGGAGCGCGACGGCTTCATCCTGCAGGCGAAGGCCGTCTTCAACGCGCACTTCTACCCGAGCAGCCGGTTCGAGCAGGCGCGGGCGTCGCATTGCCTGTCGTTGGGGACACCGGTGATCTCGGAACGCAATCTCGCGACCCGGCCGCATCCGGCATTCGAGGACTCCGTGTTCTGGCTCGACGACAAGGACTTCGACGATTTCTTTGCCAACCGGTTCAAGACGCCGGCGTTCTACGAATCTGCGCGAACGAAGCTGGAACGCTTCTGCGACGTCGACCCGATCGAGTCCTACGCCGACCTGCTCGCATTTGCCGCGGGATTCGGCCGCGCGCACCAGGATCGCCGCCCGCAGCAGCCCTGGCGTCCCGAGCGCATCCACCTTGGGTCCGGCAAGGATTACAAGAACGGCTGGCTCAACATCGACATCCTCGACCGTGCGCAGCCCGATCTGCTGCTCGACCTGGCGCGGCCGCTGCAACTCCCGCTGCGCACGCAGACGGCTTGTGCCGGCCCGCTGGAACTGGACGTGGGACAGGCCGAGGTGATCGTCGCGAACAACGTGCTGGAGCATGTGAGCGACCTGCCGCAGGTGATGGGCAACTGCCTGAAGCTGTTGAAGACCGGCGGGAGGCTGCTCATCGAAGTGCCGTACGAGCATGCGCCGACCGCGTGGCAGGACCCCACCCATCTGCGCGCCATGAACGAGAACTCCTGGCTCTACTACACCGATTGGTTCTGGTACCTGGGCTGGTTCGAGTACCGCTTCACCGTCGAGCAGTCGGTGTATCTCAATCTGGAACTGCGGGAGTGCGCCCGCGAGCAGGCGGCGTTCATGCGCGTCGCTCTGGTCAAGGTCGAGACCACGCTGCGCGAGCGAATGACCGCGCGCACGATGAGTCCCGAGCTCGAGCTGCCGGACGATATCGTGGACTCGTCATGGTCGTTCCGGCCGGCGGTCGGGCGGGGGTTGCCGTCTCCGGCGATGGCCTGAGCGCACCCGAGGCTTCAGGCGTCTCGTCGCGCTGCACGCGGGAGCCGGTTCGCCTCGTCGAGGCGGAGCGTGAAATCCGTACGTCCGCGTTCTTCCTATGTCTCGGATGGAGTTTCCGGGACTCCAGAACGCGAATCGAACCGATGTTGCCGTCTTGTTCGAGGTCTTAGAGTCCGCTCCATCGTTACCACGACAACCGATGGAGTCCCGGATGAACAACGCCCAAGTCCTCGCCGAGATCCGCGAAGCGAATCTCTCGTATCTGATGCTGGCGCAGTCGCTGATCCGCGCCGATCGCGACGAGGCGCTGTTCCGGCTCGGTATCAGCGAGGACAACGCCGCGCTTATCGATACGCTTGCGCCATCGCAGATGATGAAGATCGCTTCGACGAATACGCTGCTGTGCAGGATGCGCAGCGACGATGACCTGGTCTGGGGCTTGCTCACCAATCATGGCAAGACGCCGGCCAACGACCAGGCGGCGCGGCTGCACGCCTCGATCCTGATGGCGGGCCGCCATCAGGAAGCCGCCTGAACCGGCCGCCGGCGTCTGCCTGCGCACCGACACCTCTTCCAGGGACGACAACCATGCGAGTCAAGAGCATCCTGACCGAAGCCAGGCAGATCGAACGTGCAGTAGCGCTGATACAACTCGGTGCGCGCCTGCAGGTGCTCGAGAGCGAGACCGATCTCAGCTACGAGCGACTGCTGCGGCTGTACAAGGAGGTGGCGGGCAAGAGCCCCAGCAAGGGTCAGCTGCCGTTCTCGACCGATTGGTTCATGACCTGGCAGCCCAATATCCACGCCAGTCTCTTCCTCAACGTGCACGAATACCTGAACAAGGTGGCCGCGCTCGATGAAATCGACGTCGTGATCAAGGCTTACAAGCTTTATCTCGAACAGGTGCAGTCCCAGGGTCTCGAGCCCCAGCTATCGGTGACGCGCGCCTGGCGCCTGGTGAAGTTCGTCGACAACGGCATGCTGACGATGACGGCATGCGGAAGATGCGGGGGCCACTTCGTGACGCATCCCTACGAGATCGCACGCCACTTCGTCTGCGGGCTGTGCAGTCCACCGGCGCGGGCCGGCAAGGGCCGTCAGGCGGGTTCGTTGCGAACCCCGGTCGAAATTCACTGATCACGGCGCTCAGACCCTAAAGCACGGGCGGCTGGGTCCGAAATACAGGTTCGGTTTCTTGTTTGTCTCCTCCTAGGGCACAACGCTGTGCCTTTGCGGCGCGAACCCTCGGGATCGCGCCGCTTTTCATTGCGCCCGCGATTCAATCGGCGGGGCTGGACACCGAGGTCGTTGGGCTTGTGCGTGTCGCATGGGCTGGCGCATTGTCCCGGGGCTGCGGACACCGCATTCGTGCTCAAGCCAGGGCCACCGCGGCCGATATGACTCTGGCGGCGGGAGCGGAGAAGCGCCGTCGACGGATCGGGAAGCGTCTACATGTTCGTCATCATCGGCTGGGTTGTTGCACTGGGCTGCGTGTTCGGCGTGTATATCGCCCACGGCGGCAATATCGGCGTGGTGCTGCGCGCGCTGCCGTTCGAGATCGTCGCGATCATGGGGGCGGCGCTCGGTGCGTTCATCGCCAATAACCAGATGAAGGTGCTCAAGGCCTCGGCCGCGGGCCTGGCCTCGTGTTTCAGAGGCAGCAAGTTCACCAAGGCTCGCTACATGGAGCTGATGGCGTTGCTCTACGACATTCTGCAAAAGGCGCGCAAGGAAGGCCTGATGTCGATCGAGAAGGACGTCGAGGACCCTCAGGCTTCACCGCTGTTCCAGAAATACCCGACCGTTGGCAACGACCACCATGTCAGCGAGTTCGTCACCGACTATCTGCGCATGATGGTGTCGGGCAACCTCAACGCGCACGAGATCGAGTCGCTGATGGACAGCGAGATTGAAACCCACCACCACGAGGCGCACGCGCCGGTGGCCGCGCTGCAGCGCCTGGCCGGAGGTCTGCCGGCGTTCGGCATCGTGGCTGCCGTGCTCGGCGTGGTCAACACGATGGGCTCGGTCGGCCAACCGCCAGCTGTGCTGGGGGGCATGATCGGTTCGGCGCTGGTGGGTACCTTCCTGGGCATCTTGCTGTCGTATGGCATCTTCGAGCCGCTGGCAGGGCTGCTCGAGCAGAAGGTCGACGAAAGCGGCAAGGAACTGCAGTGCATCAAGACCACGCTGCTGGCCTCGATGCAGGGCTACGCGCCACAGGTGGCGATCGAGTTCGGGCGCAAGGTGCTCTATTCGACCGAACGACCCACCTTCGTCGAGCTGGAGAGCCACGTCAAGGGACGGAAGTAGGGGCTAGCGATGGCTGGTGACGCCAAGAAGCTGCAGCCGATCATCGTCAAGAAGGTCAGGAAGGGCGTCCATGGGCATCATGGCGGCGCCTGGAAGATCGCATACGCCGACTTCGTGACGGCGATGATGGCGTTCTTTCTGCTGATGTGGCTGCTCGGCTCGACGACCGAGGGCGACAAGAAGGGCATCGCCGATTACTTCCAGTCGCCGCTGAAGGTGGCGATGTTCGGCGGCTCGGGCTCCGGCGACTCCTCGCACGTGGTCAAGGGCGGCGGCCAGGATCTGACTCGAACGACGGGCCAGGTCAAGCAGGGCGACATCGAGGCGTCGCAGAAGAGCATCAATCTGCAGGCGCTGAAGCAGGAGCAGGTGCGCGCCGAGGCCGCGCGGCTGCGGACGCTGCAGGAGCGCGTCGAAACCGAGCTGCACACCAACCCGGGGCTGGCGCAATTCCGATCGCAGATCATGCTCGAAATGACACACGACGGCCTGCGCATCCAGATCGTCGATGCGCAAAATCGACCTATGTTCGACAGCGGCTCGGCGCTGGTCAAACCCTATATGCAGACGCTGCTGCGCGCCATCGGTGCGGTGCTGGCCGAAGTACCGAATCGGCTGACGCTCGAGGGGCATACCGATTCCACGCCGTTTCCGGCTGGCGAGCGCGGCTACAGCAATTGGGAGCTCTCGGCGGATCGCGCCAATGCGTCGCGCCGTGAACTGCTGGCCGGCGGCCTGACCGAGGACCGAGTCATGCGCGTGCAGGGTCTGGCCGCGAGCCAGTTGCTGAATCGCGAACAACCCACCGATGCGCAGAACCGGCGCATCAGCATCGTCGTGATGAATCGCGAGGCCGAGGATCAGGTGTCCAGGCCGCGACTCGATCCCGCCGGTGACAGTGACCCGTCGATCAAGCCCGAGCGGCCGACGCTGGTCGCAAGTCAGCCGATGCTGGGTCGATAGTCCGTCGCCGGCGTCCCCGCGGCGCGGCGAAGCACCGCCTGACACGCGGGCGCTGAGCACCCACCGGCGCGCCGCGCCGAGGAACGCTGCGTCAGTTCGCGACCGCTACAGCCTGTAATAAGCGCCGGCCAAGCGGCGGCTTTTCCGGCTTTAGCCGGCGCGTACCCCGGCACCATGACGCAACTCTCGGAGTCATCCGATTTCCCGCCATGGCCGACGCACAGGACCGCAACCTACCCGCCACGCTACGCCGAATCGCCAAGGCCAAGGCCGACGGCCAGGTGGCGCGTTCGCGCGACCTGGGGCATCTGTTGCCGCTGTCGCTGGGCGGCGCCGCGCTGCTGGCGTTTGCGCCGCAAGCCACCCATTGGGCCGCGCAGCTGTTGATGGATGGCCTGCGCTTCGACGCGCAAGCCCTGTCCCAGACCCAGACCATGACCGAACGGCTGGGAATGAGCGGGGTTCGGCTGCTGTCCGCCGTGTTGCCGATGGGGTTGCTGATGATTGCCGCGGCAGTCCTCGCGGCCATGTTGTCCGGCGGCTGGAACTTCACCTTGAAACCGCTTGCGCCGAACGCGTCCAAGCTGAACCCGATCGCGGGCGTGGGCCGCCTTGCGTCCAAGGCGCATCTGGTCGAAACGCTGAAGGCAGTGACGCTGGCGCTGATTCTGGCCGCGATCGGCGCAGTGTACTTGCGCGCGCAGATCGATCACTTCCACGACGCGTTGGCGATGCCGTTGCCGACGGCGCTCGCGCATACGGTCTGGACCGTGCTGCTCGGGATCGGCCTGCTGGTGCTGGCGTTGGCGCTGTTCGCGCTGATCGACGTGCCTCTACAGCGGCACCTGTTCCTGCAACGGCTGAAGATGAGCCACGAAGAAGCCAGACAGGAGTTCAAGGAGCTCGAGGGCAACGTCGAGGTCAAGGCCAAGGTCAAGGCCCGCATGCGCGAGATCGTCAAGCGCCGCATGTTGACCGAGGTGCCAAGGGCGGACCTCGTGGTGATGAACCCGACGCACTACGCCGTGGCGCTCAAGTACGACGAGTCCACGATGGGCGCACCGAGGGTCGTGGCCAAGGGCGCCGACCTGCTGGCGCTGCGCATCCGCGACCTCGCGCGCGATGCCAATGTGCCGGTGCTGCGCCTGCCGCCGCTGGCGCGCGCGCTGTACACGCATGTCGAGATCGATCGCGAAGTCCCGGCGCAGCTGTTTGCCGCCGTCGCGCAGGTGCTGGCCTATGTGTACCAGCTGCGTGCGGCGCTGAGCGGCCGCGCGCCGATGCCGGGCGAGCTGCCGGAACTGGATCTGCCGCCCGGTTTGGACCCGCTCGAGGCGAGCGCAGCCGGCGGGGGCGCTGAATGAACGGCGCCCTGCAGCAGGCGCTGGCCGCACTGGGCCTGCGCACCGAGGCGATCAAGGCCCTGATGGCGCCGCTGTTCATCGTCATGGTGCTGGCCATGATGGTGCTGCCGCTGCCGCCGTTGGCGCTCGACGTGCTGTTCACCTTCAACATCGCGATGGCGCTGATGGTCATGCTGGTCGCCGCGCACATGATCCGGCCGCTGGACTTCGCGGCCTTCCCGTCGGTGCTGCTGATCACGACGCTGCTGCGCCTGTCGCTGAACGTGGCCTCGACGCGCGTGGTGCTGATGGAAGGCCACACCGGCTCGGGCGCCGCGGGCCAGGTGATCGAGTCGTTCGGGCATTTCCTGATCGGCGGCAATTTCGCGGTCGGCCTGATCGTGTTCGCGATCCTGGTGGTGATCAACTTCATCGTCGTCACCAAGGGAGCCGAACGCATCGCCGAGGTCGGCGCTCGATTCACACTGGACGCGATGCCCGGCAAGCAGATGGCCATCGACGCCGACCTGAACGCGGGTTTGATCGATGAGAACGAAGCCAAGCGTCGCCGCTCCGAGGTCGGCGAGGAAGCCGAGTTCTTCGGCTCGATGGATGGCGCCAGCAAGTTCGTGCGCGGCGATGCCATCGCCGGAATGCTGATCCTGTTCATCAACGTCGTGGGTGGTCTGATCATCGGCATGGCGCAGCACGGCCTGTCTGCGTCGCAGGCGGCCGAGTCCTACATCCTGCTGGCGGTCGGCGACGCCCTGGTCGCGCAGATTCCCGCTCTGCTGATCTCGGTGGCTGCGGCGATGGTGGTTTCGCGCGTCGGCAAGCAGCAGGACATCGGCACGCAGATCCGGGCTCAGGTGTTCAACTCGCCGCGCGCGCTGGCGGTCACCGCCGGGATCGTCGCGATCCTGGGCCTCATTCCCGGCATGCCGAACGCGGTGTTCCTGGTCATCGCCGCTGCGATCGGCTGGCTCGCCTGGTGGATCCTGCAGCGTCAGCGCGCACTGCAGGCGCGACCGGTCGAGGCGCCACCGTCCGGGGCTGCCGCGTCGGCCGAAGCGAGCTGGGACGACCTGCAGCCGGTGGACACGCTCGGCCTCGAAGTCGGCTACCGCCTGATCACGCTGGTCGACAAGGACCGGCAGGGCGACCTGCTGGCGCGCATCAAGGGCGTGCGCAAGAAGTTTGCGCAGGACGTCGGCTTCCTGCCGCCGCCGGTGCATATCCGCGACAACCTCGAGCTCAAGCCGAGCGCTTACCGCATTACCTTGCGCGGCGCCGCGGTCGGCGAGGCCGAGGCGTTCCCGGGCATGTGGCTGGCGATCAATCCGGGCGGTGCGACGCAAGCCCTGCCTGGAACGCGCGTGGTCGATCCGGCGTTCGGATTGCCGGCGGTGTGGATCGAGGAACGCCAGCGCGAGATGGCCCAAATGGCCGGGTTTACGGTGGTTGATTGCGCGACCGTCGTCGCCACACACCTTTCACACTTGATGCAGGTCCATGCGGCACGGTTGCTGGGGCGCGTGGAAACCCAGGCCCTGGTCGAACATGTGACGAAGCTCGCCCCCAAGTTGATCGAAGACGTGATTCCCAAGATGGTCGGCATCGCCACCGTGCAGAAGGTTCTGCAGCTGTTGCTGGAAGAAGGCGTGCACATCCGCGACATGCGCTCGATCGTCGAGTGCCTGGCCGAACACTCCGCCACCGTGACCGATGCGTCCGAACTGGCCCGCCGCATCCGCATGCATCTGGCACCGACGATCGTGCAGCAGATCTATGGCCCGGTGCGCGAACTGGACGTGATCGCGCTCGAACCCGAACTCGAACGCCTGGTCACACAGGCGCTGACCTCGCCGCACGGCGCCGCGCTGGATCCCGGCGTGGCAGAAACGCTGACGCGTGAGGCGGCCAGCACCGCGCGCCATCAGGAGGACATGGGCCACCCGGCCTGCCTGCTGGTGCCCGACCCGATTCGCGCCGCCATGGCGCGCCTGCTGCGACGCGCTGCGCCACGCCTTCGCGTGCTGAGCCACAGCGAGATTCCAGAAACCCATTCGATCCGCATCGGCTCGATCATCGGAGGCACGACATGAATGTCAAACGTTTCGCCGCACGCACGTCACGCGAGGCGTTGAGCCAGGTGCGATTGACTTTCGGCACCGACGCGGTCGTGCTGTCGACACGGCCCTGCGACGAGGGCGTCGAGGTGCTGGCGATGGCCCCCGAGAGCATGTCGCAGATCGAGAGGGTGGCGACGCAGGCCACGCCCGTCCAGGCTGCGCCGACGCGAACCGACGCGTCCGCGGCGGCGTCGACGAGCCCGGCGGCCGCCGAACCGGTGGCGCAGGATGTCGAACGCCTGGCGATGAGCACCCTGTCGTTCCAGGACTACGTGCGCGAGCGGCTGCTCAGGCGTCGCCGCGCGGCGCTGAACCCGAGCCCGGTTGCGGCCCCTGCGGCGCGCGAGAGCACCTGGTTCGCCGATGCGGCGGTCGCGCCCATCGACGCGCCCGCAGCACCGATCGTGCTGCCAAAGCCGATCGTCGCCCAGGCTCCCGTGCCTGCGCCGTTGCCAGAACGTCCAGCGATCCCATCGCCGCGCGAGGAGCTGCGGCTGCCCGATCCACTGCCCTCGCTCGCCGACCCTTCGCCGGGGCAGCGCGAACGCACCGAAGTGATGAACGAACTGCGTTCGGTGAAAGGGCTGATCGAGGAGCGCTTCAGCGCGCTCGCATTCATGGAGAAGCTGCACCGCAATCCGCGCCAGTCGACCTTGTCGCAGCGCCTGCTCGAGGCGGGCTTCTCGCCGGCGCTGATCCGCAAGCTGGTCGAAAGCCTGCCGCACGATGTGCCCGACGAAATGGCGTGGGCGAGTGCGGTGCTGCAACGCAACCTGCTGACCGACGAGTCCGGTCCGGCGCTCGAGGACGTGGGCGGTGTCTACGCGTTGATCGGTGCCACCGGTGTCGGCAAGACCACCAGTACCGCCAAGGTCGCGGCCGCATTCGCCACCAAGCACGGCGCCACGAACCTGGGCCTGATCACGCTCGACGCCTACCGCGTCGCGGCGCATGAGCAGTTGCGGGCCTACGGTCGCATTCTCGGTGTGCCGGTCCATACCGCGCATGACCGGGCTTCGCTGGACGATCTGCTGGACCTGTTGTCGGCAAAGAAGCTGGTGCTGATCGACACCGCTGGCATGGCCCAGCGCGACGAGCGCACGCGTGAACTGCTCGAGATGCTGTCGCATCGCTCGATCCAGCGGCTGCTGGTGCTCAACGCTGCCACCCAGGGCGAAACGATCGACGACGTGATGCATTCGTACCGCGCCGCCACCTGTCGCGGCGCGATCCTGTCCAAGATCGACGAGGCAGCGAAGATCGCTCCGGCGCTTGATGCGCTGGTGCGCCACAAGCTGCGCGTGATGGGTGTGGCCAACGGCCAGCGTGTGCCCGAGGACTGGCACCGCCTCTCTTCACAGGCGTTGATCGAGCGCGCGCTGCGCGCCGCACCCAGTCCGACATGGCGGGTCGATGTCACCGAGCTCAACCTCGTCTTTGCGGTGACGCACCGTTCTGGACTCCCCGCTGCCGGCGCGGCACTGCACGCCTGATCCGGCGCGAGACCGATGATGACTTCGACCACCGCAGGCGAGGGTGCATCGCGCGACCAGGCTGCCGGTTTGCGTCGCATCTTCGCAGCGTCGCGTACGCACTATGTGGCGCTGGTGCAAAACGAGTTTCTCTCGGGCGCTCCTTTGGTGCTGGAACGGCTCTGTGCGGCCGCCGCCCAACTCGGCCTGCGCACCCTGGTGGTCGATGCCGCCGATGGCGCACCGCCACCGCGCGAAATGGCGCTGCTGGATCTGCCGTCGTGCATCGAGACGATTTCGCCGGACCTGTGGTACCTGGCGGCGCGCGGTCTACCGATCCGCCATGTCGACTCGCAGGGGCGCTGCGGCGCGTTCCTGCACGCGATCGAGCGGGCCGCGCCGCAGGCCAACCTGGTGCTGGTGCATGCCGGTGTCACGGACCTGGCGCGCCTGCTCGGAACTCGCCGCATGCGTCCGTTGCTGCAGGCAGCGGATTCGCCGCGCTGCCTTACCGAGGCCTATGCCGGTTTGAAACGACTGGCGCATCGCCCTGGCTGGATGGCGCATGACCTGCTGGTGCTGGCCGACCCACGCGGACCGCGAACCGAACGGCTTGGCGAATGCCTTGCCGAGTGCGCCGAGCGGTTTCTGGGCGCCGCGATCCACGACTGCGTCGTGATCGATCCGGCCGCAGATGCCGGCGCCGCCGCCGATCCCCGCCTGATGAACCTGCTGCGTGCACAGCTCGCGCACGACAACCTGATCGAACCCGATGCCTCGGCGCCCGCATGGATGGCGCCGGTGCATGCACCGCACTGAACCGCCTGGAGCTGCCACTCATGTATACCGCCAAGGGCCAACTCGACGCCGATGTGCTGCTGAAGCAGCACAGTCCGTTGGTGCGGCGTCTCGCGCACCAGATGATCGCGCGGCTGCCGGCCAACGTGGAACTCGACGACCTGATCCAGGTTGGCATGATCGGACTCAACGAGGCGCTGTCGCGCTTCGATGCCGGACAGGGTGTGCAGTTCGAGACCTTCGCCACCCAGCGCATTCGCGGCGCGATGCTCGACGAGCTGCGCGGCGGCGACTGGATGAGTCGCGGCGACCGCCGGCATCAGCGTTCGATCGAGGCTGCCGTGCACCGCCTCGAGCAGCGGCTGGGACGCGCTCCCAACGAGAGCGAGATTGCCGACGAGATGGAGCTGTCGCTCGCCGACTACCAGGAACTGCTCGGCAAGGTGCGTGGCACGCAGCTGATCTATCTGGAGGACATTTCCGGCGACGACGGCGATGATTTCCTCGACCGACACGCCGGCGACGACGACGCCAACCCGCTGGCCATGCTGCAGGACCAGCGCATGCGCCAGGCCCTGGTCGATGCGATCACGCGCCTGCCCGAGCGCGAGCAGTACGTGATGAGCATGTACTACGAGCACGACATGAATCTGAAGGAGATTGCCGCGGTGCTGGGCGTGACCGAGAGCCGTGTGTGTCAGCTGCACAGCCAGTCGATCGCACGACTGCGCAGCCGATTGCATGAATGGTGAGATCGACCGTCGAGGCGTCGCGCGGCGTTCGCGCCGGCGCTGATCCAGCCGCAGACTGAGCGGTTCAGGCCGCCAGTTCGCGCGGCGGTGCCTGAGTGGAATCGAGCGGTTGCGGTTGCGAGACCTCCGGCAGTGCGCCCGCCATGGTCGTCGCGCCGGCGTCGCGCTGGCCGACACTGAACTCGATGCAGGCACCCTGGCCGACCTCGCCGATCGCACGGATGCTGCCGCCATGGCGCTGCACGATGCGCTGCACGATCGTCAGGCCGATACCGGTGCCCTGGAACTCGTCGTCCCCATGCAGGCGATGGAAAGGCTGGAACAGACCCGCGGCGCGCGAGGCGTCGAAGCCCGCGCCGTTGTCGCGCACCTGGAACACCAGCTGTCCATCCGCGCCCAACACGCTGCCTAGACTGACCACGGGTTCGGCCGTGCGTCGGGTGAACTTGGCCGCGTTGCCAAGCAGATTCGCGAGCACGATGCGCATCTGGGTTTCGCTGGCCCAGGCGGTCAGGCCCGGCTCGATCTGCCACAGCACCGGTGCGATGCGTTCGACCGCCGGCAGGTTGGCAATCACCTCTTCGGCCAGGTGGCTCAAATCGACCGGGCCGCGTTCGATCGCTTCGCTGGAGGATCTGGCCAGCGCCAGCAGCGCCTCCAGCGTGCTCAACATTCCCTGCGCGGAACGGATCTGAAGATCGAGCAATTCGCCGTGCTCGGGCCGCATCCCATCGCCTAGGCGGCGTCGCAGCAACTCGGCCAAACCCTGTACATGGCCGATCGGCGTGCGCAGTTCGTGCGCAAGATGGCGCGCGAATGCCTCGAGGTCGCGGTTGGCGAGCTCGAGCTCCTTCGTGCGCGCCGCGACGGCGCTCTGCAGTTGCCGGTTGTGCAGCATCAGCAGCTGCTCGGCCTTCTTGCGCAGAGTGATGTCGCGGCCCACGCCGTGATAGCCGAGGAAGCGACCGTTCTCGTCATGACGCGGCGCACCGCTGATCGATACCCAGATCAGGTTGCCGTCGCCGCGTGTAATCTGGAATTCCAGGCCGTGGAACGGACGGCCGGCGTCCATTTCGGCCCGATGTGCGCGCCAATGGGACTCGGGCAAGGCGCTGGCATAGATTTCCCAACGCGTGCGACCCTGGCTGGCCTCGGCGGTCGTGCCGAATCGCCGGCGCAGCTCATCGTCGGGCTGCAGGAAGCGGTGCTCGGCATCGGTGGCCCAGTACCAGTCGGCCGAAAGCCCGGCCAGCACCGCATAGCGCTGTTCGCTGCCCTGCAGTCGGCGATACGACTCCTTGTGTACGGTGATGTCCCGACCGACACCTTCATAGCCGGCGAATCGCCCGTCGCGGTGGGTGCGCGCCCGCCCGGTCAGCGCCATCCAACCGCGCGCGCGGCCGCCCAGACCGTCGATCTCGAGTTCCACCTCGCGAAAACTCTCCTGGCGGTCGAGCATCAGGTTGAACGCCGCCCAGCCGCCGACAGGAGGGTGGACGAATCCGAGCTCGTCATGACGCCGACCGAGCACATCGCCCAATGCACGGTCGGCCGGCTTCACCATCGGTGCCTCGGCCGACAACGACGACAGGCGATGCCGCTCGTCGGTCTCCCAGTACCACTCGAGCGACAGCTCGACTCGGGCCTGCCAGCGACGCTCCGACTCGCCCATCACACCCTCGACCTGATTGGCCAGATCGCCAAAGGCCGACGGCTCAGCCGGCGGCCGCTCGCGCATGCCCGCGACGGCAGATCGCCAGGCACCGCGTTGAAGCTCGCGTGCCGTGCGACGCAGCGTGTCGGCTGCCAGGCGACGCGCGCGCCATTGGACCAGCACCAGCCCGGCCAACGCGCCGACGCCCAGCGCAGCAGGAAAGAGCGCCATCAACAGGCGCTCGCGAGCCGACTCGGCCAGCAAGGGGCCGGCCAGAAGCGCGACCGTGACGGTGACGGCCACCGCCAGCGCCGTGAGGCTGATCAAGCTGAGCACCAACGAGGCCCGCTTGATACGGCGGGCCGTCACCGGCCGGGTCGCGTCGACCGGCGAGGTGTGTGGCCAAGGAACGGTCTCACCCAAATGAGGAGTGCGCCGGGGTGGCCGCGTGCTGTGACGACCTGACTTGCTGTCTCTGGCCACCGCGTTTCCTTGTCAGCGCGCGCAATACCGCTCCTGTTGCGATTGTCACATGTTTGCACACATGCAAATGACTGGCAACGCTGGTCGCGCCGTGACATCGCTGAGCGATACGTGCTTGCACTGCAGTGCGTGGCGCGCACGGCCTCCGGCGGCAAGCGCTGACTTGCGGCCCGCTCAGGCTTGTATGCAGCCGCTCGACGTCGGGTGTGCGGGTGTGCCGCTGGCCGAGTACACCATCGGCACGCCACCGAAGCCCGGCATCAGCACGTCGATCGCGCGGTCGAGCGCCGCGGTCGCGCGTGCCAACGCGTCGCGTTGCGACGCGACCTGCGCGCCCGCTCGCGCCAGGCGACGTCGCAGGTCCAGCGGAACGCCGCCCTGACGGGCGACCTGCATGAATCGTTCGACGGCCTGCGCCAGGCTGCGCTGCAGCTCGGTGGCGTGCAACTCGATGCAGGGCATGTCGCGCGCGCTCAGGGCGGACTGCAGGTCGGTCAGCCTCTGCTCGACGCTCGCCAGCAAGGGTTCGAGCTCGGCGGGCGAGCCTTGCGTCCGGACGGCGTCCGGCGTAGTCGACATCTGCAGTGCCATCAGGCCCGGACCTCAGTCTTGCGTTCGACCGAGAAGATCTTGGGCGTTGGCGATCAGCTTGTCGGCGATGGCGCCGGCATCGACCTTGAACGTGCCGTCGCGAATCGCCTGTGCCAGGCGTTCGACCTTCTGCCCGTCGAAGGTCCCATCGGCAACCCCGTTGGCCAGCAGGTTGGCTGCCGCCGAAAGCGCGACCTTGGCGCTGGGCTCGGCGGCTGTGGCCTTGCCGTTCGCGCCGGTCACTGTTTGGCGTTCCGCCGCGGCGGTGCTCGGTGTGGACTTGTTATCGATGGGACCGATCTTCATGCTGGGCTCCACGGCGCGAGAACCCGCACCGGTGTCTTGAGAGGCATATCGGAGCGCGGCGGCCGGACTTTAGCCCTGGCGACCAATTGCCGTCCTGCACCCCCTGTTTCGGGGGCCGCTGTGTCTGTAACCACCCACAAGGGCCTCATAGCGCAACCTCGATTTGACGCTGGCCGCTCGGCCGACCGGTGACGACCCGGCCGCTTTCGGTGCGCACCTTGGCGCTTTGACCATCGATACCGGCCATCAGCGCGAGGCCTTCGGCACCGATCGAATAGCCCACGCCGGCGGCCACGATGCGCACCGTATCGCCCGCCGCAAACCACTGGCGCGGCTTCAGGTCAGCCTGTCGGATGGCCTGCCCGGGCTTCAAGGTCCGGGCGAGGGCGCGGCCGATGGCCTGGCTGGGCACGGCAATCACAGGACTCGGTTCGCTGGCCAGGTCCACCTCGGCGTGGGTCAGGTGCTCGGCCGACAACACGGTGCCCACCGGCAGCGTCTGTGTCGCGGCCAGCGACTGCGCAAACACCTTGACCGTGACCGGCATATAGACGTTCCATCGACCGCCTTCTGTGCAACGTAGCCCCACACGGGTCAAGCCCCAGGGTCGTGCATTCGGGGGCAGGTAGGGCGTGATGCGCGTGCAGGGCGCCAGCTTCAAGCGCGTGTCGAGCTGTCCGATTTCGACCTCGACACGAGCGCCGCGAGGCGCGCCGGGGCCGGCATCGCGGGCCAGTCGCTGCACCTGCTCGACGAGGCCGGGATCGGTGCCATCCTGGGCACCCGCAAGCGCCGCCGACGCGAGCAAGCCGAGCAGCGACAGCCGGCCGACAACGCGGGCGACCGCGACCGTCAGAGCAACGAGGCGAGGGATCTTCACGCCCTGGATCCTCCTGCCGCTAGAGCCCAATCGGTGCGTCGAAATGCGGCGTTTTGGCCCGGCTTATCGGGCTCATGCCAGCGTGACCGCTGCCCACAATGGCCCGACGAAGCGATGCGTCAAGGCCATGACGGACTCGACGCCTCGCACCCGGAAGGGCTCACCATGCAACGATTGACCGACGCGCTCGATTTCCAGTCCAAGGCCCTGATGTTGCGGTCGGAGCGCCAACGCCTGATCGCGAGCAACATCGCCAATGCCGACACGCCGGGTTATCTGGCACGCGACCTGGACTTCTCGCGTGCGCTGAAGGAGGCCACGGGGCAGGCGGCCATGGCGCCGCTGGCCACATCGCGCGCCGGACATCTGGGCGCCGCGGCCGGTGCGCGCGCCCAGCCGAATCTCCTGTACGCCAGCCCGAGCCAGAGCAACCTCGACCACAACAGCGTGGACATGGATCGCGAGCGCGCGGCATTCGCCGACAACGCCGTGAAGTACGAAGCCTCGCTGCGTTTCATCAACGCCAGCGTTCGCATGATGCTGGACGCGATGAAGTCGCACAACCAGGCGTAAGCCGCTGAAGGATCAAACATGAGCCTGTTTCAGATCTTCAATGTCTCGGGCAGCGCCAGCAGCGCGCAAAGCCAGCGCCTGAACACCGTGGCGTCGAACCTGGCCAATGCCGACACCGTGGCCGGCCCCAACGGCCAGGCCTACAAGGCGCGTCAGGTCGTGTTCCAGACGCAGCCCATGGGCGATGTGGGCGCCGCCGGCGTGCGCGTGAGCACCGTGGTAGAGGACAACACGCCGGGCCGGCGTGTGCACGATCCCAAGCATCCGGGCGCCGATGCCGAAGGTTATGTCACCTACAGCAACGTCAACCCGGTCGAGGAGATGGTCAACATGATTTCCGCCTCGCGTTCGTACCAGAACAACGTCGAGGTGATGAACACGGCCAAGAACCTGCTGCTCAAGACCTTGCAGCTGGGTCAGTAGACCGGGCCCACCAAGCGCATAACCATGGCTACCAACGCTGTTACCGCATTGACCCCAGGCACGAGCGCAGCCGCAAACAGCCTGGCCGCTGCGGGCAATACAGAAGACCGGTTCCTCAAGCTGCTGGTGGCGCAACTGCAGAACCAGGATCCGCTCAACCCGATGGACAACGCGCAGGTCACGACGCAGATGGCGCAGATCCAGACTGTCAGCGGTATCGACAAGCTCAATACCACGGTGCTGGGACTGAACGCGCAATTCGGGCAGTTGCAGGCGCTGTCCGGCGCGGCACTGGTGGGTCACGACGTGCTGATCGAGGGCAATCGCCTGGTGGCCGACAACGGTGCCGGCCACGCCGGTTTCGAGCTGCCTTCACAGGCCGATCGCGTGCGGATCGAGGTGCTCGACGGCGCCGGGCGCGTGATCGACAGCGACGACCTCGGCGCGCTCGGCAGTGGCCGGCACAGCTTCGACTGGACGCCATCGACCGGCGTCGATGCCAACCTCGCCGCGCGATTTCGTGTCGTCGCCTCGATCGGCGCCACGGCTGTGACCGCCACCCCCTTCACTCTCGATCGAGTTGAGGCGGTCAGTGTCGGCGCGACGGGCTTGATGCTCGAGCTCGCGAACGCCGGCCCCGTGGCCTACGACAAGGTCAAGGTCTTCGACTAGTTCTTTGCTCCCATTCACCAAGGACACCCATGAGCTTTCAACAAGGTCTTTCCGGATTGAATGCCACCGCCAAGAGCCTGGAGGTGATCGGCAACAACATTGCCAATTCCGCCACCTTCGGCTTCAAGTCGGCACGGGCCGAGTTTTCCGATGTGTACGCCGCAGCGCTCAACGGGGCCGGGGCGAACGCCATCGGCATCGGCGTGAACGTGAGCGCGGTGTCTCAGCAGTTCACGCAAGGCAACATCTCCACAACCGACAATCCGATGGATTTGGCGATCAACGGTGCCGGCTACTTCCAGGTGACCGACGGCAACAGCCCTATCACCTATACGCGCAATGGGCAGTTCAAGATCGACCGCGACGGCTATTTCGTCAACAACAGTCTGCAGAAGCTCCTCGGCTACCCGGCCAGCGGCGCCGGCGTGATCCAACCCGGCAACGCCGTGCCACTGCAACTGCCGACATCGGGCATCAATCCGCAGGTCACGGGCGACGTCAGCCTGGAGATGAATCTGGACGCGCGCCAAGCGGCGACCGCGCCGACCGCCGGCCCCCAGATCAACTACAGCGATCCGAACACCTACAACAACGCAACCTCGATGACCGTCTACGACGCTAAGGGTCAGGATATTGCGCTGACCTACTACTTCCAGAAGGCGGGCACCGATTCCTGGAACGTGTTCGTCACCGCCAACGGCGTGACCGTCGGCGGCACGGCTGCCGCGCCGGCGCCGGTGACGACGATCAACTTCGCAGCCGACGGATCCTCGCCCATATCGCCGACAGCGCCGGTTGCGTTCGACATCCCCGCATCGACGAACGCGGCGGGTGCCGCCACGATGCCAATTGCGGGCGTGCTGCTCGATGTGGCGCGTGCAACGCAGTTCGGTTCGGGCTTCGGCGTGACCGACATGACACAGGACGGTTATGCAGCCGGCCAGCTCACCAGCGTCACGGTCGAAACCAACGGCATCGTGATGGCGCGTTATTCCAACGGGCAATCGAAGCCCGCGGGTCAGATCGAGTTCGCGAACTTCCGCAACCCGCAGGGCCTGCAGCCCTTGGGTCAGAACGCCTGGGGGCGCACCTTCACTTCGGGAGACCCGGTGCTCGGCACACCCGGCAACGGCAGTCTCGGCGTCCTGCAGGCCGGTGCGCTGGAGGAGAGCAACGTCGATCTCACCAGCGAGCTGGTCAGCATGATCACGGCGCAGCGCATCTACCAGGCCAACGCGCAGACGATCAAGACGGTAGACCAGATCCTGCAGACCCTCGTCAACATGCGCTGAGCTCGTGCAGGTCGCCGCTGCAACTCGCACCTCCTGAACGGGAGTCCCGATGGACCGAATGATCTACCTGTCGATGACCGGGGCCAAGGCCACGATGCAGCGCCAGGATGTGTTGGCCAACAACCTGGCCAACGTGTCCACAGCCGGATTCCGAGGCGAACTGACCGCGTTTCGCGCCGTGCCGGTGCTGGGCAGCGGCGCGAGCACGCGCGTGTACGCGCTCGAGTCGACGCCGGGCTACAACCCCGAACCAGGAGCCGTGCAGCCCACGGGTCGCAACCTCGATGTAGCCATGAAGGGCGGTGCCTGGCTCGCCGTACAGGCCACCGACGGTACCGAGGCCTATACCCGTGCTGGTGCGCTCGACGTCGACGCCGAAGGGTTACTGGTCACCCGGACCGGTCTGACCGCACTCGGAGACGGCGGGCCGATCAGCGTACCGCGGAACGCGCAGCTGCAGATCGGCACCGACGGCACGGTCAGCGCCAAGATCGGCGATGCCAAGCCGCAGGTTGTCGGTCGTCTGAAGTTGGTGACTCCAGAAAGACCTCTGGAACGCGGCGTGGACGGCCTGTTCCGCGCCACCGACGGCGAACTGCCGGCCGACACCGAGGCACGCCTGCAGGATGGCGCGCTCGAGGGCAGCAATGTCAGTCCGGTCGAAACCATGATCGCGATGATCGCGGCGGCGCGCCAGTTCGAGCAGCAGATGAAGATGGTGCACAGCGCGCAGGAGACGGAGCAGGCGGCGACCAAGCTGCTCTCGACAGGTGGGTAGGGGTTGAATGCAGGCAACTCGGCGAGAAGCGCTGCCAAGGCAGCGCTTTTCACTTCATCGGGATGAACCGCGCGGCTCGATCATCGTCGCAACAACCGAAGGAGCGTGGCCATGATGCGATCGCTGTGGATCAGCAAGACCGGTATGGAGGCCCAGCAAACGCAGCTGGACACCATCGCGCACAACCTGGCCAACGTCGGCACCAACGGCTTCAAGCGCGGCCACGCCGTGTTCGAGGACTTGATCTACCAGAACCTGCGCCAGGCCGGCGCCGCCAGTTCCGAGCAGACCCAGTTGCCCACCGGGCTGCAAGTGGGTCTGGGCGTGCGGCCCGTGTCGATGTCGCGCAACTTCTCACAGGGCAATCTCCAGCAGACCGGCAACAACCTCGACGTGGCGATCAAGGGCAACGGCTTCTTCCAGATCCAGTTGCCCGACGGCAGCGTCGCCTACACGCGCGACGGCAGCTTTCAAGTCGACTCGCAGGGCAAGATCGTCACCAACAACGGCTATTCCGTGCAACCGGGAATCACGATACCGGTCAACGCGCAGAGCATCACAATCGCGGCCGACGGCACGGTCAGTGTGCTGCTACCGGCGCAGTCGATGCCGCAATCGGTGGGCCAGTTGCAACTGGCCGCCTTCGTCAACCCGGCCGGGCTCGATCCGCGCGGACAGAACCTGTTCACCGAAACCGCCGCCTCGGGGTCACCGGCCACGGGCACACCGGCCCTCGACGGGTTCGGCGCGCTGTCGCAGGGCTATGTCGAGACCAGCAACGTCAACGTGGTCGAGGAGCTGATCGCGATGATCCAGACGCAGCGCGCCTACGAGATCAATTCCAAGGCGATCCAGACCTCCGACCAGATGCTGCAGCGTCTGGGACAGCTATGAGACAGCGGCAACTGCGGTGCGCGTTGTGGCTGGCCGTCGCGGCCTGGCTGTCGGGCTGCGCCTTGCTGGAACAGGTGCAACGCCAGCCGCAGATCGAGGTCATCGAAACCAAGGCGGTGGAGCCGGAGGCCGCGCCATTCGTACCGCTCCACAACGGCTCGCTCTTCCATGCCGACAGCTACCGGCCGCTGTTCGAGGACCATCGCGCGCGCCTGGCGGGCGATACGATCACGGTGCATATCATCGAAAAGGTTAGCGCCACGCAGAAGTCGACCAGCACGATCGACCGGGAGAGCGATCTGGAGCTCGCCGTCACCGCGCTGCCGCTGGCCAGCCCGAATTCGTTCAATCGCGCCGCCGCGGCCGGCCGCCACAACAACACGTTTACCGGCAAGGGCACGACCGAGAACAGCAACGACTTCTCCGGCACCATCACCGCCAGCGTGGTGCGGGTGTTGCCGAATGGCCATCTCATCATCACCGGCGAAAAGCAGATCGGCGTGAACGCCAACGTCGACGTGCTGCGCTTCTCGGGCCAGGTCGATCCGCGCGCGATCCTGCCTGGCAATTCGGTCGCCAGCACATCGATCGCCAATGTGCGGATCGAACAGCGCGGCCGCGGCCAGCAGGCCGAGGTGCAGTCGATGGGCTGGCTGGCGCGCTTCTTCCTCAGTCTCTGGCCGGTCTAGCTCCGCCATGCGCAACCGCTCCGAACGCCTGCTTCGCCTGATCGTCGTGATCGGATTCTTCATCGCCAGCGCGGCCGTCTGGTGGCCGGCGCATGCGGCACGCGTCAAGGAAGTGGCCTCGGTGCAGGGGGTGCGGCCGAACCAGGTCACGGGCTACGGCCTGGTCGTGGGGCTGGACGGCACCGGCGATCAGTCGTCGCAGGCGCCGTTCACCGCGCAGAGCATCATCGCCATGCTGCAGCAGATGGGCGTGAGCCTGCCCACCGGTACCTCGATGCAATTGCGCAACGTGGCGGCGGTCATGGTCACCGCCGAACTGCCGCCGTTCGCGCAGCCGGGCCAGCGCATCGACGTCAACGTCTCGTCGATGGCCAATGCGAAGAGCCTGCGCGGCGGCATGCTGATCGCCACGCCGCTCAAGGGCGCCGACGGGCAGATCTATGCGCTGGCGCAAGGCAGCCTGGTGGTCGGCGGCGCGGGCGCATCAGCCGGCGGATCCAAGGTGCAGATCAACCACCTGGCGGCCGGGCGCGTGCCGCAGGGCGCCAGTGTCGAGCGCGCCGTCCCGACGCCGTTCGGTCAGGGCGAGTGGCTGCAATTCGACCTGAATGCCGCCGACTTCGCCACCGCGCGCGAAGTGGCGCGCGTCATCAACGCCACCAAGGGCCAGGGCACGGCACAGGCGCTCGACGGACGCGTCGTGCGCGTGCGCGCGCCCACCGGCGCCGATGAACGCGTGGCGTTCCTCGCCGACATCGAGAACCTGCCATTGGCCTTGGAGAAGCCGGCCGCCAAGGTGGTGCTCAATGCACGCACCGGTTCGGTGGTGATGAACGAGGCCGTCACGCTGGGCGCCTGCGCCGTGGCGCACGGGTCGCTGTCGGTGACGATCAGTTCCACGCCAGTGGTGAGCCAGCCGAATCCGTTCTCCGAGAGAGGGCAAACGGTGGTCCGCGAGAAGGTCGACATCGCGATCACGCAGCAGGGCGGCACGCTGATGCAGCTGAATGCCGGCGTCAAGCTGTCGGACGTGGTCACGGCCCTCAATGCGTTGGGCGCGACGCCGCAGGATCTGCTGGCGATCCTGCAGGCGATGAAGAGCGCGGGCGCGCTGAACGCGGAACTCGAGGTGATCTGATGACGGCCCCGCCGATCTACGGCCTGGGCGGCGACGCCCGCGGTCTGGCGACATTGCGAAGCGAGGCCGCGCGCGATCCCAAGGCCGCGGCGAAGGAGGCCGCCAAACAGTTCGAGGCGCTGTTCATGCAGGAGTTGATGAAGAGCATGCGTGCGGCGTCGACGCAGACGGGACTGTTCGACAACGAGGCCAGCAAGCTCGGTACCGAGATGCTCGACAGCCAATTGGCCACCCAATTTGCCGGCCGACCGGGTGGGCTGTCGGACCTGATCGCGCGCCAGCTCGAGCGCCAGATGGGTCTGGCGCCGGGTCCGATTCCGCGCGCCGCGAAGGCAGAAGACACGTCGGCCGAGGCTGCCGTTTGGGGGAATACGCAGCGCGCGCCACGCATTCCCGACATGCAAGCTGCCGCGTTCGTGCGCCAGCACCAGGAGGCGGCGCGCGCCGCCGAGCAGGCGAGCGGCATCCCCGCGTCGTTCATGATCGCGCAGGCCGCCCACGAGTCGGGCTGGGGGCGTCGCGAGATCCGGCACGCCGACGGCACCGCCTCGCACAACCTGTTCGGCATCAAGGCCGGTGCCGGCTGGAGGGGGCCGGTCGCCGAGGTGATGACCACTGAATACGCGGACGGCCAGCCGCGGCGGATGGCGCAGAGGTTCCGCGCCTATGCGAGCCATGCGGACGCGTTCGCCGATTACGCCGCGCTGATGACGAGCCAGCCGCGCTACCAGGAAGTTCTGGCTGCCGGTCCGAATGCGCGCGGTTTCGCCGAGAGCCTGCAACGCGCGGGCTACGCCACCGATCCGCACTATGCCGACAAGCTGACCGGCGTGATCCAGGCGACGCTGCGCGTGCAGCGCGCATCGAGCTGAACGGGGTATTGGATGACCACCTCGGCCTTGATGTCGCTCGGCACGCGGGCGATGTTCGCCAACTACGCGGCGCTGCAGACCACCGGTCACAACATCGCCAACGCCAGCACCGACGGCTATTCGCGCCAGGAAGTGCAGCTCCAGTCCGCGGGCGGTCAGTTCACCGGCGCGGGATTCTTCGGCAAAGGTGTCGACGTGAAGAACGTGGCACGGGCGTTCGACCAGTTCCTGTCGCGCGAGGCCCTGACGACGCGGTCGCAGGCCGCCTACGACAGCGCGCGCGTCGACAAGCTCGCGCAGCTTGAGTCTGCGTTCACCGGCGGCGAACAGGGTATCGGCTACGCAGCCGGCGACCTTCTGAACGCGATGGTCGACCTGTCCAGCCATCCGCAGGATCTGGCGGCGCGCCAGGTGGTGTTGAGCCGTGCCAGCGACCTGGGCGCGCGGTTTTCGGCCGCCGCCACAAGGCTCGACGCGATCCAAACGGGCGTCACGCAGGAACTGCGCGCCGCGGTGACGCACATCAACGAGATCGCACAGAACGTCGCCGCCGTGAACGACCGCATCGCGTTGGCCAAGGGCAGTGGGCAGACGCCCAACGACCTGCTGGACCTGCGCGACCGGTTGGTTTCCGAGCTCGGCGGCTACATGGAGGTGACGACGATCGCAGCCGACGACGGCACGCTTTCGGTCTTCGTCGCGGGCGGTCAGCGCCTGGTGCTTGGCGCCCAATCCATGCGCCTGGAACTGTCGCCCGACACCTTCGACGCGTCGCGCATGACCCTCGGCATCGTCGAAGCCTCGGGCGTGCGCAAGCTGCCCCACGGTCTGATCGGCTCGGGCTCGATCGGCGGGCTGCTGCGATTCCAGGACGACGACCTCGCGCAGGCTCGCATGCTGCTCGGACAGATGGCGGCGTCGATCGCCGGTTCGGTGAACGCGCAGCAATCGCTGGGCCTGAACCTCGGCGTGCCGCCGGGGCCGGGGGCGGCGCTGTTCGGCGTTGGCGCTGCGCAGGCCTTGCCGGCAAACACCAACGCGCGCACTGCTGGCGGCGCCTTCGTTTCGAACGTCACGCTCGCGGTGACCGATCCGACACAGTTGCAGGCCACCGAGTACTCGCTCGTCAACGACGGTACCGGCAACTGGCGTCTGACCCGCCTTGCCGACGGCCTGGCGCAAACCGTCGTCGATGGCTCGATCGTCGATGGCTTCCGGATCAACCTGGGACCGCCCGCGCCGCTCGCGACCGATCGCTTCCTGCTCCAACCGGTGACCCGCGCGGCCAACTCGATGGTCAGCACACTCGACGATCCGCGCGGCATCGCCGCCGCATCGCCCGTGACGGCGGCGCTCGGCGGCAACAACACTGGCACGGCGACGGTCGCCGCGCTGACAGTGGTCAACACCGCGATCGATCCCGACCAAACGGCAACGATCACATTCACATCGGCCAGCGGAAACTACGATTGGGAGCTGCGTGATCGCAGTACCTCGGCGTTGATCTCCAGTGGCAGTGCCAGCTGGTCCGTGGGGCAGCCGATCGCCTTGAACGGCTTCGAGCTGCAAGTCACCGGCGTGCCGCAATCCGGCGACGTGATCACCGTGTCGAAGACGCTGTACCCGGGCTCGAACAATGGCAATGCGCTGGCACTGGCGGCGTTACGCGACGCGATGCTGGTCGGGCGCGTCAGCGATGGCGCCGGCGGCTTGACCGGCGGTCAGACCTTGACCGACGCCTGGGCCAATGCGATGGCCGACATCGGTGTGCGGTCGCAGGGCGCCAAGACAGCCAGTGCGATCTCGACACAAGTTGCCGCCAGCGCCAAGGAGGCGTTGAGCGGGCGTACTGGTGTCAACCTCGACGAGGAGGCCGCCCGGTTGATGCAGTACCAGCAGGGCTACCAGGCCGCCGCGAAAGTGCTCCAGGTCGCGCAGTCGCTGTTCGACACCTTGCTAGACGCGGCCAATGCCTGAGGTTGAATCATCATGATGCGAGTCTCTACCGCAACCAGCTTCGATACCGGCGTCAGCACGTTGCAGGCGCGTCAGCGCGAGTTGGTCGACGCACAGCAGCAGCTCACGAGCGGCAAGCGCATCGCACGCCTGTCCGACGACCCCGGCGCTGCGGCGCGCGCCGAGCGCGCCCTGGCTTCCGAGGCGCGGGCCGACGCCGACCGGCGTGCGCTGGAGGCGAGTCGCACCGCGATCGTGCAGGTCGAGGCCGCCTTCGGCGACGCCGGCGAGCTGCTGCAGCAGGCGCGCGAATTGCTGGTCGGCGCGGGCAACCCGAGTTATGGCGCCTCCGAGCGGCGGGCTATCGGCGAGCGACTGGCGGGCATCCGCGATCAACTGATGAAGATTGCCAATCGCGGCGATGGTGCTGGCGGCTACCTGTTCGGCGGGCAGGGCATCGGCGAGCCCCCGTTCATCGATGCCGCAGGCGGTGTGCAATATGGCGCCACCGGTGGCGTGCAGCAGGCGGCATCGTCGGAACTCCTGCCACTGACCACCGACGGCCAGCGTGCCTTCCTGGTGGCGCGTACGGGCAACGGCGTGTTCGTGACCGGCGCGACCACCAGCAACGGGACGGCCTGGATCGATGCCGGCCGCGTGACCCAGCCGAATCAGATCACGGGCTCGCCATACAGCGTGTCGTTCACCGTCACGGGTGCGAGCACCACGTACACGGTGATGCAGGGCGCCAGCGCGACGCCGTTGACGAACGTGGCCTACCAGTCCGGGCAGGCGATTCAGATCGATGGCATGAGCTTCACGATCACCGGGCAACCCGCCGACGGTGACCGATTCGACGTCATGCCGTCGACTCCGGATCTATCCGTGTTCGACGTGCTGGATGGCCTGGGCGCAGCGCTCGCCAACGGCTCGGCAACCGGTGCGCAGGTGACGCAGGCAGTTGCCGACGGCCTGCGCGACCTGGACTCGAGCGCGGCGACCTTGAACGGCCGGCGCGCAGAGGCCGGAAGCTGGTTGAACCGGTTCGACGATGTCGAGTTGCGGATTTCGGGCCAGAAGCTGCGAGCGCAGGAAGAGCGTTCCAGCGCCGAAGACCTTGACATGCTGCACGCGATTTCAGACTTCCAACTGCGGCAATCGGGCTACGATGCCGCATTGCGCGCTTACTCGATGGTGCAGCGCCTGTCACTGTTCCAGTATCTCGGACCCTAGGATCTGTCGGCGCACCTGTAGCGCCGGCGTGAGCGCCCAAAGCGGGCGCAACCCGGGTGTGAAGTGGAACAGGGGTCGGGCCAGGCGGTCACTTGCAGCGGCGCCAAGTGTCCTCGGGCGCCTTGGCGCAGTTGTGATTCACAAGTCGGCAGGTCGTAGATGTTGATCAGCGAACATCCGGTGTTCGGTCAGGTGGCGCTCGGCTACTCGCCGATGATCGACCGTCACCGGACGATCACCGCCAGCCGGTTGACCGTGTTCCCGAGCCGGCCCGATGTGGCGCCCAACGCGGCGGCCTTGCTCGAAGCCGTGGCGCAGGTCTGGCCGGCCGACGGCGGTCGCGTGTCGCTGAACATCGTCAGCGAAACCTTGCTGCATGAACTGATGAGCAGCCATCCGGCGGCCAATCTGATGATCGAAGTGCCGGCGTTCATGGCTTGCGATATCGCGAACAGTGCGTCGTTGCAGGCCATGCACGCGCAAGGCAGTACCTTGCTGATCAAGGGCCGCCCGCTGTCGCCCTTGCCGCGTGAGTTGTTGCCGTGTTTCGCCTATTCGATCATCGACCTCGCCGATGAGCGTCGCGACGGTCATCCGCCGCCCGGCGGTACGACTCGCACGATCCCTCATATCCAGTCCGGTGTCCGGACGCTGTCGGACATGGAGCTTGCGTTTCGGCGTGGTGCGATCGCGGTGCTCGGGTGGCCGATGGACGATGTGGCCGCAGTCACCGCCAAGGTCGGCAGTCGGCCGGAACTGCAGTTCATCGTCGAACTGATCAATCGCGTCGATCGCGAGGAACCGATCGAACGGCTGGAGGCCGTGCTCAGGACCGACCCGACGCTCGCATTCAGGCTGATGCGCTACATGAACTCGGCTGCGTTCGGTCTGAACGTGGGCATTTCGTCATTCCGTCACGCGATCATGATGCTGGGCTACCAGCGCTTGAAGCGCTGGCTGGTGCTGTTGCTGGCCTCGGCCAGCAAGGATCCGGACATGAAGCCGGTGATGTACGCCGCCGTGCGCAGGGGCTTGCTGATGGAGGAGTTGGTACGCCAGACGGCAGACGCCGACGAGCGCGGCGAAGTGTTCATCTGCGGTGTGTTCTCGTTGCTGGACCGCATGATGGGGCAGTCCTTGGATCAGCTGCTGCGCTCGGTTGCCGTGCCGGATGCCGTGCAGGCGGCATTGGTCACCCGGACGGGCCCCTACTTCCCAAATCTGGAATTGGTACGCGCGGTGGAGTCGGAGTCGGTGTACGACATCCGTACCGCGGCCGAAACGGCAATGGTGGCATTGCCGGAAATGAATCGAGCGGTGCTGCGTGCACTGGCTGCTGCCAATCAACTCGACTGATCTATGGCGGAAGGAACGCGGCAGACGATAAGCCAGCACCCGCGAAATGCACGCCTCGGTTCGAGGACCGGTTGCCCCTCAAGTTGGGCACCGATCGACCGAAACTGATTCAGAGGACACGGCTTCGCCAATCCAGCCGATCATCCATGAGCCCAGCACCAAAAGAGCCCGAATCTACTTCCGATGGGTCAGCCGGCGCGCCGTGCGAGCTGGACGCTCAATCACTGGCGCGTCTGACCGAACTCGACCCGAACGGTGAAGGCCGGCTGCTGCAGCGCGTACTGCGCGCCTATGCTACGTCGCTGGAGCGGCTGATGGGCGAATTCCGTCAGGCGCGTGCTGCGGAACAGGGCACCGTTCTGCGTCAGATTGCGCACACTTTGAAGTCATCGTCGGCGAGCATCGGCGCGCTGCAACTTGCCGCGCTCTGCGCCGAGCTCGAGCAACGCCTCCACGAGTGCTTCGATGTGAATAACAGTGGCATTTTGGACAGTCTCGAGCTCGAAGCTGCCCGGGTTGCGGTGGCTGTGCACGCTATGCTTCAAACCTAGGGCCTTTGCCTCCCAGGCGCGAGCCCTCCGATAGCGTCAACAGGCCCTAGCCGAACCGATGAACCCGTCCAACGAGATCACCGCCCACCAGCCCGTCGAGCGGCCGATGGTCCTGTTGGTCGACGACGATGAAGTGAGTCTGTTGCTCACCGCTGCGGCGCTGCGTGACCAGGGCTTCGAGATCACCGAGGCGGGCGGCGGCGACCGCGCACTGGCGATGTTGGCGGAACGACCGGTCGACGTGGTTGTTCTCGATGCAATGATGCCCGGACGCGATGGTTTCGAGACCTGTCGCTCTCTTCGAACGATGCCGGGGCTGGAGCATGTCCCGGTCTTGATGTTGACGGGCCTGGACGACAACGCGTCGATCACGCGCGCGTTCGAGGCCGGTGCCACCGACTTCTTCGTCAAGTCGAATCAGTGGAGCCTGCTGGCCGGCAGGCTGCGCTACTTGTTGCGCGCGGCTCGTACGAGACAGGAGCTTGAACGCAGCAAGGCCAAGCTGGCGCGCGCGCAGGATCTCGCACGCATGGGCAGTTTCGACTGGCGGCGTGCGTTGGCCGGCGGCCCTGGCGGATTCGTGCTGTCGCTGGAAGGCCTGCGGGTATTCGGTCTGCCGCCGGGCTATCCGGTCTCGATGCGGGAATTGTTGCGCATGGTGCCCGCGCTCGAGCGTCATGGCTTGCTGCGCATGCTGCGCGACGTGTTGCAGACCGCCTCGGTGCTCGCGGCCGACGTCTCGGTGACGGTGCGCAACGGCCGTCAGCGCATCGTGCATGCCGAGGCCGAGCCCGAGTTCAACGAACAGGGCCATTGCATCGGCTACACCGGCATCGTGCAGGACGTGACCGATCGCCGGGTTGCTGAAGACCGCATCCGCCATCTGGCCAACTTCGATGCGCTGACCGGCTTGCCGAACCGCCGCCAGTTGATCTGGCGCACCGAACGAGCCCTGGAATCGGCGCGGCGGTTCGGGCATCAGGCTGCGCTGTTGATGATCGATATCGACCGTTTCAAGGTCATCAACGACACCTTGGGGCACGCGGCGGGCGACGACCTGTTGGTCGAAGTGGCGCGGCGGCTGCGAGCCTGTGTGCGCCACAGCGATCAGGTGACCGAAGGCACGCTGGAGTCGATCGGCGCGCGCGCACACCGCTCGCTGGAGGCAGTGGGCCGGCTGGGGGGCGACGAGTTCGTCGCGCTGCTTCCGGAGGTCGGCGACGAGCGCGATGCGGAGCGCGTGGCACAGCGCATGCTGGACTCGGTACGCGAGCCGATCTTCGTCGGCGGTCAGGAGTGCTTCGTCACGTCGAGCATCGGTGTCGCGTTCTTTCCGCGCGATGGCGCTTCCGTGGCCGACCTGCTGCGCAACTCCGACGTGGCGATGTATTCGGTGAAATCCGCCGGCCGCAATTCCATGGCGTTGTACACGCAGCAGCTCTCGGGGCGCGGCCGCGAGAAGCTCGAACTCGAAAGCGCCCTGCACAAGGCGATCGAGCGCAACGAACTCGTCCTTCACTACCAGCCCAAGATCGACGTGCGCTCCGCGCGCATGGTCGGCGTCGAAGCGCTGATGCGCTGGCAGCGCGGCGGCCAGTTGGTGCCGCCGGGGGACTTCATTCCCCTGGCCGAGGAAACCGGTCTGATCGTCCCGCTGTCGGAATGGGCCGTGCGCGAGGCCGCGCGCCAGGCCAAGGCCTGGGCCGTGAGTTTCGGCTTTTCCGACTCGGTCGCGGTCAATCTGCCGAATCGTCTATTCGAGCGTTCGGACCTGGTGGAACACATCCACCAGGCGGTCTCGACCTACGGCGTGCCGCATCGCGCGATCCAGCTCGAGATCACCGAGACGGGGCTGATGCGCGACCTGCAGAACGTGATTCCGTCACTGCACCGGCTCAATGAGATCGGCGTGGAGATCTCGATCGACGATTTCGGCACCGGCTACTCCTCACTGGCCTACCTCACGACCTTGCCGATCTCGGAGGTGAAGATCGATCGGTCTTTCGTGCGCGACCTGGGCATCACGCCGCAGAGTTCGGCGGTGGTGACGGCCATCATCGCATTGGCGCGATCGCTCGGCCTGCGCGTCGTCGCCGAGGGAGTCGAGAACCTGCGCCAGATGGAAGTCTTGCACCGCCTGGGTTGCGGGATCATGCAGGGCTTCCTCTTCAGCCGGGCGATTCCGCCCGACGACCTCGAGGTATGGTTGAAGCAGACCGTGTTGCCGCGCCGCGCGCCGTGGATCGGCCAGGCCGACGTCCTCGAAGCCAACGAAACGGCGCGCCAGCTTAGCCAGCGGCGCTAGCAGCCGGCTGGCGTTGAATCGTGAGCAGCACCGCCGCAGCGGCCGCAGCCACACCGGCGCAGATCGCCAAAGGCGCGCTGCGACGCCTGGCCGCGCAGCAGCTCGAGCCGACCCCCGAACACTTTGCGCGCGCGTATGCGCAGGAGTCCGGCGCCGTGGCCGTAGATGCGCGCTACCCCTCGCGGGCCCGACCCGTGATCGATCGCCTGGCTGCGCGCCTCAGCGACGACGGCAAGCTGCGCGAGGACATCGCCGGCGCACTCTCGGACGGCCGATTCGACGATCTCCAGCGCGCGCTCGATTGCGCGCTCGACCAGGCGTCGGCGCCAACGGCGATCTGGATGTCCCTGATCGAGCGCACCGCCAAAGGGCTGGAACGAGGTGGTCGGCATTGGACCGGCGCGCGCAAGAAACTGAGCTTGCAGCGGGTCATCGATGGCAGCGGCGGCGACGCGGCGCGCTTTCAGCAGCGGCTCGCGCAGTTGCTCTCGGCCTGGGAGGATGACCGGGCCGACGCCGCGGTCGAACCGACCGGTCATGCCGCGCTCGACGCGCCGGTCGAGTCGGCACGACACGGTGATCTCCCCGCACCTGGCGGTGGCGACGCCATCGCGGTCGGATTGTCGGTGCCCGGGCATCGATCGGAGCGTGACGCCTGGCCGCCCTTGATGATGGATCTGCAGGCGACGCTGCAGGTGGCGCTGCCGACGGATCGGGCGGATGCGCGCGCGTTGGCCGACGGATTGGACGCCGTGGCGCGTCGCATCGTCCGCGACGGGGCGCTGCCGGAACATGTGCGCGAGGTCGCTGCATTGTGCGAGCAGGCGCGCGCAGTATTGGCGCACAACCATCACTTGGTCGATGAGCTCGGCGCCCTGTGTCTGTCGTTGGCCGAAAGCCTGGGCGAACTGGCCGAGGACCGAAGCTGGGCGCAGGGCCAGTGCGAGGCGATGCGTGAGCGGCTCGCCGGTGGCGTGACTGCGCGCGGCGCGCGTGCAGCAGGCGAATTGCTCGAGGCGACCCGAGTCCGCCAGCGCGAATTGCGCGTCGAACGCGAGCAGGCCCGAGACGCGCTCAAACGAATGATTCAACAGATGCTCGCCGAGCTCGGCGAGCTGGGCACCCAAACCGGGCGCTTCAACGAAAACGTGCTTCGCCATGCCGAGACGATTGCGCGCGCGGATTCGTTGCAGAGCTTGGCCGGCGTGGTGCAGGACCTGGTCGACGAGACGCAGGCCGTTCACGCGGTGGTCGATGGTGCGCGCTCGCGCCTGAGCCAGGAACACGCCCGGGCGGCCGAACTCGAGGCTCGCGTGCGCGAGCTCGAGTCCGAACTGCGGCGTTTGGCCGACGAAGTGTCTACCGATGCGTTGACGCAGGTGGCAAACCGGCGCGGATTGCTGCAGGCCTTCGAGGTCGAGCAGCTGCGCGCGCAGCGTGAGTCTGCGCTGCTGGCGATCGGCCTGATCGACATCGACAACTTCAAGAAGCTGAACGACAGCCTGGGCCACGCCGCGGGCGACCTGGCGCTGAAAGCGCTGGCCACGCGCGTCCGGCAGAGCCTGCGACCGGCGGATCATGTCGCGCGTTTCGGTGGCGAGGAGTTCGTGGTCCTGCTGCCGGGTTCGACGCAGACCGAGGCGCAGCAGGTGCTGACCCGATTGCAGCGTGATCTGTCGGCCCAGCTCTTCATGCACGACGGCAAGGAGGTGTTCGTCACCTTCTCGGCGGGCGTGACGCTGTTTCGCGCCGGCGAGTCGCTCGACGCGGCGCTGGAGCGCGCCGACCGGGCACTCTACGAGGCCAAGCGCACGGGCAAGAACCGCACCTGCACTGCATAGCTCGCCGATCGTTGCGCACCGCGACCGGTCGCTGCGCCGGAAGCGGTTTGGCCGCTACTCAACGACCGATGGCATAGTCTCGGTCGTGCGTGGCCAGTCGTGTCGCGCATCGAACGAGGAGATGAGCGATGCTGAAGTCCGGAATCGATCAGGAGGCGCTGGTCTCGATGTTTGCGTCGGCGAGTGCGAAGCAGACCGATCAGATCAAGAGCGCAGTCACGCGCGCCACGCTGGGCGCCCTGCAGGGGCGCGAGCTGACGCTGAAGAACATCCGCGAAGTCCTCAAGACCGTGAGCCAGGCCGTTGGGGCCGGGGCGGCGAAGAATCCGGTGGCCGGGATCGACGTCGAACTACTGCTCAACAGTGCAGTGGCCGGCATGGACCAGGCCCTGATGAAGGCCGTCGAGGCCAATCAGCGGGCGTTGCAGCAGTTCGTCGATCGAGGCTCCGACCTGAAGGAAAAGCATCTGAAGAAGGCCCTCGGTGACCTCGAGAAGTTCGAGGACATGTTGTTCGAGGCGGTCAGGAAGGCGGCCGGTGGCGCCGGTGCGAAGCTCGCGACGCCCTGGGATCACGTGCTCGAGCGGATGCAGGCCGGCGGGACCTTGTCGGGCGCCAAGGCGAGCAGCACTGTCGAGCAGATGGCGGCGCAGCTGCAGTCGGCCATGCGCGACAGCCGCGCTGCAGGTCTGCGGGCGGCGCAAACACTGGCCGAGAGTTACACGGCGCTGGTCAGCGGCGTGCTGATCGGCATGTCCGATGCGCTGCGCCAGGGTACGGGCGTCAGGCAGGATCGAAAGAAGTGAGCGCCGCTGCGCGCGGGCCGTTCGATAGCGCCGACAGACCCGGCACCGTGTAGATCCGAGCGTGCGGAGACTCGGCCAGATGGGCCTGCCAAACCTGCTCGCTACCCGTCGCGGGCGCCTCGCGGCGTTCTTCTTTCTCTACATGACCGAGGGAATTCCGCTGGGATTCGCCGCCACCGCCGTGGCGACGCAGCTGCGGCGCCAGGACGTCGGGCCGGCCGAGATCGGCGCCTTCGTCGGTTCGTTCTACCTGCCGTGGGCGTTCAAGTGGGCCTTCGGGCCGTTCATCGACGTGTTCGCATCCGATCAGCTCGGCCGCCGGCGCGGCTGGATCATCGTGACCCAGGTGCTGATGGCCCTGACGCTGATGTCCACGATGCTCCTGAAGCTGCCCGAGCAGCTGGCGCTGTTCACGCTGATCCTTCTGGTCCACAACAGCTTCGGCGCGATGCAGGACGTGGCGATCGATGCCCTGGCCTGCAGCACGCTGGCCGAGCACGAGCGTGGCCTGGCCAATGGGCTGATGTTCGCCGGCGCCTCGATGGGTCAGGCGCTCGGCGGCAGCGGCGTGTTGTTCCTGTCCGGCTACACCGGGTTTCAGCCCACCTTCGTCTTCGTGGCCGGTGCGATTCTCGCGGTGACGCTGTTCATCGTGCTGCCGATGCGCGAGGTGCCGTCTGCGCCGCGAGCGATCGTCGCGGGTGTGTCGCGTGCACTGGCCGCCGCGCGCGAGATGCGCGAGTTCGCCGTCGAGTCGTTCCGCTCGTTCCTGGGCACGCGCGGTGCTTACCTGGGGCTGGCGTTCGCGCTGCTACCGAGCGGTGCGATGTGTCTGGGCCTGGCGCTGCAGTCCAACCTCGCAGTCGAACTCGGGTTGAACGACGACCAGGTCGCGTGGCTGAACCTGTGGTCCTCGGTGATTTCAGCGGGCTTCATGGTGCTCGGCGGCATACTGTCCGACCGTCTCGGTCGCCGCCGCACGCTGGCCGTGTACATCGCGCTGATGAGCCTGCCGGTGCTGTATCTGATGACGGTGCTGCAGCGGCACGGCTGGATCATGCCGGTGAGCCAGAGCGATCCGAATCGTCCTGTGCCAGCGGCCGCACTGGTCGTCGCGCTGTGGGTAGCCACGCTCGCCTACGCCGTGGCGCAGGGCTTGATGTACGGTACCCGTTCGGCGATCTTCATGGACGTCACCAACCCGGCAGTGGCGGCGACGCAGTTCACGGCGTACATGGCGCTGCTCAATCTGTCGATCGCCTATTCCGCTGCCTGGCAGGGCATTGCGATCGAGGCGCTGGGATACCCCGCCACGATGCTGATCGACGCAGTGGTCGGCCTGGCCTGCCTGGCGCTGCTGCCGTGGATGCGCAGCGTGCGCGGCAACGCACCCGATGGGCGCGCGCCGTCCCGCGCGCGAGCGAGCGCGTGGATATTGGCGGCGGCCTGCATCGCATGGCTGCCCTATCGAATGGGCCAGGGCGCGCTGGGCGCGGCCGCGCCGGTGTTCGAGACCTTCTTTACCGTGGTGTTCGTGGCGTCCGCGCTCTTTCTGCTGGCCAGCGCAGCGGTGCTGGCCGGTTCGGCGCGCGCTCTGGTGCGTCTAGGTGCCTGGCTGGCGCTGCTACTGCTGCTGATGTATGCAAGGCGCTGGGTCGGTGCGATGGCGGGCTGGTTCGACGGCGCCGACCGTGCCCAGGCCTTTGCCCAGGCGGCCGAGATCGTATTTCGCGCGGTTCCGTTGCTCGCCGCAGTGCTATTGATTGCGCTGACGTTGCGGCCGTGGCGCGAATTGGAGGCACCTTGATGTGCGGCCTGTCGGGTCGCGCTCGCCCATCGCCACCCTCACGTGTGTGCCGACGCAGCCGGCACAGCCAAGACGGCATCGGCCGGATCGCGCGCAGCGCCCTCGTGCCTCGATCCGCTCAGGCCGGCGGCTCGATGCGCCGGTAGTGCGTGGTCGGGTTCTTGCAGACTGGACAGGTGCCGGAGGGGACTTCGTTTGTCGTGTTACCGCAGATCTGGCAAACGAAGTACTGGCCCGTCTTCTGATCAACGGCTCTGGCCACCTGCTCGAAGAATGTCGGCGACCAGCGCTGGATCTGGCGAATCTTGTCGCGGTGCCGCTCTTCTGTGGCCCAGGCGTAGCGCACCGCGGCCATCGCGTCTTCGTGGCCCTCGGGCCGGATCTTCTCGAGCAGGTTCGGGTAGAAGTCGTCCACCGAGCGGATCTCGCCGTCGGCGGCGACGATCAGGTTGTCGCGCGTCGCGCCGACTTTCACCTCGGGCTTTGAAATCGGTGCGACCTCCACGTTCAAGCGCGCCAGAATGCGCCCGAAGTTGCTGGCATGGATCAGTTCGGCCGACGCAAAGGCGACAAAGAGGTAGGCGATGCCCCGGTAACCTTCCTGCTGTGCCTTGCGCCCGAACTCGGTGTATCGGTAGTACACACCCATCTCGGTTTCCTGGGCGGCGCGCATTGCGGCCGCAGTGGCCGGGTAGTCGGCCGCCAGCGCAGCCTCGTGCCGCGTCAGCCAGCTCGGTAGCAGGCATGCAACGGCCACATTCGCGATCAGACGGCGGCGCGACAGCCGCGATGGATCAACAAGCGTTCGATTCCTGTGCTGCATGATGTTCCCCTGACTGAGTCCGTCGGGCATCTGGCGTCACTCTGCGGCGCTGCGCCATCGCGCGCATTGATCTGGCGCATCTTGTGTGGGCCCTCCAGCGAACGACATCCAGGTGCTCAGCCATAACCCAGGCGGCAATCCAGCGCACGCGTCCGGTCACCCAGTGGGTCGTCGTTAGGTTCAGACCGCAGCCGGCGCTCAGACCGTCACGGCGCTGGCGGTTTGCGCGTATTCGTCGATCCGATCGAAGTTCATGTAGCGGTACACCGAAGCCGCGTTCCGGTTGATCACACCGATGTCGGCGTGGTACTCGGCCACCGTGGGGATGCGGCCCAGCTTGGAAGCAATCGCCGCCAGCTCGGCCGAGGCCAGGTACACGTTGGTGTTCGTGCCCAGCCGATTCGGGAAGTTGCGCGTGCTGGTCGAGACCACAGTCGCGCCCTCGCGCACCTGGGCCTGGTTGCCCATGCACAGGCTGCAGCCGGGCATCTCGGTCCGTGCACCCGCGCTGCCGAAGACGCCGTAATGCCCCTCCTTGGTCAGTTCGGCCGCGTCCATCTTGGTCGGCGGTGCGACCCATAGCTTGACCGGGATATCGCGCTTGCCCTCGAGCAGCTTGCTGGCGGCGCGGAAATGGCCGATGTTGGTCATGCAAGAACCGATGAAGACCTCGTCGATCTTTGCGCCGGCCACCGCGCTCAGCAACCGAGCGTCGTCGGGGTCGTTCGGGCAGCACAGCACGGGTTCCCGGAGATCGTTCAGATCGATCTCGATCACCGCCGCATATTCGGCGTCGACATCGGCGCGCAGCAGCTCGGGCTTGGCGAGCCAGGCCTGCATCGCCTTGATGCGGCGCTCAAGCGTGCGCCGGTCCTCGTAGCCTTGGGCGATCATGTTCTTCATCAGCACGATGTTCGAGTTCATGTACTCGACGACCGGCTCGCGGTTGAGCATCACCGTGCAACCCGACGCGCTGCGCTCGGCGCTGGCGTCGCTGAGCTCGAAAGCCTGCTCGACCTTCAAATCGGGCAGCCCCTCGATCTCGAGGATGCGGCCCGAGAAGACGTTCTTCTTGCCCTGCTTGGCCACTGTCAGCAGCCCCTGCTTGATCGCGCAATAGGGAATCGCATGCACCAAGTCGCGCAGTGTGATGCCGGGCTGCATCTCGCCCTTGAAGCGCACCAGCACCGACTCGGGCATGTCCAGCGGCATCACACCGGTGGCGGCGCCGAAGGCGACCAGGCCGGAGCCGGCCGGGAAGCTGATGCCGATCGGAAAGCGCGTGTGGCTGTCGCCGCCGGTGCCCACCGTGTCGGGCAGCAGCAAACGGTTCAGCCAGCTATGGATCACGCCGTCGCCCGGACGCAGCGACACGCCGCCGCGGTCGCTGATGAAGGCGGGCAACTCGCGATGGGTCTTCACGTCCACCGGCTTCGGGTAGGCCGCGGTGTGGCAGAAACTCTGCATCACCAGGTCGGCCGAGAAGCCCAGGCAGGCCAGGTCCTTCAGTTCATCGCGCGTCATCGGGCCGGTGGTGTCCTGGCTGCCCACCGTGGTCATCCTCGGTTCGCAATAGGTGCCGGGTCGCACGCCTTGGCCCTCGGGCAGTCCGCAGGCCCGCCCCACCATCTTCTGCGCCAGCGTGAATCCGGCCTTGGTGGCGGCCGGCGTCTGGGGCAGCCGGAATAGGGTCGACGCGGACAGGCCGAGAAACTCACGCGCCTTGGCTGTCAGCGAGCGGCCGATGATCAGGTTGATGCGGCCGCCGGCCCGCACCTCGTCGAGCAGCACATCGCTCTTGAGTTTGAACTCGGCGACCGTCTGCCCGCCTTTCACGATCTTGCCGTCGTAGGGCAGGATGTCGACCACGTCGCCCATTTCGAGCTTCGATACGTCCACCTCGATCGGCAGCGAACCCGAGTCCTCCTGCGTGTTGAAGAAGATCGGCGCGATCTTGCCTGCGAGCGTGACGCCGCCAAAGCGCTTGTTCGGCACATACGGAATATCCTGCCCGGTGGCCCAGATCACGCTGTTCGTCGCGCTCTTGCGCGACGAGCCCGTGCCGACCACATCGCCGACATAGGCCACGAGATGGCCCTTCCTCTTGAGCGCGTCGATGAAGTTCATTGGTCCGCGCTTGCCATCTTCCTCGGGCTGGAAGGCTGCGCCGGTGCGCCGGTTCTTCAGCATCGCGAGATAGTGCAGCGGTATATCGGGTCGGCTCCACGCGTCGGGGGCGGGGGAGAGGTCGTCGGTGTTGGTTTCGCCCGGTACCTTGAAGACCGTGACGGTGATCGTCCTGGCCACTTCGGGACGCGAGGTGAACCACTCGGCATTGGCCCACGACTCGATCACTTCCCGGGCCTTGGCGTTTCCGGCCTTGGCTTTCTCGGCCACGTCGTGGAAGAAGTCGAACATCAGCAAGATCTTCTTCAGCGCCCGGGCGGCTGCGCCAGCGACTTGCCGGTCGTCGAGCAAGTCGATCAAGGGCTTGACGTTGTAGCCGCCGACCATCGTTCCCAGCAGCTCGGCGGCCTTGAGCTTCGGGATCAGACCGACCGCGAGATCGCCATCGGCAACGGCGGCCAGGAACGAGGCCTTGACTTTGGCCGCGTCGTCGACGCCCGGCGGCACGCGGTGCGTGAGCAGGTCCAGCAGGAACGCCTCTTCACCATTCGGCGGCGCCTTGATGAGTTCGATCAACTCGGCCGTCTGCTGAGCGGACAAGGGCAGCGCGGGAATACCCAGTGCCTCGCGTTCGGCGGCATGTTGTCGGTAGGCTTGCAGCATCGCGGGACCCTCCGGGTAGGTGGACGCCTCATTCGCAGTCGAGGGTGCGCGTGGGCGGATCCACCGGGCATCGATGCCGAAATTATATGTCTTATATAAGACTAGACCGACCCACCGGATCGGTCTTGACTCTTGTGCTCTGGCGCGGTGCCGGAGCCCATCACTCAGGGCAAGAAGAAGCCCGCCGATGGCGGGCTCACACCGAACTGGATCCGTCTGGCGGATCCTTGACGCTGGCTCAGGCGTTGTCGCGCATCCACTTTGCGGCCCAGGCATCGGAGCGGACTTGGGCGCGGGCGCCGATGGTCATGGTCCAGGCGAGCGCGCCGGTTGCGAATACCAGCGGTACAAGGGCAAGAGTGAGATCGATCATGATGGTCCAGATTGAGGGTTGACGGTGCAGTGGAATTTTGATGCTGCATTGCAGCATATCAGGGCTCATCGCTCGGGATCGAGGCCAAACAAAAGCCCCGCCAAGTGGCGGGGCCATTTTGAAAGACAGGGTGGCGCGCAGAGGCGCGCCACCACCTCAGGCAAGAGCCTTGGCCTCAGGCACGTTGGCCTGGATGCACGCAGTTATCGACCATGCGTTGGCCGGCCCTGGAGTTCATCAGCATCGACTTGTTGGCGATCTGCAGCCACATCATTCCGGCCTTCTTGTCCTCCAGGCGCACGGCGCCGGTGGTCGTGGCCTCGGGCGCCATCAGATAGGACTTGCCATTGAACTCGACGTTGAAGAAGCCGCGCATGTTCGGCACCGGTGCGACTTGCACCGACTGATCGAACTCGCAGCTCGACTTGCCGATCAGCACGCGGTCGGCGATCGCGAGTTGCGTTTCGCTGATCTGTTCGACCGTTTCGGTCGCCAGAGCTAGGCCCTTGGCCTTGCTCGACAGTTCGGCGCGCGATGCAGTCGGCTTGCCTGCCTTGGTGGCCTTGTCGCCGGTCTCAGCGGTCACCGGGCCGGCGCACAGCGCGGCGAGCGCTGCGGCGACGATGGCAACCTGGGCGTTGTGCTTCATCTGGGTTCTCCTTGAGGATGCGAAGTGAACCCATTGTTTCGGCGCCGCCGTGCGCCATGCGTAGCAAGTTGAATCTGCGCGCCTGTGAGCGCGTGGCACTTCTCACGTTGTCTGCAACCGCGCGCGCCGGAGGCGCCCAGCGGGTCTGTGAGCGCGAGACTTGTGCGGGTCGAACAGGAAGGTCGCGTGCGCGCGCGCTGCCGGCGCTACGGCAGGACCATCACGGCTTCTTCTCGCCCTCTGGTGCGACCGACGCGCCCGCCGCCTTGGATGCGGCCACGGCGGCCCGTTGCTCGGGGTGCATGCAGCCGTCGACCATGCGCTGTCCGGCGCGTGCGTTCATCAGCATCGACTTGGATGGAATCTGCAGCCAGACGATCCCCGACATCTTGTCCTCCAGGCGCACTGCGCCGCTGGTGGTCTCCTCCGGAATCATCGTGTAGCTGGTCTTCTTGTAGCTCAGGCGGAATTGCCCGAGCTTGCCTGCGATCGGCTGCAGATCGACCGTCTGATCGAAGTCGCACGTGGCCTCGCCCGTCAACACGCGGTCAGCCACCAGGAGTTGCGCCTCGCTGATGCGGTGCACGGTTTCGGTGGCGAGCGCCAGGCCCTTGGCGCGGTCGGCGTGTTGCTGGCGCGAGGCCTTGGGCGTGGCCGCAGCATCGGCGCCATAACCCACCGACGGCACCGTCAGCCCAGTCCAAAGGGACAGAGCCACCAGGATCTGCAGCGGTGTGGCGATCGAGTGCGAAGGGTGTGGCACGGTCGGGTTCTCCTTGGGGTCGTGGGGGGTTGGCAAACACACCAGACTGCGCTCAGGTCGCCTCAATCGTCTAGGCCGAACCATGCGCGCTCGATTTCGGCCGGCAGCGGTTGGCCAGTGCGGCGCGCACGTTCGATGACCTGCCAGTAGTAGCGATAACTGGCGCGGTCGTGCAGCAGGTCGTAGTGCCGGATCGGCGCCCAGTGCGCCGCCTGTGCCGCGGTGATGATCTCGACCGCCTCGTCGAGCTCGGCCACGGTCGGCGCGAAGACTTCGACGATCAGGCGGATCTGCGCCGGGTGAATGCTCCACATGCGCGTGTAGCCGAACTCATGCGCGGCCTGCGTCGCCGCGGACTGCAGCGCCGTGGTGTGCTTGAACTCGGTGACGACGCAGTGCGAAGGCACCTTGGCCGCGGCATGGCAGGCCGCCGCGATTTCGAGCTTGGCCCGGCGCACCAACGGATGCTCGAACTGGCCATGCACCGACATGGCCGTGATCGGAATCGCGCCGCGATGCGCGGACACGAAGTCCATCAAGCCAAAGGACAGGGACTGCACGCGTGGATGCGCCGCGATCGCGAACGCGTCGCGCAAGGCGCCGTGGGTTTCGATCAGCACGTGCACCGCTGGACCTTGCGCGTGGCCGTGGCGCTGGGCCACGGCATCGATCGCCTGCACCGCGCGCTCCACGTCGGCGAGGTCGCGCGGCTTGGGGATCATCAGGTGCGACATCCGCTGGCCGGCGCGCGAAACCAGCGTTTCCACGTCGTCCGCAAACGCCGGGTGGTCGATCGGATGGGCTCGGGCGCCGACGCGCCCGAAGCGGTTCTCGCTGGAAAGCAGCAGGTCGGCGACCATGCGCACATGGGCGGCCTCGCCGCCCACGGGCGCGCCGTCCTCGCAGTCCAGCGTGACGTCGAACACCGGCCCCATCTCGAGCTGCAGCGCAAGGCTCTTGCGCATGCGGTCCTCGGTGCCGCAATAGTGGTCGCACACCGGGATGTCCGGTGCGACGTCGCCGCTGTCGAACAGGATCTGGCGCGGATTCACGCGGTCCATTACAGCAGATGCTTGACGCCGTCCTGCTCTTCCTGCAGTTCCTTCAGGGTGAGATTGATGCGTTCCTGGCTGAACGCATCGATCGGAAGGCCCTCGACGATGCTGTAGCGGCCACCCGCACAGATGACCGGATAGCCGAACATCACTTCCTTGGGGATGCCGTATTCGCCGCGCGATGCAACACCCATCGTCACCCAGCGCCCCTGGGTGCCCATGGCCCAGTCGCGCATGTGATCGATGGCGGCATTCGCCGCCGACGCGGCCGACGACAGGCCGCGCGCCTCGATGATCGCCGCACCACGCTTGCCGACGGTGGGCAGGAAGACATCCTTGTTCCAGGCGGCGTCGTTGATCATCTCCTTCACCGAATGGCCGTCGATCGTGGCAAAGCGATAGTCGGCATACATCGTCGGCGAGTGATTGCCCCACACGCACAGCTTCTCGATCGCCGACACCGGCTTGCCGGTCTTGGCCGCGATCTGCGAGGCGGCGCGGTTGTGGTCCAGGCGCAGCATCGCGGTGAACTTACCCGCCGGCAGTTCTGGTGCCGACTTCATGGCGATGTAGGCGTTGGTATTGGCCGGATTGCCGACCACCAGCACCCGCACGTCGCGACTTGCCGACGCGTTGAGCGCCTTGCCTTGCGCGGTGAAGATCTGGGCGTTAGCAGCCAGCAGGTCCTTGCGTTCCATGCCCGGGCCACGCGGCCGCGCGCCGACCAGCAGCGCATAGTCGGTGTCCTTGAAAGCCAGGGTGGCGTCGCTGTGCGCCTCCATGCCGGCCAGCAACGGAAATGCGCAGTCCTGCATCTCCATCATCACACCCTTGAGGGCCTTCTGCGCCTTTTCGTCGGGAATCTCGAGCAGCTGCAGGATGACCGGCTGATCCTTGCCGAGCATTTCGCCCGAAGCGATTCGAAACAGCAGGGCGTATCCGATTTGACCGGCGGCGCCGGTCACCGCCACGCGAACGGGCTTCTTACTCATGAAAGACTCCAGGAAGTTGGTTCTTGCAACAGCTCGAGTCGATGCTCGAGGACCCGTCCTGAAGTGTAGGTCACTCTACGGGTTCTCCCGGATCTCCTGCTTGTGCTGCAATCGCAGGCATGGTCACCAGCCTTTCGTCGCGCCCCACAAGGGCCGACACACCCCAGGAAGCCACACCCGCCTTCAGCCCCTTGTACCGCCAGATCAAGGACTTGATCACCCAGGACCTCCAGTCGGGCGTCTGGAAACCGGGTGAAGGGATTCCCAGCGAATTCGAGCTGGCGGCGCGATTCAAGGTCAGCCAGGGAACCGTGCGCAAGGCGATCGATGAACTGGCGGCCGAGTACCTGCTGATCCGACGCCAGGGCAAAGGCACGTTCGTCGCCACCCATTCCGAGCAGAACACGCGGTACCGGTTCCTGCGGCTGACGGCGGACGACGGCAGCGGGCGTGGCCTGCAACGGCGGCTGCTGGAGTGCCGGCGCCTGCGCGCCGGTGCCGAAGTGGCGCGGTCACTGGCTCTGCGGAACGGCGATCCGGTCGTCCTGGTGCGCCGCCTGCTGCTCGACGAGCAGCAGCCGGTCGTGCTGGACGAGATCTGGCTGCCGGGTCGCCAGTTCAAGGATCTCACGGTCGAGCGCCTGGCCGACTACAAGGGGCCGATGTACGCACTGTTCGAAACCGAGTTCGGGGTGCGAATGATCCGCGCGGAGGAGAAGATCCGCGCGGTGGCCGCCGATGCGGCGAGCGCAAGTTTGCTCGGCGTGGCCCCGGGGGCGCCGCTGCTGAGCGTCGAACGCCGGTCGCTCACCTACGGCGAGCGGCCCGTCGAACTGCGCCGCGGCCTCTACCGGACCGAGGCACACCACTACCGCAACGAGCTGAGTTGACCGGGGTCAATGCAATCGCCGGGCCAGCCAGGTGCATTGAAATAAAATCCTCCGGTTCATTGCGTTATCTAGGGCTCCAAGCGAATGGCAGAAGACACCAAAGAACGCCCGGTCTATCGCAACATCCACGTGACGCAGATCGTCGGCTATTCGCTGCCGCCGGCAGGCATGGTGTCGATCCTGCACCGCGTCAGCGGCGCGCTGCTGTTCCTGTTGCTGCCGTTCGTCGTTTGGCTGTTCGACGTCAGCCTCGGCAGCGAAATCAGCTACGAGCGTTTCAGCAATGCGTTCGTTGCCGGCATCGGGTTCGTTCCTGCGGGCCTGATCAAGCTGGTCGTCCTCGGGCTGATCTGGGCCTACCTGCATCACTTCATCGCCGGCTTGCGCCATCTCTGGATGGATGCCACCCACAGCGTCGGCAAGCAGCACAGCCGCGTCTCGGCCCTCATCACGCTGGCCAGCAGCCTGGTGTTGACGGTCGTTCTCGGTGCCAGGTTGTTCGGGTTCCTCTGAGGCCGCAGCATGAGTGAACACTCCGGATCCAAGCGCCTGGTCGTCGGCGCGCACTATGGCCTACGCGATTGGCTGAGCCAGCGCATCACCGCGGCGCTGATGGCGCTGTTCACGGCCGTGCTGCTGCTGCAACTGCTGGCCGGCGGCCGGCTCGGCTATGACCGCTGGGCCGGCATCTTCGCCCAACAGTGGATGAAGGTGCTGACGTTCGTGACGATCGTTTCGCTCGCGTTGCACGCCTGGGTGGGCATGCGCGACATCTGGATGGACTACGTCAAGCCGGTGGGCATACGCCTGCTCTTGCAGGTGGTGACCATCGTCTGGCTGCTGGGCTGCGCCGGGTGGGCAGTCCAGGTGCTGTGGAGGCTCTAGGATGCACGACCCCCAAACTCACTGCGTTCGCTGCCCCCCGAGGGGGGTGCCCAGTGCCCTTCGGGCGGCCGGGCGGGCACTGAGATGAACCGCTCAGTTCCGAGGCGCAGATTCGACGTGGTGATCGTCGGCGCGGGCGGCTCGGGCATGCGTGCCTCGCTGCAACTGGCGCGCGCCGGCCTGAACGTGGCGGTGCTGTCCAAGGTCTTCCCGACCCGTTCGCACACGGTGGCCGCACAGGGGGGCATCGGCGCCTCGCTCGGCAACATGAGCGAGGACAACTGGCACTACCACTTCTACGACACCGTCAAGGGTGGCGACTGGCTGGGCGACCAGGACGCGATCGAGTTCATGTGCCGCGAGGCGCCGAAGGTGGTCTACGAACTCGAGCATTTCGGCATGCCGTTCGACCGCAATCCAGACGGCACGATCTACCAACGCCCGTTCGGCGGCCATACGGCCAACTACGGCGAAAAGCCTGTCCAGCGGGCCTGCGCGTCGGCCGACCGCACCGGTCACGCGATGCTGCACACGCTGTACCAGCAGAACATCAAGGCGCGTGCGCAGTTCTTCGTCGAATGGATGGCGCTGGACATCATCCGCGACGCCGACGGCGACGTGCTCGGCGTCACGGCGCTCGAGATGGAAACCGGCGACGTGTACATCCTCGAGGGCAAGTGCACCTTGCTCGCCACCGGCGGCGCCGGACGCATCTACGCCGCCTCGACCAATGCGTACATCAATACCGGCGACGGGCTGGGCATGGCCGCGCGCGCCGGACTGCCGCTGGAGGACATGGAGTTCTGGCAGTTCCATCCGACCGGCGTGCACAACGCCGGCGTGCTGCTGACCGAAGGCTGCCGCGGCGAGGGCGCGATCCTGCGCAACGTGAACGGCGAGCGCTTCATGGAGCGCTATGCGCCGACGCTGAAGGATCTGGCGCCGCGCGACTTCGTTTCGCGCTGCATGGACCAGGAGATCAAGGAAGGTCGTGGCTGCGGGCCGAACAAGGACTACGTGGTGCTCGACATGACGCACCTGGGCGGCGACACGATCCTGAAACGGCTGCCATCGGTCTACGAGATCGGCCACAACTTCGCCAACGTCGACATCACCAAGGAGCCGATTCCGGTGGTGCCGACGATCCACTACCAGATGGGCGGCATCCCGACCAACATTCATGGACAGGTTGTCGCGCCGAAGAACGGAAACCCGAGTTCGATCGTCCCCGGCGCGTACGCCGTGGGCGAATGCTCCTGCGTCAGCGTCCATGGCGCCAACCGGCTGGGCACCAACTCGCTGCTCGACCTGCTGGTGTTCGGGCGCGCGGCGGGCAACCACATCGTCGACACGCTGGCGCGCGAGCCCAAGGCACACAAGCCACTGCCCGCCGACGCGGCCGAGCCCTCGCTGGCGCGGCTGGCCCGGCTGGACGGCGCGAGCGACGGCGAGTATGCGCAGGACGTGGCCAACGATGTGCGCGCGGCGATGCAGTTGCACGCCGGCGTGTTTCGCACGCAGGCCTCGATGGATGAAGGCGTGGCGAAGATCGCCGCCTTGCGCCAGCGCAGCGGGGCGATCGGGCTGAAGGACAAATCCAAGGTGTTCAACACCGCTCGCATCGAGGCGCTCGAGGTCGAGAATCTCATCGAGTGCGCACAGGCGACCATCGTGTCCGCCGCCGCGCGCCACGAATGTCGCGGCGCCCACACGGTCAAGGAATACGAGCGCGGCGCCGACGATCCGCAGCACCCGCTCGGCCGCAACGACGCCCAGTGGTTGAAGCACACGCTTTGGTTCAGCCGCGGCAATCGGCTCGAATACAAGCCGGTGCAGCTCAAGCCGCTCACCGCGGATTCCGTGCCACCGAAGGTCCGGACCTTCTGACCACCATGTCCAACAGCAACCCGATCAGCTCGTTTCTGAACTCCCGCTTCGAAAGAGTACCGATGGCGAGCAAACGCACGTTCCAGGTCTATCGCTACGACCCCGACCAGAATGCGCCGCCGCGCATGCAGACAATCGAGGTCGATCTCGATGGCTCGGAGCGCATGCTGCTGGACGCGCTGATCAAGCTCAAGTCGGTCGATCCCACGCTGAGCTTCCGTCGCTCGTGTCGCGAAGGCGTGTGCGGGTCCGACGCGATGAACATCAACGGCAAGAACGGCCTGGCCTGCCTGACCAACATGCGCACGCTGAAGGGTCCGATCGTGCTGAAGCCGCTGCCCGGCCTGCCGGTGGTGCGCGACCTGATCGTCGACATGACGCTGTTCTTCAAGCAATACCACTCGATCAAGCCCTACCTCGTCAACGACGACCCGCCGCCCGAGAAGGAGCGCCTGCAGTCGCCCGCGCAGCGCGACGAACTCGATGGCCTGTACGAATGCATCCTGTGTGCGAGCTGCTCGACCGCCTGTCCGAGTTTCTGGTGGAATCCCGACAAGTTCGTCGGCCCGGCCGGGCTGCTGCAGGCCTATCGGTTCATCGTCGACAGCAGGGACCAGGCCACCGCCGAGCGCCTCGACAACCTGGAGGATCCGTACCGGCTGTTCCGCTGCCACAGCATCATGAATTGCGTCGAGGTCTGCCCAAAGGGTCTGAACCCGACCGCCGCCATCGGCAAGATCAAGGAGATGATGGTCCGGCGCGCTGTGTAGGACCTGCTCTCGCCACGAACGCAACACGCGCCTCGCCATGGAAACCGCGCTTGACCCTGTCGTGTTGAACCGGTTGAAATGGCGTTGCCGGCGCGGACTGCTCGAGAACGATCTGCTGATCGAGCGGTTCTTCAAGCGTTTCGGCCCGACCATGGGCCAGCGCCAGGCCGAGGGTCTCCAGGCCTTGATCGACCTGGCTGACAACGACCTGCTGGATCTGCTGCTGGCTCGCGTGCAGCCCGAGGGCGAGCTCGATCGCCCTGTCGTGCACGAGGTTCTGGCCCAGCTGCGCACACCCGCGGTTCGCGCGGGATAGAGTTTCTTACCCTGAAGGAATCACCATGATGACCCCATCCAATGTCAAAGCCACGCTGTCGTTCTCGGACGGCAGTCCAAGCATGGAGTTGCCGCTCTACAAGGGCACTATCGGCCCCGACGTGATCGACATCCGCAAGCTCTACGCGCAGACCGGCAAGTTCACCTACGACCCGGGGTTCCTGTCGACGGCTTCATGCAATTCGACGATCACCTACATCGACGGTGACAAGGGCGAGCTGCTGTACCGCGGCTATCCGATCGAGCAGCTCGCGACGCAGTGCGACTTCCTCGAAACCTGCTACCTGCTCCTGTACGGCGATCTGCCCAACACCAAGCAGAAGGCCGACTTCACCCGGCTCGTGACCCATCACACGATGGTCAACGAGCAGATGCAATTCTTCCTGCGAGGGTTCCGCCGCGACGCGCACCCGATGGCGATCATGACCGGCCTTGTGGGGGCACTGTCGGCGTTCTATCACGACTCGACCGACATCAACAACCCCGAGCACCGCGAGATCGCGGCGATCCGCCTGATCGCGAAGATGCCCACGCTGGTGGCCATGGCCTACAAGTACAGCGTCGGCCAGCCCTACATGTACCCGCGCAACGACCTGAGCTATGCCGGCAACTTCATGCGCATGATGTTCGCGACGCCGTGCGAGGACTACGTGCCCAACGACGTGCTGATCCGGGCGATGGACCGCATCTTCATCCTGCATGCCGACCATGAACAGAACGCCAGCACTTCCACCGTGCGGTTGTGCGGCAGCTCGGGCACCAACCCGTTCGCGGCGATCGCCGCGGGCGTGGCCTGCCTCTGGGGCCCGGCACACGGGGGTGCCAACGAGGCGTGCCTCAAGATGCTCGAGGACATCCAGGGCATGGGCGGCGTCGAGAAGATCGGCGAGTTCATCCGCCAGGTCAAGGACAAGAACTCCACCGTCAAGCTCATGGGCTTCGGTCACCGCGTGTACAAGAACTACGACCCGCGCGCCAAGTTGATGCGCGAGACCTGCCACGAGGTGCTGGAGGCGCTCGGACTGCGCGACGATCCGCTGTTCAAGCTGGCGATGGCCCTGGAGAAGATCGCGCTAGAGGACGACTACTTCGTCAGCCGCAAGCTCTACCCGAACGTCGACTACTACTCGGGCATTGTGCAGAGGGCAATCGGCATTCCGGTGAGCCTGTTCACCGCGATCTTCTCGCTTGCGCGCACGGTGGGCTGGATCGCCCAACTCAACGAGATGATCGGCGACCCGGAGTACAAGATCGGACGGCCGCGTCAGCTCTTTGCGGGATCGACCCGGCGCGACATCCAACCGATCGCAAAGCGCAAATAGGCAGCCGACGCCCGCGCTCCCGTCCAGCCGCCCATTCGTGGGCGGCTCTTCATGGCCGCGCCAGGCTTCGCGCGCACGGGCCCGCAGGGTTGCTTGCCATTCGGTCGGCCGAACGCGCGCGGATGCGTTGCACGTTTCGCGCGTATACCCCGATTAGGGAGTCAATGATGGGCCCAGGTCGTCGACAGCTGTTGCTTGGCTCGCTAGCCGTCGGCTGGATCCCCGGGGCCTGGCCGCAGGCCTTCGACCATGCGCATTCGGCCTGGGACGCGTTGCTGAAGACGCATGTGCGCTGGCTGCCCGACAACAAGCAAAGCCGCGCCGACTACGCCGCGATGGCCGCCGATCGCGAGGTGTTGAAATTGGTGTTGGCCGGCCTGTCCGCGGTGACGCCCGCGCAGTTTGGCGGCTTCTCGCGTGCGCAGCAGATGGTGTTTTTGATCAATGCCTACAACGCCTTCACGATCGAGCTGATTCTGACCGAGTACCCGAAGCTCAAGTCGATCAAGGACCTCGGCTCGCTGATCTCGTCGCCATGGAAGAAGTCGTTCTTCAGGCTGCTGGGCGAACCGCGCAACCTGGACTGGATCGAGCACGACCAGCTGCGCCCGAAGTACGAGGATCCGCGCATTCACGCCGCGATCGTCTGCGCCAGCATCGGCTGCCCGGCGCTGCGCCCCGAGGCCTTCACGCCCGATCGGCTCGAGGCGCAGCTCGACGACGGCATGCGCCGTTTCCTCGGCGACCGCACGCGCAACCGGGCCAGCGCCGGCAAGCTCGAGGTGAGCGCCATCTTCAAGTGGTTTCGCGACGATTTCGAGAAAGGCCACCAGGGCTTCAACAAGCTGGAGGATGTCTTCGCCAGGTACGCGACACAGCTGAGCGCCGATGCGGCCGTGCAGGAGCAGCTTCGCGCGCGCCGCCTGAGCCCGGTATTCCTCGACTACGATTGGTCGCTGAACGACGTGGGGCGCTGAATGTCGTATCGCACAGGCTGTACGAACGCGACCAGGTCGTCCGACACAGGCTCCACGACCTTTCGCAACCTTCCAACCCTAGCGCGATGAACGCAGGCCGCACACTCGTACTGTTCAACTACGACTGGGACAGCGATGCGTTCGAGCGGCTCGCCGCCCAGTGGCCGAGCGATAGCGCCGGATTCGACCTGTTCTCGTTCCCGAGCAACCTGCGGCTGGCGACCTTCGATCTGCAAGGTTTCGTCGATCGGCTGGCACGCCAGGCGCGACGCCGTTGCTGGGCCGCGGTGGTCTCGCATCACGAGCAGTTCGGCGCGCTGGCGGCGGCCTTGCTCGCCGAACGCATGGGCTGGCCCGGAACGCGGGTGTCGGCGGTGCTGGCCTGCCAGCACAAGCTCGTCGCGCGCCAGGTGCTGCAGCAGGTCTGCCCCGAGGCCAACGTCGAGTTCGCGCTGCTGGCCGCGCGCTATGGCGAGCCGATTCCCGACGGCCTGAGTTACCCGGCGTTCATCAAGCCGGTGAAGGCGGCATTCTCGGTGCTGGCGCGCAAGGTCAGCAATCACGCCGACCTGACAAGGCACACGCGGTTCAGGCCGTTCGAGCAGTGGATCATTCGCCGGCTGGTCGAGCCGTTCGATCGCGTCGCGCGCGAACGCCTGGCTGACGTGCCCACCGCGCACGGCATGTTGATCGAGCAGCCGGTCGACGCCTCGCAGCACAACCTCGATGGCTATGTCTTCAAGGGTGAAGTGCGTGCGCTCGGCGTGGTCGATGCGGTGATGTACCCCGGCACACAGGCGTTCCTGCGCTTCCAGCGACCGAGCGGCCTGAGCCCGGACCTGCAGCGCCGCGCACTCGACATCGCTGCGCGTTTTCTCGGGGCCATCGGCTTCGACCATGGCTTCTTCAACATGGAGTTCTTTCACGACGCAGCCAGCGGTGCGCTCAAGGTGATCGAGTTCAACCCGCGCCTGGCCTCGCAGCTGGCCGACCTGTACCGTCGAGTCGACGGCATCGACGCCCATGCGGGATCGCTGGCGCTGGCGGCCGGCCGCGACCCCGCCGATGCGATGCGCTGCGAGCCGAAGGCCAGTGCCGCGGCGAGCTTCGTCTTTCGTGTCTTCGACGCTACGCGCGTGCCCGCGGCGCCGTCCCGAGCCCAGCAACGCGAGTTCGCGCGGCGCTTCCCCGACGGCTGGCTGCTGACCATGCCCAAGGCCGGTCGTGCGCTGGCGCGCGATTTCAAGTGGCTCGGCAGCCACCGCTACGGTGTCATGCACCTGGGCGGCACCGACCCGCACGATCTGCACGAGCGGTTCCGGGCGGCCTGCGCCGTGCTGGGCTGGCCGCATGCCGACCCCCGCGACCTGCCGCTCGAGGTGCTGTCGGCTGCACCCGGAGCGATCTCCCGCTTCACCGGCGTCGCCACCTGATCGAGCGATGCAGTCGACGAGCGCCCGCCTGCCCGGTGAGCCGCGCTATTGCGCCGGCACCACCTGGGGAGCGCCCGGCATCACCGGCAGTGTCTTGGCGGCCAGCTTGGATTCCCATTCCTCCTGGAGCTGGCGGTCGGTCTTGTAGTGCGGCACGCGGAAGACCAGGCGCTTGAAACGCGTGAATAACGCGTTCGATCCGGAGACCTCCTCGTTCCAATAGCGGTGTGCCCGCTCCAGATTGACTTCTGTTTCCATCTCGAACTGGTCGCGCGACTTCTGGCCGCCAAAGACGTAGAGCTTGCCGCGGTAGATGCGCCAGGTGTTGGGTGAGCCGCCGCCGCCCCAGGGCACGGCGTAGTTGATGCCGTTGGAGCAGAACCCGCCGAACTGCGGCATGTACTGCTCGGGCGACCTCTCGAACTGGGCCTTGTTCGCCGCGCTGGCGAATCGATAGGTCACGCCCAGGTGTTCCAGCTTGATCGCCGGGTCACCCTTGACCGCGGCGCTCTGGGTGAAATAGGCCACCGGATCATGGCCCTCGAGCATCAGCCGCGCGTCGGCACCGTCGGAGGACGTGCGGAACGGTCCGATGTTCAACGACGAGTAGGTCTGCGGGTGCACACTGGTCGCCAAACCGAGCCCGAGAAACGCAAGAACCATCAGGCGAATCAAAGCATGTTGCATCGTGGACTCCAGAATATGCGGTTGCACCGGTCAATCGATGTCTCGCGCCAGCCGCAGACCGTTGAATTGCCAGCGTGCGTCGGTTGGAAAGAAGTTGCGATAGCTGGCGCGAATATGCGAGCGCGGCGTCGCGCACGAGCCGCCGCGCAGCACGTACTGGTTGACCATGAACTTGCCGTTGTACTCGCCGACCGCGCCGTCCCAGGCGCGGAAACCCGGGTAGGCCGCGTAGCTGCTGCTGGTCCATTCCCAGACGTCGCCGAAGAGTTGCATCGGTGTCTGGGAGAGACGCGACACCGGCATGGGATGCAGGGTTTGCGATTCGACGAAGTTGCCGGCCGCCAAGCCCGCGTCCTGTTGCATCGCAGCGGCGTGTTCCCACTCGGCCTCGGTCGCAAGTCGCGCGCCGGCGTGGCGCGCAAGCGCGACCGATGCCCAGCGCGCATACGCGTCGGCCTCGAAGTAGCTGATGTGCGTGATCGGCGTGTGCGGGTCGACCGGTACCAGGCCATGCAGGGTGAAGCTGGCCCATCCGAGCGCCGCATCGTCGCTGCGCTGCCAATAGAGCGGCGCCTCGATGCGCTGGCCACGCACCCAGTCCCAGCCGGCCGACAACCACCAGCGCGGATCGCGATAGCCGTTGTCGGCCATGAAGTCGGCCCACTCCCCGTGCGTGACCAGTCGGTTGTCGAGCGCGTAGGGGCGCAGGTAACGAAGGTGGCGGGGCGCTTCGTTGTCGAAGCCGAACCCGACCCCGTCGTGACCGATCTCGACCAACCCACCTTCGAACGCAACCCAATTGGGTGCGACAGATGCGACGGTGGCCAACGGCCAATGCGGGCAGTACGTCGGCGATAGTGGACTGAGCGACAGGACATGCAGGATGTCGGTCAACAGCAATTCCTGGTGTTGCTGTTCGTGTTGCAGGCCAAGCTCGACCAGGTCGTCAACGGCCGGATCGTGCGCCGCGCAAAGCAGTGTCGCAATGCGTTCGTCGACCGCCGCGCGATAGACTGCGATCTCGGCCAGCGTGGGCCGCGAGATTAGGCCTCGTTGCGGCCGCGGGTGTTGCTCGCCAACCTGGTTGTAATAGCTGTTGAACAAGACGCGATAGCGCGGATGGAACGGCTTGAAGTCTGCTTCGAAGCGCTCCAGCACGAAGGTTTCGAAGAACCAGGTCACATGCGCCAGGTGCCATTTGGTCGGACTGGCCTCGGGCATCGACTGCACCTGGCAATCGGCCTCGCTCAATGGCGCGGCCAGCGCGAGGCTCTGCCCGCGGATCTGTGCATAGCGGTCCGCCAGAACGTTGGGGTCGAGCTGGGCGTGCGGCAGCGCGGTCATGTTGCCTCCTCGGATCTGGTCCCTCGGGCGATGTAGCCCATTCCAAGTTGAGTCGACTGGCGTTCGAACGTCGCGCAGTAGCCCTGCACGATGTCCCAAGGGTGCCACAGGTCGGCGGGCCGCGCGTTGTAGGGGCGGTTCTTCAGCCACGCCAGCAGGTTCAGCGGCCCGGTCCACCACGGAAAGTACTTCATGCCAGCGATCGCGATGCGGGCGCCCGGTCGGGCCTGCCGCATGATGTTGGCAACCGCCTGCGGGGAACGGGTGATGTCGTGCACGTAGTTGAAGAGCACCGCATCGACGGGCTCGGGCAGCACCACCGCTTCGGCCGGCGCGTTGCAGTGCCACACGTTGCGCCAACCGTGGCGCCCCACCCGGGCCTGCGCCTGCTCGAACATGTCCGGGCTCTGCTCGAAGGCCAGCACGCGGCCCGTCTCGCCCACGACCGCGCGCAGCAGCTCGTAGCTCAACCCGGTGCCGGCGCCGACGTCGAGGACCACCTGGCCCGGCCGCAGGCCGAGCAGCGCGATCGTGCGTTGGCGCAGCGGCATCGTGAACTGCGCCGATTCGTCGTAGCGCGCCGCCCGCTTGCGGTAGCGCCGAATCGACAGCTCGTTGTCTGGAGACGCGCTCATCGTCCGTCAACCCGTGGCGCGAGATGCCGAATGCAGTCCGAACACGCCGATGACGATCAGGCCCGTACTGGCCATCTTCAACGCCGTCGCCGGCTCCTTGAAGTACAGGTAGCCGATCAGCGCGGTCAGCACGGTGCCGACGCCGGACCAGACCGCGTAGACCACGCTCAGGCCCAGCGTGCGGATCACCAGCGTGTTGAGCACGAACGAGATCGCATAGAAGACGAAGATCAGCACCGACGGCGTCAACCGATTGAAACCGTCGCTCAGGCGCATGCAGGTGGTGCCCGCGACCTCGAACAGGATCGCCGCGCTCAGCACGGCCCATGACTGGTTGACGCTCAGGGCGGGAATCATGATCGTCTGGCGATTCAACGCGTCATGGCGCGCCGCGCGGCGTAGCTGGCGACGTCAACCAGCGCCACCAGCAGCAGCATGCCGCCCAGAATGGTCGCGGTCTTGTTCATGTGGAACAGCCCCATGTGAAACGCCAGCAACTGGCCCAGACCACCGGCACCGACGACGCCCAGCACCGCCGCGGCACGGATGTTGTTCTCCCACCGATACAGCGTGTAGCTCATCAATTGCGGCAGCACCTGCGGTAGTGTCGCGTACAGGAACACGCGCAACGGCGACACACCGTGCGTGCGCAACGCGACACCCGGCTCCGGGGCCGCATTCTCCAGGGCCTCGGCGAACAATCGACCCAGCACGCCTGTGGTGTGGGCGGCCAGCGCCAGCGTGCCGGCAAAGGGCCCGAGGCCGGCCGAGATCAGCAACAGCGCGGCCCACACCAGCTCGGGAATCGAGCGCAGCACGTTGAGCAGCCAGCGCGTCGGCCTGCGCGCGCGCGCCGGGTCGGCGGCGTGCAACCGCGCAGCGGGCAAGGCCAGCAGCAATCCGGCCAATGCAGCCAACACGGTGCCGAGCGCCGACATCGCCAGCGTCTCCCAGGTCGCCAGCGCAACCTTGGCCAGGAAGGCGGGCGACAGGTCGGGCGGGAAGAACTCAGCGATGAAGCGGCCCATGCTGGCGGCTGCATCGGCCGAGAAGAACTCGCGCCAGCGCAGGTCGAGCGAGGCGAAGCTCGCCACCACCAGTACGAAGAGGCCGAGCAGCGTCCAACACGCCTTGCAGCGCAGGTCGAACAGTTTCGGCGGCAGCCGAAACGGCGGATTGGCGGCGTCGCGCGGAATCACAGTTTCAATCCAGCATGCGGCGCAATGCGTTGCTGAATGCATCGGCCGCGGCGACCAGCAGCACGAAGACCGCCAGCATCGTCGCCACCTCGCCGCCCGCGAACATCTTCATCGAGCTGTCGAGCTCCTGCCCCAGGCCGCCGGCGCCGACGAAACCGAGCACCACCGACGAGCGGATCGCGCATTCCCAACGGTAGACGGTGTAGCTGGTCAGCTCCAGCGCGTTGCCCGGCAACAAGCCGTAGAAGAAGGCCTGCAGACGCCCGCTGCCGTTGCGCAGCAGGTTCTGCGCGGCGCCGTCGCCACCGCTCTCGAGGATCTCGCTGTACACCTTGCCCAGCATCCCGCCATAGGTGAGCGCGATCGCCAACACGCCGGCGCTCGGGCCCAGGCCGACCACCCGCACGAAGATCAAGGCCCACACCAGTTCGGGAATCGAACGCAGCAGGATCATCAGCGCGCGCAGCACCTGCCGCACGGCGAACGGCCATGCATCCATGCGTCCGGCGAGCGCCGAGATCGACAGCACGCGCGTCGATGCCAGGGTCAGCGGTACCGCGATCAGCAGCGCCAGCGCGATGCCGGCCGTGGCCATGGCCACGGTGCGCCAGGTTTCGCGCACCACCATGCTCAGGAAATCCACGCCGACAGCCGGCGGCAGAAAGCCCGACACGAAGCGCCAGGTTGGTCCGCGATTGCGCGCATCGAACAGCACCCAGGGCTTGAATTCGGTGGCCGTCAGCAGGGGCCACAACAGCACCAAGGCCGCCAGCATCCAGCCCATGCGGCGTTGCCAGGCCGGGTCGCGCGACGGCGTGCCGGGTCGTTGGAGCAGGGCGTCGCTGCTCATCGCCGGCATGGTGCGTTCGTCGTCACCGGCAGTACACGACGGCGGGCCGGCCCGGTGCGGCTGCATCGGTGTCGTCGCCCGGCGCGGCGCCCGCGTGCAACTCGTGTTCGTGCTGCGCATATAGCTGCGCCAGCAGCGCCGGCGTCACTTGCCGGGCGGGCAGGTCGAACGCCATCGCCCCGTCGCGCAACCCGACGATGCGCGCGAAGTTCGCCAACGCCATCGAGACATCATGCAAGGTCGTCACCAGGGTGTGCCCGCGCTCGCGCGCGACGCCGCACAAGGTGTCGATCGCCTGCTGCGCGCGCGTCGGATCGAGCGCCGACAGTGGCTCGTCGATCAGCCACAGCGTCGCTGGCGACAGCAGCGCGCGTGCCAGGCCGACGCGCTGGCGTTCACCGCCCGACAGGCGATCGACCCGTTCGAACAGCTTGTCGGCGATGTCGAAGCGCGCGAGCGCGGCGTGCGCCGCCGCGATGTCGACCGGATAGACCAGCGAACGCAGGCTGGCCCACAGGCTCATCGCCGCCAAGCGCCCGGCCAGCACCGAAGTCACGACACGCTGGCGCGGCGGCAGCGGCGGCACCTGCGGCGCCAGGAAGAGGCGCCCGCGCAGTTCGCGCAGCGCGGCGGGACCGACGCGCCAGGGGTCGGTCCCCGCCAGCAGCGCGCGACCCTGTTGCGGCTTCAGGGCCGCGGCTGCGCAATGCAGCAAGGTGGTCTTGCCGGCGCCCGACGGCCCGATCACCGCCGTTTGCTCGCCGGCTGCAATCCGCAGCGCAAGTCCGCGCAGCGCCGGCGCCGTGCCGGCGCGCGCAGACGGATGGCTCGCGTCGACGCCTTCGAGGATCAGTTCCAAGAGCTGCGGTGCCCGCAATGCGTCACAGCAATTCGGCGCTCTTCGCCGCGGCCTCGATGCCCTTGTAGTTGTCGGCCCTGGTCGGGATGAAGCGCGTCGCGCGCTGCAGTTCGAGGATTTCCTTGCCGACTGGGTCGTCGCGGCTCAGCGACAGCAGGGCTGCCGTCAGCTTCTCGCGCGTGGCGGCCGGCATGTCCGCATGCACCGACCAGTTGTAGTCGTAGTACGGCGGCGTCGTCAGCACCACCCGCACCTGGCTGGTGTCGACCTTCCTTTCGGCGACGAACTTCTCCCAGACCGAGATGTTCAGCGCACCGGCCTGTACCTTGCCCGAGGCCACGGCGGCGATCGTCGCATCGTGGGCGCCGCTGTAGGCGACGCGGCGGAAATCCTTCTCCGGGTTCAGCCCGGACTGCAGCAGGAAGCTGCGCGGCATCAGGTGTCCCGACGTGCTGCTCTGCGACCCGAAGCTGACGTCCTTGCCTTTCAGGTCGGCCAGCGACTTGATCGCCGGATCGCCGGTGATGAACACCGAGCGGAACTTCTCGTCCTCTTCGCGCTGCACGATCGGGATCACCTTGCCGCCGGAACGGTGGTTGGCCTGTACGAACGTGAAGCCGCCGAACCAGGCCATGTCGATCTTCTTGTTGACCAGCGTCTCGACCGCGGCGGCGTAGTCGGTCACCGGTGTCCACTCGACTTTCATGCCGAGCTTGCCCTCGAGGTACTTGACCAGCGGCGCGGCCTTGCGCGCCAGCTCGGTGGGCGATTCGTCGGGAATGGCGGTGATCCGGAACACCTGCTGCGCATGGCCGATCGCACCGAACGCCAGCAGCGCGCAGGTCATCAGGGCCTTGAACGTACGGGATGGGGACAGGCTGATCATTGGGGTCTCCTGGGGTGGATGAACCGGCGCCGCGCACGCCGGCACTGGAGGCGCGGGTCGCAGCCGGTGATTAGACCTTACCCATGGATTTCCCGCAGCGCACGCCCGGTACCGCGGGCCATACTGCCGGTGATGCGGTCTCCCCGATTCATCCAGCTGCACCGCGACGATAGCGCGTTGCTGCGCGCCGAGCTGGCAGCAGGGTTGCTCAGGCAACCGGCGCAGATCGCCCCGAAGTACTTCTACGACGCCCTGGGTTCGCGCCTGTTCGAGGCGATCACCGAACTGCCCGAGTACTACCCCACCCGCACCGAGCGGGCGATCTTCGAGGCCCACGCGCGGGACATCGCCGATACAGTCGGACGCGGGCATACGCTGGTCGACCTGGGCGCCGGCAATTGCGAGAAGGCCGCGCGCCTGTTCGGGACGCTCCAACCTGCGCGCTACGTGGCGGTCGACATTTCGGTGGACTATCTGCGCACCGCGCTGGCCTGCCTGCAGCGCCTGCACCCGGAGATGGACATGCTCGGCCTGGGGCTGGACTTCTCCGCGCAGCTGGCGCTGCCGCCCGAGGTGGGCGCCGGCTCGCGCGTGCTGTTCTATCCGGGTTCCAGCATCGGCAACTTCACGCCCGAGCAGGCGGCCGTGTTCCTGCGCCAGGTGCGGCGCGAGGCGCAGGGCGGCTCGCTGCTGATCGGCGTCGACCTGGTCAAGGACAAGACCGTGCTCGAGCGCGCCTACGACGACCCGCTGCAGGTGACTGCGGCGTTCAACCGCAACCTGCTGCGGCGGGTCAATTCGATCCTCGGCGGCGACGCGGCGCTCGAGGATTTCGACCATGTGGCACTTTTCAACGAGCCCGCCAGCCGCATCGAGATGCACCTGCAGGCGCGGCGCGATGTGGTCTGGCGCTGGCCCGATGGCGAGCGGGCGTTTCGCGCCGGCGAACGCATCCACACCGAGAGCTCGTACAAGTACACCGCCGTCGACTTCGATGCGCTGCTGCACCGCGCGGGCTTCGCGCGTACCAGCTGCTGGACCGACGACCGTTCGTGGTTCGCGGTGTTCCTGGCTGAAGGCTAGCGCGCCCCCGGAGGTTGCCGGGCGCACCTGCTGTCAGAGCGCACAACTTCGAAAGCCCGCGAAGATGTCGTTGCGCTCGGCGGGAAAGTAGTTGCGGTAGCGCGGATGCTGCATGCGCGGCGCGGTGGCGAATGATGCACCCTTGAGCACCGGCCTGCCGTCGAACCAGGGCATCGAGTAGTCGCGATAGGGATGCGGCTCGAAACCCGGGTAGGGCGCGAAACCGCTCGCCGTCCACTCCCAGACCTCGCCCCACTCGAAGGGCTCGCCATGCAACGCGGCACGTGTGGCCGCCGCTTCCCATTCGAATTCGCTGGGCAGGCGCCGGCCGGCCCAGCGGCACCAGGCCTGCGCCTCGTGTTGGGTCAGGTTCACCGCCGGCTGGGTCAGTGGCAGGGCCAGCCACTGGCTGTATTGCGCGCGCTCCCATCCGCCGGCATCGTTCCTGCGCAGATAGCGCGGTTGGCCGGCGCTTGCGTTGCGCCGCCAGTCCCGACCCTCGGGTGTCCACCATCGCGGCTCGTCGTAGCCGCCGGCCTCGACGAAGGCGATGAAGTTGGCCCATGTCACCGGCGCACGGTCGATCGTGAAGGCGCTCAGCACGATGTCGTGGGCCTGCAGTTCGTTGTCGAAGGCAAAGCCTGCGCCGGTCCAGCCGGTGCGATGCGCGCCGGCACCCACGCTCAGCACGCCGTCGACGCCCGCCTCGCGCGGTGCCGCTGCAAAGCCTTCGGCACAAGCCAGGCCGAGATGCTGCGCCATGTAGGCCCAGGCTTCGGTGTGCATGTCCTCGTGGAGCAGCGCGAGGCGGAAGAAGTACAGCGCCGCGTCGCCGTCGGGCTGGCCGTCCAGCAGTGCCAGCGTGCGTTCACGCACCCGCGCCAAGTACTCGCGTGTCCGGTTGATATCGGGCAGGTCCAGATGCCAGCGACGCTTGTGCGCCACATGGCTGGAGTCGTAGCACGCGTCGGCCTGCGCGCGCAGCGACGCTGCGCGTGCCACCGCGGGGTCGGCGGCCGCGCCTCGCAGGCGCTGCGGGTTGCGCGCCAGCCAGTACTCCTCGAACCAGGCGATGTGACCCAGCTCCCACAGTGGCGGATTGAGTTCGATCGAATATGGCACCGGCATGTCGGCGCCCAGGCCGGCCGCATAGACGTCGGCCCAGCGCAGCAACCGCGAGCGCGCGTCGCCGAGCGCGGACGCCAGCAGGCCGTGGTCGGCCTGCCTCATCTGCTCGGCATTGCCGATGGCTGGGGCGTGCATAGAAGATATAACCGCTCGATGGCGCAGCCTTCGATCTGCCTGGTCACTCCCGCGTCGGCCAAAGCCAACAACGGCAACTGGCAGACGGCTTCGCGTTGGGCGCGATTCCTGGGCGCCGATTATCGGGTGCGCGTGGTCGAGCGCTGGGACGGCGCGGCGGCCGACTTGATGATCGCGTTGCACGCGCGCCGCTCGGCGGCTTCGGTGGCCGACTGGGCCGCGCAGATGGTGAAGCGCCCGCTGCTGCTGGTGCTGACCGGAACCGACCTGTATCGCGACATCGCGTTCGACGCCGATGCCCAGCGTTCGCTGGCGCTGGCCGACGCGCTGGTGGTGCTGAACGAACACGGCATCGCCGACCTGCCGGCCGAGCATCGCCACAAGGGTGTCGTGTGCATCCAGTCGGCGCCGCGGCGCGCACGTCTGGGCAAGACCGAGCTGCGGCTACGCGCGCTGATGGTCGGCCATCTGCGCGAGGAGAAATCGCCGCAGACCTTCTTCGACGCGGCGCGCTTGCTCGCCGGCCGCGACGACATCGTGCTCGATCACATCGGTGCCGCGCTCGACCCGGCGCTCGGCGCGCAGGCCCGCGCGCTGGCGCGTTCGCAGCCGCGCTATCGCTGGCTGGGCGCGCTGCCGCACGGCAACACCCGGGCGCGCATCCAGCGCGCGCATGTGCTGGTGCACGCCAGCCGCATCGAGGGCGGCGCCAATGTCCTGATCGAGGCGATCACCAGCGGCACGCCGGTGCTGGCCTCGCGGATCGCCGGCAACCTGGGCCTGCTGGGCGACGACTACCACGGTGTCTTCGAGCCCGGTGATGCGGCAGGCCTTGCAACCCTGCTGCAGCGCTGCCGCGACGACCCGGCTATGCTGCCGGATCTGATGTCGCAGTGCGACGCCCGCGCCGCAGCGTTCGAGCCGGCGCGCGAACGCGCCGCGCTCCTGAACCTTGTTCGCACGACGATGGAGAACCGCTGATGAACGCCCCTGAGAAACCCGCCGAAGTCCGGCTGACCTCGCTCTCGCACGGCGGCGGCTGCGGCTGCAAGATCGCGCCGGGCTTGTTGAGCGAGATCCTGAAAGGCACTTCGAAGATGCCGGTGCCGCCGCAGTTGCTGGTGGGCATCGAGACCGCCGACGATGCGGCGGTCTACCAGCTCAACGACGAGCAGGCGCTGATCGCCACCACGGACTTCTTCATGCCGATCGTCGACGACCCGTTCGACTTCGGCCGCATCGCGGCGACCAACGCGATCAGCGATGTCTATGCGATGGGCGGTACGCCGATCATGGCGCTCGCGCTGGTGGGCATGCCGATCAACGTGCTGTCGACCGATGTGATCGGCAAGATCCTCGAGGGCGGCAACTCGGTGTGCCGCGCGGCGGGCATTCCGATCGCCGGCGGCCACACGATCGATTCCGTCGAGGCGATCTACGGCCTGGTGGCACTCGGCCTGGTGCACCCCAAGCGCGTCAAGCGCAATGCCGACGCCAAGATCGGCGACCGGCTGATTCTCGGCAAGCCGCTCGGCGTCGGCGTGATGTCGGCGGCGCTGAAGAAGGACCAGCTCGACGCCGCGGGCTATGTGCAGATGATCGCCACGACGACCAAGCTCAACACGCCGGGGCCGGATCTCGCGGCGCTGCCTGGCGTGCACGCCTTGACCGACGTGACCGGGTTCGGCTTGGCCGGGCATGCGCTCGAACTGGCGCGCGGGGCCGGCGACACCGTGTCGATCGACTGGGCGCGCGTTCCGCTGTTGCCGGGTGTGCGCGAACTGGCGGCGCAGGGCATGGTCACCGGCGCATCGGGTCGCAACTGGGCCGGCTACGGCGCCGACGTCACGTTGCCCGACGGTTTCGCGGCCGTCGACAAGGCGCTGCTGACCGACCCGCAGACCAGCGGGGGCCTGCTGGTTTCGTGCACGGCCGATTCGGTTTCCGACGTGCTGGCGATCTTCAGGCGGCACGGGTTCGAGGCCGCCGCTGAGATCGGCGCGGTCATGGCGGCCCGGGGCACGCCGAGCCTGGTCATCCGGTGACCGTCGTACTCGCATTCACGGCACGCCCGCAGCACTCCAGGAGCGAACCATGCAGATCCAGCGCGTACTGACCCGTCGGCACGACCCGTTGGTCTGCCGGATCGACACAGCGACACTCGATGTGCCGCTCGGGGCGGGGCAGGCGGTGCTGGCGGTTCGGCGCGTGGCGATCACGACCAACAACATCACCTATGCGTTGTTCGGCGATGCCATGCACTACTGGCAGTTCTTCCCGAGCGGCGATTCCGATTGGGGCATCGTGCCGGTGTGGGGCTTTGCCGACGTGGCGCGCAGCAACGTCGCTGGCCTCGAGGTCGGCGAGCGGGTCTACGGCTACATGCCGCTGGCCGACCATTGCCTGCTGACGCCGGGTGATCTGTCGCGCCGGGGATTCGTCGACGCCGCCGCGCACCGCGCGGGCCTGCCCGCCGTCTACAACCGCTATGAGCGCTGCGCGGCCGATCCGGCGTATCGGGTCGAGGATGAAGATGCCTTGATGCTGATGCGCCCCTTGTTCACGACGGCCTATCTGCTGGCCGACTTCCTGCAGGAACAGGGGTTCTTCGGTGCGCGGCAGGTCGTGCTGTCCAGCGCGTCGAGCAAGACGGCGTACGGCACCGCGTTCTGCCTGCGCGAGCAGCCCGGCATCGATGTGGTGGGCCTGACATCCGCCGCGAACGCAGCGTTCGTGCGGCGGATCGGCTGCTATCACCGCGTGTTGGCGTACGACGAGGTCGAATCGCTGGATCCGTCGGTTCCCACCGTGTATGCTGATTTCTCGGGCAGTTCGGAGCAGCGGGCGCGCTTGCACGGCCACTTCGGCGACGCACTGCGACACAGCGCCGTGATCGGCGCGACGCAGTTCAGCGCCGGTCCCCGAGACGCCAGGCTGCCGGGCGCCAAGCCGACATTCTTCTTCGCGCCGGACCAGGTGCGCCGGCGCATCGAGGCCTGGGGACCCGCTGCGTTCCAGCAGCGCCTGGCCGATAGCCAGCAACGATTTCTGAAGCAGGCGTTGAACCCGGCGCAGCCCTGGATGCGCATCGTCGAGCATCGCGGCCTACCGGCGGCGATCGAACTGGTCGCCACGATGGCGCGCGGCACCGTCGATCCGGCCCTCGGTCACGTGCTCGCGGTGTAGGCAGTCAGCCGGCGGCGGCCTCGAGCCCGTTCTCGAAGTGATGGCGCATCAGGCGCGTGACCTGACGCGCATCGCGTCGCTCCAGGGCGTGCATCAGTTCGCGGTGCTCGGCCAGCGACTCGGCGATGCGCCCCTGCTTGAACAGCGAATGGTGGCGGTTGAGCTTCATGACCTTGCGCAGATCGGTCACGATCTGCTGGCGCCAGCGGTTGCCCGCGATTTCGAGCAGCTTGAAGTGGAACGCCTCGTTGGTGGCGAAGAAGGCATCGTGGTGGCGCTGCTGCTTCTCCAACCGCTCGTGCAGCGCGCGCAACGCGGCGAGCTGCTCGTCGCTGGCGTGCCGGGCCACTTCGCCGGCGGCGTCGCTCTCCAGCAGCGCGAGCAGGTGGTAGACCTGCGACACGTCGTCGGGCGACATCTCGGTGACGTAGGCGCCGCGCCGCACCTTCATCGTCACCAACCCCTCGACGGCCAGCACCTTGAGCGCCTCGCGCAGCGGCGTGCGGCTGATGCCGCATTCCGCGGCGAGCTTGAGCTCGTCGATCCAGCTGCCGGGCTCGAGTTCGCGTGCGAAGATCTTCTGGCGCAGCCGGTCGGCCACCTCCTGGTACAACGCGCGCGGCGACAGCTGCGTGGCCGAGGGCAGGGTACGTGCAGTCGTCATCGGTGGCGCGTCGGCGGGCACTTGGTTTTGCATTTATAATTATGCATAATGCTGGCGAATGATAGGCCGGTGTCGCGCATCTGGCAAGTCCCAGGGGCCGGTCCGATGCCCGGGTGCCAACCGGGCGCCGGCCCGACGATGGTGCGGACAGGCGCTGGCCTTTCGAGGAGCAATCCATGTCGAAAACGAGTGAGTTCCGCGCCGTCGACTTCGAGCAATGGCGCCTGGCGGCGGCGAAATCCGCGCCGGGCGGACGTGTCGACGGCCTGAACTGGGTCACACCGGAAGGCATCACCGTCAAGCCGCTGTACACGGCCGCCGATCTCGCCCGCGCGCCGCACGCCGACACGCTGCCGGGATTCGAGCCCTTCATCCGCGGCCCGCAGGCCACGATGTATGCGGTGCGGCCCTGGACGATCCGCCAGTACGCGGGGTTCTCCACGGCCGAGGATTCGAACGCCTTCTACCGCAAGTCGCTCGCCGCCGGCGGCCAGGGCGTCAGCGTGGCGTTCGACCTGGCCACGCACCGCGGCTACGACAGCGACCACCCGCGCGTGACCGGCGACGTCGGCAAGGCCGGCGTGGCGATCGATTCGGTCGAGGACATGCTGATCCTGTTCGACGGCATTCCGCTCGACAAGGTGTCGGTGTCGATGACGATGAACGGCGCCGTGCTGCCGGTGCTGGCGGGCTATGTGGTGGCGGCCGAAGAGCAGGGCGTGGCGCAGGACCAGCTGTCGGGGACGATCCAGAACGACATCCTCAAGGAGTTCATGGTTCGCAACACCTACATCTATCCACCGCAGCCGAGCATGCGCATCGTCGCCGACATCATCGAGTACACGGCCAGCCGGATGCCCAAGTTCAACTCGATCTCGATCTCGGGCTATCACATGCAGGAGGCGGGCGCGAACCAGGCGCTCGAGCTGGCCTTTACGCTCGCCGATGGCATGGAATATGTGAAGACGGCGATCGAGAAGGGCCTGGACGTCGATGCATTCGCGGGACGGCTGTCGTTCTTCTGGGCGATCGGCATGAACTTCTATCTCGAGATCGCCAAGATGCGCGCGGCGCGCCTGCTGTGGTGCCGCGTCATGAAGGGCTTTGGCGCCAAGAGCGCCAAGAGCCTGATGCTGCGCACGCATTGCCAGACCAGCGGCTGGAGCCTGACCGAGCAGGACCCGTACAACAACGTCGTGCGCACCACGATCGAGGCGATGGCCGCGGTGTTCGGCGGCACGCAGAGCCTGCACACCAACTCGTTCGACGAGGCGATCGCGCTGCCCACCGAGTTCTCGGCGCGCATCGCGCGCAACACCCAGCTGGTCCTGCAGGAGGAAACCCATATCACCCAGGTTGTCGACCCTTGGGCCGGCAGCTACATGATGGAGTCGCTGACGCAGGAGATGGCCGACAAGGCCTGGACGATCATCGAGGAGGTCAAGGCCCAGGGCGGCATGACGCGCGCGGTCGATTCCGGCTGGGCCAAGCTCAAGATCGAGGCCAGCGCCGCCGAGAAGCAGGCGCGCATCGACTCGGGCAGGGACGTCATCGTCGGCGTCAACAAGTACCGCCTCGACAAGCACGACCTGGTCGACATCCGGGAGGTCGACAATGTCAAGGTGCGCGAGCAGCAGATCGCGCGGCTGAATCAGGTGCGTGCGCATCGCGACGCGGCCCGCGTGCAGGCGGCGCTCGAGGCCTTGACCGAATGCGCGCGCACCGGACAGGGCAATCTGCTAGACCTGAGCATCCAGGCGATGCGGCTGCGTGCGACGGTGGGCGAGTTGAGCGACGCATTGGAGAAGGTCTTCGGGCGCCACCGCGCCGACATTCAAAAGGTGACCGGTGTGTATGCCAAAGCCTATGACTCGGCCGAGGGCTGGGAGCAGTTGAAGGGCGAGATCGCCGCTTTCGCCGCCGAGCAGGGACGGCGTCCGCGCGTGCTGATCGCCAAGCTCGGGCAGGACGGGCACGACCGCGGCTCCAAGGTGGTGGCCACGGCCTTCGCCGACCTCGGGTTCGACGTCGACATCGGCCCGCTGTTCCAGACCCCCGAGGAATGCGCGCGCCAGGCGATCGAGAACGACGTGCACGCGGTCGGCGTGTCCACCTTGGCCGCTGGGCACAAGACGCTGGTGCCGGCGATCATCGCCGAGCTCAAGAAGCAGGGCGGCGACGACATCGTCGTGTTCGTCGGCGGCGTGGTGCCGCAGCAGGACTACGATTTCCTCTACGCCGTCGGCGTCAAGGGCATCTACGGGCCGGGCACGCCGATTCCTGTGAGTGCGAACGATGTGCTCGAGCAGATCCGCGCGGCGCTGAAGCGGTAGTGCCTACGCAGGCCACGATGCTCAGCGCCGCAGATCGGGAACTGGTCGACGCCGTGATCGCCACTGCGGGTGAGCCCCAGCGGCGCGCGATCGCCAAGACGATCACGCTGCTCGAATCGACGCGCGCCGACCACCGCGCGCGCGCCGACGATGTGTTGAATGCATTGCTGCCTGCGAGCGGCCGGTCGTTCCGCATCGGCATCTCGGGCGTGCCGGGAGTGGGCAAATCGACCTTCATCGAGGCGCTGGGCCTGTTCCTGATCCGCGCGGGACACCGCGTCGCGGTGCTCGCCGTCGACCCGTCGTCCACTGTGTCGGGCGGATCGATCCTGGGCGACAAGACCCGGATGGAGCGCCTGTCGGTCGAGCCGCGCGCGTTCATCCGGCCGAGCCCCACCGGCGGCACGCTCGGCGGCGTGGCCGCGCACACGCGCGAATCGATGCTGGTGCTCGAGGCGGCGGGCCACGACGTCGTGATCGTCGAGACCGTCGGCGTCGGGCAGAGCGAGACCGCAGTGGCCGGCATGACCGACATGTTCGTGCTGCTGCAACTGCCCAACGCCGGCGACGATCTGCAGGCCATCAAGCGCGGCGTGACCGAGCTGGCCGATCTGGTGGCGATCAACAAGGCCGACCTCGACGCCGCGGCTGCGACGCGCGCCCAGGCGCAGATCACGTCGGCGCTGCGCATCGTCAGCCAGCACGGCCGGCCGCAGCGGCACGACGGGCCGGTGTGGTCGGCCCGCGTGCTGCAGATCAGCGCCTTGACGGGCCTGGGCGTGCCGGAATTCTGGCAGGCAGCCACCGAGTTCCGTTCGCTGCAGGAGGCCGCCGGCCGGCTGGCCGCGCGGCGCCACGAACAGGACGAAGCCTGGATGTGGGAGCGCATCGAAGCGGGCCTTCAGTTGCGCTTTCGCGGCCACCCGGCAGTCGCGCGGGCACTGCCCGGTCTGAGCGCCGAGGTGCGCGCCGGGCGGATGGCGGCATCGGTCGCGGCGCGCCGCCTGCTCGAACTGATGGATTGACGAAGGACGAGGAGATCGCCATGCACGACATCATTGATCGGCTCGACCGCCAGCGCGCGAAGGCGCGCCTGGGCGGCGGCCAGAAGCGCATCGACGCCCAGCACGCCAAGGGCAAGCTCACGGCGCGCGAACGGCTGGAGCTGTTGCTCGACGAGGGCAGCTTCGAGGAATGGGACATGTTCGTCGAACACCGCTGCGCCGACTTCGGCATGGCCGACAACAAGGTGCCCGGCGACGGCGTCGTCACCGGCTACGGCATGATCAACGGCCGACTGGTGTTCGTGTTCAGCCAGGACTTCACGGTGTTCGGCGGCGCCTTGAGCGAGGCGCACGCCGAGAAGATCTGCAAGGTGATGGACCAGGCGATGAAGGTCGGTGCGCCGGTCATCGGTCTCAACGACTCGGGCGGCGCGCGCATCCAGGAAGGCGTGGCGTCGCTCGGCGGCTATGCCGAGGTGTTCCAGCGCAACGTGATGGCCTCGGGCGTGATCCCGCAGATCAGCCTGATCATGGGCCCTTGCGCCGGCGGCGCGGTGTATTCGCCGGCGATGACCGACTTCATCTTCATGGTGCAGGACAGCTCGTACATGTTCGTCACCGGCCCCGAGGTGGTGAAGACCGTGACGCACGAGGAGGTCACCGCCGAGCAGCTCGGCGGCGCCGGCACGCACACCGCGCAAAGCGGGGTGGCCGACCGTTCGTTCGAGAACGACGTCGAGGCGCTGCTGATGCTCAGGCGCTTCTTCAACTACCTGCCGCTCAACAACCGCGACAGCGCGCCGAGCCGACCCGGCGGCGACGCTGCCGAGCGGCTCGACCATTCGCTCGACACGCTGGTTCCCGACAACCCCAACAAAGCCTACGACATCAAGGAGCTGATCACCAAGGTGGTCGACGACGGCGACTTCTTCGAGCTGCAACCCGACTATGCGAAGAACATCGTCATCGGCTTCGGCCGCATGGCGGGGCAGAGCGTGGGCATCGTCGCCAACAACCCGCTGGTGCTGGCCGGCTGCCTGGACATCAAGAGCAGCATCAAGGCCGCGCGCTTCGTGCGCTTCTGCGACGCCTTCAACATCCCGGTGATCACCTTCGTCGACGTGCCGGGATTCATGCCGGGCACCGCGCAGGAGTACGGCGGCATCATCAAGCACGGCGCCAAGCTGCTGTACGCGTACGCCGAGTGCACGGTGCCCAAGGTCACGGTGATCACGCGCAAGGCCTATGGCGGCGCCTACGACGTGATGAGCTCCAAGCACCTGCGCGGCGACGTCAACTTCGCCTGGCCCAACGCCGAGATCGCGGTGATGGGCGCCAAGGGCGCGGTGGAGATCATCTTCCGCGACGACAAGGGCGA
>Ga0209253_10000004_pt1 | contig 154450 bp, 141 predicted proteins | sample FrelakmetBRP12BR_FD_187145 | JGI IMG/M metagenome (GOLD analysis project Ga0209253, IMG submission 187145) | Freshwater lake sediment microbial communities from the University of Notre Dame, USA, for methane emissions studies - BRP12 BR (SPAdes)... | ecosystem: Environmental > Aquatic >...
TGTTTATGTTTATTGCGAATTGAGAGTGAATTATCGGTTGTTCAATCATATTTGGATAAATTTTTGAACAAAATTGGGTACACGGAGAAAATTATCTCCGAAACCTTTACTGTCAAGCTAATAAGATTAATTCTAGATGCTAAATCCATCAAAAATACAGCTATAATTGATGAAGCATGGCAATTATTCAATATAATACCTGTATTTGAAGAGGAAAATGTGTTATTTGAGAAATAGAATGATCATTTTTTTATTTTTGTTAACAGTTCCATGATTTTTTCATCTATAGATTCCAACTCCTCGGTGAGATCTGTTGCGCGTTCCAGATAATCCGCTAATTTCTGCAGATCTTCAATAGTTTTATCATCTTCTAGAAAATCGGAAATCTCAATTGCACGGTTAATTAATTTGATAGGTTTTAGATAAAATGAGTAATCTCGTTTGTCAATTTTTTTTAAGGGTTTCAGGATTTGATCATAGGTAATTGCCCAGTTTTTTATAAATTGGGGAATTTCTTCGGCGCGAGTGGCTTTTTGTTCCAATAATTTCACGATAGGAGTTTGTTTTATCTTTTCAGCCAGATTACTTGCTTCTTTGTAATATCTCTGTGCTTGGCGGTAATTTTTTTGAACATAGAATGCTTCATCCGCTTTCTTGCACAAATATGCAATTTTTGGGGGAATTTCATTAGCACGTTTAATCATTTCTTGGGTTTTATCGAAATTCTTTTCATCAAGCAATTCATTTGCTTTGGATACAATTCTCTCTTGGAGGCGTTTTACATCTATAACATCCTCTTTTAATTCATTTCGTTCACCCAAAATGTGCTCTAAGGTATCTTTAAGAACGGAACTGGGTTTATTCAGACTCAATTTAATAAACTGACGCAATTCAGTTATCATTATCGAAAATGGTTCAACTGATTCATTTCGGTCTAAAATAAACACTAAATAGACGTTCTCATTATTATCGGTTTTCATCAGGAAAATTGAGAAGTATTTGCGATCCTCAGTACGATAAGATAACATATCTTTCGGTTTGGATTCCTCACCATAAATCAGATGTTTGTTCGCAATTTTCCTAATCAGGTTGGAGTCCATCCCATCTCCATTATAGTCCCCTATCACTTCTGGTCGGGTGTTACCAGAAATTTTGAAGATTAGAATACCACTAGCCATAATTTTCAGATCCTTTAGGATTTATGATTTAATATACAATCTTTCGCTAATAATTTACGTTGTGTTTCGTCAATAAAAATTGTAATGAAAGGGAAAAACCATTAAGGCACCAGATAATTCACATGTATCAAGAATCGTTATTGATAAACTTGTAAAAATGAGTGAAATGAGAGAAGAAACCGATTACCAAGAATCTGTTGAAGGGTTTAAGTCAAACTCGAATGTACTTATAGAACCTTGGGGTATGTCCGTAGACCACATTCGGTTAACGATAAAAGGATTACCCGAAACACCCTATAAAAATGGTAAATTCATTTTTGAGATAAAACTGCCTGAAAATTATCCATTTAGCCCCCCGTATGCATATTGTCACACATTACTATGGCATCCAAATATTGATCCATCCATTCCTCCTGGAAAATTGAATATTTGCTTAGATCTAATTAATCCCGATTTAGTGGGGAAAGTGGACCAAACGACAGGAGCAAGTGGGTGGACACCTGCAAAAACATTATCCAGTATTATAGAAGCTCTGAGAGCAATGATTCACATGGAAGCACCTTTTTATAATCCAACTGATCCCCTGAATCACGAGGCTGGAGAGCAAGCATTACACTCGCCTGAACGGTTTAATAAGCAAGCCCGGGAATATACAAAAAAATACGCTACGGATTAATGCTTTTTTTTCTTATTTTACCAACCATTAACTAAAAACGAAATGCTTTTTTAAACATTAAGACTCCGGATATGTTTTTTTATGTTCTCAAGATGCCATATCCAACTAATCGATAGCGTTTTCTAATAGGACGGCTTATTGCGACGGTGTCACCTTTTTCCGCACATAAAGGTCGCTTTAACTTGAAGGATATTAAATTTTTTTTCCCGATTTTTTGAATTATTCCTGCGGTTAGTAGAGTTCCTGTTACTAGGAGCATTGGTTCTCCTATTCTCAAAGGTCCGACTTCGATTTCTTCCTCTGCACCCAACACTTTATCTAATAAATGAACTTCTATATCACATTGGTATTGAACTTCAGGAAGTTTATTTACCAATCCTGCAAGATTTCCGATTAAACTATCTGCCTTTGTCAATGAAGGATCTAACGTAGTTCCAATTGCAATTAATCCTCCCGGATGAGCAGACTTTAGAGGAATAGTTCCCTGAAAGATGCTTGTAATTTTGGTTTTTAGTGGTTCAAATTTATTATCACGTCTTATTCCTGGACGAATCTCTAATTTATCCCCAATTCCAAGTATACCTTGGGAGATGGAACCTCCTATTACTCCTCCTTTTAATTCTGTGATCTCAGTTCCCGGTTTGTTTACATCAAAGCTCCGTGCAATATGGAATTGTGGTGCTTGAGATTCATCGAATTCAGGAGTGGGGATAAGTTCTTCTATCTTTCTTAAAATTTCCTCGATATTAATCTTATAGATCGCAGATACTGGGATAATTGGTGCATTTTCTGCAACTGTGCCTTTTACAAAGTTTTTGATTTCTTTATAATTTTCGATAACACGTTCCTTCGAAACCATGTCAATTTTATTTTGCACAATGATAATTTTATCAATTCCTGAAATATCTAGAGCAGCTAAATGTTCTCGAGTTTGTGGTTGCGGGCATTTCTCATTCACACTTATGAGGAGACAAGCCCCATCCATGAGACTAGCACCACTTAGCATGGTAGCCATTAAAATCTCGTGACCTGGTGAATCCACGAAACTAATTTTTCTCCGAAATATGAGATCTCCACCACAATCGGGACATGTATTACGCTTTTGCTTCTTATTTTTCAACGTATTGGCGAGATGATAGGTAGTGTATTTATCACAACTTGGACAGTAAGCAATCGTACAATTAGCATACCCTAACTTGATGGATATACCTTGTTCCTTTTCTTTCTGATATCGGTCAGTCCATTCTCCCGTAATAGTGCCTACGAGTGTTGTTTTACCATGATCTACATGACCTACCATTCCCACATTGGTCTCCGCTTGGTCCTCAGTTCCTGGTTGTCCTTTTTTCTTTTTGGAATCGATTTTCTGCTCGGTTTTCTCTTCAGATGTGGAGCTACCCTTGGTTATGGTTTTTGGTTCGATTTCTTTTACAGTGGGTTTCTCTGGGTGTTCTTGAATAAGTTCTGATTTCTTTGAAATAGTTAGATGGGAGGGTTCTATTAATTCCAACTTGTTTTTCTTCTTTTCCAGCCATTCAAGATAGACCTTGGTAAGTTTCCCTCCCCGTAAAGCTTTTTTCCCCGTTTCTTCGTTATATAACCGATAATAATCTTCTTCAGTAAAAGATGCAGGATCCTTAGTCAATTTTGCTTAATACCCACTTTGATGCGATTACAGTGCATTTGAATAATTTATTATTGTTGAAAAATCTATTCCTCTTTTCTTCTTTTTTTACTTCATAAAATTGGGAATTTTTCTCATAAAAAAATGGGATTAAGTTTAGTAATAATCATTTTTTTTATATTATAGAGATGGCATCATGGAGAAATATCCTAAACTTTGAAGTAATCCAAGAATTCATTAAAAAGGTTACTGGAGTCGTAATTGACGAGGAACTCAAGGAAAAAGGATTCTTGGAGTTAGAAAAAAAATATTCGGATAAAATATATGAAAGAGAAGCAACAGAGATAGAACAGGAATTAATTAAAATCTATCTTGGGCTTTTGGAGAAAAAAGGGATTAAAGTGAGAAAACGTATTCGAATTCCATTTCCAATAAAGGGAGGAGTCTTTCCACAAAGCGCAGTAGATTCCGAGTATATTAGAAAATTCTTGCAGGAATATCCAGAATTACGGAAAATAATTGAAGAGATTTTGGACGAAGACGAGGACGACGACGGTTTTGATGACGATGACAGAATTTCGGATATGTATATTTAAAGAAAGAAAATAGTTCCTGCTTCGCAAGCAGAGACCTTCGAGAGATACCCGTAACCGGTTTCCACTCTCATCATCGGGAACTATATTTTTATTTTTTCAACTTGTATAATATGAGGATTCTTTTGGATTCTTACTTGACCGTTTCCTTTGGAATAAGTGCCAATTTTCCATATGGGAATTTTTTCTTTATGATACGTACTTAATATCTCATCGGATGAAATTATATTTGGATCCACGCATAATAGCATAGGTCCCGCAGTTTCTGCAGCACATCCCCCTAATAAATCGTAACCCAACACTTGAGAAATTTCAGCCGTTCCTGCAATTATCGGTAGTGTGTCTATGTGAATATCGAATTTCGTGTCTTGGACTACTTCTTCTGCATGCTGTTTTAACCCAAATCCCGTAATATCTGTCAAACTGGAAATCGCTGGTTTAAGTTTATATTTTCGTATCGTATTAGCAACATCAAAATTGGATCTTCTCATAATATTTACTGCTAAATCTACTATTGTATCGAATGCTGAAAATTCAACTCCTGGGAATACTTCTTGTAATAAAGTATCCTGATCTTTCTGAAGTCGATACAAGGCCATTGCTGCTTGCAATCCTAATGGTTTAGTCAAATATATTTCTCCAGTTTCGGATTTAGAGTGCATTTGTTTAGGGATTAGATCCGATTTGTCTGCAATTCCTACCACAATTCCTCCAGAGAGTGGCCATGGATTGATAATAGTGTGACCACCATTTACATCTGCATTAAATTGCTTTAGGAATCTCCTTTGACCGATGATTAGTCCTTGGGTGATTTCTTCAGGTTGATCTGCAGGAACTCCTAAGAAACTAAGGTACAACATAATATCGATGATATTCATAGCAAAGAGGTCATTTGTGGCATTGCATGCAGTTATTTCTCCCATTATTAGGGGATCGTCATGAATCGGAGTGAAAATATCCACATTTGTTGCGATGACTTTGCGTCCAAACTCTCTTACGGCACAATCTTCCGCGGCATAGCCTAATCCAGCTCCTTTTAAGATAGATTCGAGTGTTGATTTTGGTACTTTGCAAGATCATCCATGAATTTGGGTTTTTGCCGTTAATCGGTAGTTGGTATTCATATTATTTCCCTATCGATCCCATAGATCGATTGTGTACTAAAGAAAAAATGTTATAGAAAAAGATATTGTTAATAAAGTTCAAGGAATGAAAACTTCCAATTCCTTTTGAAGTTCCTTTTGCATTCCAAAGATGTCGGTATAACGGATGGCGACTTTAATTTCCCCGATTTTAGCGGAAATTCGAGCAATGTGTTCAGTTGGTTTTATCAGTAGATCATGATTGTATTTCAATATCCAAGAAAATACTTGAGTTTCTTCTGCTTGAAACTCTTTAATCTCAATCCATTTCGGTTTGCTTTGTTCCTCTTGAATGGTCATGAAATTAGGACATGAAAATAAAATAGAAAGGTTTTGTATGAAATGTTTCGTTGTGTTTTGGATTCTAATCTTGAAATGTATTAGACTTCCGAGAACTTCTATCTTTTTCGAAATTTGAAGGATTTTATCGAATTCTGGATGTTTTTCTGGTAAATATAGTTGATTATCACGTATTTTTCCTTCCAAAACTCCCGTTTCAATAAGTTTGAAAATTTTCTCTAGGATTTGAGTTTCCGATAATTCTGATTTTAAATATTTTGCGAGTAAATCAATGGGAATGGGATTTAGGATCTTTTGCAGCGAGCAAATTCGACTGTAAAAAATATCTTGGGATGTATGTTGAAAAAATTCATTACTCCTCTCGATTAAGGATTCCTTTATTTGAACCCAATCATCTAAATATGTGCGAATTAAATTGGATTTTTCGTAATCTCCGTCAATATCATCCAATTGTTCATATATTTTCATAATTTCCTTGTCAAATTCTTGGATACTGTTGATTGTCTGGGAAATAGTTAATTTCAATAAATCCTGAGCAGTATCGTAGTTTTCTTTGTTGATTTCATCAATCACAGGCGAGGTAATAATTGAAAACCGTTCAAATTGGTCTCGAATATTCTTACTTGATTGTAGTATTAGATTTTGAAATTGATTTAATAAAAGCTCAAAAGAAATATCTTTTTTAATTTTATATTTCTGCTTTTTACTTTCATTTATTGTACTATGAATGGATTTTAGATTAAAACTAATAGAATATAGCAATTGTTGGGCTTCTACTTTTGCGTTTACCCAATATACCGTGATTTCTTTTAACTCTTCTTTGAAATCCATGTTTTCTATCCAAATTTGCCCAATTTCGGATTCCAATCGAAAGATTTTATCACGTATATAGGCTAAATGCTCCAGTTTTTTGCTTGCTTTTTCCCCTTCACCTTTAAGAATGAGATGCTTTAACTGGGAATTAAGATTGACAATATCCTCCATCTCAGATTTCAATACATCGATTCGGGCTTTTATACGATTAATTAATTCATGAAGCTGCAGAACATATCTTTGTTTTGCGTTTTCTATATTTTCCTTTATGTAATTTTTGATATCTCCAATCTGTTCTAGTAGATCTAAATGTGTATTTGACCAATCCTCCAAAAGATCCACAGCTAATCGTTTATATTCATATTCATCTAATCGATTTCCAAACGATTCGATTTTTTTGATAAACTTATGAATTTCTCGTTCTAATATCAGGAGAGCATCTCGAAATTCGTTTTTTTCGATAATAACAAGCATACTGTCTCGCAATTGTTTGGGTAAATTTTGAAGTTCTAGCATTTCCCGATATAAGAGATTTTGGTGGACCTCCACTTCTTTAATGATGATTTCGATGTCATCGATTGAGCTTTGGATTCTATCGAGTGCGGAATGGATACTATCCATTACTTCAGGATCGACTTCATTTTCTGCAATGGATTTTAAGGTGAGATATGACCATACCGCGATACTTTTAACTTTCAAAATTCCATTTAAGGAACCAAGTATCGTAATTATTTGTTGTCTTTCCCGCCAATCGGCATTTCTTAGTCGTGCAAACAAAAAAGCTACTTGTTCTTCGAGTTTTCCAAGTGCTTCATCCTTTAACTTATTCAGTACGTCAGAAATAAATGTACGAATCGATCGGTCAGGATCTTCCAAATGTTCGAAAGCACGTTGTAATACGGTATCTGGTCGTTCTATTCCTAAATACAGAAAAATATCGAATAAACCTTCATAAAGTTCCCGTTCTTTAGTGTGAACATTATTAAAAATAATATCCAGGATTTTATCAGGATATTCTCGTCCAATTTTCACCAACGCATCAATAACTTTGGTTTGGATCATTAAATTAGGATTATTAAGCAGATTCGGTAATCGTGGAGCAATCAGAGATACATTAGAATAGTTTTCTGAACCAACTTCACCTACTAACCATATTCCTTTTTCACTTATTTGCCAAATCGAAGAATTTACAAGTTGAGAGGTTAATTGCAAAAAGGATTCGGAATCTAATAATTCACTGATATTTTTTAAGGTCTGAATCGCAGTTCCTTGGACTTCTTCGTCTTCATCTCCAACAAGTTTGGTGATTCCTTCTACATATTTTTGGAAAATCTTCTGATCATGGATTTTATTTGTTTTTAAGAGTTTTTCACTGATTTCTATTGCAGAAATGCGATTTTTCCAAGATTTGTCTTGCATCATGTCAAGTATATTAATGAAAAGATTTTCCCGATCCAGATGAAGATTCAGACTTAGATTCCCAATTACATTCAATGCAATCTCACGATTATTTTTATCTTCATCCCGCAACCGATTTGTGATGAGGGGAATAAATTCAAGCAAAACATTAGGTCGATATTTACTGATGCGTTCGGTTATGACCAAAGCTTCGGTGCGTATCCATTCATCCAGACTCTGCAATAGGACAGCTAGTTGAGGAATTAATGAATCGACTATATTGGGAGTTTTATCACAGATCAGTGTGATTTTCTCGATAATTTCATATAACTGCTCTTTGTTTTTTGTGTCGATATTATTTTGCACAATTTGTAGGCATAAATTAATTACATCATTATAATTTCGATTAGCAATGTGACTGTCTACCAGATCGATGGTTTCATCATTTAATTGGGGAGAAAATGACTGGTTCACTTTATTTTATCCTCGGAATTGTGGTTATGAATTATGCAGACTGAATGAATTGCCATAATCCACGATAACAACAATACCATAAGAATCTAATCTTATATATTATTAGGATTCGTATAACTCATTAAGGAAAACAAAATGCCTATAATACGCGAACCCGGAGAGTTCATCGAACATGTCCATCTCATCGATCTGAACCAATATGGAATGAACAAAATCACAAGCAGTTATTTACTTCATTATAATAGTTTTACGTTCATTTTTGATTGTGGAACATCTGATGATTACCGAAAGGTTCTTTCTTACATGAAAAAACACAATATCTCCAAACAATCTGTAAAATTCCTTATACTTACACACCACCATTTCGATCATGCAGGGGGTACATGGAAACTACTCGAGAAATTAGTAAAATATTCCCAAAATATCAAGGTGATAGCTACACGATCACAAAAAAAAAAAATGCAAGAGTCAGAAAAGCATTTGGTTGCAGCTGCTTCCACCTACGGGGATTTCGTAGGTAAAATGGAACCTATATCCGATGAATATTTCGAGATTGTAGAACCAGATAGAAAAATCCCATTGGATGATAAGCGAATTTTTGAATTAATGTTGGTATCTAGTCCCGGACATACTACTGATCATGTAAGTCCCACAATATTCAAAGATCATCAACCGTATTTTTCCTATTTTGGAGAAGCAGCAGGTACTCTTTTTAATGAAAAGGAATTACTAACACTTCCTACAAGCATGCCCGTTGAATTTGACTATAATACATATATGCAATCTTTAAAAAAAATTCAATCAATGGGAGTGATGAACGCAGGTTATTGCCATTATGGGGCAATTACTACCCCTAAAGATGTTTCAACAATTCTTGAAGACCAAATCGCGTTTGTGCCTGTTTTCCGAGAATTTATTAAAACTAACTATGAAAAATATAAAAGCACCAAAACAGTGGTAGAAAACACCATCAAGGAACTATTTTTGAAGCGTTCCACATTCCACCGAACAGAAAACATAAAAGAAGAGTACAAAGGAATATCAACACGAAATGCATTAGCCCTTGTGTATGGAATGCTTGTAGATTTAGGGTATAAAAAAAATAAGTATTAGAGTTTTTCGATCACACATGCCATGGAAACTCCTCCACCACCGCATAGTGTTGCTAATCCGGTCTGTTTTCCAGAATGAATTAACTCATATAGAAGGGTAGTCATAATTCGGCACCCCGTGGCGCCTACAGGATGGCCAAGGCCTATGCCCGACCCATGTACATTTGTTATTTCTCGAGAAAAGCCCAATTCTTTTTCGACGGTTAAATATTGGCTTGCGAATGCTTCATTTACTTCAATTCTGTCGAAATCATCTATTTTATAATCTGTTCGCTTGAAAAGGTCGTGTACTGCGGGAACTGGACTGCGTCCCATGATCTCGGGAGCATTAGCACCTATTCCCATTCCTGTGATTTTCGCCAAGGGTTTTAAGCCAAGTTCTTTTGCCTTCTTGTCTGACATAAGAATCATTGCTGCAGCTCCATCATTTATACCAGACGAGTTTCCGGCAGTAACCGTGCCAATCTTTGGAAGGAATGCTGGTGGTAATGCCGCTAGTTGTTCCATTGTCAATCCCGGTCGGAAATGTTCATCTTTTTCCACAGCAATATCCCCTTTCTTCCGATCTTTAATAATTACTGAAACCATTTCGTCCTTAAAAGTTCCATCAGTATTTGCACGTTCGGCATTATTATGGGATCGTAAGGCAACTTCATCTTGTTGTTCTCGTGTCCAACCATCTCGCAATGCCAAAAATTCTGCTGTTTGTCCCATAATATATGGTTTTCCTCTTGCCCATTCGACGGGTCCGTCTTTGGGATATGGTAAGAATATAGATCCACACTGAAGTCCATGGATTAACCCATCTGCAAACTCACGATCCTGCAATCGAATCCCCCATCTGGCTTCTTGTACAACATACGGGACATTGGACATACTCTCAACTCCGCCTACTAGTACACAATCAAATATTCCATTTTGAATATACATCGATGCATCTAAAGCTGCAGCCATTCCGGATATACAAACACGATTCACAGTTATCGCAGGGACTGAATCGGGTATTCCAGCTAGTAGAGCAGATACTCTACTGACATTCATCGCATCTACCGGTTCCAAACAACTGCCAAATCTTACATCTTGGATAACTTTCATTTGATCTTCTAAATGTGCACGTTTGATCACTTCTCTCATCGCAATACTGCCTAACTGAGGGGCTTGAAGCGGTCGTAAATTCCCTCCAAACTCACCAATAGGAGTTCTACATGCACTTACAATTACTACGTTTCTCATTCTTTTCACTACACCATCGATTATTTGAGTGGTTAATAAAATGATTAATATAGAATTGAACCTCTATTCTATTCAATTTTGCATACACTCCATTACAATAAATACTTTGTAACTAGATTTTCCATGAGAAAGTGGGAAATAAAATAGGGGATTCTATGTCTTCGAAAAAAAGTAAGAATAAATCGAAAAACAATAAAGATTCTATCTCTGAAAAAAACAGTCTTTTTCGGTTCATGGGAGCAGAATCAACTCAAAAGAAGAGACAAACTAATGAGAATAGTACCTTAAAAAACTATTTTGGGGATAAACTAAAAGAAAAAAAGCAAGCAATCAATGAACAGAACCCCACAATTTCACCAGAAAAATCTCAGGTGACTGTACAAGGGCAAATTGAGAACATAAAACAGGAAGTTACTCAATTGTTTTCCAAACAAGAGGAGAAAAAATCCTCGATAACCAAAAAAAAAGGTCTATCTACTTCTGTGATTGTATCAAAAAAAATACTCCAAAAATCGGATTTAGATTTCTATAAAAAACGTACTGAATTATTTGGTGAACAAGCATTTCCAATTCAACTGAATGAGGAGGAAAAAAAGGGGAATGTAAAATCCGTTTATGTTGAATATCTGGTGAAAAATGATCAAATCTGCACTGATATGAAAGAGGGAATCCTCCTTACGGTGGAGTACTCAGGCAAGCATAACAAAGCATATGCGAAATTTTATGATTTAACGGATCATACAATAAAGTTCTGGCTGGATACAACGAACCATAGACCATATGCGATTCATCGAGCTAGTAAGGAAGAAATCGAGAGTATCGCTGAGTTGACAGAATTTCAAGGGTATGATGGCGTGGATTCCGTGCAATTGGAGGATCTTTTGTTTGATCGAAAAATTGTGGCAACAAAAATTTATGGTAAAACCCCGAGTGACATTGGTAAAAAAGGAGAGACGGGAGATGAGGATGATACTTCATCGCTAAGATCCAATTCGATATATAATATTCTGGCTCGAAATGGATATGACGGTGCGTGGGAAGCAAATATTCGCTATCATCATAACTTTATTTATGATAGGGAATTGATTCCGGGCTTAATATACCAAATAAAAAATGGCAGCATTTCCCCAATTCATTTGGACGTAACCTCAGACATAGAAAAACGATTGCTTGAATTATTTGCGGAAGAATCCAAGACATTCCAAGAGATGGCTCAAAGATATATGAAAGTGTTTTCCTATCCCATCCCCGAAGTTCGAAGAGTAGCATTTGATATCGAAGTTGAGGTTCCCAAATCGGGTAATTTACCAGATTCAAAACTCGCCCACCAACGGATAATCAGTATCTCCTTTTCTGGCTCAGATGGATTCAATCAAGTTTATGTTTTATGGCGAGATGAGGTGCCAATCGGGGTGAAGAACGAGAGTTTTCCTGAAAACGCTGAGATTCTTTTTTTTTCAGATGAAAAAGACTTAGTGACGGAGACATTTCGGATTCTTTGGGAATATCCACTAATCATATCCTTTAATGGAGATAATTTCGATCTTAATTATTTATTTCATCGAGCTAAGACCTTAAACGTTCCAAATGAACTAAATCCCATCGAGATTAAGCATCAAGGAGGGCAAACTATGGTGAAAACCAATGCATACCTAAAACACGGCATCCATGTGGATTTATATCAGATTTTTGCTAACCGCAGTTTGAAAGGATATGCATTTGGCGATATCTATGAACACAATTCGTTGGATGAGATATCTCTTGCATTCATTGGAAGTGAGAAAATTAAGCGTGATACAGGGCAAAAATTTACTCCCAAAGATATTGCAACGTTGGATTTATTCAAGCTTGCTTATTATAATATGATTGATTCAGTTTTAACTCTTGAATTGACTAGTTTTGGGAATAATACAATATGGAATCTTTTGGTTTATTTAATGCGTATTACGAAATTACCCTTGCAAGATCTATTCCGACATCAAATATCGTTTTGGATTAGAAACATTTTATATTATGAGCATCGAATTCGAGGATATCTAATTCCTCGGCAATCGGAACTAGCTGAATTAAAACCAGGCATGGGCGAGGATTTCGAAGGAGGGAGGGTTCTGAATCCCGTTCCAGGTATTCATTTCAATGTCAGTGTTATGGATTTCTCTAGTCTATATCCTACAATTATTAAAAGCAGAAATTTGTCATATGAAACGGTAAAATGCCCGCACATTAAATGCCAAAGTGAATTATTACCAGATGTACCGTATCATGTATGTAAGGAGAGATTGGGTATTTTCGCTTTAGTGGTGGGATTTTTCCGTGATATACGAGTTAAATGGTTCAAACCACGATCTTCGGATAAAACTGTTCCTACAGCAGAGCGTGAATTTGCCAAAATCCTACAAAGTGCATTAAAAGTGTTCATTAATGGAGCGTACGGGGTGTTTGGAAGCCCTAATTTCCCCTTAAGATGCAATCCAGTCGCCGAATCCACCACCGCTATTGGTAGATATGCAATCCAAGAAACTGCACGAAAAGCTGAAGAGATTGGTATACGAGTTTTATATGGGGATACGGATTCTGTTTTTCTGGACGCACCCACTAAAGCACAGATTGAAGAAATGGCTCAGTGGAGCAAAAGGAAGTTAGATCTGGACCTAGAGGAAGAAAAAGTTTATCAATTTTTAGCTTTATCCCAGCGTAAAAAGAATTATGTGGGTGTATACAAGGGGGGTCAAATTGTGGATGTGAAAGGCATGTCAGCTAAAAAAAGCAATACTCCGCTGTTTATCTTTAAAGCATTTGAGGAAATATCGGAAATATTGAAAAAAATCACAACACAACAAGAGTTCGAAACTGAAAAGAAAAACATTCTAAAAATTATCCGATCGTATGCAAAACGAATAGGACAACCAGAAGATAAAGAGGGATTCCCGATTGAAGATTATGCCATATCTACCAAATTGACGAAATCTATCAGCAGTTATACAAAGACTAAGCCACAGCACGTGAAAGCTGCAGAAATGGAAGAACGAGCAAGCGGAATACGACTCGAATCCGGTGATTATATCACTTACGTGAAAACTCGGGATAGTTCACGAGTAAAACCAATTTCTATTACAGAAATTCAAGATATTGATACCAAAAAATACCATGAAAATCTTCAAAATGTGCTTGAACAGTTATTGGATGCCTTAAATATTTCATGGGAGGAAGTCAAAGGTATGAAAAAGTTAGATGCATTTGGAATTTAAACGAATTTTTATTTAAACGCAGTTTAGAAAAATCCTAATAGATATGTATCGAAAATCATAAAAGATCCCAATCATTTCTCTTTATTGTCGCCTAAAGTCGAACTAGAGGATATACACATGCAGACATTAATTCCCCATGAAGAAATTTCTGTTCTTGCCTTGCGGTTATACCGGCAAAAAATCGATTATGATGAGATGATCTTTCGATTAGCTAGACTTTGTAAAACTCTTCAGTTGAACTTGGATCTCGATGGATCTCAAGATGATGCATGGTTTGATGTTAATGTATTTAAGACGGTGGATGAGATGAAAACCCGCATGAAAGGAGCTACCTTATTGGAGCCAAGTGAAGCGGAAGTAAAGAAACTTGCAGAAATTCTAAAAGAAGACCAACCGGAAAAATCAAAATTACATTGGTTTATCGCAGAAAAGACTCTTGTTTTGGAAAAACTGAAATCTACACTCACAACATAAAACGATATTTTTATCTTTTCCGCCCTAAATCTTCAAAATCTAGTGTGTTATTAATTTTGTAATGAGCCTAAGTGTGTTATTTCTAACTTTGGTAATGTTGGGAAGAATTACACTGTTGGGATATGAACGCATCCAGTTTAAAAAAGCAGGTCAGAATCAGGATGCTTTAGTGTCTACCTTCCTTTTATTCGCTATCGCTGGAGTGATGCTATTACCTATGATTTTTTTCGCATCTTTTGAAGCAATAAATGGTTTACTCAATGCTTTGGTAAGTGGCACGGTGTATTCTATAGCTTTCGTTCTTTATGTCCATGTTTTATCCCATTACGAAGCGTCCCTAGTTAGTCCATTTTATAATTTCAATGCATTCTTTTTACTTATTCTCTCAATGATATTTCTGGGAGAGAATTTTACATGGTTTAAACTTGTGGGTGTTCTTTTCCTATTTATTGGGACATTTTTTTTGGACCGAAAACAAAGAACTAATTTTAAGGAAAACATAACTGCTCTTTTTACGAATAGAGGATGTTTATTAATGATTTTGGTCAGTTTTTTAGTAGCTATTGGTCGTATTATAGACGGATTGTTTGTAAAAACAACTACTGACCCTTTTTTATATGCAATCATCCAATATTGTACTATTTCACTCTATCTATTTGGAATTATCTTGGTTACTAGAAGGATTAGGTTGATTGCTTCCATCTTTGCATCTCATTATAAAAATTTCTTGTTAGGTTCGTTTGCAAATGCATATAGTTACATTTTACTGTTAGTTTCTATTGCATTACTTCACTTGGAGCTTTCGATTGCAGAACCTTTGTCGATGTTGTCATTGTTAGTTACAATGGTATTATCCGTATGGCTCCTACGAGAAGAAATAAAAGGAAGAATCGTGGGAGCATTACTCATGATCGCGGGAGGAATTTTCCTTGTTTTGTGAATTAAACCAAACAACTGTCTTTAAGTTGTACAGTTTAATCAATACTTATCAATTTCAGACACAAAATTTAATATGAATAAAAGCTGTATAAGACATATAGGTGGGGGTAAACGCAACGCAACGCTGTTACTTCTGCAATGATATAATACTCGGAATCCACAGCAAATGTAAATTATGTGGGGAGAATTTCTGTAAATTCCACAAACATTTCTGGAATCATGAGTGTATATCTCTGCCAAAGCGAAAAAAGAAATTACTAATTGATTTTTCGAGTTCCTACGGAATCCCCAAAAATGTGAATGTGAAAAAAATTCTGCAGTTAATCGAAGAAGAGCAACATACCAACTATGTATTGTACCAAGACAAAATTGCTTTACTGTATTCAAAATTATCCCGTCCTGGTTTGGCAATTGAGAAGTACGCAGATATTTTAGATATATGGTCGGATAATCCTGATATTTTTCATAAAATCGCATTCGAATATTCCCGATTAAGAGATTTTGAACAAAGTATTTCCTTCCAAGAAAAAGCGCAGGAATTCGATCCTATCAATGAGGAATATAAGGAAATGCTCGAAGTCTATAATCTCGAATTAATTAAGCAACGCAAACTAAAAAATCGTCAGTTAAAAAAGAAGTTACATAAGTACGCTATCACATGCATGAAATTTGCAGAAAGATTCATTCACAAAAGCATGTGGTCAGAAGCGTTGGAAGTACTTCATTATGGACTCGCTGCAACAGGGCGTTATTATGACCTGTATGGACAAACTCTGTTTTTAAATAATATCGCACACGTATATGGATTACAAGATGATTATGAAAACGCTGTAGCGACGTATAAAGTAGCATTGAATATTGCGAATCGAGTCCAAGACAACACCCTTACTGAAATTATTTCCCAAAATATAAAAGATTTAGAGAGTTTCCAAAAAGGGATGTTCTTACATGTGAAAGATCAACCTACTTTCTTGAATTTTACCAATCTAATGATGAAACATTGGGAAAGAATTAATCAACCCGGATTTGATCAAGACATTGAAAAATTACCTGTAGAAATCCGGCAAAAACTAATGGATTATAAAAAGCTCTTGCATGAAATGATGAGTGAATCAAATCCAAAAAAGAAAAATCGATCGATTTAGGGGGGAAGAATTCATTCATTTTTCATCCGAATATAGTAGTATTCATCATTTATTCGCTGTTGCACATCTTTTTTAGACCCTTTTTTATTGATCCGTGCTCTTCCGGTTTCTGGATCTCTTCGAAAAGTAATATCTAGAGATTTAAGAAAACTATTCATCCCCTTTTGTTTATTCAACGGTCCGATTGTATAACCATTCTTGCCTGGTTCTCCCAAAAATATCAATAATCTGTCTGCTAATGCATCGATAATTTGGATATCATGTTCAATTGCAATTGTAGTGGAATCTGTACGTTTAGTATGGGAACGGATTATTTCCGCAATCCTCAATCGCTCTTCTACATCCAAATATGCACTTGGTTCGTCAATTAAATACAAATTTGCATCTTTTGTGAGACATGCTGCTATAAATGTTCTCTGCAATTGTCCCCCAGAGAGTTCATCTATGGTATGGGAAAATAGATTTTCAATTCCTAATGGTTTGTACATTTGCTGCATTAAATTCTCATCATGGATATACTTATGCGAATAATTTGTGATGAATTCCTCTACAGTTCCATCAAATTCCTTCGTAATGTATTGAGGTTTGTAGGAAATGGTGAGTCTCTCTTCCCATACTCCTTTATCCGGGTGTAAATAGCCAGTTAGAATTTTGAAGAAGGTAGTTTTACCAAGTCCGTTCTCACCCACAACACCAAGAACTTCATTTTCATATACTTTACCCGGATGAATCGTCAGGGAAAAAGTTTCAAAAGATTTCGTAAGCAATGGCCATTCAGAGAAAATCCGTGCGTTTGCCCAAGTTCTACCGGAAACCGTTTTTCTAAATCGTATTTTGCTTTCGCGGAATTCAATATTATCAGAACCTATGTAACCATTCAGATAGGTGTTGATGCCATTTTTTACATTTAATACACGGGATATAATACCGAATTCATTTGGTTGTCCATAAAACAAATGTACATTGTCGGACATATAATCGAGGATTGCCAGATCATGGTCGACAACCAGAAAAGCTTTATCTTCATGCTTGAGATCTTGAAGTGCTTCCGCTAGATCTATTCGTTTTTTGACATCGAGGAACGTGCATGGTTCATCTATTAACACTATCTGGGCGGAAGTAAGTAACACTTTGGCGATGGAAAACCGTTGCAGTTCACCTCCCGAACATTGCTCTAATTGTCGGTCTTCAATGCCTTTGATATCAAGTGCATTTAAGATTTTATCATATTCGGGTTGAAATCGGTATTTATCGAGGATTTCTAAGATGGATTTTCCCTTGTATTGTTCAAATAATATTTGTAATACTTGTTTTTTATAACTCACAGGAAAATTCTCTGAGAAATGGTTCCGAATGTTGTTATCTTTAATGTTCTCGGCAATTTTTTCCCATGATAAATCTTCTCTTTGACCGAAATTTGGTTTTAGCGTTTTACTAAGAATATTCATTACAGTGGATTTGCCTATTCCATTCGGACCTACAAGTCCCGTAACTTTTCCATTGATTAAGGAAGGTAATTGGTATAATCGAAAACCCCCACTGTATTGATGGATTTTTTCTTGAGTGGGATCTTCCTCCACATAATTCCTCACAAATATAGCATTACGGGGGCATATTCCGACACAAATACCGCATTTTATACAGAATTCGGAATGAATTAAGATTTGATTAGTCGATTTCTTGAAATCAATTGCTGGATCGACCTTCTTTTTCCCTTTAGATTTCAAGATGGTAAGGGTCACTGGACAGTGTTTTATACAAGAACGCCCACAGGAGTTATATGTACACTTCGAATAATCCACAAGATATGCTTTTTTCATTCTCAATCACATGTGCAGCAACCATTTCGGCTCCATCTGTTGAATCCAGGGATCCTCAATAAGCTTATTGAGATGATCAATGAATTTCATTCGATCTTTTGAAATATCCAAGCTGTTTAGGGTGCAATAGTTGGAAATATGATCATTATAAACCATGGATGTTGTATCGGGTCCTAACTGCAGTATTATGTCCCGTTCTTCTTTAAGAATATCTACAGGGCGCATCACTGTGAATTTTCCACTCTGAACATCTTCCCAAAGCGGTGATGTCGGGATTACATTTAAGGTGCGAAATCGGAAAACCGTCGGATTAATTTCTGTCAAAACTCGAGCAGTTTCTTTAACATGTTCTTCTGAAAATTCATAACCTCCCAATCCCAGTATCACATAAAGAGAAAGCTGGATTCCCGCATTTAATAGACGCTTGCCAATCTTGATGATCGTTCGATCATTTGTTCCCTTTTTCATCAATCTCAGTATTGTTTTACTTCCCGATTCCAGACCCATATACACGATATCCAATCCTGCTTCTCTAAGCTTTACGAGTTCACTATCAGTCTTCCTTACAATATCCAATGCTTTCGAATATGTACTTAATCGCTGGAGATTCTTGAACCGATTTTTTAAATGGGAAAGAATTTTTACTAAATATTCCGTTGGCGCTGAGGTAGGATTTCCTCCTGCTAGAAACACCCATTTATGATTGGGATAAGAATCCGCAAAAAAGTCAATGTCCTTGATCACTTCCTCCAAAGGGCGAATTGCGTAATTTTGTATTCCTTTATAGACTCCACAAAATCGACATTGATTCCAAGAGCATCCACCAGTAACGGGAATTAAGATACTATTCGCTTCTATAGGAGGGCGGATGATGATTTCTGAAGGAGGAAGTGACACTGTGTCTCAGTAAAGACTATATTCCTTAGAATAAAGAATTAATGGTAGTATAATGACCAAAATTCTCTATTGGGAAAAACCTTACCAAAAACAGTTCGCTGCAAAACTTCTCGATATCAAAAACAATACTTTAATTCTAGATAAGACAGCTTTTTTCCCCACTTCAGGAAACCAAATTCATGATACAGGTATAATATCTGTTGACGGTAAAACCTATGAAGTAATCAATGTTGAGAAACAGAATGACGAAATTTTACATACCGTGAAACCTAAACCAAGTAAAGAAATAATTGGTAAGACAGTTAAAGGAAAGATAGACTGGGAACGGAGATATAACATCATGAAAGCTCATACCAGTCAACATATATTTTCTGCAATTATGCTGAAAAAATATAATATTGCAACAATCCACGCAAATATTAAGTCGGGTGAGGTCACTATCGAGTTTGAAATCGTTTCCAGAGACCAATTGGAATCAGTAATTAAAGAAATTAACATATTGTTCACTTTCCACAATCATAAAATGGTTTCTCATATCTTGGATTATGAATCGGCAAAAAAAGGTTTTGCAGATAAGATTCGGGGAATTGTTCCCGAGGTAGAAATTGTGCGTGTTTTGGAAGTTGAGAACATAGATCGGAACACGTGTGGTGGAACGCATGTTAAAAACACCACCGAGATTGGTCCGATTGTTTTAATAAAAATCTATCAGGATCGGGAAATCACGTACTATTGCGGACAAAAAGCAATTGAATATGTATCTCGACTCAATTTTGGTGCCATTAGAATAGCTCAATCTTTAGGATGCTCGGTGGAAGAGTTTGAGCAAGTTTTTACTAATAAATTCGGGAAACTTTCGAAAAGTGCGAAAAATGAGACAAAATTAGGACATAGAGTTATGGAGTTACTTCCATTTACTCCGGGCATTGATATTGAAGGGATTATGTTCCGATATTTAGAAGATCCGATTGATAAAAAAACGATTATGAATAGTTTCGATTTATTCGGCCAAAATTCTCTCCTAGTTGCACGATTGGATGAAAAATTGTATATAGTTTTATCTTCCTCAAGCAAAATTCCCGCAGATAAATTCGTCCAATATCTATGTGATAAATTTGATGGACGGGGAGGCGGTAATTCCCATAACGCACAGGGAAAACTCGATAAAGAACCTAAAGATTTCAAAATTGAAATTACTGATTTCATCAACGATAAAACCAATCACGGATAAAAGAGTTCAATTCATGGAAAAAAGACAATCCAATTGGATTTTGTACATTTCGTATTTTTTATCCCAATTTTGTGTGTTTTTTGTGAATCCCTATTTATCGTTAGAATCTCTAAAGACGACTAGTCCACGATTGGGTTTATTTATTGTCATACTTATCTGGATTGCGCCTTTTTTCGCTCAAGCGACTACAATGTATCTATTTAGTTGGATCGCAGAGAAAAAAAGAAAGATCAAATTCTTAATTACGTTGGGATATAGCGTAAATTTTGTTCAGTTTTGTGCTTTGTACTTCGTCAAAACAACTCATAAATTCGCGAATAATGCACTTTTAGTTTTATTGGTGACCGGAGTCTGTAATCTGTTTATTGTAGCATATATTCCTGCCATCAAGACCTATTTATCCTCATATAATATAGAAAGACGGAATAAAGGAAAGTCATTAAGTGGGATAAACATGATGGAATCTTTTTCATGGGCTTTAGGTATTCTTGCGGGAAGTATTTTGTATGATTTAGTACCCCTTTTCACAATGATAATTGTTGCAATTTGCTTTTCTGCTTCAAGCATTGTTTTAATACCATTTTTACCATCGATGAGTACCACTCAAATTATTCAAACTGAAACTAATTCAGAAACGAATCTTACAGAAATTTCCTCACCCAATCAATCCGTACTATCCTTTAAAGAAGCCCTCATCTATCAATTCTTATTGCTTTTAATGGCATCGTCCTTCTTTGGGTTGCTATCAGCATATTTACAGTTTTTGAACATGCCAACTTGGTTTTATGGTATAGCGAACGCTATACCTGGAATTCTTGCAATTTTCATGTTTTATCTATTTGGGAGAATTTTAGACAGGTTTGGTCCTAATGCACTTTATCATTTTGGGTGGATTTCCTATTTATTAGTTTATATTGGATTGCTTAGCAATAATGTGATTGTAATTTTTGGAGTCTGGATCTGGCCTGCATACACCTTTCGATTAGTTACAGAATACTTAGCTTCTCATCAAAAGGATAAATCTCAGGCAATTCGAAATATGGCTCTTGCGGGGTTCGTAAATATTGGAGGAATAGTTGCTGGGAATTTTTTCGGGGGGATTCTTACCTTATTCAGTACTCAATTAAATATCCAATTTCGAATTGTGCTTCTTGTTTCATTGGTTGGAATATTTATTGTTGGATTTTGGCTATTTCTTTTACATGTGACTCGAAAAAGGAAATCACTTGTTTTTTAATTTGTAAATTCAAAACAGACAAAATAGTAACATCTGGATGTTACATATATATTCTCTTCGCATAATATATCGGACGTGAAAGGGGTGTTTCACGAAGATTCTCTTTCGAAACAAAAAAAAATTTATTTCAGGTGATAATATTGCGGTCGACGATCTTGAAATAAGTGATTCATACTGGTAAATTGTTTATCATGGGCTTGCTCCACGTCAATCTCAACAATATCCACAAATTCTTTATCTGGGGGTGCTGAAGATAAAATGACTCCTTTGGGATTGGTAATTTGTGAACGTCCTGTGAAGGATAAATCCAATCCCGCTTTTTTTTCTCGTCCAATTCGATTTGCGGTTATCGTGAATACACGATTTTCCAAACTACGGGTAATCATTGCATTTTGGCAATAGGGGAGTATGAGATTTGCACTATGAGTGATAATATCAGCACCAAGAAGAGCTAAACTCCGTGTCACTTCCGGAAATATCCAATCGAAGCAAATAATGGGACCAATTATGCATTGATGATTTTCTCCAATTTCTAATACATGAATTGGTTTGTTTCCCGGAGCAAACCAGTACTTTTCTCTTCCAAAAAGGTGAATTTTTCTATAGGAGCCTACAAGACCATAGGAAGACACACAAGCCGCGGAATTGAATACTTTTCCTTCACCAAATTCCACAAATCCCCCCACCATAACTGCTCCTGTTCTGCGCGCCATTTTATAAAGGAATTGAGTTGTTTCCCCTGTGAAGTCTTCAGCTTGCTTTTTCGCTTCGTCTGCATCCTTGAAAATGTACCCAGTTGCAAACAATTCTGGGAGTACGATTAAATCCGCTTTCACTTCACTGAGTAATTTTTCCACTCGGTCAAAATTCGTTTGCTTATTTCCATTTTCGGGAGAGTTCTGAACATAACCTACTTTCATTTTGCATTCATCGAATGTAATTGCTTTTAAGCTAGAGTGTTTTCGTGCGGTAAATAGTTTTCAGCTTTTTTTCTCATAGTGTGATCATCAGAAAAACTATAAACCACGAATTGGGATCATTGGTATATGCATTATCTTGCTGGCATAGATATCGGAGGCTCGAATATTCGGGCGTGCATAATTCCACTGGAGAATTTCGCAAAGGAATCTATCATCAAATTAAAGGAATCTACCTCCAAAACAGATGCGAATGCAATAGGCAAACAGATCATTCGAATGATTCAAATTCTCCTCAATCAAAACAAATTAGATGAATCAGACGTAATTTCCATAAACATTGCTACAGCTGGACCTTTGGATACGGAAAAGGGAATCATTTTCAATAATGCGAATCTTGGATTTAAGACAATCCAGATAAAAGAACCAATTCATCAGGCTTTTCCTTCTATCAAATGCAATATGATTAATGATGCAAATGGGGCGGTCTTGGGAGTGCACTATTTCGAAGCATTGGAGGAGGAGAAGGATAATTTAGTCTATATCACGATGTCAACAGGTATAGGAGCTGGAGTAATTGTCAATGGACATCTGTTGCGAGGAAAAGATGGCAACGCTGCAGAAACAGGGCATGGTCTGATCAACCCAAGTTCAGATATTGAATGCAATTGTGGTTCAAAAGGATGCTGGGAAACGTTTAGCGCGGGTTCTGGTTTATCCAAACAAATAACTGCTTCAGGAAAAAGATGGTCTACAAAGGAATTATATGATTTTGCCCGAAAAGGAGATCAGGTTGCAAAAAAAATTGTTAAGCAAGCGAATTTCTTTAATACGGTAGGAATCGGATTGATAAACAACTATTATGATCCCGATGCAATCTATATAGGGGGCGCAATAACTAATGATTCCGATCTAATACTCCCAGTGATTTTAGATAACTTTGAAAAATATACCATCAAATTCACCATTAATCGAGTTCCTATTATTAAAATAACGAAATTAGGAGATAATATAGGACTTTTAGGGGCTATTGTCCTTGGAAAATATATATTAGAAAAAAATAAGATATTGTTGTAACGAATGGATGCTCATCACATTATATCTTCATTTTTATCCAATTTTGAGGATTTTATCAATACATCTATACTTGAAGAATTGGAAAATATCACACAAACCTCTCTGGTGCACGAAATTGGAGACAGTAGTCATCCAAAAATACAATTCCTTAATCAGGGTGTGAATTCTAAAGAGATCATTTTCTTTTTTCTATTACGTACTATGCGATCTGTTCACGAACACTGTAATAAATTTGTGGGGAACATACCTTCAACATTAATTGAATTATACGAGCAATTTTCCCATATTCAAATTAATTGGATTCTAAATCCGGTTACAAATGCATTAAATGCACATATCATCCATGGTGATAAACGGCAGTTATTTGTAAAATCACGAGGTACGTATTATACACCAAATTTCATGAGTAATTTTATGTGTTCTGAGTCCATCGATCTCATATCTCAGCAGAAATTAGATGATATAACTAAAATTATCCAAGATATTCGCAAATCAGTCGGAGATTTATCAGTTCGGAAACTAATTCACACAGTACCTATTCGGGTAATTGATATATCCATGGGAATTGGGAACTTTTTATGTAATGCAATTCCCTACGTGGTTAGTTACCTTAGAAGCTGTAAAATAAAAATTCAAAAAGAACTCATATCCTATATTGACGAAGCAGATGCAAAAATGATATATGAATTTCTTCCATTTTGCGTAAATGTTTCGAAAAAGGAAGAGAATCTCCGCATTGGAAGATTTATAGTAGAAAAATGCATACATGGAATTGAAATTGATCCAAAAATCCATCAAATGGCTCAAATTATAATTGGATTGAGCTTACAATCATTGCTAGGTTGCCAAGTGTACGAATTTCCTAATATATTGTGTAAAAATACTATTCTATCATCATTAAAAAAGCCAGAATTTCCTTCTATCGAGGAAAAAATCACCGAATGCAACGGATTTAACTGGTATTCGCAATTTACTGAAGTTTTTGACGATGTTAACAACGGATTCGACATTGTAATCGGAAATCCTCCATGGGAAATTTTAAAACCAAATCATCGTGAATTTTTCAGCAATTACAGTGAGAATTTCATGAAATTGCATCGATCTCAGCAGGATGCAATTCAGTTCCAATTATTGTGCAATCCAGCAATTTCGAAAGCATACGAGGCATATAAAAGCCATATTACAAAACAAATTCAGATCATTTCAACCCTTGATTATTCCTATCAATCCTCTTTAATACGAGGGAGATTGTATAGGGGGGATCCCCAACTGTTCAAATTTTTTCTTGAAATAGCCTTTAAAATTACTCGGAATGGGGGAATTGTTTCTCTAATTGTCCAACACAATTTCCTTGGTAGTAAGAGTTGCGCAAACTTACGGTTCTTATATGTATATAACGGAAGGTTCTCTGGAATTTGGGAGTTCCACAATAAACTTAAGAAACAATCAATTTTTCGTGATGTTGATTCGAATCAAAGGGTAGTAGTTTTTCTTTTTGAGAAGAATGTCGCGAAACCTTCGGATGTTTTCTACAGAAAATGCAATTCAATTGATGAGTTAAGGTTTGATTTCAAGTTATTTGAAAAAACCTCTCCCGATGTGTATTATAAATTATCAAATGAAGAATTGCAGATATACGGGTTTCCTAATGCGAGTCATCGACATGTGTTTGAAAAAATGATGAGTACAAACCACAATTTTGATAATTTTAGCTGGAAAAACAAAGAGATTGAGCTCAATTACTCCCAAGATCTCCATGTAACACGAGATAGAGAGAAATATTCAAAACATCCAACCTTGATAGCAATTAATGGGGGTAGAAACTTCGGTCCCTACTATTTTCAACCGATAAAGCAAAGATATTTGATAGAAAATGCGTATTCTCTCCTGAACATACCTGATAAATCTCTAATTTGTAGAAATATTCTACCTAATAGTGCCAAGCGTATCATTTTTTCTCTTCCTCCTGATCACACAATAGTGGACAATTCTTGCACTCGGATTATTGGTAAGAACGTAATGGATAATGATATATTTTTTTTCCTACTGGCGATATCGAATAGTCTACTTGTAGAATTTTTCCTTCGTACAATTCTAACAGGCATTAATTTGAACTACTATTTACTTGACCGAATCCCGTTTCCATCTAAGGAATCCCTTATGAATGAAGAAAACGCAAAATTTGTTTTCAAACTCATTCAAACAGCCAGTTTATTGCCCCAAATATCTTTGGAAACTGAAAAATGGGCAGATAATTTTGCACTGATAGAAGCGTTTGTAGCCGTGCTATTCGATCTGACAAAAAAGGAATTGTTGATTATATTGAACAGTTTTGATTTTGAAAGCCTTCAAAAAACGAAATTTTGTGGATATCGACCATTCTTAAAATTAACAAAGGATTCAATCCTGAATTATTATGAAAAAGCTTTATCTCGACTGATTTGATGGATTTTGAAGGCTTTAGGCTTGAATACTTCTGCTAGATAATGCAATCCCTTTTCAGGAGAAGATTTTTTAGTACAGGTGAAAATTTCTACTGATATGAATGATTCTTCTGGCCATGTATGCAGTGATATGGAAGAGTTGGATAACACGGCAAGATATGTATATCCTTGAGGAGAGAAATTGTAATTAATCCATTTCACAACCGAACTTTCAGATAATATAACCGCTTTTTCGATATGTTGTCGTAGAAATGCGCCGGAATTCATCTGATCCCAATTCAAATCACAATTCCAATAATCTCCTATAACTTGTTTCAAGACAAAAAAGGGATTCATGAAGAATTGAATACATAGTTCAAAAAATTGTTTTCTTTTCGAAAGAGGAGATCTTAAATCTTCAAATATAACCTTACAATAAATAAAAAATTATGAGTGAATTAGAAAACGAGAGGTACTATTCCAGATGGCCTCAACATATTGCATTTAATTTTGGGAATTTAGCGTTATGGGCAGTAAATGCAGCATTTAGCACATGGGTGTTTTCCTTTTATTTTAGTGCTCTTAAGTTGGACGCAAAATACATTGGATTAGCATTTATCATTTGGAGTTTATGGAATGCAATTAATGATCCTTTTATAGGATATTTATCTGATAGAACCCGGACAAAAATTGGTCGAAGAAAGCCGTATATAATCATAGGACTTATTGGAGTCATTATAGTTGAAATTGTGTTATGGATTCCCCCTGTGAGAACTGATATCGGTATGTTTTGGTATTTACTGGTCATGCTGATTGCATGGGACATCTTTTACACGTGCTTGGCTTTACCATATGACACTTTATTCCCTGAAATGTACTTGACAGAAAAACAAAGAGCGTCATCCAACACATTTAAGCAATTAGCTTCCATCATCGGATTATTAGCAGCGTATTTATTGTCAGGTTTTATAATTGTTGATATTGAAGTCGAAACAGGTTATCTAATCAATGGAATTGTAATATCTTTGATCGTAGCGTTTTCCGTTATCATATCGTTAATTTGGGGTATTAAAGAACGAAAGGAGTTTTCTCAAGACCATATACACAATTTTAGTTTTATACAAGGAATAAGATATGCGTTCAAGAACAAGGGATTTGTGATTTACACAGTTATCTACTTTCTATATGAGTTCTTTATTCTTACGATAGGAACAGTAATACCTCTATTTGGCAAACATATATTAGCTGTTGAAGCTTTTGAGGCTTCTATACTAACCGCTATTCTATTTGTGGTTGGATTTATAACCGTTCCAATATGGTGGTTTCTTCATCGAAAAATTGGAAGTAAAATTGGATTCATGTTATCTATTGTTTCATATGTTAGCTCATCGCTATCATTATTTCATATAACAGATTATAACCGTGCAGCGATTGCAGCAGGAGCAATGGGTGTTGGTTTTGGCGGAATGCTGTACTACATCTACTTAATTATTGCTGACGTGATTGATGAAGATGAATTAAAAACGGGAGTAAGAAGAGAGGGAACCTTTTTCGGTATTACCAATTTCTTCATGCGACTTTCCATGATTTTATCTATCCTTGCAATTACACTGGTCTTTGAAGGAACGGGATGGGGAGAGTGGACTCCTGATCCTGGCAAAACTACAGAATTTGGAATCCGCTTTCTGGTAGTAGGATTTCCCGCGATAACGTCATTTATCGTGTTGATTTGTTTGATTTTCTTTCCATACCCCCAGCGAAGAGTGAAGGAAATAAAAATCCAGCTCGATGAAATGCACACAAAGAAGAAAGAAAACGTTCAACATCAACACTCAGAATAACTTTCTATAATCGTAAACATTTATTTTGTGTTTTTCTCATTTTTTTGTATGAAGAAACAGGTCAATATTAACAAAACCCTATTTTCTATGCCAGTTGCGTGTGTATCCGTTGGAAACTGGGACAATTCGAACATCATCACTCTTGCCTATGTGGGTAAAGTCTGCATGAGCCCCCCCATAATAGCAATCGGAGTTCATCCGGCAAGATATTCTCATAAATTATTATTGGATCATCCGGAATTTGTGATTAACGTTCCTACAGTAGAACAAGCAAGAGTTATGGATGCATGTGGAGTCACTAGCGGTAGAACCATAAATAAGTGGCAGGAATATGGTTTAACCAAAGAACGAGGAAAAGTAGTTTCTACTCCGCTGATCAAGGAGTTTCCTTTTAATATGGAATGCAAAATTGTGGGATCGCAGCCATTAGGGTCTCATACGGTGTTTTTTGGGGAGGTTGTCGAAAATCACATTGAGGAGAAATATCTAAAGAACGGCACGACTGATGGTAGTTTAGTCGATCAGATTATGTATATGGAAGGAATATATTTCAAAGCAGAGCGAAAAACTCAGATTGCAATTCAAGGATTTTCAAAAAAAGGATAGGATAAGCGCTAGAGTAAAGATAAGGTTTTTCTCAATTCATCAATTAAATCTTCCGCATCTTCGAGACCGACGGAGAGTCGGAACTGTTTATTCGAAATTTGCATCGACTTTCTCTCCCATGGAGCAAGATCAATTCCTGTCATATACGCTGTATATTCTATTAAACTTGTTGTGTCACCAAGACTAACCCCTACTTTTATGATATCGAGATTATCAATGAATTTCAAACCTGCTTCTTCTGATTCCAATTCGATTCCCACCATTCCTCCTGATAATTTCATCTGTTTCCGCCCTATATTATATTGGGGATGACTTTCTAATCCAGGATAGGTGACCTTGACCACTTTGTCCTGATGTTCCAGAAATTCAGCAATCTTAAGGGCATTTTCCGAATGTTTCCGCATTCGCAATTCCAATGTTTTTACACCTCGAAGCACTAAATATGCATCAAAGGGACTCAATACTGCACCTTGCGTTTCATTCCAGAAATAGCGGATATCTCGAATTCGATTCTTTTCCCCAATTATCGCTCCCGCCACTACATCCCCATGACCATTGATGTATTTTGTTACGCTTTCTACAACGATATCTGCTCCAAATTCAAGAGGTTTGGTTATCGATGGTGAAGCCCAGGTATTATCGACTATACTTATTCCTTTAACTTCATGTATGAGATCTGAGAGGGATTGAATATCTAATAAATGCACATTTGGATTGACTGGAGTTTCCACAAAAATGAGTTTTGTATTTTCATCAATAGCAGACTTTACTTCATCTAATTGCTCCATATTTACTCTACGGATTTCTACTCCCATTTGAGGATAGAGGTTATTAAATAATCGATGGGTTCCCGTATATTGATTATTATGGATTACTATGTTTGGGATTTTTTCTGGATTGGATTGGGGGAGGAGCTTTTTTGCTTGGGTGGGTTTTACTCGTTCCAAGTGTTTTTGCAAAACCGATGAAGTAGCAAGATGAATTGCAGCCATCCCAGAAGCTACACTAATACAAGCTTCTCCTCCATGCAAGGTAGCTAGTTTATAGTCTAATGCAAACACGGTGGGATTTTCGGTTCGGGAATAATAATAGCGATCTTGCATTAAATCGTCCAATTTGGAAAATGTGTAAGATTTTGTTGCATAAATTGGGACACGGAGAGAATGAGAGGTTTCGGGGTAAGGATCTTCTCCCGCACGCATTAATTGAGTTTCGAATCGCCAGGAATCCCATTTTTTTCGGTTCCTTTCGTCTTGTTTTACATCACGCTCTCCCTTGTTTACAGGTTTTTCACTCATTTAAAATACCTCCGATCATAAATCTTTCCCGTAGGATATTCCTGTTTCAGCAGCATCTTGAATTCCTTCAAGACTGCGGTAGTCATCCATTGTTCGTTTTTTTACCATATCCCAATAAGCATCAAATTCTTTTTCAACATCGGGATCCATTCCTGGTCCGGTTTGAGTCTCTAAAATCTGTGCTATTTTTTCTCCAGCCCGTGCAACGATATCCAATGAACCATTTTTCGTCCAAATATTGCGACGATTTCGGTCCGCAAACTTGGAAACATACAGTTCTTTACGGATGTTTCGTACAGAGTGCTTATGCCCTAAGTAATGCTTTTTTTCTTTTTGGGATACTTCACGTATTACTTCTGCTGCTAGGGTGTTTTCGTCCACTGTAATACCTTGTTTTGCCCTTGAAACGATACCAGCAAGATCGTCATCGATTACTAATAGTTCTAATGCTTCACTCAGACTACTTTCATAAGTACCTGCACATGTAATATAGTTTATTCCGGATGCAGCCGCACAGAAAAGCGTCATAAGGCGTTCATATCCGTTTTGGATATCGAATGTTTTGGATTCGGTGACGCAACCTGGTCCTCTACTTGGAATGTTATAGAAGCGTCCCATCTGAGCAAATGCAGAGGTGATCAGTCCAGTTTCGATACTTCCCCATGCCACATTGGAAGTTACGGGATCCATAGGAGCAGACATCGTAGAATATAAAATTGGTGCTCCAGGATTAATCATCTGAGTAAGAACAATTGCAGATAATGCTTCCATGTTGGTTTGCACGATTAATCCTGCTAAAGTAACAGGTGCAGTAGAACCCGCACTCGCAGCTGGTGCTACAATTAGTGGTTGACCATATTTTGCAAATATGAATAGACCATTGAGCATAATTGTTGGATGGAGTAAGGGACTGGTAGGATTAAAGAATCCAATAAGTCGGGGACGTTTTTTCAGCTCTTCTTCACCTCCCACAATGATACTTGTGAGATTCATCATATCTTGGGATGCAGTACGACCCAACGCTCCTAATCCATACGGCTTATGGCTGTTTTTAGCCCATGCTTTAATCGTGTGGCAATGTATTTGCATATACTCCACATCATTTGGCCATACATCCGTGTGTGAGCAGATGATGTGATTTAATGTATCCACTACTCGAATCTGATTAATGGTATCAGCTAGGACGGAATCTCGTACCCCCCGTTTCTTCTGAGGATCATACATTTTTACAGGAGTGCCAACGGTAGCAAAATTTGTGGTCTTTGTATCGATCGTCCTACTAAACGATCCATCTGACCCATATAATGTAAATTCTTTCGGGACAGTTTTTAGATAGGTTTCTACTATATCACGGGGATATTTTACATAATGATAGGGATTTAAGGAATCCTCCTGTGAAATACATCCATTCTCTTTTAGCAATTCTCTTGCTTCTTGGGAATGAACCATAATCCCAATTTCTTCTAGCAATTGGAGTGTAGTTTCGTGGATAGTTTCCACTTCTTCTTGGGATAATACTTCTATGATATGCAATTTCATGCATTTGCACCTTCACTTCTTAGTCCGACATTCCACCTAATATTTTTACTACCTATTTCAGCTTCTAAAATCGGAACACTAGATAACCTTTTTTTAGTTATGGGATCATCTTTTGATTATGCCTTTAAAAGAACTAATCGAAACAGCTGTTATGGATTTTGATGAAGATAAACTAAAAAAAATCTGTAAATCTGCGTTGGATAAGAAACAAGCGTCTGCAGTTGAGTTACTTCGGATGATTGGGAATATCATGAAATCTGTTGGGAATCAATTCGAAAGTGAAGAAATTTTCTTACCCGAGCTAATTGCTGCTGCGAACACGGTTAAGGTTTCGATTGATGAGATCCTTGACCCCGCAATCCGTGCTTCCGGAAGTAAAAAGCAATCGAAAGGAATTGTAGTACTTGGCACAGTCGAGGGAGATATTCACTCAATTGGAAAAGATCTTGTTGGATCTTTCCTATTCGCAAACGGATTTGAGGTCCATAATCTAGGAGTAGATGTATCTCCCGATACATTTTTAGAGAAAGCGGAAGAACTTGGAGCAGATATAATCGGCATGTCGGCATTACTTTCCATTTCCATGGATATTCAGCGTAAATTTATCGAACTTCTCAAAAAGAAGGGAAAACGGGATAAATTTAAAGTCGTTGTTGGCGGAGCTCCAACCTCTGAAGATTGGGCTAAGAATATTGGAGCAGATGGTTGGGCGGATGATGCCATTGGGGCAGTGCATCTCTGTTTAAAATTATCTGGCGAATAAGAATGCGATTACATACCTTGGAACTATTTTCAAAAGACGAGATCCAAGAAATTCACAATGCATCGATTAATATTTTAGAAGAGATCGGGATAAATGTAGAGGATCCAAACCTAAGAAAGGTTTTAGGTGAAAATGGAGCTATTATTACTGCAGATTCTCCGTATGTGAAATTTCCAGATAGCCTTATTAAAGAAACACTCAAATTAGTGCCAGATTCGTTTGTTCTTTATGGTAGAGATGGAGATTATACAGCTAAAATAGACACAGCTTCCACCCAATTTGCAACGATTGGAACACCGGTGAGGATATACGATCCCGGTCAGAAGAAGGGAATTAGAAAAACTGTTCTCGCAGATACAATTAACCAAATTCGGATCGTGGATTCTCTAAAACATATTATTTGTTCCCATGTCGATGTATGGCCAAGTGATGTCGATTATCTTCAACTACATTGCCACGCAATAAAAGCTTGGGTCATGAATTCACGAAAACCATATGGTCTTGGATGTTTTGGTAGGTTACCCAGTCAAGATATGATGGATTTATTAAGTATCGTCGTTGGTGGTAAGGAAGAGTTAATAAGACATCCCCGCTTAGTTGGTTTTTTCTCCATTACCAGCCCGCTAGCATTTTCTCAACTTATGACAAATGGATTTGAAGTTTTTGCAAAATATAAACAACCTACAATCCTCGCTCCCGAAGCATTAGCTGGTTCCACAGCTCCTATCACACTTGCCGGGCTTCTTACACAAACGAATGCAGAGATACTAGCAGGAGTAGTATTGTCACAAATCTATAATCCGGGGGCACCCGTTTTTTATGGGACCGTTTCTCATATCACCGATATGCGAACGGGTAATTCTGCCATGGGATCTGTGGAAACAGGGTTAATTACAGCAGGTATTGCACAATTAGGACGTCTCTATAGGATACCAAGCAGAGGACCGGGGTGTGTTACCGACTCTAAGGTATTAGATATGCAGAATGGGTTTGAACGATATCAAACATTAATGCTAGCTGCTCAAGCAGGTTGTAATTACATAACATGTGCGGGTAGTTACGAAGCTACACTGGCTGAAGCATTAGAACTCTTAGTAATCGATGATGAATTGGTTGGAATGGTGAAAAGATTCATGGAGGGTGTGGAAGTTAACGAAAATACCATCGCATTAGATGTCATCAAGCGAGTTGCAACCAGCACTACTAAAGGCGCAAATTATTTGGATGATAAACATACACTGAAGCACATGAAAACAGCACATTTTCTGCCTTCTTTGGCAGATCGGAATCGCAGAACACTGTGGTGGAAAAAGGGTGCAAAAGACATTGTGCAAAGAGCCCGTGAGAAAGTGGATAAAATCCTCGAAAATCAATCGGTATCTCCTTTAGATCCCGATAAGCTGCATGCAATGGATGAATTTACTAAAATTGTAGCAAGACGTTCTTATGAATTTTATAAGGAAGCTGAAGGCATGATGAATAAAAAAAGCTCTATTACTATCGATCATGTTGAAATTTTCGAACACAACCATAAAAATAACGGATGACTACTCATCTAGTTCTTCGTTTTCCGCATCTTCTTCCTGATCTTCATCGAATTCTTGATTTTCTGGTTCATCTTTTTCATTATTGTCTGTCGAACTCAAAGCAGTATCACACATCGGGCATGTACCCCACTCAATCTTGCAAGTGTAATTGCACTTTGGACATTGAACTAGACTCTCATCTTGGATCCAGTCCGGAACGTTCATTCCCGTTCCCATTTTACGTTTGTGTTCTTCTTCGAGTTCAGATTCTGTCCAAGTTGGAAGATCAACGCCGTTACGATTCTTTTTTTCCTCGATCAGTTCTTCCTCCGTCCATACGGGGAGATCTGGACCAGCTGTACCCCTTTTCTTTGCTTCTTCGAGAAGATCTTCCTCGGTCCATACCTGAAGTTGAGGACCCATTGATACAGCGGTTGTTTGTGGAGTTAAACCCCCAGTTGGAGTCTGAGATATCTCGTTCCCCTTTTTCACACTCGGGGATTGATAGGTTGCTGCAGCGAATTTTAATAGAGCTTCAAAACATGTTTCCAATTTTTTCGCGCTTATTCCTGAACTTTCATCCGTTGTTAATACCATAGTAGTGTTCAGTAATGGAAGTAGAATTCCGCATACTGCGGCATTCGAGCTTTGACGTTTAGAATCAAGAGCTGAGGTTAGTTTATTCATGGATTTTTTTAGTTCATCATTTTGCATGAAATAATCGCAAATTGGCTCTCCATGGCGTTCGTATTGTGAATCATACCGTGTAACTTGATTTTGAGTGGATTTTCTTTCCATCGAAGCAAGGATCTCGCGGATAAAACGCAAATTGCGCGATTTGGGAGTTTTATCTTCTGCATCGGGTTTATAACCTGCGAGATCTAGTGCTCCAATATGAGGCGCAAAAAGGGGTTCAGTTTTGGTGATTTTCGCATATAGAACAGTTCGCGTAGCCAAAGCCTCGATTTCTCCGCAAAATGCGACTGTTTCTGTGTTCAATTTCATGCGATCCATTTTCCCCTCTTGCCAGTCGATTTTAGGAATGGTGAGGAAGGATATTGTGGGAAAGGGAAAATCTTTCACTTTATAAATTAAGTAGATGTGGTGGCTGAACTCGTTTTTCTTATATAACAACCATTTTTCTACAAGTTTTTTAATATCTGCCTCGAAGGGTTTGAATATAGGATTTTGGAGCTGCTTTTGAATTTCCGATTCCAGTTTATTAAATTCCTCCACATTTAATTTGCCCCCAACAGCCTTTAATTCCTCAGAAATGTTATCTCCAAGGATTTCTTCCACTTGTTTTTTGATTTTTTCTTGTTCGGGATTAAATTCAGAGCTGAAAAATTTCTCATCGTCAAGCTGCAGTGCGCTTAATAATTTGTCAAACAGTTTCTCTACTTGTTCATTCAATGGTGATCACATAACTCAGAGATATGACTATATGGTATTGAATCCCTAAATTTATTGGGCTGTTCGTAAATGCAATGCACTTTTCTTAAATTTCTATTTAAACAATATTATGGATGAAAACTTTGAAAGTATAAAGCAATTTATTAAAATAAAACAAATACGTTATTAAATTCCAAAAAAAAATAAACAATGTTCATCTGTGTTTAAATTTCGTATTAATTGCCTTTTATAAAAATTAGAATGCAAGTAACATAGTTGCAATTTGGTTAAATTTATATATCAAGAATTAAAAACAATCAAAATTTGCGTGTTTTCGTGGTTTTCGCACGAAATTTACAAACGAAGGATTTATTAATACAATTGAATATCATTATTTTATCGGTATCACGACAAATTCCTTTTTCAAGGGCAAACAATCGTAAAAAATTAGGAGTTTTTCATGTTTAGTAGACTTCATATACGATGCTTGAGCTTAAAAAGAGGAATTTTTAAAAGATTTCGACGTGTACCCAATATAATAGGAATATTATCACTAAAACAGAAAATAGGGCAGATAACATGAAAATTATTACAGTAAATTTACCTACAGCGTATATTATTACTATAAAATCCTTAATTGGCGATTCTGGTCTATATCCCAGCAGAAGCGAATTAATACGCGTCGCAGTGCGAGACTTCCTAATTAAAGAATTAAAAATCGCTAAAAACTTTCCCAAGGGAAATATCTTCACTCCTCAACATAGTATTGACTCCTTATTAAAGAATGAGGAACAGGACTCCTTTGTAAATGTTCCGACCGATATTAAGGTTGGAGATACAGTAGTACGAGATTTTAAACGTTACAAGATCATAAATCGCTCAGAGAAGTTTCTCGAGCATCCTTAATTAATTTTGTAAACTATAAGTTATATCCTCTTTTTTTCCATGGTAAGTAGAATTGTAAAAATTCTAGGAAATATTTTACAACGTTAAATTAAATACTGACGATTCAGAGTAAATACTCAGTGAATTTTCTATGGCTAGCTCCCAATTCGAAAACATCTGCTTTGTTCTTGATGCAAGTCGTTCCAGTGCTCGTACGGATCTGGAACCTACACGTCTTGATGCATACAAACAGAGTGTTTTAGGATTTATCAGACAACGAAAGACATTGGAAAATGAAATTCAAACTTTTTATGCCTTGGTAGTTGTCGGAAGAGAAATTAAGAATGTTTTCAGTTTTGGAGATTACGCCAAGGATTCGGATTTTGAAACGGAATTGCAAAAATTACTTCCAGGTGGATCCAGCAACATAGCAGAAGGAATGGGAGCTGCAATTAAGCTCCATATCGAGGATATTCGTGTTTCAGGAATGCGCACCCCAAAAATCATCATCATTGGTGATGGTCACGTAACTGAATCCTCGCACACAACTCCACAAAAAATGGCTAATATAGCGGCAGGATTAGGAATAAAAGTAGATACCATCAAAATTGGGGGATTGAACCATTCGCAAGCACTTCATGACATTGCACTAATAACAAATGGAAAGTTTTATGAAGCTCAACAAAAAACCGACTTGATGAGAGTTATGAATGAACTGGCGGGAGAACATCCCGGAAACTCTCAAAATCGACCTAATAGCTTCTCAAAATTACTGGAAAAAATAGCTGTACCATTAAAATCCGATGCAGAGATGAGACAGGATTCTGCGGAGATCGTAGCTCGCATTCGGAATAAAAATGAATGGTCAAAATGTGGAATTTGTTTTAATATTCGAGATCCCGTAAAGAAATTGGATTTTAGTCTTAGTGGGAGATATTGTCCTTCCTGCGGAACGGGTTTTCATTTGCATTGTATCCATGAATGGGCAGAATCTCACAGTGAAATCCGGCATGTGGTTCGTTGTCCGCATTGTTTTTATCTGTTGAAAATTCCCACGGAAATTTTCCAAACTGCATTGCTTCATGAAGAATTCAAAAAAGAGCGAGAAAATGGGACACAGCGGGTAGAAATCGAAGGATATACTGTAAAATCCAATAGTGCAGTAAATTTAGGAGAAATAGCAGTATATTCGTCTTGTCCTGTTTGCCAAACCATCTTTAATGATACAGAAATGGTATACGTATGCGGTAATCCGAGTTGTAATTCGATCTATCATCAAAAGTGCTTCGATTCAGTTACAAATCACCCATGTAAGATTTGTGGAAAAATTTTGCTGGTAAAGTAACTTCCCAATTTTTCTCTGAAATTTTCTTCGAATTAATATTAAAAAACTCATTAAGGCGTACTTGCCTTAAATGAGTATATGCCTAATTTTGAAGACACCGAAGAACTAAAAATACAAGCGGAAAATTATGTTGCCCAAGCGGAGGAATTTCTGTATGAGGGTAAGGTTCTCGCCGGGTTGAAGACATACAACAAAGCAGTAAATATTTATTTCGATATTGGAGCATATTTGAAAATACCAGATATTTTCATGCGAATCTCGAGATTATTAAGCAATGAATCGAAGATTTATCAAGCCCTCGAATATCTTAGGCAGATCAAGGTGCGTTTACATGAATTAGACCTGCCCGAAGAGGAAGCAAAACTATGTATGGAAATGGCTAATCTATCTTTCCGAGTGGGAGATTTCATCACCGCCGCTGATTTTTATGAGGAGTGTGCAGATTTATATCTAAAAGCAGATGCCGAAGAGTTCCGATCAGCAAGTTCCGTATTTTTGATGCGTGCAGCGGAATGTTATGAGTATGCAGGTAAACATGAGGGGGGAGAACGTATAGTAGTTCAAGCTGTTTTACGATTGAATCCAAAGCCTCTGGATGTACGTGTGGAAGAATACCGAGGAATAAAATTACTTAAGTTAGGAATGTATGATGAAGCAATTGAGATATATACTGCATTGTTCGAGTTTTTTAATGAAGGATTAAGCAATTTATCCGAATTACTTGGAGATTTATCTGCATCCCGATTAAATATCATATCCATCTATGCAAAAACCAGATTAGTGCATATTATCTCAGAATATCGGTTAATATTGATGCATTGTAATTATTTACTCAATAAAAAGAAAGAAGCTGTGGAGCTTGCGCAAGAATCCATTGATCATCTTTATACAAGCATTGAAATGATAAAAAGCATGATTACTCAAGAGATATGGTCCCGTGAAGACATCAAACGTTTAACTTATGAGGGATTTATGGCAGCGTATTTTCAAAGATTTCCCGGTTTAAGGAAAAGTTACACTACCATGGATTTTGAGGGAATTGTATCGGAAGGGATTGAGGGAATTCCTCTAGAAGTTCTGAAAAGCCTACCCTATTACAACCTAATCGTCCGGATGAAGTCATCGGATAGGAATGAAGTTGAAGAATTACTAAAAGAGTTTAACCTGGGACGATTAGAAAAGTATAAGGATATTCTTATGGGAAGTGTATGAAAAAAATAAGTTAGAGCTGACCAAACAAGGTCTTTATTTTCTTCTGTGGTACTTCTTTGATGATTCTCTCTTTCGTATCTACATATACAACCTCAACAACATCAGCAGTGACTTCTTCTTCTGAAGTTTCTTTTTGGACTTTAATTCCAAGTTTCATTAGATCATCCAAAGAAGCATTTTCATTATAGCTCTCTTTTAATAATTCTTTTGCGCGCTCTTCATTTTGCCCTAATGCAGTTGCTTTCCAAGAAGAATAACGCCCTGAGGGGCTAGTAGTCATAAGTTGAGGAGTCCCATCTGGATCCACACCTATAATTATGAATGCACATCCAAAGGGGCGGATTCCTCCTGATTGCGTATACATTTGTTTTACATCTGCTAGTCGTCTTACTAACGTATGAACTTTTGCAGGTTCTCCATAGTTCAGTTTGTAATATTGCGCTTGCACTCTTGCCCAGTTCACTAATACTCTGGAATCCGCATGCAATCCGGAAATGGCGCATCCAATATGTTCATCAATTTGGAATACCTTTTTGATAGTTGCGGGATCTCGAAGTTTATCTGTAGTCTTCTTTAACACAACAATAATAGCTCCATTCGTACTTTTTATAGCTACCGCTAAAGAGCCTCTCCGAACCGCCTCCAACGCAAATTCAACTTGGAATAATCTTCCATCGGGGCTGAACATTGTTACTACTCGATCATATGCCCCTGTACCGCGTCCAAACATGTTTTCCACTTTTATGACTCTTATCGAAATTCAGACTTGTTATAGCTAAAAAAGCGAAACTTAAAATCTTTTTACCTTATGGAAATAAGATGAGTGAAACACTTAGGTTTATTTTCACAAAATAAAGATAAGTAGATCCAAGAATATTCTAATTACAGCTAGTAAAACTTAGTCCAGTGCGAGGGTTTTATGGTGAACGAAATAGATAAGCTTACCGAGTTTTTCAAAAAAGATGCATTACAGAACGTGAAGTCAATTGAGAATATTTTAGAACTTGATGTTAGTTTACTCAGAGGAATTGATCCCATTAATTCAGATAAGTTAAAAGAAAATGGAATAAACACTATTAGTGATTTAGCACAACTCATCACAGCCCCGAAAATTGAAGACCTTCCAGAAGTTGTTTTGGACAAATGGATCCGTATAGCTATGATGCTGCTTCAATTTGCTACTTCCTCACAGCAAAAAAAAATCCTATTATTGGGCTTGGATGATGCAGGAAAAACCAGTATTCTCAATATTCTCCAACGGAAACATTCTGCAATTCGTAATCTCTTGCCAACTCGGGGTGTTAGCAGACAGTCCATGGATTTTCTTGGTACAAGCATGATTTGTTGGGATTTCGGTGGTCAAATTGCTTACAGAAACATGTATCTTGCTCGACCAGACTTATTTTTAGAGGCCGATTTAATTATTTTTGTGATAGATGTTCTAAACTCGAATCGGTATGAGGAAGCACTGGAATATCTGTTTAAAATCATGCATTTAGTAAATGATATGGGGGAAAAACCACCATTAATTGTATCTATGCATAAATTTGATCCTGATGTGGCGGATGATGAAACTCTACTTAAGAAACGAGCTAATTTAATTGATAGTATTGCCACCAAAGCTTTGGATCTCCAATATAACTGTAAATTCGTAAATTCAACAATTTTTCTGAGGGAAACGGTCGAGCAATTATTCTCTATTGCCATCCAAGAAATGCATACGGCTACTTATATTTTAGAAAAACTCATAGAGGAATACACTGAAAAAATTGGAGCAATAGCCGTCGCTTTAATGACCAATAATAGCTTAGTTTTAGCAACCTATTCCAAAGATCCCGCACTTGAAAATATTGTAACCCAAACTGGTTTAATCATGCAAGCCTTAGTGGATTTTTATAAAAAATCTTGCGGATTGAAATTGGAAACGGATTATAGTTTGAATCTCACTACCAATAATCTGTGTTTGAAAACTACTAAATTGTTTCCCTATCAAAATGATGATTTACTGTTGTGGGCTATTTTCCCATATGATGGAGAAAAAGAATTCGTTGATTTGGATTGGTTACGGGATGAATTAAGACCAATTATCCAAATGCTATGATTTTTAGCTTAAATCTTCTTCCTCTATTTCTTTAAGATATTTCTCTCTCTTTTCCTTCATGTACGTCGGAATTGGAACATCCCACCATCCGTGTGCTGGAGATCCTGATACCTCCGGATTTCGGTTTACAATAATTTCTACAATTGCGGGTCCATCTTGTGAGAACGCTTTTTCCAAAGCGGATTTGATTTCTTCAGCTCTGGAGATTCGTGTGCTCCAGCATCCAAATCCTTTTGCAATATCTGCAAAATTAGGCATATATGTACCATTTTTATCCTCAAATTCCGTTGCGTATGCATGATCTTGTCCATATACTGCACGTTGTAGATCAGTAATCGCAATCCATCCAGCATTGTTTAACACTACAATGACTACATTCAAACCCACTTGTTTTGCCGTATGAAGTTCTCCGATTGTCATCATAAAATCCCCATCCCCAACCAAAGCTATTACTTGACGATCAGGTTTACCCAGTTTAGCTCCTATTGCTGCGGGAACCGAATATCCCATCGTGGAAAAACCTCCGGCAGTAATACAAGTATTGGGCTCATAAAATTCTATTTCTTGTATGATTTGCGCCTGCACATTTCCAGATGATGTTACAATTATGGCGTCTCGATCCAAGAATTCCCTCACCTCTTTCAATACACACGAAATCATAACCGGATCTAGTTCGGGTTTCCTCCATTCATCCAAAAATTTCTTCCATTTCTTCTTAAGGGATTGGATTTCTTTGAAGTAAGCAGTGCTGGAATATTTGATATCATGTCTCTGCTTATAGGAAGTCTTTAGTTCAGTGATCATATCCTGTAATACGAGTTTTGCATCCCCCACAATTCCAACATCTACAGGATAGTTTTTCCCGATTTCATGGGGATCAATATCGATTTGGATAAGTCTGGTATCATTTTTCCCTTCTCCAAAATTCCATGCAATCCCCTTTCGATATGAACAGGTAGATTCATCCGCAAAACGAGTTCCAACTGCTAAGACCACGTCCGCTTTCCTGCTTAATTCTAATCCTACAGTAGTTCCTTTGGAACCGGTAGCCCATCCGAAGAGTACATGGTCATTGGGAAACGCATCTTTAGCCATCATGGATCCTAAAACTGGAGCTCCTACAAATTCTGCCAGTTCAATAACTTCTTTCGTTGCTCCCGAGGTGATAACGCCTCCTCCAAGCCATATTAGGGGACGATTTGCACTCATAAATAATTGGATGGCTTTTTTTATGAGATCAGCCTCTGCCCGAGGGCGCGCCAGCGTTTTTCGATGATCTGGATTAGGCACGGGAATAATAGTTCCTGAACATTGAACGTCCATTGGTAAATCTATATGAACCGGACCTCGTCTACCTGTCATCATGAGATTAAATGCTCTTTGGATGACTTTGGGAACTTGATTTACATGAACGAGTTCAAACTGACGCTTTACAACGGGTTCTAAAACTTTAGAAAATCCACTATCCCGGTGTCGCTCAATTTCCTGCAATACACCAACTCCTCTCATGTGGACATGAGTATCTCCAGTTATAACAAGGACAGGCATTGAATCCACGAACGCGTCCGCTAATCCAATTGCTGTATTCGTAGCTCCCGGTCCAATGCTTGTAAATACAACCAGGGGTTGGCCCGTAACACGATAATACCCGATAGCCATGTGAACACCTGCCATTTCTTGTTTGGGTTGAATTACAGTGATTTTTTCTTTATTCCTACGAAATGCATCTGTTAATCCCAAACACCCATGTCCTGGGATTCCAAACACATATTTCACTCCTTCCTTTATTAAATAGTTTACAATTACTTCAGATCCCGTGAGAACTTGTTTTTCAGACATATCAATGTGCACTCGATAAAAATTTCTTTATTATACTATTCCCAAGAGATTTATTACTGTTTACACAATTTCCTTACAAAATAACGGAAGTTACTCATCTTCAATGTCCGAAAATTTTAAATCATATTTCCTTGACCCTCGTAAAGCATATGAACGAGCGTTATATCATGGATGTGGGTATACCAATGATGATTTACAAAAATCGAGGGTTGCAATTGCGAATTCCTATAATACCATGAATCCGGGACATATCCATCTAAACAATTTGGCGGAAGAAGTAAGTAAAACTATCCAAAGGGGGGGAGCAACTCCCATGGTTTTCAGTACAATTGCGATTTGTGACGGAATTGCGAATAGTGGGAATAACTCTCGGTACGTACTCCCCTCCCGAGAGATAATAGCGGCAAGTATCGAGTGTCAAGTAAAAGCCCATGGATTTGATGGATTAGTTTGCATTTGTTCGTGTGATAAAGTCATCCCAGGAATGCTAATGGGAGCAATTCGTTGCGATTTGCCTACTATTTTCTTAACCGGGGGTGTGATGAAACCTACATTGATTCCAGGAATCGGAAAAAAAGTAACTTCTGATATTAAGGAAGCCATTGGCGAATTCGCAACAAAGAAAATCAACAAAGAAACTCTTGAAGAAATTGAAAGATGCACATGCAATCCCGGTGCGTGTAATATGATGGGGACTGCAAACACAATGGCATCATTTATAGAAGCAGTGGGACTTTCTCTCCCAAATTGCGCAGTTTCTCCTGCTATTTCTGATGAACATGTACAATTAGCTCGAACAACTGGAAAGCGTATCGTGGAGTTGGTAAGGGACCAGATCAATATTTCTGATATCTTAACTAAGAAATCTTTCATTAATGGAATCCGAGTGGGCTTGGCTATTGGAGGATCAAGTAATTTGGTGTTACATGCATGTGCAATTGCTCATGAGCTCGGTATTCCGTTCTCTCATGACGATATTGATCCTCTCTCAGACCAAACTCCTTTGATAGTAAAATTAAAACCTTCTTCAAATTGGAATTTGGAAGATTTCCATAATGCTGGCGGGATCCCAGCAACACTAAATGAACTTAGTTCATTATTAGATTTGGACTTGCCGACAATTACAGGGAAAACAATCAGAGACAATTTAAAGGAAGTGAAAAATCGGAATCCTGATATTATCCACAGTATAACCGATCCTATTTCAAATAAAGGAGGATTAATCGTCCTTCATGGAAGTTTAGCGCCCGAAGGAGCAATCGTAAAAATTTCCGGAATGAGTCCTAAAATGTACACTCATACGGGACCTGCTAGAGTATTTCACAGTGAGGAGGAGGTGGCTGATGCGTTGCTTGGCGGGAAAGTGGAATCGGGGGATGTGTTGGTAATTAAATATGAAGGTCCAAAGGGATCTCCTGGAATGCGAGAACTGTCTCTTCCCGCCGCAATTTTGGTAGGAATGGGGCTCGGAGAGTCAGTTGTAATGATCACTGATGGAAGATATTCAGGTGCTTCACGAGGCCCCGCTATTGGACATGTGTGTCCAGAGGCTTATGACGGAGGACCCATTGCACTTGTTAAAGAAGGAGATAGGATTCAGATAGACATCCCAAATAAAAAAATCAATTTGTTAGTTGATGATCATGTTATGAAAGAGAGAAAGAAAAAGTGGAAACAACCAAAACCGAAATTTAAGAATGGTATCCTCTCATTATATCCATCAATTGTATCGAATGCGAAATATGGGGCAATTTTTAAGTTTAAAAGATAGAATTAAGGTTTATCCTTCACATCCTTTAATTTAACCATTGCAAAATTATTCCTAATAGAGCGAATAAAGCCTAATGTAATCTGTAGGATATATCTTGCTTCTTCAGGAGATAAATCTACTTGTTTATTGGTTCTGATCCCTTCGATAAAGGCTTTCGAAGAGTTAAGAAAAGAACTCGCCCAATCGGTTTCCATACTGGTATCTGAATGCCATATTCCATCCCTTCCGATCCAGTGAACTCCCGGACGGGCTGGACCATGTTCCGGTGTATTATTAAAAAATCGTCCTGTGCATCCCGGTACGATTATAGTGCCATGTTCCCCTGTGATTTCGCAATATTCATCATCGCCATAGTAATCAGAGCACATTGGAACCATATCATGATAAGAACTGTTCCATACGCCGTAATGGGAACTATCTTTACAAACATAAATCATCACGGAGGGATTATCAAGTTTGACCACGCCTTTTATGAATTTTCGACCTAGCCATGCCATAACAGATTCTATAGGTTCTCCCAGGAAATGCGCAATTATAGAGTGCTTGTGATATCCATCATCGAATATTATTGGAGATTTATAGTTTGCTTTTTCGGATATTCTCCACATCCACGCTTTAAGGGGGACGTCCCATGTGCCTATGCATTTTTCTCCACACCACATCCGGTAGTCCACAGTTTCGGGTTTTCCAATTACTCCGGTGCGGATAAGTTCCATAGTTCGCAGGTAGGGGGGATAAAATCGGTTGTTTTCGTATATTCTGAAATATATTTTATTTTGTTTTGCAGCTAGAATCATTCGATCCATTTCGGATAATGTCATCGCAGGCACTTTTTGCAAAGAAATGTGTTTTCCTGCATTCGCTGATTTGATAGTAATATCACAATGAGTGTCATGAGGGGTGAGGATTTCCACTGCGTCGATTTCAGGATTCTTTAAAAGAGTTTCAACGTCAGTGTATTGATGTTCAACATTATATTCGTCTACAACTTCCTTTACACGGCTTTTATTCTTATCACAAACTGCAAATAGTTCCGCGTTAATGTTTTTTTGGGCATAAAATGGTAGATGGAGAGTGCTTATTCGTCCTAATCCTATTATACCTACTCGTATTTTATCTGTCATTTTTTATCCCATTCAAAGAATGAAAAAAAAAATTTAATCGGTTAGTTCTGTGTGTAATTCTTTCATTTTTAATTGAAGTTCATCTGACTGTTTCTTTCCAATCTTATAGAACGACAGAAAGATAATTCCAATTATCATGGCACCAAGTGGAAAAGCAGACATTAACATTTGTATTCCGAATGGTTGAGTTCCTTGAGCAGCTTCCACTAAATCACCCCATCCATTGAATGTGAATATGAAATTTACAGAAAGTATGTTTAGGATGGTAGCAAGGCGAATTATAAACGCATGCACTCCATAAAATGATGCTTCTCGCCTTTGACCCGTACGCAATTCATCTTCATCTACTATATTGGAAATATTTCGGTCAATAAAATAAGGTGGTCCTCCAAAAATTATTCCCATAATTATAAATACAAATAGAACTGCAATGTAGTTTGTTAGGAAGAATAATGGTATGAAACATACTGCCCACGTTATCATATTTACTAGAAAGGCCTCTTTACTTCCTATCTTTTTGTCTAGCCAAGACCAAAAGAATACCCCAGGAATACTAACAAGGAACAGTATAAGTAGTATTAGAGTTACTTTAAATCCGATATCGAATCCCATAATATCGGGAATATTAGTTAGTACTATTTGTCCATAAGCAGGGAAGATCATGGGCACCATTCCAAAGACAAACCAGTTCATTGAACTCGCTAATATGAAAATCATGAAGTTTCTATTTTTTATTGTATGTTTAAACGATTCTTTCCAACTTAGGTTTTCTTTCTTTTGGATTTCTTCATAAGGAGGTTCCCGCACACCCCATATCACATGAATTAAAATAGTTATGAAAATCAGTACACCGAAAATTATTCCAGCGATTCGGTATTGAAATAATGCAGTAGTAAAATCTTCTGGTGTGGCTTCATCAGGAATATATTTGTCTACGAGAAATGTAGGAACTGCAAATGCTACCAACAATCCCACAACCATCAATACTCGACGCATTGTACCCGCTTTTTCTCGAGCCTTATGAGTAATAAACATTTCAGGATATAATGAAGTGTGATTGATGCTGTACATGGTGTAAATCGTATCGAAGAAAATCATAACCAACAGCATGTACAATGATTGTATAGTAAATTCAACTCCTCCAATTGTAAACATCACCAGACCTGTTTCGGTTGGTCCAGAACCTACATTGGTAATAGGACAGGTAAATAACAATACCATTATTACCGAGAGAGGAATCACCATCGAGATCATATAGGGTCTACGGCGTCCTCCTCCTAAAAATTTCTTCAATCTGGTTCTATCGGACAAAGTACCAAAGATGACGTCATTAAAACTATTCCACAGCGTCCAAATGATGTACACAACGGTTATTGCATTAATGTCAACACGCATTACGGCACTGTAGAATGTAAATATCAGGAATGTGAATCCTTGATAAGCAATAATGTCGGGAATTTCACCAATTCCAAATAAAACACGCAATCCAGCAGTACCTTCAGGTTTTCTTTTCAAGTCTTGATAAGTGAATTTTGCCATACTACTAGTGTATCCGTTATTGAGGTTGATAAAGCTTAACAAATTGTATGAGTAATAGATTAGACACTTTCGGATAATTTATCGAACGAAAAGAATTTTACAGATGGAATTTAAGCTAGCTTGAAAATAGCATGCCAGTCCTTATTAGAATTAAGTTAGACAGTCATCGTATCAAGCAGGAAAAAATTACCTCTGGACATCCCTTAGAATTTTATGCTGGTCGAAGCCTGTCATCTAAAATTATATTCGATGAAGTGGAACCCTTATGTGATCCATTAGGTCCAAAAAACAAACTAATTTTCGCGTGTGGATTTTTCGGAGGGACTCCTGCACCAAATAGTGGTCGGATATCTGTAGGTGCAAAAAGTCCTATGACTTTGGGAATTAAAGAGGCAAATTCAGGAGGAAAAGCACCCGCATTCTTATCCCAACAGGATATTCGGGGATTGGTTTTTGAAGGAATATCCGATAAATGGTTGATTATCACCGTGAAAGATGGAACTATTAGTTTAGATGATGGAACAGAGTTTGTGGGAATAAATAATTACAAGTTAGTAGATGCATTGAAAAGAAAATATGGAACCAATATTGGGATCTTCTCGATTGGAATTGCGGGGGAGAAATTATGCACAAACTCCACGGTTGCTGTGATGGATATGGAAGGAGTACCTTCTCGTCATGCAGCTCGGGGAGGACTCGGAGCAGTTATGGGTTCCAAGAAAATAAAAGCCATTGTAGTCTATCCACCATCTAACCTTATGTTGGAATATGCTAATAAAGAAGAATTCTATTCGATTGCTCGAGAATGGTCAAAATCGTTAAATGAAACAAAAAAGACTTTTTCACATTACGGAACTTCTATTGGGATTGAGACTATTAACTACTTTCATGGAATTCCTACCCAGAATTTTCGTCGTGGTGCATTTAAGACAATCCAAAACATGGATGCGGAAGCCCTAGATAAATTTGTGATGCAATACGATGGAAAAAAAGGTGTGACATGCAGTCCTGGCTGTTCAATTCGGTGTTCCAATATCTTGCGCAACTCTAAAGGAGAACATATCACTTCAAGTTTGGAATACGAAACCATGATCATGAATGGACCCAATTTACTGATAGACGACATTGAAACTATTGGATGGATCGACCACTATTGCGACGATAACGGTTTAGATACGATTGAGACTGGAAACTGTCTAGCAATGTTCATGGAAGCTGGGAAATTAGAGTGGGGGAATGGAAAAGCAGTCATAGAATTACTGAAAGGCTTTTCAGAGGGAAATCCAGATTCATTTTTATTGGGTTTAGGATGTTACAAGCTTGGAAAGAAACTGGGTGTAAAGCGAATACCGCATGTCAAAAAACAAGGAATCCCTGCATATGAACCCAGATCATTCAAAGGAATGGGAGTAACTTATCTTAGTTCCGCTATGGGAGCAGATCATACAGCCGGACCAGCCATTTCTGGGAGGAAAGGATATGCAGATAAAGATTACGGGGAAGTGTATGAGCGGAAAGATAAAGTACTCATCTCTAAAGAATTACAAATATTCATCTATATTGCAGACTCAACCGGTCAATGTTATTTCGTGGGTCCAGATTATGCAAGTACGGAAAAATGGACGAAATTATTTAAAGCGCGATATGGATGGGATAAGACTCCCAAAGAGTGGATGCAATGGGCGGTCAATGGAATAAAAATGGAACGCGAATTTAATAGTCGCGCCGGATTAAAAGCCACAGATACGCTTCCAAAGTTTATGTTGGAGGAAAAACTTGAGCAAATTGAAGACCGTAAATGGGATATAAGTAAAAAAGAGTTGGACGAAATTTGGGATTAAGTCCCGTTTATTTTCCGTATTTTTTCCACATTTCTTTCAAAAATTCATCCAACTTACCAGTATCTTTTGTTTCTAAATGTTGGATCCAGTGTTCCGCCATTTCCCTTTCAATACTATAGCAATCCTCAAGATATCGTTTTTCCATGATATTTATTGCCGTTTTCGTAGAGAAAAGAAGTGTAGTATCTTTTTCAGTTAGATCACGAGCAAATTTCTTTACTTGTTTACTCAATTCTTCAGGATCACAAATTTGGGTGATAACGCCCCATTTGTCAAGCTCAGGAATTCTGATGCGACGGTCCCCTAACAGCATTTCTTTTGCTCTAGCTCCCCCCAACAAGATGACGGGTAATGTTGTAGGTCCACTGGCAGGAGTAATACTAATTCCTAACTCTGGTAAGTGGAAAAATAACTCTTCATTATTCGCAACAAAGCGAAAATCTGCTGCAAAGGCTGTAATCACTCCAAAACCAATGGCCGATCCTTGAATTTCTGCAATAACTGGTTTCTTCAGCATGCGTATAGTTTTTGAAATGGTTGCAGCAATATCCAGAAAATCCGTTAGTGCATTTGGTTGAATTGGCAGTTTAAATATACTCAGATCATACCCCGCACTGAACATCCGTCCTACGGAATTAATCACTAACACTTTTATATTCGAATCCATATCCACTTGTCGCAATAAGTCCAAAATCCTTTTCAAACACGGAATATTCATCGCATTGAGTTTTTCGGGTCGGTTGAAGGTAATATATGCAATTTTCCCTTTTTCGGTGTACAATACCATATCGGTTGCAGATCGTTCTTCTGTATCTTGCATACATACCAATTAACTAAAGGAAAATAAAAAATATTCTCTTAGGATTCCATGATGCTTTGTACTTTTTTAACGATTTTTTCGAATGCAAGCGAACTTGAGGAATTTGGATTTTGGATTATAAAGGGCAACCCGTCATCACTATGCACACGCACATCGATTTCAAAGGGGATTCTCCCAAGGAATGGTACTTTTAATTCTTTTGCGGCTTTTTCCCCGCCCCCAATTCCAAAAATATTTACCGTTTCTCCACAATGAGGGCATGTATATCCAGCCATATTCTCTACAATTCCTAATATTTGACGTCCAATGGTTTTTGCCATATTGACGGTTTTTCGGGAATCTAATAAGGCTACATCTTGAGGTGTGGTTACCACAATAACCCCGGCATCTTCAATTAATTGCATAATATCCAATGTTTCATCACTGGTTCCGGGTGGAAGATCCAAGACCAGATAATCCAGTTCTCCCCATTCAGCTTCCGCAAGAAACTGTCGAATGGCACCCATTTTCATAGGACCTCTCCAAATCACGGGGGTGTCGTTACTCTCCAATAGAAATGCCATACTCATCACACGGAGATTCATGGGTCCAATTACAGGAAGAAATGTCTTAGAGTTTGTGTTCACTTCTGGTCGCATCCCGGTCATATTCAACATGAATGGCACATTCGGTCCAGTGATATCCACATCTAGGATCCCCACCGTTTTTCCAAGAGCTGCCAGTTTAATTGCCAAGTTCACCGCTACGGTGGTTTTACCGACTCCACCTTTTCCGCTCATCACCACGACTTTATGTTTGATTTTGCTGAGCCGTTCCTTAATTATCTCCTCTCGTTGTTGAGCCTGCTGTTTTTTATCAACATAATCTGACATTGTGCACTAATCACCTAGTTGAATGAAACAATACATGATAGATATTAAAACAGTTTCAAATGTTTCCAATGCATTAAACGAAAAATCTTCTAAATAAAATGCTTCTTTTATAATATTATAATTAAAAAATAAGATGTCACGTGTCACACAGGAAGAAAATTCTCTACCTCACTTTTGATTTTATCCAACCTATATTCTCAGGAAATGGTACATTATCTCGAATTCAAGTATTAGGACTGTTAGAGAGAGGTTTTGAAGTGCTAGTTCTCTGTCCTGATGGAGATGTTCAAGAGGATTCAGAATTAAAAAAATGGTTAGATGAAGGCACATTACAAATTTGTTGTGTGCACCTTCGGACAAGTAAAGATCTCAGTTCTTTATGTGATTGGGAGGGATTTTATTCCTATTTTAGTAATCATATGAAAGGGATCAGAGATTTCCACCCGAATTTAATTATTAATCCTGACTGGCATACTTTTGAGGTAGCATCTCTTATTAAACAAACTCTCTCCATTCCCCTAGTGTCCCAGTTTTTTCGCATATTCTCATTTTTTACGGAATATATCCCAATCTCTCAACAATATGAAGCGGTCAGGAAAAAAGAATTACAGATGGTATCGCAATCGGATTTGATAATTACTCTATCTAAATTTGATAGGGATTGGTGTTTGGAGAATGGAGCAACTAATGTACACATAGTATATCCTCCGTTAAGTGATTCATTCATTCATGCTTTATCCACAGAACCTCGGCACAATTCTAAATGGAATACTGATAGTCAAATGCCTAATCTCTTGCATTTACTAACCATTTCGAGAATAGTTCCCGAAAAACGTCTGCAACGTGTTCCACCATTGCTTGCAGAATTACAGAAAATGGGTGTTAAATTTTCATATACGCTTATTGGAGAGCCATTAGACAAAGGATACCAAGCTGATCTCTTAAAAAAGCTTGCTGAGTACGACTTACTATCCCATGTTGTTCTTTTAGGTAGAGTCACGTTGAAGGAAATGGTGCATTATTTACGAGAATGCCATATCTATCTTCATCCATCGTCTTATGAACCCTATGGTATAACAATTATGGAAGCTGCTGCGGCCGGATGTACTGTGGTATTGGATCAGAATGGTTTAATTGGTGCTAAGGAAGTATTAAGGACTTTTCTCGACGAAGTAGGATTAGTTGAGATAAATTATTCTACCCTCCACTATAGTGTAAAAAAAATTCTATCTATTCTTAAAAGAGGAAAAACAAGAAAAAAGGACACAAACAACTTAGGTATGATTACCAAACTTAATTCTAAGCACTATATGGACACAGTTGTAACCATTTTTAATGATTTTATATAAGATACTAATTGGGGTTAGATACAAATGCCAAAAGAGAAAAAAAAACCATTTGACGATTCGAAGTTCAAATATGGAAAATTGATAAAAATCTTTGCAGCCTTTGGTTCAGTCACGTCGATAGTATTTCATGTGATAATGATGATTGAAAGTTTTCAGCGAGACACACCCAATCCTGTACAAACAATAATATTACCAATTGTGGGAATCCTCGTGTGTATTACGCTTCTGGGTTCGATAGAAGTATTTGGTCCTCGATGGTTTATCAAAGCGACATGGTACGTCTTATTTATTGGGGGGGTTCTTGAAGCGGTGATTTTTGCTATCCCTCCCAATTTATGGACGTATATAGGAACTTGGGGTTTATCGGGAGTTTTATTGATCATTGCTTCAAGCTTAATTGCACTGATGGAAGCATTATGAATTTTTTATTCAACACTTCTAAACTCATTTAAGGATCAAGATCATTCACTAAATCCCGAGAAATGGTCATCATTATGTTTATATCATAAAATTTGATTAGCTTTTTACAAGAGTTCACCACATTTCTCTCTCTCCATTATGTTGATGACAAGAACAATACTCTTAAAAGTATCAAAGGGAGATAGGGAAATTACCCTCAGAAGACCACTTAAGGAAAATAAAATGACTGAAAATTCAACAAAGATTACTGTAGAACAGTACTCTGGTCGATTTGGGAAAATTAAAGGCTTTGAAATGACGATCGGGAAATTAGTTGGAGACACATCAGAATGGGAACCGATGGGTCCTACTCCGAAGCCATGCATTGCTGACTTACGTGATTGGTTTATGCGATTGATGCAGAAATATCCTCCTTTTTATGAACCCATTAATGACGTATGTGAATTATGCACTTTCGGGAAATGCAACTTAGCAAAGGGGAGACGAGGTGCTTGCGGGATCGATTTAAGTGGAGCTTGCGCAAAAATTGTATCAATTGCATGCTGTATTGGTGCATCTTGCCATTCGGCTCATGGAGACCACTTGTTACATTATCTAATGGAAAAATATGGTGATATACCTCTTGAATACGGCAGAGAAATTGAAGTGGAAATGCCCATCACCCGATTGATCACAGGCATTAAACCTAAAAAGCTGTCGGATTTGAAGATTGCCATGGAATGGGTGCAAAACCAAATTACTCACGTTCTTGCGTCAGGACACACTGGTCAAGAAGGTGCATTTATTGACTATGAAGTAAAATCCTTTGCGGCAGGATTAGCAGACGGGGTGGGAATGGAAATCTCAGATGCAGTTCAAATTGCTGCTTATGGATTTCCTAAAGGAGATTCCAATGTTCCATTGGTGGAATGCGGAATGGGTGCGATTGATCGAAAAAAGCCAAATATCCTTGCAATCGGTCATAATGTCAGCCCTTGTGTTGAATTAGTGGATTATACTCGTGAAAAAGGGATTGCTGATAAAGTTGAGATTGGAGCAATTTGTTGTACATCTTTAGATCTCACCCGATATTATAATGCAGGGAAAGTAGTAGGAACAATCTCCAAGCAATTAAATTATATCCGCACGGGTGTTCCCGATGTGGTCATGGTCGATGAACAGTGCATAAATTTGAGGAGTTATCAAGAAGCTATCAAGATAAAAGCACCTTTTCTTGCTACTAATGATAAATGTATGTTTGGACTACCAAATCGAACGGCAGACCCAATAACGGACATTGTAGAGGATCTTGCAACCTATAAAGCAACAGGAGCATTGATTTTAGATCCAGTGAAAGCAGGGGCGGTTGCAGTAGAAACCGCTTTAAGAGTACATGAATATCGTCAATCCTTAAAATTCCTACCTGATGAGAAAGAAATTATCGCAGAAATAATGCGGTGTACGGGGTGTGGTAACTGCCAACGTAATTGTCCAAATGATTTACCGCTTGTCGATATTATGTCTCGGGCAAAAGAGGGGAAATTTGACAAGATTACACCTTTTGCGGATGAATGTATTAGCTGTGGACGCTGTGAGGACGACTGTGTCTCTCAAGGATTATCACCATTTAATGTAATTGTTTATGCCGATCGCCTTCGAATTGCCACTGAAAAATATAAACTTCGGTCCGGACGTGGTCCGGTACGCGATACAGAAATTCGTAATGTTGGTGCTCCCATTGTAATGGGAGAGATTCCCGGAGTAATCGCCATTGTAGGATGTGCTAATTACTCCTCAAAAGAAAATGAAGTGGCAAAAATTGCTGAAGAATTTTTACGTCGAGGATACATTGTTGTAACTTCTGGATGCGGAGCAATGGATATCGCTCGTTATAAAACTGATAACGGCACTTCTTTATACGAGGAATACGAGGGTACTTTTGATAGAGGAGGTCTAGTGAATGTGGGAAGTTGCGTGTCTAATTCTCACATTACGGGTGCAGTATGTAAAGTTGCCAATATTTTCGCACGGAGACCCTTACGAGCAAATTTTGAAGAAATTGCGGATTATTCTCTGTGCCGGGTAGGAGCAGTAGGCCTCGCATGGGGTGCATATTCCCAAAAAGCCGCATCTATTGCATCGCATGTTAATGGCTTGGGTATACCAGTGATCGTGGGTCCACATTCTGCAGAGTATCGAAGAATGTATTTGGGAAGAGAGGATCTGGAGGATAATTGGGAATTGATTGATGGAAGAACCGGTAACACAGGATCTGAAGCACCATCTCCTGAACATTTACTTGTTACTGCTGAAGATTTCAATGAATGTATGATATTGCTAGCAAAATTGGTGATACGACCAGCAGATGGAGTTAAAGGTCGTGCGATCAAACTTGCCCATTACATAGATATATGTGAAAAATACGGAAGTAAATTTCCTGATGCACGTGAATTGGCTAAATTTGTCCGAGTAGAGGCAGATATTCCCACTAATTTGAAAGATAAAGTACTACAACAATTGAAGAAAATTGGATGGCAACCTCGATCTGTTATAATGGATCCCACTTCAAATCCTGATTTTGGATCAATGACCAAGAAAATGAAATGAGTGGATTATTCCTCAACATTCCTTTTTTTGTTTTTTTTTTTTGGTTAAAAATTCACAGCTTTTTATAGATCGATAAAAATAACCAGTAAAAATTTCTTTTTTGTAGATGAATACACATGGAAGAAGATGCATTTCTGATCAAATCAAAAAGGTTGCAAAAAAAGGCTCGGCGGAGAAAAATTGCAAGGATAATGGGAATAATTTTCCTCTGTATAATAGCCATGAGTTCTTGCCTTAATTTTTCTTTAGGAAATCGGCGTTCTTTTTTCAGCCAAAACAGGGAAAATGCTAAATGGATTGAAGAAAATGGGCAAAAATATCTATTTCTTGAAGCTAAGGATGAGTTTGAATTGGGAAGATTAGAAGGAAAATTCTTATCCGCAAAAATTGCGAATTTAAAGAGAATCATTCAAATGTTTGGCACACTAAATTCGCAATACGGTTTTAGTTATTCAGACATGGTTCAAAGGGCTAAAGATTACGAAAAACATATTCCCTCTGAATACAAGGAAGAGATGAGGGGAATGCATGAAGCAATTTTAGGAGTAACATATGACGATATTCTACTTCAAAACTGTTTTGTAGACATCCTCTATGGTCAATATTATCCTGATGGAGAAATACCCCCACTACAGACTGCATTTGAAATGGGATGCTCGGTATTGGGGTTTAAGAATAATGATTCCGTCATAATTGGGCAGAATTTTGATTTTAATAACATTTTCAAGCATACTCTTGCATTCGTGCATCATAGAATTGTAGGAAAACAAGCGCAGTTCACATTAAAGGTTGGAGGGATTTTATCCATACCTTGTGGTCAAAATTCTGCTGGAACATCAATTTTCATAAATGTGGTGAGATCCAATATGATTGCACCATCTTTAATGCCATTAGCTATCAGATCCCGTATCGGATTTGACACAGCAAAAAATCCCGATGAATTCTTAGAAATTATCCTATCGGATGTGAGTACCTTAAGCATGAATTTATTGATTGGAAATAGTACAAATCTAATCTCTTTAGAAGTACTCCCGGGGAATTGTTCGATTTCGCGCCCCATTAGTGCAGTTAATACCAATACTTATACGAATCCCCATTTTCAACGGTATTTATTAGATCCAAACTATTCAAAAATACGTCAAACCACTGCTGAATCCTTACTTCTCAATTATACAACCGATAATTATCTGTCTCAAAACGATTTCATTTCTATTATGAGTAATCCTTTAATTTACCAAATAAATAACGGTATAATGGGAGTTTCAACATTAGTGTGTACTTCGAATAAATTCTTTTGTGAAGGAATACCAACCATTTTGGAAAATTATCCTCAAATCCCCCTATTTTATTAAAATGGGAAGGGGGAAATTTGAATTCCCGACCACTGCGTCCCGAACGCAGTATCATATCAGTTTAAATCCTAAATTGGATTCAAATTACCAAGCTAGACTACCTTCCCGAAGATAATAGCGTTTATTTCAATTTAATCATTAACTCGGTGATCTTATCGAAACTTTCATTTACGTTGTATCCTGTTTTTGAGCTAATGCTTAGATATCCTCGAATTTTATTATACCTGATAAAAGACATCACCTGCTGGGGATCGATGTTTAAATCACTCGGATTTTGAATTAGGTCATATTTAGCTCCCAGTAAAATGATGGGGATATCCCGTGTATTTCTTCGAATTATGCTGATCCACTCATCAAGTTCATAAAAAGTGTGAGTACGGAATAAATCAAAAAACAATAAAGCACCGGAAGCACCTTGACAAAAAGAAGGTAGCATTGTTCGAAAACGTTCCTCTCCGCCAAAATCCCATATCTGCAAGGTCGCGGTTCCTCGATCTTCTCGTAATTCCAAATAATGTACAGCAAAATCGACACCTATAGTCATTTTTGTATCCGAGCTGAATTGTCCAGTGGTAAAGCGATTTAGCAAAGTAGTCTTGCCACAGCCTCCACTTCCCGCGAGGATTATTTTAAAGAGGTATTTCCCAGTCATGTATCGAAGTAACCCGATCTGTTTGTCATACTATATTTAGTGTCATTCCTTTTTAATTGTGATTTTTTACCCTGAATTTTCCTAAAAATCAGAATGACTCCCAATAGGTTGTCTACCATCCCATAAATTTATAATTATTGCTGTGTTTCCATTTACATGGGAAAGAATAATTACTCGAATGATACTTCCTTTTTCCGTAAAAAAATTGATGCTGATAATGGATACGCTTTAACGTTCGACGATATTATCTGTCTACCGGGTTTTACAAATTTTGATCCGAAAGATGTCGATATAGGGACCAAATTAGGTATATACACATTTAAATTGCCAATTTTTTCTGCCGCGATGGATACTGTTACAGAGACGGAGATGGCAATACAAATGGCACTCCTTGGGGGACTTGGTGTGATCCATAGAAATTGCCCATACGATAAGCAGTTAAGTATGGTTAAAAAGGTAAAAAGAGCACGTTCCTTTATCGTGAGGGATGTTGCTACCGTTCATCCCAAGGATACTCACATACAAGTCAAGCAAAAAATGGAACAATTTGGAGTTAGTGGTCTTGTCGTATTGGATGACAATGATAAAGTTGTTGGAATTCTCACCGCTCGTGATTTGCCTTATGATCACACTAAAAAATACCTTGTAGAAGACATCATGACTAGAAATCCCATCTGTGCAAATGATGGAATTTCACGCGAAGAAGCTCAACAGAAGTTGTATGAGATACGTAAAGAAAAATTGCCGTTGGTAAATAAGGATAACCAGCTAGTGGGATTGGTAACACGAAAAGATTTACGACCGGAATTTCCTGATGCATCGAAGGATAAAGAAGGAAGGCTATTGTGTGGACTGGCTATATCTCCGAACCTTCCACGCAATAAGCAAGATCTTGAAACATTCAAGAAGATCGACGAATTATGTGATATTTTCTTTACAGATGTTGCAGACGTTTATAAAGTCTCTGATCTGAATGGAGTTAAGGAGATCATGGAAAATACTCAAACTCCAATTGTACTGGGCAACATTGGGACTTTTGACGCGGCTGAAGCTATATTAACCAAATTTGACTTTTCCGATAAGTTAATTGGACTAAAAGCTGGAATGGGATCTGGCAGTATTTGCATAACTACTGTACAAACAGGAATCGGAGCTCCTACTCTATTCGCCACCGCCGAAGTAGCTGATGCAATCCGAATGTATAACCCAAATATTGCACTTATTGCAGATGGGGGGTTTAAAAATTCAGGAGATTTAACAAAAGCATTTGCTATAGGGGCAGATATTGCCATGTCTGGTCATTTTTTTGCAGGATGTAACGAATCTCCCGGATATATTGACACGATTGGGGGAAGAAAGGTTAAAGTGTATCGAGGAATGGGATCAAAAGAAGCAAGGGCTACAGGAAGTTATGCTTTTGATCGATATTCGGATTTGAAAAAACTCGCAGAAGGAGTATCGGATTATGTGCCATTTGTTGGTAGTGTTGGTGGAGTGATGGAACAATTATGTGAAGGCTTACGAAATGGGTTAATCTATGCAGGGGCTCGAACGATTCAGGAAGCGAAACGGATTCAGACACGTAAAATTACCCACGCGGGTAAAATTGAATCAGATGCCCATGATCTGCTCTCCCGAAAGTAAACTCATCTCCTAATTTTACTAATGAAACATAAGAATAAAAAGGAACAACCACCCATAAATCTCTATAAAGATCGAATATGATGAAACATGCAAAAGGAAATTACACAGGAAGAGAAAAAGAAAATTCACGTGGTTTGTCCGGTTTGTAATTCTGATGATCATATCTTAATCCCCGCTATGGCTATTGCTAGCACCGGAAAGGGATTAACTTCTATATTTTGCCCTGTAGACACCATCTGCGAGCATTCTTTTCAGATTTTTGTAGATAACAATGGAATAGTGAGAGGATATGAAACATCAGATTATGAGTTAACATTTACTCCTGCTGAAGAACCAATTAAAGAGAGATTAGATATTGGAGAGAAAGGAGCCATTCAGATTATAAAAACCATCTTTGGAGATGAAATCTTTTTTAAATCTTTTCGTAGTGCATTTGATAATGATGAAATTTATTGTATTACCGAACAAGAATATCTTCACGATAATTTGAGACCCTTCTTCCAAAAATTATTTGGCACATATTGTCCAGAAATTGTTGTCTGCACTATGAGGGAGTACAATCGAATGGTTAGGAAAACTGTCTATAGCTCGAAACATCGTCAAGCTTTTCTCTTCAACGCGGATTTAACGGCAATAATCAAGCAACCAGAGCATTTTAAAGAAAGATTTCGAATGGATAAATTCATTTTAGAAGAATCACTGCTTCAAATGGTGGATTTTGGCAAACAAAGTGATGAAGAGATCATTCAAGTGATTCATAATACGATTGTGAATATTATTGAATTAGCTGTGTTGTTAAAAAATGATGTAGAAAGCAAAACTATTGACAGCCGTCGAGAATTAGAGCGTAGATTGCAAAAAGAGAGTGGAAAGAAAATTAAATTTGATTATTCCGCATTAGATAGCATACTCAAACACCGTTTTCAAATAGATGTGGAAAGAATTTTCTTAAAGGTAAATGAAAAAATAGATAAACTAAAAACGCTATTCTAATTTTAAATCCCAATTCCGATTGTGTTGCCAATCCCGGCGACAATTACGGAATCTCCTTCTTTTACTTCTTTTCGTATCATTTCTTTGATAAGATCCATGATTTTTGGCACGGATTTTGCGATGGGATTTTTCATCGTTGTAATAGCATCTTGCAGGGATTGTCGACAGATGATTGCATCAATAGGAATTTTGTTTTGAGTTGAACTTGCTTCAATCTTAAATTTCTCCACCCCAATTCCTCCAATTGCAGCTCCGACTCCAATAATAACGCTTCCAGTTTTATCTCCTTCCATTTTTAATCCTGCATCGATCATGATGACCAGTTTGATTTCGGTTGGATTATTCTCTATAATTTTTTTGATAGCTTCTCCGGGTTTTCCAACTGTTCCTCCTGGACCTTTTGCTCGAACAAGATAGACCTTTCTTCCCTGATAAACAGCTTGTTGAGATATGGTCTCGTAGGCGATTTCATCAAAAGGAGTGGAATCAGCTTGAGTGAGATCTCGAATTAAACTGGCAGTCACCATCGGACCAAGTGAATCACCAATGGGGCTTCCTTCCTCAAATGCACTAGCTGCTGCAACATACGCTTTTGCCATAGATTTTATTATGGACAACTGCATCTCCACTTGTAACAGAATAATATAGGATTTCATTTTTTTACCAAGAAGAAGATAGTGCAGTAATATTCGATAGACTTGGTTTACAGCCATCGCTGCTTCCAAAAGATTTTCTAGGTTATGCAATTGAGTAATATTTGCATTTACTGCAATTGATTTCACTTCCTCCATCCATCGGTCTTCTCTTATGTCCATAATATGCTCGATTTTGGGAACTATCCCTGCGGGATCTAATTCAGTCGGAGTTATAGCTATATAATTTAGGAATAAATCGAGTTTATTTTCAAGATCCTTTATTGTAAGGTTCTTGTCGCTGTATTGTTTAAGTTTTCGAACTGCTATCGCACGGGTTTCAGAATCCCATTTTTTAAGTTCTTCCAAAGCTAGAGTAATTGTTCTCGAAGATCTAAACGCTTGAATCTGTGTTCCATAAAACATGGAGATGAAAATAAATACGATCCACAAAATGTTCAGTATAATGGACCAAGGGGAGGTATCTTGAAAAATCATGATTATCAGTTTAAGGATTGTTTTGAATAAATATTCAATATTCTACGCTTTAGATAAAAAATGTAGTAAAAAAAAAGTTTACTCTTTTATTGTAAATGCGTTCTTTTATGAAGAAAGAGTCAATTTTAAGTGCTATCAACTTATAGATTTATAGTAATGATTGATGAAGAAGAGGATGACGTAGAAAACCTTTTAAAAAGAAAGATCTCCTGGAAAGCAATATTAAAAGGTTTTTTCGGTCTCATTATGCTAGGGGGGGCTGTTTTATTGATACAGTTTTCTCGATCTGAGGAAGGAATTAATTATACGTATTTCTTCCTTGCAATCACTCTTATGTGCGTTGCTTCTAGTATTATGGTACCGATTCCCGAAAGAAAGAAAGAAGTTCGCCATACTATATCTCTGTTGAAATGTGAAAAATGTGGATCCCTACGAGTTCAGGATTACATGGATGGTGATTTCGTTTATAAGGATACTGAGACCCCATGTAAACAATGTTCGGGGAACTATAAAATCCACGAAGTATACTCCTTAAAACTGAAGTCTACAGGAAAAAAGAAAACAATAGACCAATAGTTGGATTAACGAAATGTTAAATATCCAAACCATATTACATGTTGTAGAACAATGAGTGATAAACCAGTTGCAGAAGTGGATGGAATCACTACCTGTATGGGATTCAAAATTCGAGTTCTACAAAACTGGGATTTGCGAAGAACCGATTTTTTATCCATCGAACATGAAAATTCTGTATATCTCCTATCCGTTCAAAAGTTATGGCGGGATAATGGGCAACTTTTCGCACATGTACAGACAATGGGTAAAGCACCCCAAACCCCCTTCGTGAAAAAGCCGGTACTTTTAGCTAGTTCAAGTCAGATTCAATCAATTTTACAACTCAATCCAGATTCCCAACAATCCGTTCACATTGGTCATATATTGTCTACGGAAATCGCTGCAAATTTCGAGTTAAGGAAATTTGGTAGGATGTTTATAACCGGAAAATCAGGTTCTGGGAAATCATACACTGTGGGTGTTTTAGTGGAAGAATTCATAAAAAAGCAAATCCCAGTAGTGATTCTTGATCGTCATGCAGAATATTCCAGTTTAAAAGTTTTAGTTGAGCACGAATTTCCAAAACATGATCCCTTTTTTCATATTGAAGATCCGGCATTAGCTTTTGCTAATCACATTGTAGAATTTGCAGAATCAACCTATAATCCTACAACAGATTTAGATTTAGATTATTTATATATTGCAAAACCCGAAGAGATTGTAACTCAAGCTCAATGTTCGATTATCAATTTGCGTGGTTTATCAATTGAAAATCAGAAAAAAATAGCACTTAAAGTACTCCATTCTCTTTATGATGCCAGCAGTAAGGGAATAATTCCTCCATTTTTCTTGTTTATTGATGAAGCACATGAGTTTTCAGGAAAACAGAAAGACGCAGTTTCTGAAGTTATTAGGCTGATCAGTATGGAAGGAAGAAAATTTGGTATGAATCTGGCAATTATCACCCAACGACCGCAAGCATTGGATGTTACAATCCGTGCGCAGGCAGGAACGTGGATAATTCATAAATTAACGGACATAAACGATGTCAATATCACCTGTAAATCTGCAGAGGGATTATCATTGAAAGAGGATGAAGAGGCAATACAAATGCTTAATCCAGGGGAAGCGATCATTACAGGTGAACTATGTCCTTTAAATCCACTCCTCATAAAAATACGAAAACGGTATACCATTCATGGAGGAGCGGGTTTTAATTTGTCAGAAATCGTTCCTAATAAAGATGCGTTTTCTGTTGCACCACTTATCCAGAAATTACGTGATAAAACCACCCCTGAATCCTTATCAACAGCACATGATAACAGGATATCGAAAATTCTCACACTCACCGAATATGAGACTTTATCCAGTTCACTTATTGAAGAAAAAGAGCATTTAATGGAAATAATCGAGGAAAAAACACGTCAAATAGAAGTCATGAAAAAGGAAAACTTGGATATGTTTAACGAACTAAAAAAATCCCGAGAAGAAGTGCAAAAACAAAAACGACGGGCAGAAGATGCTGTACGGGTAGCAGAACAGACTCTTTCCGAACTAAAAAAAAGGTAGATGAGAGATAATAGATACTAAAAACATTTTAGAGGTTTTAAACCAATCCCCCCAGTTCTTAAAATTCCGTCACAATCATCCCGATTATGATGTAGTTATCCATAATCTAACAGTACCAGATATGCAACGAATTCACCATGAATATCCCCAATTGAATTTATTCCCCTATCCCATAAATGAAGTATGCTCGGTAATTCTTATATCAAAAATACTGGGGCAAAATGGGTATACTAAACTGAAATTTTATTTGGATTTAAAAATAAAAACAATTTTGCATGCTTTCACGACAAGCTAAAGATTTAAAACTTTCTTCTGGCATTCGATCAGTTCACTGATGCCTTTTTCTGCAAGTTTAAGTAATTCTGAAAGTTGAGGGTAAGTGAAGTTCATGCGTTCCGCGGAACATTGAATTTCAATATAGTTTTTATTTTCATCAATAACGAAATTCCCATCCACATCAGCCTGAGAATCCTCGACATAATTCAAGTCCAGCAATGGAACTCCTTTCAAGATTCCCGCAGAAATAGCAGCAGTAAATTTGTAATCTGGGAATTTGTGAATGAACCCTTTTCTTAAGGCTAGGGTAAAAGCATCATATACAGCTATAAATCCCCCTGTTATAGAAGCGCATCGGGTTCCACCATCTCCATCCATTACATCACAATCTACACGTATGGTACATTCTCCCAGATCTTCTAATTTGAATGCACCCCTTATGGAACGTCCGATTAAACGTTGGAGTTCTATTGCACGCGAATCCGGCTGACCTATAGGACGTCTTGCTCGATGCTCCACGGATGCAGGCATCAAGTTATATTCCGCTGTTATCCACGCATCATTGCTATTTGGACTCATCCATTTGGCTGGTTTAGACTCCACGGTTGCAGCACAAATAACACGTGTTTTTCCCATTTCGATTAAGCAACTGCCATCAGCGTTATATAAAAAATTGCGGGTGATTTTATACGGTCGCAATTCATCGAATTCCCGGCCGTCCACTCTTTTAGTAGTCATACATTATTTTGTTGAATTTGATGTATTTGAGGTTATGCTTATCCTCCATATTCTTCATCAGCCTTTGGATAGGATCCCAACACTTTAATCCATGTAGTAAAACTTTCCATTCTACCGATAATTGTTGCAATTTTGGAATCATGCAAATTTCCATCAAATTCCAAAAAGAAAATATATTCCCACGTATCATTTTCACGTTTTCGGGGGCTAGATTCGATTTTTGTGAGGTTTACATTCATTTCTGCGAATAGTTGGATAACTTTGGAAAGTTGACCCGGTTTATCCAACGTGACAAAAATTATAGAAGTCTTGTCATTATCCGTAGGTTCATGGGTTTGGTTTGATAAAATGAGATATCTCGTGAAGGAATTCTCATTTTGTTGAATTTGATCATATATGATTTCCTCCTGGAAAATCATCATATCAGTTTCGATTAAAATATCCAATGATTCCTTGATGGTGCCTTCAGACGTACTTTCAATAGGAATTTTCTTCCGTATCTGATTTTGCTCCATTATTCTGCATGATTTGATTATTTCTTTCCAAATTGCAACAGTGGAATCAGACGTTAACGAAGTTACAGTTTTTTTCATGTTCTGGATAACTTGTGCTTCTCGTTCTGGTTGGATAATCGGCAAACCTAATTCTTTTTTCAATAATCCGATCTTTTTTGCTATTTCTACCCTTTCCTCTATAAGATCAGCGATTTTTAGGTCAATTTCATCAATTATATCACGTAATTTGTAAATACGATCCACACTGGAGGTCCCCTAATAATATTTATGATCATGATATTGAATTAAAAACCTAAATTCGTTATTCATTATTGATTCTTTATTCATTGTTTTGTTCTTTGAAGATTATATTAGGATATCATAATCATACCTTTAGTAAGTAGCAATAATTATAGATAATTCCTACAAAATAGCAGTACCTTAATATGAATTAAGCCTAAGGAATGGTATTTCACATCATATCGACTACTATTTTTTTATTAATTGTAGGCAAATGCTAATAATGGAAGCTTATAGATTCGAAGAAGTCTTTACGGTGGTCAGAGTAATCATATTTCGGAATTAATGTGAAAAATTAAACCGATGCACCGACCGGGATTCGAACCCGGCTCCTTGGGTGTCTTCAATTAAAAGATTCGCTTATATCTATGGAAGCCCAAGATACTGACCACTATACAATCGGTGCATTGTTCTAATGCTAGATAAAATTGAGATGTATTACATTTGAACATTACGATAGAGTCGACATCAAGAAAAAAGGAGAATTCTCAACAGTCTGGAATATCCAGTTCTTTTTTTTGGTCGACTATGCGTTTAATTTGATAATCGTCTTTTTAAAATATCGAAAGGATCTTCACCGAGAATAACAACACCAGTATCTTCCCTGAGTTTCTTAATATTTTGAGCAGTATCCAATACATCTTTCATCGATCGAATCATATCAGGGGTTAATCTCAGAAAATGAATGACCCCATCCTTAATATTCCCATGGGATTTAAATGAAATATATCCAGACTTTACTCTCTTATAAATCTCAAGATTTATTTTATCAACATACTGCAATCCCGCCTCGTAATAAACTGTATTCATTTTTTTTTTTCGCAGGAGACCTCGTTTTTCCATAAATGTCCCAATAACAAACACACGACGGTTAGTCATATATAAAGTAGCAGGGAAGCCTTCAGGGAAGGCTAATGCTTCCTTATTACTAGTTGCGACAGATTTCCCCCATACAAGATTAAGTCGTGTTCGTAATTTTAATTGAATTTTCGAATGAGAAAAATCTTTATCACTAAATTTCATTACGTTCACCCAAGTAATTTTTCAACAAACCATTCCGGTCGAAAGGGTTCTAAATCATCATATCCTTGGCCTACCCCAATATATAGGATTGGTTTTTTGGTTATGTGAGCGATAGATAGCGCAGCTCCTCCCTTGGAATCTGCGTCTACCTTTGTAATTATAGATGCATCAATTCCCAAGGATGTATTAAATGCTTCTGCTTGGTTAAGTACGTCATTACCAGCTAAAGAATCTCCCACAAATAGAGTAAGATCGGGATTATTCACCCGTTTAATTTTAATGAGTTCTTCCATGAGATTTTTATTCGTTACTTGACGCCCCGCGGTGTCAATCACAACAACATTGATGCCTTTTGCTGTTGCACTCTCAATTGCATCATAGCCTACCGAAGCGGGATCTGAATTATATTGTCCTTTTACGACTCGAATTCCGACATTATCCATGTGAATTGATAATTGTTCAATTGCACCCGCTCGAAAAGTATCACTTGCAGCCACTATTGTAGTAATTGAATGCTTTTTAAATAATTGACACAAACGAGCGATTGTGGTCGTTTTACCCGTTCCATTTACCCCCAATACCAATATAACATAGGGGAGATTTGTTTTCCTTTTTTCATTAATTTTGTTGATGAGGTTAAAAGAGCAATCATCTATACTTAAGACTTCAACAACTGCAGTCCGCAATGCTTCAGTTAGACTTTTTTTTAACGAGAATACTCCAACTTTCTCACCAATAAGATTCTCCTTGGTTATTTCACAAATTTCAGCCGCTACAGCCACAGCTACATCATTACGGATGAGCATCATTTCCAGTTCTGAAAAAGTCTTATCCATATTCGATTCAGTTAATGTTCTCTTCCCTAAATTTTTCAAAGATTCACGTAATTTGGAAAACATATCCTCACCTGTAGAACATTCATCTAAATGCTAGTTATCAAAGCAGTTGTGGTGGTTTAAATCCTTGTTTCTCATATTGAGCCAGCAATGGTTCAAGTTCCTGAAGTTTGGCAGAAGTTTCTTCCAATGTTTTTTTCAATATGTCTTCTTGTTTTTGGAGTTCATCTCGCTTTTTTCTGATAAAATCGAGTGCTTGTTTAGTATCTCTCTCTACGAGAGTTTTTCGACCTATAGAGATTAGAATTTTGTCGGGATTTGAGATCTTTGCCTTAATATAGGCAAAATTCCCAATAGGCAATATAATTTCATGATTTTTTTTTTTACCTTCAAGTTCTTGGATAACTGAGTTAGAAATAGAGATTCCATCAAGTACATTTTGGATTTGGGTAAGAGCATTCATGGATGATTCTAATTGCATACGAAGGGAATAATAGGTATAAAAAAGTTGCTGATATTCTTGCTCTGGATTCTCAGTCATGACTTTCACACGAAATATTATTGATTCTCTATTATGTGCAAAATGAGAGGATCTGTGATTTCATTTTTTTTTAATTCTTTGGCAGAGAGATTTCTAATCTGACGGCGATACAAACCAATGGATGTGATTTCCGAAAGTACAAGCTCTATAGCGTCTGCTTCTGTCAAAGCTCGTTTTTCTTTTCGAAATACATATTTTTGGCGATCCTTAGTATATTCTCCTTCGACGCGGAATACCTTTACATCTGTCATGGATTTCACATCTTTCTAATTTGAAAAGGAATAGCATAGATAGTTTATCAATTTTATCGTAATCCAAATGGATTTTTTGAGTTTATTATATAGATGAGTTATTCTATACTCTAGCTGATAAGAAACTCATGAAATTCCTAATTATTTAATGAAAGAAATAGCTAATTCAGATAAAAAGGATAATTGGGATGATTTAACGAGGGAAGGGATATTTTTCAAAATAATGCACTCACATAAAGAATCTTGTGTTCAAAAAAATCGAACTTTACATCTCAGTAAATGCTAAGCTAAAAAAATTCGATGTCTATGGACGCCAATTAGGGACGAGGACTAGATGAAATCAATATGATTCCGGTATGGGGATGTTCATACAATGTTATTAGACCGCTCATATTCCCGTCACAGTTCGAGTACATTACTCATTCTCATTAATTCAGGACCGCTTGAATCATATCCAAATATCCCACCAAAATCGTTCACGACAGAACCTGCTCGGACATAAGGATTACCCATATTGATTGTTGACACATCTACAGGTACTTTTAAAATTTCATTGACCATAGTCGCTTCTTCCTCGGAGATTAGGGGATGAACACAACAACCTTTATTATTTGTCACACCACAAGATCCCGGTAGTCTGTTTTGAGCATAATCCAAGATCATTACCTCCACATCCAAAATATCTTGGATTATCTTCATATTTTCGGATAATTCACTAGAAATTATCGCACCATTGTTGTTACACAAAATTAGATTACCTAATGCATTATCCCGACTTTCCACTATATCAATTTGCACTTCTCCTAAAGAACAAAAATCCTTAAGAACTTCAAATTCTGAATCCGAAACTATAGATGGAAGGAGTATACCATTAGAGTTAGTTGCAACATAAACCCCTAATAAGGAACTTTGGTTTATGGTAATAGGAAACACTCTAAAATCAGATTTCTGGTTAAATGGTTCGCGAAATGCCTTCATTTTCTCTTTCGGGGTATTTTTGGGAATTAATAGGAAATTGTTATTAATTGCCATATAGACTCCTAAATCAACGCTCCCAAACAATTTATCTTTTAAAATACCCATGCAATTCCCTTGTATTCTTTTATTATGCAAGAAATACTCTTACTAATCCTTCAACACTTTTTGTCACTCGTACACGGATTTTTCTTGGTGGATTTTTAATTCCATTTTCCCAAAGGCGTTCATTTACTTCTTGGGAAAGATAAATTGCCTCGGGTTTCATATGCCGTGTAACAAATTTGCGAAGAGCTTTAACTGCACGTTTAGTTCTTTTCCATTTAGGAACTTTAAACGATTCCTTTGCCAGTGGAACAACGTAAATTCTTTCCTCTTGAATTTCTTCTTCGAATTCTTTCTCTGCTGCTGCGGAGATTTCCCTTTCTACTTCACTTGGTTGTTCTTCAAATGTGCTTAATTCTTGTGAGACATCATCAATTGAAAGAGAATCAATTTGCTCGCTTGTTTCCTTTTCCTCTGAATCTACTTCAGGGATTTCTTCTTTTTTGGAAGATGTTTTTTTCCTTGCCATTTCCAATACCTCCACTATTACGATAGATCCAACTTGCTGGATCTCCAATGTCTTCTGGAAAGAGGACTGAAACGAATACGTCCTTTAGTTTTCATTACAATCCATGTTGGCATGTTTCGATTTTGTCGGTGTACTTTTGCTTTGCGTATCTTTTTACCAAGCGTTCTTTTACTTCCGGTTGCCATTTTTATTACACTTTGCTTAAATTATTTTAATTTTAGTATCTCTTCTGGTTCTATCCTGGCTTTTTTTTAGTATGTTTTTGAACTCATCATCAGACAAGGGTAAAGTCATTTGGGATTGAAGGACTCCTTGCTGAAATAACTGTATTAATTGCATTTCAATTGCATTTGCATATTCAGGTCGGCTCATTCGTAAATTCTGAAGCCGGGATCTTGCTTCACTCGATAATATTTGTCGTAACAAGACCTCTTTTTGTTTTTCTATCTCTTCCTGCTGTTTTTGGTAATTCTCATATTGCTGCTGTTTGATTTGTTGGTTTCGTAATTCCTCCAATCGTTGCTGGCGTAATTTTTGATATTCCTCATCTGGCATAGTTCATACAGCACCATATTGGGTTTATTCCGATAATTCTGAGAATCGTGATATGGGTTTATCCTTGTATATTTCTAATGCAGTCTTATCTAGTAGTGAAATCCCCGCTGGGGTCAATGATCTGCCTTTCTCAGTAGTTTTAACGAGATCCACATTTTGTAGTTGTTGTAGACATCTACGGATTATAGTTCCAGATCCTAGATATTTGTGTTTTTTCGAATAATGGTTATCATCTCTACCACCATATTCTTTTCGCAATTTATTTATCCCGATTACTTGTCGAATATATAACTTTCGTAGCAAGGAAGCACATCGAACAAACCAAAAATTCTCTTGATCCATAGGTACCTTTTCTTTAAAGCTGCCAGTTTTCCAAAACATGGATTGTTCGGGAGGGGCAATCCCTGGTATATTTTTCAATTTTTTGGCAATTTCTTGAATTAAATCCTTGGGATAGACGTCATAAACCGATACTGAATTGATACTAGACATTATTGAATCATTTTTTGCTTAACATTGATCTTGTGATGATCGCATTCAATACCACATAGAATAAAATTTTTGCGGAATTATATTTGTATTAATAAATTATCAAATCTTATACAATGCAGACGCACGGAGGATATATTAGAATGGAGTTGAATGAAATACGAAGCCAAAAAGCTGGTGTCATAATAGGGAAGAACGGAATCAGCCCTGGCGTTATCAAGGAAATACAGGATCGAATGAAGCAAAACAGATTTGTAAAAATTAAAATCCTAAAATCTGCACTTTCCTCAGAATATGCGAAAAAAGATCTTGTAGATAATCTAGTAAATCAAACTAATTTCCAAGTTATCGAGATCCGCGGAAATTCGGTAATACTCCAATCAGACAAATAAGGATTATTTCAGATTAAAATGGATCCACAATCAAACAATAGACAGGAATCTGAAAATGAAGAACGAATGGAACAAAGGAAGAAAAGCAAAATTTCCTTTGGGAAAAGAAAACGAAAACCCAGCAGATATCGAAAGCAAAATACGATTATTCAAAATTTAGCTAAAGAGCGTATAGAGTATCTTATGGAAATGGCATTGCAAATCCATCCAAATAATCTTGAACTTGCAAATCGATATGTAGATCTGGCTCGAAAGTACTCGATGTCCTCCAAAATTTTGATTCCAATAAAATATAAGAAATATATATGTCATAATTGCAAAAAATTAATGATTCCTGGTGTAACCAGTCGACACCGGATACAGTCTCGAAAAAAAAGAGGATCTCGATATATCATTACTTGCTTACATTGTCAACACATCCAACATTTCTATTTCAAACAAAAATCCCCAAAAAAAAAGAAACCTAACGATTAAAATGCTTCATTTGATTTTAGTGGAAACTGCTTTGGAATTAATACCACCAAAATATCGATCACATTCCTCCGTTTTAAGCAATGTCAAAAAATTCGGAAATCCAGGAAGAATTTTGGATAGTGCATTGCATCACAGTTGTATGAAAACTCTGCAGGACAGCCAAAAACGAGGTAGACCAGATATATTACATCAATATTTCCTTACGTGCTTGTCCAGTATACTAAATAAAAACCAGCAGTTACGAATTTATTTTCATACAAGGAATGATGAGATATTCGAGATTAATCCTCATATGAGAGCACCTAAAGATTATATTCGATTCAAGGGATTAATGTATCAACTGTTAAATGAACAACAAATAAGTTTTTCCCGACAATCGTCCGAAAAAACACAAAATGGGATTAGCAGCTCTGTAAAGGACGACTGCTTGATTTCTAAGATAAATTTCTCCCTAATAGTATTTATAAAAAATCTTAATCCCGATAAAATTTTACGGTTTACAACCAAAGGAACCCTAACCAGCCAAAAAGTATTGTTCAATTTCATGCATTCCTACCAGAATAAGAATATATTAGCGATTATTGGCGGATTTCAATCTGGTAGTTATTCATCAAAAGTAATGGACATCGATGCGGAGGATATTTCTATTTACCCAGAAGGTTTAGAAACTAATGCAGTGATTAACCGAGTCATTATTAATTTTGAAAATGCAATAAAATTATTCCCCGAGGATGATAATGGTAAAGATCAAAAAACAGGATAATGAATCAAACATACTCCCCACAGGGAAACTAAGTATAGATTTACTCAAGGAGGTTTTTGATGCATACAATTCGTCCCAAGTCATGAAAATCCTTCAAGATTCCAGTTTTAAGGAACTATATGAAGATTCTCGGAAACGAGTAAAAATGGGATTTTCCATAGGAGAAGATGCTGCAGTTATCGATGTGGGGAGTTCTGATACGTTTTTGGTTGCGAAAACGGATCCCATCACCTTTGCAACAGAAGATATTGGTTATTATGTAGTAAATGTGAATGCAAATGATTGCGCAGCAATGGGAGCGACACCGAAATGGTTTCAAGTTACCATCTTACTGCCTTCGAATATTACAACGAAAGAGATCGCAAAAAAAATATGTTTAGATATTCAAAAAGCATGCTTAAATTTAGGAATCTACTTAATCGGGGGTCATACAGAAGTCACATACGGATTAAAACGACCTATAGTGATAGGATCAATGATTGGTGAGGTAAAGAAAGAGCATTTTGTTCATTCCGGGGGGGGAAAACCGGGTGATGCCATAATTCTTACAAAAGAAATTCCTTTAGAAGGAACAGCTTTAATAGCAAGAGAAAAAGAACACCACCTCCTTAAGATGGGCATTTCTCCACAAGAAATCCAAAGATCCAAGAATTTACTTTTCACCCCCGGTATAAGTGTGATAAAAGAGGCATTACTGGCAGTTCAAGCCTTTAAAGTGCATTCTATGCATGATCCTACAGAAGGCGGTCTAGCTATGGGATTAATTGAACTGTCCAAAGCAAGTAATTGTGGTTTTCATGTTTATTATGAAAGTATTCCTATCATACCAGAAGGGAGAAAATTTTGTGATATTTTTCAGCTTAATCCTCTTCAAACTCTTTCTTCGGGATCACTACTAATAGTAGTCGATAATAATGACAGTGATAATCTTTTAGAGCTTCTTTGGAAGCATGATGTAGCCGCTAGAAAAATCGGTCTCCTCACAAAAAAGAAACGCTATCTATTAAGTTACAATAATGTAACAAAGGAAATTGAGCATAGTGAAAGGGATGAAATTGCAAAGATTTTCGAGGATGATTAGATAACATCGAAAGGTTTTTTTCAATTGATTTTTTTCATATTGAATATGGTGATGAATCGAATACTATTAGCGTCCTTGGAATTTGTATTCGCTATCGGAATGATTGGGTTTTGGATCTATTTTTATTTGGTTGAGAATAAAAATCCAGACAGATCTAAGCAATATTTAGCATACGAACGTTCCTTTCCCCTCCCTGATTTAGGATGGATCATTCCCGGATTATTTTTATCTGCATTGGGGATTTTATCCAATCAGTTATATGGATATATATTAACAATCGCAGTTTCGGGGGGCTTAATATTCCTTGGATTGGTGGACATTTCGTTCAACCTTCAAAATAAACAATATGTATTAAAAGTAAGTGATGCAATTTTAAATGTCTTTATTAATCTCGCTTGTGTTATTTTAGGTCCCATCTTTATTATAGGAGCGTCCCAATATATTGGAGTGCGATAAAATTGGATCTGGAAACATGCATTCGTAAAAGCGAATTGAAGGGAAAATCCGCAGTGATTTGTGGTGGATCAAAAGGAATTGGAAAAGAAACGGCAAAACTCTTTACAAAACTCGGATCAAATCTGTGTATTATTGCCAGGGATAGGGAGGAACTTGGGAAAGTCCAAACTGAATGCAATGTGTTGAAAATCTCTTCAGATCAAATGATTGATGTTATCTCTTGTGATTGCACGAATTTTAATGTATTAAAACGATTACTGGACGATTATGTAAGAGATCACGGTACTCCTGATTTTCTTCTCAATGTCGTTGGTTATGCATATCCCCAATATGTGGAGAAATTGACGTTAGAGAATTGTGTGAATAATTACCACGTGAACTATAATGGACAGCTAATACCTACATTAATATTATTACCTTATTTCATGGAAGCTAAACGGGGTCACATCGTATTTGTCTCATCATTGTTGGGATTTTTGGGAATTATGGGATATGTTGCGTATTCACCATCTAAATTTGCATTGGTGGGTTTAGCTGAATGTCTTCGGAATGAATTAAGACCTTATAACATCAAAATTTCTATCTTATGTCCACCTGACACCGATACACCCGGTTTTGCAGAAGAAAACAAATTAAAACCTAAGGAATGTGCTCTTATTTCAGAACATGCGAAATTACTGCACCCAGAAACCGTCTCAAAAGCATTTGTTAAAGGGATCCTTCAACAAAAATTCATGATTTTCCCCGGACATGTTAAATTGTTCTGGTTAGCAAAACGATTCTTGCCGCAGCTTATCTATCGGATTTTGGATAATGATCTAATCAAAGCTCGAAAAAAATTAGGTAAAAACTAATAAAAAAGTAAGTTGTTAAAAAGCTTTATTTCTTCAAGTCCAGAATAGATTTTCTTACTTTTTTTGTCCAAATTACTCAATGTGAATTTTAATTCGTCCATTTTTGATTTCAGGATTAGTTCGGTTATTTCCCGATATGCTTTTATGGTATGGGATTTATTTTCGATGGTTTTTAATTGTTTGATTAAGGGACTCGCTTTTTCAGGTTTTTTTAAACTGATATATGCAATCGCAGTCAATGCAAGCATGTATGCTATCCATGTAGATTTTTTAGATTCTTTATGCTCCATATATTCTTTATGATAGTAATTTTTGATTTTTTTCAAAAGTGTGGTAATTTCTGACTCAGATTTTTGCAGTCCAGCCTTTTTATAATAAAAAAGGGTTTCAAGAAGCAATGTCCCAGCAATAAAAAAACGATTTTCTTTAGCATTAATATCACTGAGGAGAATTAGATTAGTTTCGATTTTTTCCGCAAGTTCATTTTTTTGGAAATTAATGTTTTCTCGAGAAAGAAGATCAAATGCATTCATAAATTTCTCGATAGCGTATTCTAAATTATTATTACTTAAACTAGCATCCCCAGCTTGACAATATAATTCAATTGCCTTTTTGTAATGACCTACTTCCTCAAATAATTCCGCAGCTTCACCGTAACAAGAATTAGCTTGGGTGTATTCACCAATTTGATGAAAAATTCGTGCAGCGAGATAATAACAGGTAGCACATTCGAGGTAATCCGTTTCTTTAAAGCAAATCGCGGCACCTTTATAGAAATTAGCGAGTTTGAAATAGTTTAATTTATCACGATGAAGTTGTTTGGCTAAATCTATGTAAGATTTGGCTTCTTTCCTTGAAAACTTAATAAATTCTTGTTGATCGTTGATTTCTGCGTTGATAGTTTTCAAAATCTGATATATCTGAGATAATTGGTTATATTTCCCTGTTTGAGAACAAAATTTTTCTTCTTGAGAGAAATATAACCGTGCTTGTTCAATTATGTCGCGCGAAGTGGATTCTTCATCCATGAAAAGATACAGATCACTCAAATTAAGATAAGTATTAGCAATTATATCATAGAATTTCTGTTCTTTACAAAGTTCTAGAGTTAAATTGTTATAATCCAAAGCTCTTTTCCAATTATTTATCCGTGCATATAGTTCTCCTAAATTATATAAGAGAGTGGCAAGTTTTCGTGGTTTAGTAAATCCGTTTAAGATTTCATATAATGCTTCTTTATACTCAATGCATTTTAGGATGTATTTTTTTTCCGATTCTTGATCTCCCAATTTATCATGGTAAATTTCAGCGATCTTAAATGAAACCCAGCTAGCTTCTTCGAATTTGCCAAGTTTTTGTTCAGCGACTCGATATTTATCATAATGGTCAATTACTTGAATATAGATTTGTTGAGCGTCTTTAAAATTGAATTCTTCTAAATAATAGGCTGCAGAATAGAGGTATTCTCCCGCTTCGTAGGAATCACCATTTCGAGCGAGTTCGATGATCAATTCACTCAATTGAGTCATCATATCTCGAAATATTGATTCTCGCTGTTTGTGGTTATTAACTTCTCCCGCTTCAACAAAATACTTCTCTAGCAGTTCCAATATTTTATCATTAGGCCGAAAATCAACAGTTCCTTCAAAATGCAATCTTATCCAAGGTGGAGTATATAGGATACAAAAAAAGGTTTCCGATCTATCTTAGATTGTATAGATTTATTAAAAACGTTGTTAGGTTTTAATTTTTTAGGTTTTTTTGCCTTCAGCCACCAGCGATTCTTGGGAGGACCACAACTGTAGAGTCTTTGTCGATTTCAGTGTCTAATGCTGCTTTTTTCCCATCAATTAAAATGGCAAAATACTTATCATCTAAATTTAAATCATGAAGTAAATCTTTCACGGTGCGTTTTTCTTTTACGATGTACTCTTTTAACGAACCAATGGTGTTGGTGTTTTCATATATTTGTTCGATTTTTTGTTCCATTCTTGGGATCTCCCTATGTTACATAATAAAAAGAAGTTTTCACGCATTTATATTTTTCGAAAATAATTATTACTTATTTCAGAATTAATAAGAGTAAAAATTTTATGCTTTTAAGGGAGAAAAAGGAGGAGATTTATCTTTAGCTGGGATTATATGCATTAAGTCATGAGCTATCATAGTATTTGGGAATATAGAACAAGCTTCACGTAATAATTTCTCTTCTTCAGCATATCGTGAGGATATGTGTGTTAAAACGAGTTGAGTCACATTTGAGCTTTTTGCAATTTCCGCACATTGACTAGCTGTCATATGGGATTTTTGTTCTGCGAGATCTTTTAACTCATCTGCATATGTTGCTTCACAGATGAATAAATCGGAATTTTGCGCTAATACATGGAGTTGTTCGCAGAATTTTGTATCCGCTGAATATGAAATGATTATTCCAGAGCGTTGGGGTCCCACTATTCCCAATTCTTTCGGATTATAAGATTTTCCTTTGTACTGGATGGTTTCTCCGATTTGCATTTTTTTCCAAAGCGAACCACGCGGTATCTTCATGTCTTTTGCTTTTTCTGGATTAAACTTCCCAGGATGAGGTTTTTCATAAAACCGAAATCCATGGGTGGGAATACTGTGGCAAACAGGGAGAGCGCTTAAGGAATATTCAGATGTTTCAAAAATGCAATTTTCTTTGATATCAACCTTCACGGGCTGTTGAGACGGATTCTCTTGAAAATTATATCGATACAATTTATTCTCTTGTGTGTGGATTTCAAAGATATCTTTCAAAAAAGGTGCGTGAAGACCAGTAATCATACGATGTACTATCAGATATGCAAAGATACCGGGAGGACCCCATATTTTTACCTCTTGAGTACGAGAAATTAAAGTGAAATGGAACAATAATCCAGGTAAGCCAATTACATGGTCTCCATGCATGTGAGAAATAAAGATCATTAGAGGGGCATTAAATTTCAATCCCGCATCTTCAAATCTTCTCTGAACATCCTCCCCTGCATCAAATAAAATTTGGTCTCCATTATACAAGATCATGATTGAGGGAAGATTTCTTTGACGGGTTGGGACTGCAGCAGACGTACCTAGGAATATGATTTCCATGAGTTATGTTACATGACAAAACTATTAATTTTATACCTATCATTAAAGATAATAAGATAATCAGATATAGGATAATGTGAAAGGGTAGTCTTATGGCTGAATTGCTTAAAATTCAAGAATTAGAAAATGCGCTAAAAACGAAGGATATTCAAATTAAATCAAAAGATGGTAAGATTAAGATCTTGGAAATGGATATTCTGAATCTCAAAAAGCAAATGCAAGATATCAATGAAAATCTGCAAAATAAAGAAAACAAAATCGTAATTCTCGAGAATCGAACCGCACTAGGAGGAACGTCTACCAAAAGATACGATGGATTATCATCAATGAATGACCTAGTTCAAGATCTCCAAATGAAGATACGAAAGCAGAAAGCTCAAATTGAGAAATTGACAAAAGATTTGGAACAAGCAGGGTATAGCGATAAACCAATAGAATCAGCAGATGCTACACAGCCAGTGAAAACTATCCAAGTTTCCACAATGAAAGATAAAAAGGAAATTGCTTCCCTTCGGGAGAATATTGAGTTATTAGAAAGAGAAATTTCGAAACTAAAGAACACGAAAAGTAATGAATTTTATGAATTACAAAAGAACATAACTGAGAGTGACTCTGAGAAATCTCAGCTTCAAACCAAAATACTAGATAAAGAGAGTGAAATTGAATCCCTTCGGGAACAATTGGCTCAAAAAGAGACGATTTCTCAAAATAAAGAAGTACCTTTGCAAGATTTAATCGAGGATTTACGACGAAACAATGACCGACTGCGTGCACAAAATCAAAAATTAAGAGACGAACTAGACAAAAAACATGTCACTGTAGAACCAGTTCCGATTGTTACTGAACAAGATAAAAAAATTGATGAATTGGAGAAAGCTAAAAATATTCTCAAGGAAAAATTGTGGAAGTTAAGTCCAGAACCAGAAATCCAAGAACCAAAACCAGAGGTCGCAGCATTAACCCAACAAATTGAATCTCTAAAATATGAAAACCAAAATCTCCAAGAAAAAGTTTCCATTTTAAGTCAAGGTCCTGGAACGGATCAAATTAAAATCAATGAAATGAAATCGCTTATTGAGATTTTGAAGAATCGAACAAAACAGCAAAAATTAGAAATCGAGACACTAAAGAAACGTTTAGGGTAAAAAGAATTTATTTAGATCTGCTAAAATCTTTTAATACTTCCAACTGTTGTTTTTTAAGTCTTTTATATAAATAGAATATAGAAATTCGCACCACAGTTATTATAAGAATACTAATCACAAACCACAATAGAAATATTAACCAGATCGGTGGAAGAATAGCATCTCGATATAGCAATAAGCTATTGAAAATTAAGTTGATTCCTATTGATATGCTGCTTGCGATGCATAGAATGGCTAAATCCTCGTAAAATATTTGGTTCTTTATGAGAGTAGCTGTTCCTCCAACACCTTTTATGATGGCATAATCATAAGCTCTTTCTTGAAAATTCCCCGATTGGTACAAATATAATGATGCTATAATGACGATAAATTCAATCAGTATTACAATTCCGGAAACAATGACGAATGGGAACAAAGATTTTACGTTATTTTTGAATATGGGAGTGATATCTTCAGCCACAAAATCATTCCCAAAATTATTTTTAAGAGCTGTTTGAAGGGAATTAATTAAAACCTCTTTGTTAACGTTTGGGGAGATTCCTACTATCATAATGTTAATCTTATCTTCAAGGTTAAAATCCTGTTGTAAGGAATTTAGATGGACATATGCTGCAGATCCTGAGCAAAATGAATCGAGGAATACTCCAGCGATATTATATTCATTCGTCGTGACGTTTTGCAACCTGATTCGTTGATATGTAGCTACCTCAAATAATTCAAATGCAAGTGTATCTCCCACTAATGCACTATCGGGAGAGGGATCAATGGAACCAATTATTTGCCAGTTTGTTGTATATTCTTTAAATTCTAATCCAACAACCGGAATATCAGCAGATCTATTGCTTCCAATAACTCGATAAGTCTCTTCTCCACCTACAATAGAATATATATACCCCTTTAATTCCTGAGCAAACTCGTATACAAACAAACGCTTATCCCAATAGTTAACTTGTGGGAATAATGATGAGGTAAACACAGTTTCAATCTCAGTTTCATTCATCAAATATTCCGATTTCGTTAAATTTTGATTGTTCGTGAACTGTAGGAAAGGATTGGAGAATTCTTCATATCTTTCGAGATAATGATTTACCACATCATAATGACCGATTATGATTGCCTCCCCTCCTTGAGCGCCCGAAATTGATTGGATTGAAGTCGTGGAAATTATAACAGCACTAGTAATGAGAGTGACTATTATGGAGAAAGTTATCCCAGTAGTGAGGAGTATTCGATAAAAAGATTTTCGCTTTCGTGTCAAATTACGAAAGGCAAGCTTTAAACTTAAGTTCGTAATCCTTTTTGGTTTAAGTTTACGAATTTGTATTTCAATATTCTTGGGAATATCCCCTAATGCAATTTGTGCATAGTTTTTTGTTGAAATTTTCCATAATTCAAAGCCGTTCACGAAAAATACGGCTATAGCAATCCCACCCACCAGAATTGGCACTAAAATCATGTCTACATAAACAATAATGTCAAATCCAAAGGCGGAGAGAAGAAAAAAGAAGAATAAATATAATAAAAAACCAGTTATCAGCCCAATAATGATACCAATGATATCAATTACGACAATGACTGCAAAAAAATATGACCGTAGTTTCTTCTGGATAGCTCCTACCGCTTTCATTATTGCAATATCATGGGTTTTATGATGGATAAGGGAATGATTTACCACAACTATCCAAACCACTGCAATAATCATCGAAGCGATTATTATAAATTTAAAATACTGGGAAAATAATTCCACTGTCGTAATATTAAATCGGGGAATGGATTCGAAGAAGACCAAACCCAAACCATTACCCAAGTAAATGAAAAACACTGAAATAGCGGTTATTATAGCAATAGTAACTATATATGATAGAGATTGAGCCCATTTTCGTGATATGTTTTTCAATCCAAATTCAAAAGACACGAATTTTCACTCCTTATTTGATAGTATAGTTCCACAGAATCCGCATGAGAGGGTTCCAGGAGGAAAATACATACTACACACTGGACACGGTTTATAGTTATCAGGGATAGGAATAATATCCACAAGCGGGGGTTCTTTTTGTTTTTTTTCCTCAACAATCTTTCCATCTTCGACAGTAAATACCCTATGAGCTATTTGTATGAGTTTTTCATCGTGAGTTGCAACAAGAATGGTTTTACCTTCATGATTTATCTCTTCAAATAAATCAGCAATAAGCTTGCTGCTTTTTTTATCTAGATTCGCTGTAGGTTCATCTGCAAGAATAATCGCAGGATTGTTGGCTAGAGCCCGTGCAATTCCTACTCGTTGCTGCTCTCCAGCACTAAGCTGAAACGGCAAATGTTCCGCTCTCTCTTGCAATCCTATTTTTTTCAGTAATAATTTTACTCTTTGTTCTTGAAGTGGAATCTCCATCTGTGCTAATTGCATAGGAAATAAGATATTTTCTTCCGCAGTCAAAGAAGAAATTAAATTATAATTCTGAAAAATGAATCCAATCGTGCCTACACGAAAAATTGACATGGATTCTTCCGAAAGATCGGATATTTTTACCCATTCGATGAGTATTTCTCCTGTGGTGGGCGTATCTAAGCCACTAATTAAGGAAAGTAAAGTCGACTTCCCGGCTCCACTTGGACCCTGGATTACTACTAACTCACCGCGCATCACATTAAAAGTGACAGAATCTAAGGCTCGGACAATGAAATCTCCAATCTCAAATTCCTTAGATACATTGATACAACGAATAATTTCGGGTTTGAGTTTATAGGGGGATTCGGAAGAGAAACTAGAAAGTGTATTGTCTTCTTCCATGGTTTTGTGTGTTACTTAGATATTTTAAATTCTGTGGTATTTTTCGTTGTGATTGACTTATTAGAATTTTATATCATCATCTTGATCCTCTTCAATTTTGATCGATTCATCGATTTTTTTCTTGAAATTCGGATCTACACTCTTCAATGAGCTTACAATTTTGTATATATGAGTTAAAAAATATAGGGTTTGAATGGTTGTAGTAATATAGAATATTAATTGAAGAGAATGAAGAATCAGTTTTGTGGAATCATAGTTTAAAGGGGTGGCGGTGAAAAGGGAAGTTTCTAATCGAAAAATTTGGACGAAAAATAAGATAAAGGAGATATACACTGCCCATACAAATAAAAAGATGATGATTAATTTCCTAAAAATGCTCCACGCAGTATCCTCGGTTTCCGCATGGGAAAGAGATTTCCAGTAACCCCCCCGAGAAATGATTCCGTAATTAAAGCTTTTTAATAAAAATAAGGATGTACCAACTAATACAAGTAAAGGACTTTCAAAACCCAATGCGGTATAAACTTTTTCTTGCCAATCATATTTGTAAGTAACTCCTAAGATTATTAGAAGGATTCTTGCCAGTGCATAGACGGAAAACGTAAAGACATAACCATATAGTATATACATAAAGTATCGTTTTAATTGGGATTTTCGTCGCTCTAATGTGGATAGTAGATTGATATCCTCAAGGATTTCTACAGATTTTTCTGCAACGCTTCCAAATAAACCAAATCCACCCAAAAAGTAAAGAATCAATGATAATACATATACAATCTTAATTTCTTTTAATTGATTAACAATATCAATGGTGTATTTTAGATTTAAAGGATAGTTAGAGAGGATAATATTGAGTGCAAAAAATCCCGCAATACCAATAAAATAGATACTGAGTAGTCGTCCTACCTTATTTTTTAAAACATACAGAAATCTTCCTAAGAAGCGAAATGCACCCAGTATAATACCAGCAGCAATAATGAAATAGTAATATTCAATCTGTAAAGCCATAGTAAACACAAAACCATTAACTTAAGATTATAATACCATTCATAAGATATAAATGAATATACCTTCTTGTCTCTTAAGAGAATAATAAAATTTAGGTTTAATTTTCTATATGTAAAGATATAATTTAGGAAAATCTGAAAATATGATTCTTCGATTTATGAATAAAATCCTACAGGTGTTGACACAATGAAAAAGGGAGAATCCTTGCTTATAGCCCATATTATTTCGAGGTTTATCAAGCCCGAATTAAAATACAATCCAGAACAATTCAATACTTTAAAGGAGATACTAGAATTACCTATTACAGCTCTTAAAAACGTGGATAAAATTGAAGCAGCTCAAATCTATGATATCTTTCGAGTAAATTCAATCGAAGATCTTGCTGGACTTAATCCGAATAATCCAATTGAGACTTTATTACCCAGTTTGGAAAAAGGAATTGATCCTAAAAGATATGAGAGAAAAGTAAGGATTATTGTAGATCAAGTCAAAGAGAGGATACCGGATATTGAGAAACTCCGGAATCATATTGCAATCGCTGGGATGATCAAGCGTTCATGGTCAAAAAGAAAAACCTACGCTAAAAAGACCGATACTAAAGTGATTTGTGTAGGTCTTGATAATGCAGGGAAAACCGCTATTTTAAGCGGTTTAGGGGGTAAATTGGGTATAAGTGAGCTTGGAAAATTGCGACCCACCAAAAGAATCGAGCGTAAACAGATTTCTACATCGAGTTTAGATCTTTTTATTTGGGATTTTGGAGGACAAGAGGAATACCGAAAAGATTATCTTGCAAAGCCTGAAGCATATTTTGTAGGGACAGATTTACTCATTTATGTTTTAGATATGCAAGATCCTGAACGTTACAATGAATCATTCGAATATTTAATAGAAATACTAGAAGTGATTAGATTACTTGGAGAAAATGTTTATATTTTAGCCTTTATGCATAAAGCAGATCCTGATATTCTAATGGACCCAGATTTTCAACTCAATATAGAATACGTAGCAGATAAGCTCAATTATCATTTATCGAATTATGATTTCGAGTATGACATCTATACAACTAGTATTTATAATTTTTTCACATCTGAACCCAGATTTTCTAGATTTATCAAGGAAACTCTAAGTGATAAAGAATCCTTAAACAATCCCCTCATTCGAAAGGTTGAAGGAATGGGAGATATTTTGGATTCTACTCTTAATGCTGTAGTGACATTGGCGAACTCCTTAGGAGAGCAAATTGCATCTCTTAATCAAAGGATCAATGATCTCGAGACAAAATTAGAGTTAGGAGCTTTACCAGTTCAGGAGAATTCAAAAAAATTTGGTCATAAAGAGACATCCGAATTGAAAATTCCATCCGTTATCTATACAAAACCTAAATCAGAAGAGTTGGAGTCAGAAAACATAATAAATTCTTCAGATATTCGATTAACGATCTTAAATGAGTTGAGTTCCTTATTTCAAGCAAAGAAAAACCTTGATTCCACTAATCCGATTAATAAATTGGGATCTCTCGGAAAAAAAATACAAAAAACAAAAAATAAATGATCCTTTTTTTATATATTCATTTCCGCAAAAAATACAGGAATATTTCGGTTTATCTCAACATGGGAAGGTTCATCAACACAAATTAATGCTCGAATTAGATATTTCTCCTTTAGTTCGTTTGAGGGTTTTAAAATACGTACATATGCTTTTTTCGTTAGTTTTATGGTATAATTCTCTGGGATTCCCTGTAATTGCTTTTTCATTAAATTCAAGCGAAATCCAATTAAGCCGATTTCTTTATTGTATACGATTAAAACCGTATTTTGAGATTTATCATCTTTTAAAATACCTACAACATCAAAGGAATCTCGTAGAATCTCGTCTATTTCGAAGTATGTGATTTTTTTTGTTCCCTGTGTATAAATCGGGAAATCTTCATAAAAAATTTGATGAAATCGGGAGAGTTTTGCAATTTCCTGATTGTATCGATTCACATTTTTCAATTCGTATACATGGTTGATAATTAAATCAATATTGGGATTTTCAATAGTTGTACTAGATTCCAGTAGAGCATTCATGTAAGCTCTTTTAAGTTTATCCAAGATGTTCTCAATTCTCCATTCCAGTTTTGCATCATCAACAGCACATTCAAGGGCTTCATCATATAATGTGATTGCTATTCGAGGATTAGACATAGCATAAAAATAATCTCCTAATTCTTGAAATACAATTAGTGCGTCTTCTAAATTACCCTTTTCTATATCCGTACTGATTTTATCTATCGATTCTAATGCTTCAGTTTGTAGTCCGGATAAAAATTGGGCAATAGCGTGACCTATTTGGCATTTTAATTCTAATAATGGAGGGGCTGAATAATTTACCGCCAGATTGTGGGTGAAATAAAATTGATCTATACTTTCGATGTACATATAATTAAAAAGATATACTATCGCCTTTAGATAATTAATCGATAATACTGTATTGGTGATCTGAGCCATAGTAGAGAACATTGCAGTGGCGTCCAGCGCTTCTAAAGCAGTATAAATATCTCCAATCTCTATAAACAAAAATGCACGTAAAAATTCGCATTTGCTTAATTCTGAGCAAACAAGTTTTTGAAACACATTATAATGAAATGGATTTAATACAGATCCTGCTTTTTGCAATGTATACATTAAATTGTCCTTGGCTGTTCGTAGACTTCCTATGGCATCATGATCCTCTTGAAGCAAGGATTTTGCGATTTTAATATATTGCCTTCCTTCGATCATTTCATCAAGGAGAGGGACCATGATTGCAACCTTTTCGAGATCAACAGAAGATATTTTTTGTTTTTGGATATATTTAGAGCAAATGTGCATGATTTCTGATGCTTTATCAGTTGAATCCACAGATAGTTCCTCCGAGGTTGGATGATTAACCAAAATTTGTTTATTCTGAGTCTCACTCTGCTTCAATCCCGTTAAATTGAACGAACCATCTTCCGTTACAGATATAGCTTTTTCTATAAGCCATATCAGTTTATTTTGAACGTTATATTTCTTTTCTACATGTTGATTTAACATATATGCCAAACGGTTTTTCAGAGTCTTATCCCGAGCAGTCTTAAAGTAATTTTGAAGATCGACTCGCTTGGTCATTCGGGTTAAATATAGAAGAAAGGCAGATAAAGGCCAGAATTCCATGTCATAATTACGTGAACCAATACTTTCCAGTAGTTTTACATTATCGTTTAGTTTGAAATCATCACTAACAATACATACTTTAGTTGTAGGATTCCGAATTTTACGAGATAAGCTAATCAATGAAAGATCAGGATCTTGTGCATGCCTACTTTCATTTATTCCGAGATTTACTAAATCCCGTTTCACTAGGTGGATTTCTTCATTGGATACTGTAGTAATTTTTACAAGGTTTTCAAAACTTTGTTTTTCTGCTTCACTGAGGTGGATTTCTTTGAAAACTTGTTGGGAGATATAGAATCTAACGTCTAATTCTTCCTTTATCTCCACTAACCTATCGATGAAATTTTTTAATTTAATATGTTGAAGAATGATAAAGAAATTCGCATCGAAAATGAAAGCATTTATGTTTAATTTCGTTTGTGACATAAAACTCCTCTTTTCCATGATTATTATTGCATACTTTATCCTCCCATTAGGGGGAGGAAGATGGCAATCGTATCCCCATCAGAAAAAACCGCATTTTGGGTCGTGTCTGTAAGTATTTTTCGGTTTTTCGCGAATTTTACTTGAGTAATTTGAAAATCGGTAACATTACCTAAATAATCATCAATTTCCTTTTGAGAAATTTTCTGGAAAACAATTTCTTTCAATTTTGAATATTTTTTAATTAAGCAAACCACCAAATCATGTAAACTAATAAGGGATTTATCAAAATGTAAAGTGACTTGGTTTGTTTTAGTGATTTCTCTTAACCCCGCAAAAAATAGAACAGTTAAATTCAGAATTAGCACACTCCTCGTTCTTTTCGAATTTCTCGATAAATTTCAGACAAAATATGGGGTAATTCAGGGGCAATAATTTGTTCTAATGCAATTTTTACAGCATTCGTTGAACCTGGTATTAGAAATACCACGGTATTGTTAATAACACCCGCAGTTGCTCGAGATAAAATAGTTGAGTTTCCAATTTCATTATAACTTAAAAAACGGAATAATTCGCCGAAACCGGGTAATTCTTTATGAAAATGAGGGACGACAGTTTCGATGGTGATATCTTTCTTTGTGATACCCGTTCCTCCAGAAAAAATTAATACATGGAGGTTACTGTTATCAGATAAAGATTTCTCAAGAGTCTGGTTTATTGCATGGGATTGGTCTGGAATGATAGTATCAAATACCACATTATAGTGAGTGTTCACATCCATTTGAACCGGATGGGATAAAATCTCCTTCATCAAGGGTAAATTTTCTTCCGTACTAGAAAGTTTATTTTTAATTTCCCGAAATCGTGAAGAGGATACTATGATCAACCCGATATTGATTGTTTCAGGACAATCCACCAGATGTTCCTTTTTTCCTTTGGATTTCATCATTGTTTATATAACCTATGGATGAATAATCAAAATGAAGAACCAATCCCATTAAATATATTGCCATGTTATTCTATATTTGATGAAGTGTGGGACTCCTCATATTATTGCATTAAAAGGATTTTCCAACTCAGGAAAGACTACAACTTTGGAATCAATTGTGAAATTCCTTGTACAAAAGAAAAACAGATGTGCCGTTGTAAAATATATCCACAGTGAGGAATTTTCAATTGACCAACCAGGAAAGGACACTTGGAGAATGAGAGCTGCGGGAGGAGAACCAGTAGTATCATATAGTAACGATGAGATAGCTTTTCTCACTTCAAAAAAACTCGATGTAGAACAGGTAGTTTGTATCCTCCAGTTCTTACAACCGGAATTAGATTATATTTTTCTTGAAGGATTTTGGCAAAATTTATACCCCAAAATTCTCTTTCTAAGATCATTATCAGACTTAGAAAACATTATCCAAGAATTCTTATTAAGTCCCATAGGAAATGAGATTTTCAAATCGAGTTTTTGTTTTAGCGGAATCTATTTCATTACGGAATTAAATGCTGAAGGAAAATTAAGATTAAAACTTAAGGATTTGCATCATGGTCAACGCATTAACGATGCACTTCGGATGCATTTGGATTCTCTTCCTATTATCAATATCAAAGATGATCCAGAAAAATTTCTTGATATTTACCGAGATTCACAAATTCTTAAAAAAAACATCTGAAAAAGGTTCAGCAAGCTTATCACAGATTATGTCTAAGTTTTCTAAAGTCTGCGGATTGATAATTCCACGGGATAATTCTTGATTAATTTCGTGATAAATTGATTGTTTAGAAAGATTTTTTCCTTTCTTTACCAATTGTTTCCAGACCTTATCAACAAAAGCAATAAAAGGGTCGATTACATGCTCAACTAACCACTCTTCCAATACCATTTTACATTCCAAGGAATAGAGTTGCTTCATACTAATATGAAGTAGCTTTTTGTTTGAAAAAAAATAATCCTTCGGTATGTTTATGTAACTCTGGAATAAATCTACAACTTTTTCCTTATTTCGACTTAAATTATAGTTAAACCAATTGTTATCTGATAAGGGAATTTCTTTAAAGAATATGATTTCTAATGAGCGCAAAGCGACATTTTTTGGAGAATATCGACTAATGGAATCAGCGAAATTTTTACTCGCCTTTAGGGGATCATCTACAAGAAATACAGTTTTTATTGAATGATAAATGGTTTTAATGATGAATTCCACGACATCGGAGTATTTTAAAGGATCATTTTTCATTCTTTGGTTATAATCGCTAATTTCTATGGATAATCGTTCATTTAGAGAGGATATAAAAGCAGAGAAAAAACCCTCATTTAAATCATCCACATTTGCTTTAAATATGTGTTTAAATACGACTTTAAACGCAGTATTTGCAGAAATTCCGAATGAAACTTGCAAGAATTTCTCAAATAAACGGAAGTACTGATGAAAAAGGGGATATTTACTTTCTAATTTGATAATTTGATCCCTAAAAACTGAGGGGAGAAATAAGGTATCGAGTCCAAATGTGTATTCAATTCCTTCTCCGAAATATTGAAGATTGTATAAAAAGAATAACCGAAATTGTTCTTGAAGCTGGGATCTGTTGTTGGATTGAAAAGTTCCGAATAGAACGGCATTTTTATTGCAAAAATTAAACAAATGGAGTAAGACATCTTGTTTCTCAGGATTATTAGTATATTTTTGGACAACATGTGTTAAGATATCCTGAGTGTTATAAATTGAGTCTTCAACTCGGGAAAATACAAAATTAACAATATCCAAGAGAGGAGTTATATGAGCCAGTGCTATACATTTTTTTTGAATGCGCGCTAATGCAGCAATTACATAGGGATTTAATTCAAAATATCTCTCCAACGCAAGCAGATAAATCAAATCTTTCTGCATTTTTAGTTTATTTTTCAAAGCATTTGGAATATGATAAAACAATTCAGAAAACTGATAAATGTGAGATTGTAGAAAGAATTCTTTTAAATAGTATTCTCTTTGTCGAATAGAGACAACAATGTCTATTTTATCTTGGGGAATTAGGTGCATCATCCCTGAAATCAATTCGACCTGGAAATTCTCCGGGATTATTTCTGCGAGCTGGATTCCCAATGTATGGATTAATGAGGAAAAAATGTACTCAACAATATTTTCCAGTTTTTCAGATAATTTATAATACTCTTTTAAGCTTCGGAACGCTTGTGTTTCAGACTCAGAAAATTTATACTGAAAATCAAAGAAAATATCTTTGTAGACATTAATAGGTGTATGGATGAGAGTTAGAGATTTTTTTTCAAAAGGTAAGATTTCTGTTAGGAAATATAAGAATATCTCATGAAATTTCTTTTTGAAATACTGTATGGACGTAAATTCTTGTTCCCGTGGAATAATTTTTGCAATATTATCCTCAAGAATATGTTTATTCCTTGTGAGATGGTCATCATGGTAAAAATACTGCAATATGTTCTTGGGGGATTTTGGTGGATAACCCTCTGCTTCTTTCAATGTGTATTTTTTGTTATATGACGCATAGGAAAACCGAACTTTTTTTTCCCAAAAAGGGAAAATCTTACGTTTGCGTTCTATTTCAAGTATCAAAAATTTAATTATTTCTGGAATATCATAAAAATCCACTACTGCATTCGTAAACCTTTGGAAAAAAACGTCTAATTTGCCATCCATGATATTCTCAGTTAGGTTTTTAATAAGTATTATATATAAACGATGATAGATAAATCATACAAACCGCTCTCTTATTTAGATACACCAATAATATATTTAAAAATTGCTAATATTAGATTATAAAGTATTCATGTATCAATCCTATTTGAGAGAATTTACAAAATAACAACGATATTTATTTTTTGTATGATAAAAAAGTGATCTTATTTCCACTATTAACTGATGGTTAGGGGTAAAAAATTAAACCTTATATTAATAATAAAAATTTAGCTAATGGTATAATGGTGAAAAAATGACAGAAACCGCTAAGAAGGAGCTGGAACTAGTATTACGGGATTTAAGTGGTGAAGAAATTCAAATCTATGAATTAGCATTACTTCGGGGATATATAACCACATCTATGGTTTTAAACCTTAATCTAAAGAAACCTGCAAAAAAAATCGAGGAACATCTGAAAAAATTGGAGCAAAGAAAACTAGTAAAAAAATTACCGGGCATTGTCCCACGATATATTCCGTTGACTCCTATTAAAGATTATCAAAATTATCTTGATAAATTTGAAACAGATAAAACCGAGGTATTAAAAGCACTCCAAGATCTGTCTAAAAATCAAGATTTAATAACAAAATCGATTCATACAAATACCGAATCGATAATTACATCGACAATTGAGGAATTAAAGCAAAAAATTACAGAATTAAAAACAAGATCATCTGAATATGTAGGGAAATATTTGAACGAAATCGAAAAATCGCTCCAAGAATTAAATAATTCGGTAAAAAATAAAATAGACACTACTGCGAAAGGAATTGTTGGATCATTTGAGGAAACTATCGCTTCTTCTGTAGCGGCATTTGAGCAGAAAACCGGTACTACTCATAACAACTATATAGAACAAGCTCAGGATGCAATAAAAACATATGAAAGTAAGATTGCTCTCCATAAAGAAGATCTATCGAATTTTTTTTCCAATCAGCAAAACATAATTGATGAGTCATTAACAAAAACAAAAGGATTGGTTTCTGAGCAAGCTGAACGCATGGATGAAAAGATGGAAAAAATAAGTGTGGAATCTAAACAACTTTTAAAGGAAAACGTAGAGATTTCTTCTGAAACTATTGCGCAGGCAATAAAAAATGCTGAAGATGTGTCAAAAAATACCTTAGAGGGTGTAATTAAAAACTCAAGCACAATGCTATTGAATTCAGGTAATGAAATCAAGAAAATTTTTGATAACACCTATGAAGAAGTCCAAAATAAGCAAGATCAACTGATTAATGCATTAGGTGCTCAACAAAATGATCTAAAGGAAAAAATTCGATCGCAAATCACGGATTTGATGGGTAAAAGCTCTAATCAGTTTTCAAAAACTGAGTCAGATTTGCTAGTAATGTCAGATAAACTTGCGAAAGAATCGATTTCAGAATTTCAATCCTCCCATATGGGTTGGGAAAATTCTTTTACAGGAGTCTTAACCAGTATTCTAAATACCGTAAATGAAGGTAGCACAGAATTAAAAACAGTGATTGGAAAATCCATTAATGATGAAATTACCAAATTCAAAGGTGAAGTTGCGGTAGAATTAGCGAAAATTCAAGCAGAATACCTAAAACGACTGGAAGCAACGGGGAAGAGTTATGAATCCACGTTTAAAAATAGTATTAACGATAAATTAGTGAACTTTCAAGATAATTTAAAGAAACAGGTGGATCTGTTAAAACAAAAAAACTCGGAATTGACGCAAAAACAAACTACCATGTATGAATCGTTCAATAATTCGATAAAAACATCAATATCTAACACAGGAGATAAAATAAATACTAATTTCCGCTCAATTATGCAAACTAGTTATGAAAATGCCCTAAAATCCATAAGCAATATATATACTGAAAATTCCGGGCAGGCGGAAAGCTCCATTAATTCCACGTTAGATATTTTAAAACAAAACAGTAAATTACTGCTGTTAGATATTGATGAAGTGGGTAAAGTAGTAGGGGAAGGATTGAAAACCGAATCCAGCAAACTTTTAACAACTGTGGACGAAAGAATAAACAAGATAAAAGAATTGGCCCAAGAAACCATTGAAAATCAAGAGAGAATCATCAATGAAAACATGAAGAAAAATAAACAAATCCTGGAAATTTTAGCTCAAAATGCCAACTTTTCATTAGATAAAGCCAGTGAAGCAATGAAAGAAACTATCAGTCAATTCGAATTGGGATTAAATCCGAATATAACAAAAATATTGGATGAAAGTAAATCTGTAATCAATGCGACCAAACAGCAAGTTCTAAGTAGTATAGAAGAAATTAAGAAGAATTACCGACAGAATACACATTCAATCAAAGAAACATTCACTAATACTATCCAAAATTCGACTATAGACATCCAAGATCGTATTTTAACCCACCGAGAACAAACAACCCAATTAATAAATGAGGTGAATACCAAAATTGACTCTGCATTCCAAAGTATTTCCAAAACCTCAGACCATATGTCCGAGGAAATCGAAATCTCCATAAAAAATACGGGGAAACGAATTCAACAGGAAATTTTCAGCAAAATTCAGCAAATTAGCACAGAGATGCAGACTAAACTCAATACAGCTGTTGCAATATTAGACTTACCTACCCAGATGATAAAAGATATTTGGAAGACTTTTATTGATAGCAAATTGTTTGATAGTGAAAAAACTTGGATAATAAGCGGACAAGAAGTCATAATAAAGTATCTGGAGGAGATGATTCAGCGAGCAAAGGCATCCGTATTCCTCCTTGTTCCAAAATTTGATGATCTGAATTGGAAGTTGATAATGGATGCTCATAAAAAAGGAAGAAAATTCATCGTATGCTCAAATCTGGAAACTGTAAGAGATGTTAATACTCTAACCCTTGCATTTGAAAGTGGCATCGAACTGTATTCTTATCCAGAAAAAGATTTCATTGCTGCTTTTCACGATTCTGAAGAAATTCTAATTGCACCAATTTCACCAAAGGAAGATGAAACTGTAGCAATCGTATCGGAAATTTCGCCTATGGTAATCCACATATCGTCTATGTTTGCTGATTATTGGAGAAAATCCGCAAAAAAATATCAACCTAAATAAGATTATGAATTTTTCTCTTATGAGTCACCAATTGGATTGGATAAGATAGAACGGGCAGATAAATATGTTAAACTGGTGATATTTTGTATGGAACTATTTTTAAATATCAAAATTCCATAATCAATCAAGAATAACAAATGAAAATGTACATTTCAACAAAAGTTTAAAATTAAAGCATTCAAGTTCAGTATGTTTCACCCTTGTAGGAAAAACGATATGAATAATCCCCCGCCATCAAAGAAAACAAAAGATAAGAAGGAAGAAAGCTATATACTTGAACATCCATGTTGTGATGAGCCACTTATCAAAGAACAAGATGGTTTTTTTGTTTGTATGAATTGTGGGATGGTGTATGATGAACAAGTATTGGATTCATCACCTCGCAGAGCGTTTACACAAGATGAAATTGCGAAGCGAAAATCTGCAGAACCCGTTTATAGTCCTATAGGTCCGAGAACTGTTATTCAGGGGAATACCGACGCTAAAGGAACCTTATTATCTCCAAAAGGAAAGCAGAAGTATCATCGATTAGCCAAAATCCATCGTTCTCTCACTACTTCTTATGAACGTAATCTATGGATTGCTTTACCCAATCTTCAACGGTTAAAAGAGCGACTTAATCTTCCAGATGCAGTTGAAGAGGACGCGCTCCGCATTTACACCAATGCAGTAAAAAAGAAGCTCACGATGGGCAGAAGTATTGATACTTTGTTAGCAGCATCCATATTCGCAGCACTCCGAATTCATGAGATTCCTCGAACAATCGAAGAAATTCTGGATATTGCAGAATTACCAAAAAAGAATGTCATCAAGAGTTATCGGCTTATATTATTGAAAATTTTGCCCGAAATGGGTGTGAAAATCAAACACTTCGGTGCCATGCGATATATTGATAAGTTTATTGAAGAATTAAAGCTTAGTATGGACACCAGGAATAAAGCAATTGAGTTATTAAAATTAGCGAAAGAAAATGGAATGCCGACTGAAGGAAAAGATCCCAAAGGTTTAGCTGCTGCAGCTATTTACACTGCTTCGAAATTATTGGGTGAGAACAGAACTCAAAATGAAATTGCGAAATTGTCTCATATCACTGAAGTGACCTTGCGAATGCGTGCAAAGGATTTGAAGCAGTTTGGATTAGATAAAATAAAAGCAAAAAAGATTATTTCATCTTAACAAAAAAGAAAAAAGAATTTTACCGCGATTTTTTAAAGGAAGATACTAGAAAAATCAATCCGATAAATCCAATCAAACCACCTGCAATATTTGTACCAGTTTTTACCAAAGTCACCATCTCATACGGGTGAATATCGAATGGTTCGTCCTCCAACACTATATAAGTGGACATATTTCGAAAATGCAAAAGCCAATCAGTTAATAAATTCATTTGGGTTTCATTAAATCCAAATGCATCTGCAAGTGTGTTATATTCATCACTACCTACCACGTAATTCCGAGAGAGAGTTAACCAATCTTGAAGACCAACAGGATTTCTAAACGAATAAATATATGTAGGAGTCCATAACAGGCGACTCGTAGCAAGATCAAGACCCGAATTCTCAGGAGGTAAAGTCAGTTCAAATCCCGTGTAGAGAGGATCAAATGAACCTAAACCCTCGGGAATCAGGATGCCAGTAGCCCACTGCTGGTAGAATTTATCACCGGCTAGATTGATTATTGATATTCCTTGTAAATCTTCATAAATCGGTCCAATAAGATCTTCTCGAAAATTTCTACCTTGCAAGTAAGTCATAATTCCATCGAAAGTTTGATTAGAAATGCCAAATGTTGTCGTAATTTCTTCCTTAATTACGTTATCCGACACTCCATGTATCCACTTTTGAATGCCGGTATCATTAACAAGTGCATATTCATTAGAACTATCCCATAATGCCTCAGTTGTTGTCATATTAAGGCCAGGCACATTTGCTTCCCAATATCTGAGGATTATATCATCATTATATTCTTGAGACAAGGTTCCGGGAATAAAAGTCTCGTTTGCCCATTGCATATAGAAGAAATAAACAGCATTCGTTGAGTTAACTGCATATAGAAATCCCGCTAAAGTAGGTACTAAGGGAGTCAAATAATCGGTAATATACACGGATACATTCCATATTTGGTCCATTGTAGCACTCATATCGCGCATAATATTAAATTGACCAACAGGATTTGATGCATTGATTATTTCTAATCCGTCAGTTCCATCTGCAACATATACAGAGGTTCCAAGTTTTTGTATATCAGTCGCCCACCCTCCATCATGCAAAGTACCTATGTGAGATAATGTTAATGGATTTTGGATATTGAATATTTTAATTCCACCATTTTTATCAGCTAGATAAGCATAGATACCAGATACGGTAATAGCTTGTGCATCCCCGCTTGTATTGAAATCATTGATCTCTTGGATATTCGTAGGTGACGATACATCAATAATTTCTAAACCATCAGTACCATCCGCTACGTATAGATATGTTTGAAGAAATACATCATTTGCTTCTCCTCCATCGTCAAATTGATCCATTTGAGTCGGATTAGTCGGGTCAGTAATGTTAATTATTTCTATACCATCACTGCCATCTGCTAGATACGCGATTATGCCTGAAACCCGGACACCTTTTGCTTCTCCACCGTCGAAAAATTGACCAATTTGAGTTGGACTAGAAGGATTGGTAACGTTTACGATTTCTAGACCATCAGTACCATCTGCTAGATAAGCTATTGAGCCAGTAACGACTACTTTATTTGCTTCTCCTCCATCAAAAAAATTACCAATTTCAGTCGGATTGGTAGGATCAGTAATATTGATTATTTCCAAGCCATCAGTATCATCTGCAACAAACGCTAGAGATCCAGATATGAATACGTCTCGTGCATACCCCCCATCATCAAATTGACCAATTTGGATTGGATTGGTAGGATCGGTAATATTAATAATTTCTAAACCATCATTCCCATCCGCTATATATACAATCGATCCCGATACCGATATGCCATTAGCCTCCCCCCCATCAAAAAATCCTCCTATTTCTTGAGGAGTGTTAGCTAATTGGTTTAAGAATGAGGTGATTCCACTTCCTGTTACTGAACTTCGTAACCGATTTAGTATAAGTCTTGTACCGGTTTCGGTAAAACTTAGATTTCCTACTCCAGCATATTCTGAAATTCCTTGAATTAAATATTTCCCTGAAGTGTTTGTAGTAAAGGAAGGATCGTTAAAGAACCAATCCCTCGCTGCAATAAGTCCGATAGAATTAGTTAAATCATTAATAACACTGGAAATAGCTTTAGTTGCAACTGATCTATTCACTAAATTGGGAAGAACTGGCAAGATTGCTTCTCTCATAGCTAACAATACTTCAGGTGTAGCTTCATTTAAAACTAAACTTGTTCCAATTGGCAAAAAGACTTCACTTACTGATATAAATGAATCTGGAATTGATTCATCGATTCGACGATTAATTATATTTCCCATGGCAATACTTGTTGGAATTAAACTCCCTCCAATAATCAGTAAGATTATCCCAGCAACGAGTTTTCCTTTTCCCATAATTGTTAACACCTAAACAAGACATATTACAATTTTTGTAAGACAAAAGACATAATAAATAATTGTCTATAATTATTTGTATATTTCAATTTTTACGTTTTATTTTACTTGTAGATCCATAAAAATATAGTTTCACGAAGAAAGAAAAAAATAAGAAAATAAAATCTGGGTTTATCTTTTACGATAAGCTAAAATTATAATAACTCCGAGAAATCCGAGAAATCCACCGAAACCGAGACCCAATAATGCGACACCATTAGCAAATTCAGTTGGATGCATAAAGAATTGCCCAGATTCAAAAGCTAAAGCTGGTACTATTTGAGTACGAATTCGTATCAGCCATGACTTAATTGTTAGAACACGAGTTAATCCAAGAGTGAATTCAGCATCCATTAAAGAAAATTCCACAGATGTTGAAACCTCGCCATTTGTTTCTATTTCCGCAAGAAGTAGCCAATCTCTAATTCCAAGCGCATTAGTCAAAGAATAAACATTATTTACATCCCAAAGATTTCGACAGGTCGTTAATCCAAGGGTGAAATTGGTAGGTGGTAAGGTAACCTCAAAACCCTCAAGCAATGCATATTCAGGACCTAAGGAGCTGATGCCAGTAGGAATAAATAATCCAGTAGCCCATTGCCTATAGAACATGTTTAATACAAGAGTATCATAACTTGCACCTTGTTCTACTTCTATAACTGGAACTATGACTCGATCCTGAAAATCTTCTTCAAACAAGTAGGAAACAAATAAATCAAACTCTGTATCTATCATTCCGAATTCGCTTAATAAGAACAATTTTGCCGTTGTATTTGTGATCGCATCATACCAGTAGTGAAATCCTCCATCTGTTGAATTAAATGGAGAATAGACATTAGTTTCATTCCATAGAGCATTGCATAATAATAATGTGAAGTTTGATGGATTATAGTTGATAGTGAATTCATCTATGTATTCAACTCCAATTTCCCACGCTTCGATACCAGTCCCAAAAGGTAATGGAATACTTTCGTTATTTAATGTGGCATTTGCCCATTGCATCTGAAAGTACGTAGGTGCCGTAATTTGGGTAGCAGGAAATGGCAGGAATCCTAAAGTGGGAACAAGCGGGAATAAATAAGTTATAAGATAATCTGTCAAATATCCTAATTGATCCCAAGTTGCATTATAAGCATTAACGATTTGGGTTAATTCAGGTAGTGTATCTACTTCATAATAATCCTCTAAATAGGCCACTAATCCTGATCCTGCGCTAAGATCGGTAACTAAACCTGGTCTTGCCCCATAACCGTTTAGAAGTCTATTTTGGGCAGTGAGAGTGAATGCTAATGGAGATCCTATAACCTCTGAAACACTATTAATGGGGAATATTCCTCCCGTATTAGTCGACCAAGCAGGATCATTAAAGAACATGTCTCTAGCAGTAATGTAATCCCCAAGAGAAACTCCCAACGCATCAATTGTGCCATTGATAGTTTGCGCGGAAACAGATCCATTTAGCAGATCTGGGATTTGATCAATTAATCCATCTCTGATTCCAAGTAAAACTTCAGGAGTTGCTTCAAACTTAATCATTTTTGAGATTTCTGGAAGAAATTGTGCCCGAATTTCTAATAATACATCTGGTACAGATCGATCGAGACGATTATTCACAGAATTATTAATAACATAACCCGTAGGAATCATACCTAGTCCGATGATTAATAAAATTACACCTACAACTAATTTCGTTTTTCCCATGTTCTTTAACACCTAAATCTTAACACGATACCAATTTTGTATAAATTTTTTGATGGAAGAATATTATATCACAAAGATTAAACTTTATTCTTTTAATGGTATTTTTCTAATTGATTATTCTATTTTATCTCGATTTATTAAAAAATCTTTTTTACTTCATACCATTAAAAATATGATCAATAATTCGGAAATCCTTCCTAATTTTTCCTAAGGTTTGAATTTTGTTTAATTATTTAGTTCATTTCACTCAAAGAGACGAAAATCTCTAACACTCTCAACATAATAACCAAGTATATTGTTTTTTTTTGTGATCTCTATGGATCATATAATTTTCCATGTGGATTTAGATGCATTCTTTGCATCCATAGAAATTCGGGATACTCCATCATTAAAAGGAAAACCAGTAATTATAGGTGCCGATCCAAAAAAGGAAAGGGGAGTTGTAACGACATGTTCCTACGAAGCGAGAAAATTTGGAATCCACAGTGCAATGCCTATATCTACCGCTTATAAATTATGTCCCAATGGAGTCTATTTACATGGTAATTACGATAAATATCAAGAAGCTTCTGAAATAGTTATGGAGATTCTACGTTCCTATAAAACGGAGTTTCAGCAGACCAGCATAGATGAAGCATATTTAGATATCACGCATATATGTAGCGATTTCCATGAAGCCTATCAGTTAGCAGTGGAAATTCAAGAAATAATCCGCCAAACCGCAGGAATAACGTGCTCTATTGGTTGTTCTACTACTAAATCCATAGCAAAAATTGCATCCGATTATAATAAACCAAATGGAATTACTATTGTAGAACCTCAAAATATAAGGGATTTTCTATCTCCGATGGATATCACAAGAATCCCAGGGATAGGCAAAAAATCAAAATTCGCTTTTTACAAATATGGAATAATCAAAATTGCTGATATATATCGAATTGGTCTAAGCAAATTGGCTTTTTTATTCGGTGATCAAGGGGTCTGGATTTGGAATGTGATTATGGGACTTGATCCTCGAATGGTTCACGAAGACTACCATCGGAAGAGTGTAGGAAAAGAACGAACTTTTATGGAGGATAAGGGAGATCTTACCGAAGTTCTCTCGAACATCTATGAATTAAATAGTCGAATCCATGATATACTCGAGAAACAACGATATCGATACAATACTATCACTTTGAAGATTCGCCTATCGGGGTATATCACTCATACCCGTTCAAAAACTATGAAAACTCCATTACGGGACAAAGCGAAAGCAGAAAAGGAACTCGTTTCCATGTTTAATTATTTTTCCGACAATTCTTCCAACTATAAGAAACGGAAAATTCGCCTTGTTGGAGTGCGTTTTTCCAATTTAGAACAAGATAATACGAGTATTCAAACCAAAATTACAGAATATATATAGAAAAAAAAAGGGAAATTATCTGCGTTTCTTTCGGATAAGGAAAAAGATCCCTGCAGCAGAACCAACAGAAACAATCACAATTAATCCAATCTGCATACCTGGGATTCCAAGAAACGCTCCGAAATTACCAAATACTGTAAAAGTAGGATCATTCACAATGGTTTTTCCCCCCCATTCTGGAAAACAGGTTAAATAAAATAGAGATTCTGAATTATATAAAATTCGATTTCTTTGTTGAACCCCAAAATCCTTGAAAATCGTTCTAAACACACGTTCAATAAATCCTGATGCAATACTATACATTTGACTTGCCATGGGACAACGTAATCGTGTATTTGTTACGATGACATTTATTGCGTGTTTTGGATTCCCAATGTTCCCATCAAGAATATAGGTATCTTTCCCTTCGAAACTAATCTCAAATATTTTGATCAATTTTCGACGCTCTCGTAACATCAAATCCGTACGAGATACATTTTTATCTGAATTTGGACTAAATTCGCGATCTTGTTGATCTCTTATTACCCGATCTGGGGGTCTTACGCCAAGAACAAATACATTAGCATAATTGGCAACAGCTAAACTGAATCCGGGAGTCGTGGAATTGCCATCAAGACGATTAGTAATGGTATTAGACTCATTATATAATGTCATTGGTCTTCCCGTTATATAGGGATAATAATGCCCTCCAAAATAACTTGCAACGGCTTCTGTATCATCCATGATCCATAAATGATTGAATTCACCGATTTCATATGAGGTAGTTGTTGTCACATTGCTAGCACCAGTTTGCGTGAGAATTCCCTTTACCTCGAAGGTGTAATTTAGGCTATCTAAAACCCCGAATGCTGAAACACGTTCCACTATATTCAAATAATTCAAATTCTCGGTGTCATTCAAGGTTGCTAATTGCACATCGACTTCCTGCCACACTACAAAAAGATTTTCATATGACATACCGTATTTATACATGATTTCCTCCCCAGTTATTTCCTCAGTCATAATGATGGGCGTACCCGTGGATCTTGATATCGGATCGAACCAATTATTTTCAGGAATTCCAGAACGATTTAATCCCTCGTTGAATAAATGCTTGAACAATTCTGAATAAGTTGTCCATCCTAGGTACATCTCCTCATATGCATTGGGAATCCCATTTCTTATTGTCGAATTCTCACGATAAGCTAATAATCCCATAAATGTATTGATGGTGAATATTTCCAAATTCCCTGCAGTATAGAAATGATTAATTATCATCTGATAAGGAGCGCATCCGTATTTTGTAGTATTTAAAGTGGAGAGAGTGATGTTTTGATTAGCAATATACAATCCCTGAATTTGCCCGAAGTTCGTATAGGCTACATAAAAATTCGCATCACTAAACGGACGATTGTCATTTATCCCTTCAGAGATATTGTCGGTAAAAGGTCCGGGAGAGAGATCAGTAACCATTTGATCCCCAACCACATCATAAATGATATCCCAGCTGTCCTCACTTAGACTGTGCCCCGTGTATGATTGAAACGCGAAATCATTTGGAGGGAGAGCTAGAACAAAAGACCCCAATCCAATTGATAATACAGAAATAATTACAGCAAGAGCAGCTATTGTGATTTTTATTGTGTTTTTCATTTTTTTTTCCTCAATAACTTTTTTACCATAAAGCGGTATGATTACATAGCAAAGATTAACTTAAAAATCGTGAGCGACTAATGGTCCGTCAGCTTACAGACCTTTGGTCCATAAAACTTATCCAGTGTGGTTTTCTTAATGGGAAATAACTACAGAAACTCTAATATGATCATCCAAAATATATTAGAAGCTCTTCTTTATGATCTAAATGAAAAGGGTATGGTGAAATCCCATTTAATTGAATCTTGTGGCTTGAAAACATCTACTGCTGAAAAATATCTTACTAAAATGGAAACTGCAGGATATATCGAATCAAATGAAGAAAAATGGGGAAAAGAAAGAATGAAGATCATTTTAAAATTAACTCCTTTGGGGCGCCAACGGTATGAATGGTTTGTGAAAATAAACAGTGAGCTGATGGAGGAATAAATTATCGTGTCTAACAACCTTAAAGAAAGAGATACGAAGAAATATAAGAGTCTATTGAAAGGAAGCATTGATTACATCAAAAAGGAACAATTCTATTTGCTGTGGAGTGGAATATTTCCCACCTACTTTATTGGAGTGAATCTAGTCAATTTCTCTTTTATTATACTGGCAATCATCAAAAATTGGATTTTAATACGCCGACTTGTGGATATTATAGTTCCATTGATTGTGTTTCTACTAGTGACTGTATTTTCTATAATTCAATTTGTCTTCTTAAACAAATGGAAGATTGAGTTTGATGCATATCAGAGGAAAAGAATCCATGAAAAAAAGCAAGTACCCAGTACATCTCTGACAAATATTTTCTATGAGATAATTTCGTATATGGATAAGTCAAAATTGAGTTTCATTTTGCTTAATGCTGCAGCATTAGCCTATATTGGTTGGGGAATTGATTTTTTTATCATTGGAATATCCTTATCGTTGAATCTTGAAAACTTCGCATTAGCTACGTGGTATTTAAATGGAATCACATTTTTACTTTTACTGGTGTATATGGGGTATCAATGGTTTCATTTCATCAAATGGAATAAAAAATTATCAATAATCAAACAGTTCGAGCAATATATTGCAGAAGAACTAGATTTATAAGCAAAATATTTTTAGTTCGAAACACAACGATTTAATTACGGAGAACTTCTAATGCATTATTTCGAAGACGATGATTTAAATGAAATCCCAGTGATTGGATACGTCCCCTCAAAAACGGAAGCAATCAGTATCTTACAGAAGAGGAATTTATCTAAAAATATCATTAATCATGTATTAGCTGTTTCACGGAAGGCAATAAAAATCGCAACTCAGATTAGTACCATTCCAATAAATCTTAAACTGGTTCGTATAGGGGCAATATTGCATGATATTGGACGGATTCGTTCACATGATTATGATCATGCAGTTCTTGGAGGTCAAATCATCCGAGAAGAATTAAAGTTCAGTGAACAATTAGCACGGATCGCAGAAACTCATATTTTAGGAGGATTAAGCAAACAAGAAGCGGTTGAATTTGGGTTACCTCCCAAGGATTATCTGCCGGAAACGATTGAAGAAAAAATCGTCTGTTTAGCAGATAAATATTTCATTGGTGTAAAAGAAGTTTCAATTGAACAACGTTTTAAAAATTGGTTTACACGCTTTGGAGAGAATGAATTTCTTTTACGTTCCAAAAAACGTGTGGAAGAACTCGAAACTTTTCTCTATAAATTAATGTTTCTTTAGCTTTTTCAATAGGGAGTTGATTGCGCCTCCAGATTCGATCAAGGTTAGAATGTAGGCAGGGAAAGGAGAAAATGAGAACATTTCACTATTTGACGTATTTTTCAGTTCTCCTTTCTTGCAATCAATTGTTATAACATCGCCCGTTTTTACAGATTTTGATATGTCTTTGATCGCAATTGCGGTAATCCCTAAATTAAGTAAATTTCTATAATAAATGCGAGCGAAAGAATCCGCGATAACTGCTGAAATGCCCATTTGTTTTAAAACATATACAGCCTCCTCTCGAGAGGATCCTGTCCCAAAATTTCTCCCTGCAACTATTATGTCTCCGGGTATCACCTTTTTGTAAAAATCTTTGAAAATGTTTTCGAAAGCATGTGTTATTAATTCCTTAGGATCTGCAGTAGTTAGAAATGCATGTGGAATTATGAGATCCGTATCAATAAAATCCCCAAATGTCCAAACTCTACCTTTAATTATCTTCAATTCTTTTCTCACTCCATAAAGTCTAAGGGGGATGTAATCCGACCCCGGATAACCGATGCAGCAACGGTTGCGGGAGATGCAAGATAGACTTGAGACAAATAGGAACCCATTCTGCCTTGAAAATTTCTGTTGGAAGTACTGATACAAATTTCATTATCTCCCAAAAGCCCCATATGACCTCCAAAACAAGGTCCACAGGTTGAAGGACCGACTATACACCCTGCTTGCATAAAAATCTCCATCAATCCTTCACGCATTGCTTGAAGGTAAATTTCTGTTGATGCAGGAATTACAACACATCGGCAATTGTGATGGATGGTTTTGCCTTTTAAAATCTTTGCTGCAATGCGTAAATCCTCCAAACTGCCATTCGTACAACTACCAATAAATCCTTGATCGATTTCCATTCCTGCACAATCTTGGACTTCCGTAACATTTCCTGGGCTATGAGGTTGTGCTATCATTGGTTGGATAGTGGACAGATCGATGGAAGTTTTTTCTTGTTCTTCACATACATCAGGTACAGTTGCACGAATCTGATTTCCATACTTGGAGCGAAAGTTGGGATTATTTAATAGCCATTGTTTAGTTAAGTGGTCGCATTCAAAAATCGCGTTTTTTGCTCCCATCTCAACACTCATATTTGCAAGAGTTATTCGGGAAGCAATGGATAAGTTACGCAAGCCAGTACCGGAAAATTCCAAAGCGCAGTAAAGTAGTTCATCTTCTCCATATTTTTTTAGAAAATCTAATGCCAAATCTTTCGCATATACACCTTTGCTAAACGGAACATCTTTAATGATAAAATGAACTGGTTCGGGCACTTTGAACCATAATTTCCCCGTAGCAAATACTGAACATATGTCAGTCGCTCCTACTCCTGTAGAAAAGCAGTTAAATGCTCCATAAGTTGTGGTGTGACTATCTGAACCTACGGCGACCATTCCCGGAGCGACAAATCCTTGCTCTGGCAACACAGTGTGGCAAATTCCCTTGTTCTCACCTAGCAAGTTCTGGAACTTGTATTTCTTAGCAAAATTCTTTGCTCTTTGATGCATGTTTGCTGCCTGAATTGTAGGGGATGGGACCCAGTGATCTAAAATGAATACAACACGATCCGGATGCATTACATAATCTATACCCAGTTTTTCGTACTCGGGAGCAATTCTCCCACCTAATTGTTCGTGTACCATGATGAGATCCACATCTACTTCCACAATCTCTCCGATTTCCAGAATTCTTGGATTACGGTTTTGATTTTTTATCATATGGAAACCAAGGATTTTTTGGGTCATTGACATGGATTCTGCTACCTATTCAATGAGTATGAACTCTACTTGATATTTTTATTCGTTGGATTCTATCTGATCGGAGGAATGAGATTCTTTTCCCTCCTCGAACTTTGACTTCTTGGCACGTAACCACTCATCGCTTTCTTCTACAGACATAAATTCGTTTTTCTTGTATTTCTTTGCGGGTTGTCCAATGTATACCCAATCGGATTCAAGTTTTTGACCAATGGACGTAGAGCTGTGGACAGCAAGTACGACATTATCTTGTATGATGGTTCCCGGAGCAACAACTGAGTATCCTCCTATAACGCAATGGTCTCCGATTGTGATTTTTCTGAGGATTAACCAGTCTCTGGTGATCATCGAGCTCATCAACACGCTACCTTGACCGATCATGGTATGTTTTCCAATTTCAATAAATTCGGAATCCACCCACGCGTCAAATAAAGATGTATTAAACGATACTTTCACACCGAACCATTTGAAAGCAATAATATCCAGCCATGGTAAGGGAAAATTATGACAAATAAAGAAGGCGAATTTCTTAATAGTGGCACGCAAAGACCAGAATTTATAATCTCGGTTTTTCTTATCTCGAGGAAAATATCCCTCTGTCGGTTTGTGGAGGAGATTAACAACAACTAAAAACAGCTTGCTAAAAAATAAGACACTAAAGAGCCAAACAAAATACCACGCAGTCACAAACACGGGAAGGGTAGTATAAAAAACCCATTTTATAGTATATGTTGATAAACGAAACCAGATTAGAAACATTGGAGGAAGAATAGACAACCAAATGAGAAGAATGTGGATAAGCACATACCATCCTCTTACAAGAGTATTAGTGGTAACGGGTCCACCTTGAAGTGTTGCAGGCATAGAAGTCATATTGTATCTACCTCTTTCTTGTCTTGTAAAAGCTCAGGAAGTTGGATATATTTATAAAATCGCTTATTAGATATTCTTCCTACTGGTAATCCATAATATGTGGAATTAGATTTGAGTTTTGTAAATTTTGTAACCCCACTCATCGCTAGGATTTGAGTATTTTCACCCACCTCTACCCCGGGTGCTAACATACTTCGGGTGCAAAGAACCGAATTATTGCCCATTTTGATTTTAAGCAAAGAAAAACCCCCATATACTCCTTCGTTTACATGGGAACTTTGACCTGACATCGGACCCAGATAACAGTTTTTCCCCAATTCCAAATATTCTTGACAGATATATCCTGGTTTATCGATCACGGTTCCTTTACCGATTTTTGTAGAACCCACATAATTAAACATCCAATTCACTAACCATGGAAAAGGACATTTTGTAAATTCCCATTTTATTAGACGCAAGAAAAAATTACGAGTCCAATAAATCTGTACATCTTTTTCAGTCTCACCTCTTGGAAGCGCATTAATCAATTCTTTACGGGATCGAATTTTATTAAATATCCAGTAGTATAATTTCGCCATCGTTGCGGAACAGAATAATTTGAATACATACAGCGTCAAAAAAATCAATGGACTTGTGAAAAATATTAGACATGATATCCAGTTAAAGGAAATATGGATTTTCAACAATGATTTTAGCAAAAAGTCCCAATATAACGCCAATAGAATGATAGAGGGTGCTATACTCAACAAGTAATAAGGAATCCAGAGACCAATATAAATCGGAAACTGCAATTTTGCTTTCGATTCCTCAGAATTCGTAGTCATACAAGTGACTAACCCTTTTTTGTGTATAAAAAGCTTGTTCCTTGAGGAAGTAAATTCTATAAATGATGTTTCTAGTTCCTAAGCAATTTTAGTATAACCAAAATGAGATAGCAAAATGAAGATTGTATTATTTGGGGCTCCGGGTGCTGGAAAAGGCACATTGGCGGGTAAAATAAAGAATATCTTGCCTAATATTCCCCATATTTCCACCGGTGACCTTTTTCGGTATAATGTTAAAGAGAAAACCCCTATTGGGAAAAAGGCTAAAGAATATATGGATGCGGGAAAACTCGTTCCAGATGAAATAGTAATTGGAATGGTAGAAGAGCGGTTTGCAAAAAAAGATGTGAAAAAATATGGATATCTTTTGGATGGATTTCCTCGAACCTTGAGTCAGGCAGAAAAATTGGACGAAATTGCAGAAGTGGATTATGTATTGGTTTTAGAGGTACCAAGACAAGAATTGCTCAATCGTATTTTAGGTAGAATCTCGTGTCCAAAATGCAATGCGATTTATAATATATTTAGCATGCCTCCAAAGAAAGAGGGCATCTGTGACAAATGTAGTGCAGAACTTGAACACCGTACTGATGATACGGAGGAAACTCTGAATGCTAGAATAGATACATATGAGATATATGCTACTCCCGTAATTGAATTCTACCAAAAAAAAGGGTTGGTAAAATTTGTTGATGGTACAAGAACAATGCATTTATCGGAAAAAGAGATTAAATCACTATTAGAGATCAAATGAACTTTTATATGACATTTTTCCACGGAAATTTTCACCTATAGAATATTCCCTTTATCGTATGTTTATTTTTTTTTTATGACACCATAATTATTAGCAGTTTAAACCTATCAAAATTCAAAACTTATATAGCTATAATAGTATTAAACTGAAAAGTGATCAAAATGCAAGAAAGTGGTTTCCCATTAATTGGTGATAAATTGCCAGATATGACAGTCACAACGACTCAGGATATATTAAAAATTCCAGAAAATTATAAAGGAAAATATTTCGTTCTATTTTCTCATCCAGCAGACTTCACCCCAGTTTGCACTACAGATTTTTATTCTTTTGCGAAATTATATCCGGAATTTTAAAAATTGAATTGTGAATTTATTGGTTTAAGTATAGACCAGGTTTTCAGTCATATGAAATGGGGAGAATGGATACAAGAAAATCTACCCATCGAGATCTCCTTCCTTATCATCGCTGATCATGGGGCAGTAGCAATGAGGTTAGGTATGATACACCCCAATAAAGGACCTAGCACAGTTCGCGCAGTATTTATTATGGATACAGAAGGGACGATACGAATCATCTTATACTGTCCCCAAGAGATTGGTAGAAATATGGATGAAATCCTCCGAATCGTAAAAATATTCCAAATTGCGGACAAAGAAAAAGTCGCTATTCCAGCCAATTGGCCAAAGAGCGAACTAATGGGAGATCATGTGATGTTCTCCAGCAAGAGATATTGAAACCGCCAAGAAACGCCTTGAAGCAGCGAAAAAAGGGGAATTTGAATGCCATGATTGGTGGTTATGCCATAAAAAACTATAAGTATGAAATTGTTTATCTTTTTTCCATCTTTTTTATCTCGAATTATTTTTTGATATTCATCCAGTTTTCTTCTATTGGATATTCTGCGATGGTGCTAGTTTTCTGACGAACTCATCCTCTTTTTGACGATCAGATGGGTATATTTCAGTTTTGACATACTTTGGATTTTCATTTTTTGACTTCCTAAGTCGAATATTTTATATTACAATCCCAATCTTCTCTCCAAAAAATTTTTCCCGATATGAATAAAAAATATCATTCAGATTCCAGTTCGTGTTTTTGGGTTACCCTCCGCTAGTAATAAATAGGATTTAAGATTTATTCGGATTTGAATAACAAACCAACAAGAATTTTTTTGTTTTCCATCGAGTTCATCGATGTTATGAGGAGAATTGACAGATTTTTTTCCATTTTCGGATTACTGAATTCCGAATTGTTTTATAAAAGGAATGATTCTTTTTTCCTTATGAATCTTCCAAAGCTTTCAGATCATTTTCAAAGCCGTCTTCCATCTGATATTCGATGCGCTCAGCTCGAATTTGAAAAACGACAAGAGAAAATAGATGCAATCAATGTTGCGATTGGAAATGTAAGTCTTCCAATGCATCCTTCCATGCAAGAAAGAGCACAAAATCTTACCAGTAAGCATAGTCCATTCCATAATGGAATCGTGAGATACACACCAACAGCAGGATTGGAAGAAACTAGAAAAGCGTTTTTAAATGTAATTGCGGCTTCAGGATTTAAAAGTGAGAAATTGTTTCCAATGATTACAGATGGTGGAAGCGCAGCTATGGAATTAGCCGTGTTAGGATGTTGTGGACCAATAAACTCAATAGATCGACCTTTAATGGTGATCGAGCCCGTTTATACAAATTATATTTCCATGACAAAGCGTACAGGAAGAAAAACCGTTAAAATTACGCGACATTTGCGAGAAGATGGAAAATTTACACTACCAGATATGAAAACAATAGAAAAAATGATGGAAATCCATCAACCTGGTGCATTGGTGGTGATTCCATATGATAATCCTGCGGGTCAATTTTATGATCATAAGACTATGATTCAACTTGCAAAATTGTGTGTGAAATATAATCTTTGGATGGTTTCTGATGAAGCATATAGAGAATTGTTTTATATTGATGCAAAAGTTACAAGTATCTGGGGAATTACAAACACAGAAGTTCCAGGAATAGAAGGAAGGAGGATTAGTATTGAGACTACCTCAAAAGTATGGAACGCGTGTGGATTGCGAATAGGCGCACTCATTACAGATAATTATGAGTTTCATGAGAAATGTGTTTTCGAAGCAACCGCAAATCTTTGTCCACCGGCGATTGATCAGTACATTTTTGGGAGTATAGCTTATGAGCCTCAAGATAAATTACAACTTTGGTTTAAGCAACAGAGAGAATATTACAAGCAAATTGGTAAAGATCTACAAGATGGATTCCATGAAATGCTTCCCAAAGTGATTATATCCAGTCCCGATGCATCTATATATTCAGTAGTGGACGTAAGAAATATCGCTAGACCTGGTTTTGATGCAACCGAATTCGTTATGTTTTGCACTAAAAAGGGGCGAATTGAACTCAGTAATAAATATTATACATTGCTAGTTGCTCCCATGAAAGGATTTTATCATCCTGAAAAAGGAGAAAGTAATCCGGGAAAAACCCAAATGCGAATTGCATATGTAGAAACACCCGAAAGGATGAAATTGGTTCCTAAATTGTTTGCACAGTTATTCTTGGAATATGAGAATCTTAGAAATTGAATCAAAAATTCATAACCTGTGGTGAGTAACATTGTTCCCTTGGAATAAAGTCATAATATCTGTTCCATATCATTCTGAAAAGCAAATTATCGCAGAAACTAATCAGATTCTCCAATCTTGGAAGGAGATTAAAATCATCGAGATCCGTTTTGATTATTGGATAGGGGACTTGGTAGATGATGCTGTCGCTCGAATTGCACGATATCTCCGAAAATCCCATCTGAAATCAATATTCACATATCAAAGTCAGCCTCATGATGATGAAAGCACTCTTGTTCCTCTTTATCAGAGACTAATACAATATAATCCCGATTATATCGATTTCGATACAAATCTTCAAGCATCGGTGTTAGATGGACTAGCATCCCTTGCAACCCAAAAACGAACCAACATTATTTATTCATATCATAATTGGAAAGAAACTCCCCCTAGGGAGTCTATTTCATCTTTATATGAGTTGTTTATTCAGAGACTACCGTATCTTTCTTCGAATGAGAGAAATGTCCTAAAATTAGTTTTTATGGCAACCAAAACTACTGATGTAAATAAAATATTGGATTTTTGCAGACAATATTCACACCACGGTATAAAACTTATTAGTTTTTGCATGGGAGAATTAGGAAAAGTGTCTCGCATCCTTTCTATTTTGAACGGATGTGCATTTACTTATGCACATATAGGAGAAGCAACTGCTCCGGGTCAAATACATATATCTGAAATATCCATATACCTAAGGAACAATCCCTTATCTTAATTTAGGAAACGAAAATATTATTTTTTTGGATTAATTACTGCCATTAAGGTATGTCCAAGGTAGAAGAGAAAATAGCAGAACTCGAGGAACGACTTGCTCAAACTACTCCAAATAAACACACGATGAAATCAATCGTCTATATCAAGGCGCAATTATCAAAATTACGTCAACAATTGGTAGAAATCGCTAGTTCGAAGAAGGGAGGGGGATCGGGATTCGGAGTTAAAAAAGCAGGGGATGCTCAAGTAGCTTTTATTGGATATCCAAATGTTGGAAAATCTTCTCTTCTGAATGAGTTGACCGAAGGAAGAACAAATTCCAAGGTTGCTTCTTATGACTTCACTACGTTAACCGCAATACCTGGCATGATGGAGATAAATGGGGCACGAATTCAATTGATTGATTTACCGGGTATTATTTTAGGATCTGCTCAGGGAAAAGGACGTGGAAAAGAAATACTTGGGGTAGTGCGCACAGCTGATATGATTCTTGTTATTGCATGCTTTAAAGATGATGGAACACTCAAACTAGACGATCTCTACGTTATCCGACAAGAATTATATAATGTTGGGATTCGATTAAACAGTAGACCCCCTCGAATGGAGATACATCCAAGAGAAAAAGGGGGGATTGGAATAATCAGTCAGGTGAAGCAATCAATCTTAACTGAAGATTTAATCAAAACTATTATGTATGAATATAAAAAGCGAAATGCTGGTGTTTATCTGTATGAGGATCTCACTCCTGATCGATTTATTGATGGAATTCAAGGAAATCGGAATTATATCAGAGAATTTGTCATTGTGAATAAGGTAGATCTTGCAAGCCGTCAAGAACTAAAAAAACTACCACAATTATTGCCAAACACCGATTATGTAACTGTCAGCGCACTGCAAAGACAAAATATAGAAGCTTTAAGAGAAAAAATATTCGAGAAATTGGAATTTATGCGAGTATATAATAAACCTCCCGGTAAAGAAGCAGATCATAATGAACCAATGATCCTAAAGCAACACAGCACAATTAGAGATATCTGTTTGCGGATTCATAAGGATTTTGTGAGATTATATAAATATGCTCAGATCTGGGGTCCCAGCGCGAAACATCCCGGTCAACGCTTTATGGGCATGGACCACGAAATCCTCGATGGTGATGAAATTACGATCTATCTGAAAAAATAGACTTTATTGTGTCGATAGCAGTTTTTTTCATTACCTCAACATTGGGATATATGCCCGTCCACCATTTAAAAGATTCCGCAGATTGATAAATTAACATATCTAATCCGCTTACTAATTTGCATCCAATTTGCTTAGCTTTGTGGACGAAAGGGGTTTCTAGTGGATTGTAGACTAGATCGAATACCCATTGTTGCTTTTTAGGTATGTAATCAGGCAACGGATCATCCATAATATTAGGCCACATTCCAATAGGAGTTGTATTGATAAGAAGATTTGCGGAGGAAAGGATAGAGATTCTTTGAGGAGTATCCAAGGAGTTTATCTGAATGGATGCTTTTATCTCCTTATTTTTAATTAAGCCGTTCCTTACAAATTCAGCACGTTGTAAAGTACGATTTATGATAATAATATTAACTCGATAAGCAGAAAAGAAGTGTGCAACTGAACGAGCAGCTCCACCAGCACCAAGAATCACGATGTTTTTCAAAGATTTATACGGACATTGGGAGATCTTTATGGCTTGTTGTATCCCAGCGACATCAGTATTAATTCCCGAGAGTTTTCCGTTCTCTATTTTGACGGTATTAATTGCACCAATTTTTCTTGCAATGGGGGAAATATCATCTAAATACCTTAAGATTTCCGTCTTTAGGGGAATAGTAATGTTAAATCCAATGACAGCTTCTTTTTTACACATTAAAAGAAATTTGGGAAGATCACATAAGCTAATTTTGCAACTCTTATAGATATAGGGGATTTTGTGGTACTTTAATGCAGCATTATGAATCTGGGGAGAAATTGAATGATCTATGGGGTCCCCTATTAAATAAAGGGATTTTACTCGTTTTATGGGGTAATCTTCCATAAGTATAAGTTATATCGTGCGTATTTATGTTACTCGATGAGTGGTACTACAGACACTGATAAAGACATGTTCGAGGAATATGGATCAAGTACCCAAGATCAAAGGACGAAATTATTAGGATGGGGGAAAATTTTAGTATATTTTGGTTGGACCCTGACAGGATTGACCGCTGTTGCAATTCTCACTATGACAATTACACTCCGTTTTTATTTCAATTGGGCTATTTTCGGATTACTTTTAGGAGTATTGTTCATAGCACAAGCAATACGCATTACAGGTCGCATGATGAAAAAAAAATCCGAGCAGATAATTCCATTTTCTGAAAAAAAAATACTCCATATTAAGATAAACCGAGAGAAACAAGTTCGGGAATATTTTGATAATAATAAGAATTTTGCTGAAAAAGTCTTGCAAATGAACTCATTAGCGAAACTTGGAAGATATAAGGATGCATATAATATTGCAGCAAAATTATTGAATTATCAAATTCCAATTCCCATTCGAGAATTCCTAGAAAAGCGTAAGAATCTCTACAGAAAATTACGGAGTGGGAAATGAGATCTAATATCATTTTAATTGGATTCATGGGCTCGGGGAAAAGTACGGTTGGAAAACAGTTAGCTTTAGAATTAAATTATGAGTTTATTGATACGGATGAACTGATCCAAAAAAAAATGGGCATGACGATACCAGAATTTTTCAATTTAAAAGGAGAAGAGGCATTCCGAGATGAGGAACGTAAACTGTCAGAACAACTGGGGAACCGAGTGAATTTAGTAATCGCAACTGGTGGAGGAGTAATCCTAAATTCACATAATCTTACATTTTTATCAAAGAATGGTATTATTTTCTACTTAAAATGCAAGTATAATACAATATTGCAGCGACTAAACGGTACTAATTATCGACCTTTATATTCAAACAACAATCAAATCCAATTTAAAGCACTCTTTTCATCTAGGGAAATACTATATCAGAAATATGCTAATTTCACCGTTGAGACAGATAAGAAAAAGATTGAAGATATACTCAAAGAAATCATACGAATAATAGAAAAATGAGTTAAATAACACGTTCAGTCCATTCAAATTCATCAGGAATCAAACCATATTGTATTCCTGTTAAGTAATCATATAATTTTTGTGTTAGATCTCCGATTGCTTTATTGTTAATAATGTAATCCTTATAATTATAATTAAGACGACCACAAGGGGTGATAATAGCAGCAGTTCCACACCCAAACGCTTCTTTAAGAGCACCAGTTTTTATTCCGGTGATTACTTCTTTGATAGTTAATTTTCTCTCGGATACTTTTAGATCCCAGTTTTTACAGATGGTTAGGATGGAATCCCGTGTAATACCTGGAAGAATACTACCATCCAGTGGAGCAGTTACTATTTCATTATCAAATACAAACATCATGTTCATCGTTCCCACTTCTTCCACATATTTTCTTTTTGGATCTAACCATAAAACTTGAGCAAATCCTTGCTTCTTCGCCAAAGTAGAGGCTTTTAGACTTCCTGCGTAATTTCCTCCACATTTGGCATCCCCGGTGCCTCCTTCTCCAGCAGATCTTACGTACTTAGTTTCCACTAGAATGTCAACGGGTTTAAATCCATCAGGAAAATACGATCCAACGGGGCCAACTATAATGTAAAACAAAACCTCACTGGGAGGTCGTACTCCAATAAAGGGATCAATGCCTATCATAACGGGTCGAATATATAAGGATGTTCCAGGAGTAGAAGGGACCCAATCCTTTTCTAATGTAATTAATTGCATTAAAGCTTTCATCACGAAATCGATGTCTACTGGAGGAAGAACCATCCGATCAGCGCTTTTATTTAACCGTTCGAAATTCTTTCGCGGTCTAAATAGTTGGATTTCCCCCTTTGGAGTTCTATAGGCTTTTAATCCCTCGAAAATTTCATTGGCGTAATGTAGTACAATTGCTGCAGGTGAAATCAAGAAAGGCTCAAATTTTTTTATTTCTGCATCATGCCAACCCTCCTTTTCATTCCATTTCATGGAAAAATAATGATCAGTAAATATTTCACCAAATTTAAGTGAGGATTCGTCTTTGGGTTTTGGTTTGCGTTCTGCTTCAGGAACTGTATTGACTTTAATATGCATGTGAAAATTTGCATCCTTTCGTGCTTAAAATATGATATTATCACTTTACATACTTTATATTAAAAAATGTTGTCCTACCACGTTTATTAAGCAAAAAATGATGGGATTTCGTTCCCCTTAATTAGGAATTTTCACTCCATTATTCACATTCTGGGATTTGATGGTGTTTAGATAATCATCCAATTCTAAATTAAAATTAAATACAAAATATTCTGCAGATTCTGTGCATTGACACTCATGGTAGATTCTGCGAATGAATTCTCTCCTAATTGGCAAAGGAAATGCATTAGAGTTGGATTTTGGTATGAAAAAAATTACTGCTACTGATGAATCAAATAGGGTATGGTAATCTAAATGCTCATTTGAAAATTTTTTTATTTGAACGATATAGGGATTTTGTTCTTTATCTTTTATATAAAGTATCAACGGATTAGAATGAGTTAAGAGAGAGTCCGTGGTGATGTTTTGCAATACCGAGTTTGAAAAAGATGGCATACCCGGTTTATTTAGATATTTTATACCCAACAGTTGAGGTCCTAATTTTTTATCATAGTATGAAAGTAAGAAGAATACTTGATTTCTAATTATCATTAGATTCAATATAAAAAAAGATTAAAATTTAGTAATAAGTTTGAGTTTAAGAAAATTTCTAATACCAATTATGCAGTATCGTATTGTCTTAGGATCTGCGTATAATGAATATAATTTCTTGAAGGATCAGATCCTCGTTAAAAATTCCACGAATAAATGATCGATATATGGGATTTTTAGTTGTTGTGTTTGGATTGTTGAAGCAAACGGGAAGGAAATTGATTTCTGCTCCTTCCGCACTTCTTTGGAATATCTCTTCAAAAGAACACGGTTCTTTAATTGCAAAATAATCTCCAATGTTTTTGTCTTTCACTTCTTTAAATGGAATATCTCGATTGAAGATTTTTGATAAATCATCCATAAATAGGTCATTCGAAAACTTTATTCTGCCTTGTGGATCTGTGATGATGATCATGTCATTAACAGATTCAATAACGGTTCGATAGCGAATTTCCGACATCTTAAGCTCTTGGGTGCGTTGTTCTACTAATAACTCTAATTCTTCATTTTTTTGCTGTAATTCATTCATCAATGCAATTTTGGTATCTACTAGCCTTTTCTTTTGAATAGCGTTACGTAATTCATTTAATAACACTTCTTTTTTCACGGGTTTAGTCAGATAATCAAATGCACCATATTTTACTGACATTTTTGCAGTTTCAAGACTTGGAGCACCTGTCAACATAATTGTAGGCAAATTGAGGTTTGCCTTATTTATTTCGTGTAGAATTGTTATTCCATCAACGTCGGGAAGGACGATATCGAGAATTAAAGCATCATAATCTGAGATAAACAATTTGGATTTGATAGTGTCGTAATTTTCAGCGGTTTCGACAAGATAATTTTGTTTTTCTAGCATGGATCCGACGGATTTACGGATACTCAATTCATCATCAATAACCAATACTTTTCCAATGTACGTCTGTGTGGAAGATGCCATTAAATAAACACGCTCCCATCATTTGTACTTACTCTTAGAATTGGTAATCTGCCTTTGGATTCACTTATTTCTATGTTTAAGCGGTTAATTTTGCAAAAATATCGTATGAATTCATAGAAATAATGGTCAGTCATTTCAGGTGAGAAAACAATGTCTTCAATGTAAATTATTACGGAACTGGAATGGTGATCTTGCTCAATAAGTTTATATCTGACAATATTTGCTAATTCCAATAGTTCAAACATGGTTTTGATTGCATTTTTTGAGTGGATACCTTTTTTGTAAAATTGTTCATTCATTTGGTCCGCATTCAGAATCGCAATTTTTCTTAAAGTTTCCTCATTATTGACATTTTCAATCATCGTGATAAAATTTGTAACCGTTAAGCAAATTGCTGGATCATCATTTAATTTGGATAAATTTCCATCTGAAGAAAATTCAATTCCCTTATTTATTGCACGAATCGCATTCCGTATCACTCTACTTATATCGCCATGGTAAGGAAATTTATCTTTTAGAGCTTTAAACATATCTTCATCGATTTTTATGGTGACAACTGGAATATCAATCACCTACCGGAAAATTCGAAGTTACTAAATAATATTATGTTCAAAGTGACATAAATCTTAGGATTATGACATTACTTTGCACCGATATGTTCTTTCAATTTTAGAAAAACTGAGGGGAGATCTTTCACACTTTCAATTATGAAATCAGGATGGTAACTCTGCATCATTTCTCGAGTTGAATATCCAGTTAGTACGCCAACAGTGGTACAACCTGCATTTTGGCCTGCTTCTATGTCGGAATTCATGTCTCCAATAATAATTAGATCCTTAATTTTCAGACCCATCTTGTTACTGAGCATTATGATACTCTCGGGGTTAGGTTTCATTTTTTTGATATCGGAACGAGTGATCACATGATCAGCAAATAATTCCAAGAAATCCATTCGATTCTCAAATCGATCTAAAACTTCACTTTTACTCGCCGTTGTATTTATCGCAATCGGAATTCCATGTATGGTTAAGAATTGCAGTGTTTCCCTGATTCCCGGAAAGATTGGCACTTCTTTTACCAATTTTTTATATAGTTTTATCGCATCCCTTAAATATCTTAATCTTAAGAACCATGATACCCGATATTTCCTAGCTGTAAAAAAAATCAAACGTAAAATCAAAAACCTACTGTTTGTTCCTCTTATTGCACTTAATATTTTTTCTTTAATCATATTTGCAGTGGATTCATCGACAGAAACATGGTATTTTTTTCCTAGTTCTACTGGTATGTGAGAAAGTAATCCAGTACTATCTAATAAAGTTCCATCAAGGTCGAAGATTAAACCGATTTTTGATGTATTTTCAGAAATCATAATGAATACAACTCCTCGAAAATACTATTAATAAATAATGTGAGTATTAATCGGGGGGCACAATCCTTTTTTCCAATACGACAGTAAACAGTAAGATCCCAATGGCACCAACATTTTCCGCAACTACAAAGGAATTTACCGCTGCTAATCCGCTAAAGATGCCATAGAAGATGAAAAATATCACCAAAAAACTGAAAACTACGATTAGGACAGGTCGTATCAATTCTCTTTGTAAAAATAACCGTACTTTTTGTTTCCACCCTTTATCCCGATAGAATTTCCTTTTAGGACTTTGTGCATAACTTTCATATAAAATTTGGGTGGAATGGGTTAACAAAAAGCTAGATACCACGGGAACCATGATTAAAACATAAAGAGAACCAATATCTACAACATATTGACCAAAGGGTACAACAACAAGGGCTTGCACTATACCCATTATCCCCAGAAATAAGAGACTGATACCGAGATATTTCCCCCGCATCCAGTTTATCTTCAATGGCATATTGTCCTACTTTATATGTGAAGATTAAAAAAAATTGTGGTTTATCTGGCGGTTCCACAATTCACACATTTCTTTATCGTAGGATCTTGAAATTCCATTCCACAGTACCGACAATATTCCAGGTGCTCTTGTAGGAGTTTTTTCTCTTCTGGAGGAAGATATCCCACAAAATCTCCTTCAGGATTTAAAAAAGTGCTTTCTGTACGAATCACTGTTCCCCCAATAAGGGAGGGATCATATGAATTGGGATCGCCATTCCTAAACGGAGGATAATGGTAATCAATAGTATCTGACACAACTGAATAGCATATTGGACAGCAGTTTTTCGGTTTTAATCCATACAATATTAAATATATCAAACCAGGTATTACCAAGATAAAGAGCAATATTAGCAATACCATTTCTGGCTTTTCTCTTGCTGGAAAAACATTTCTTTTACATTTCATGCACAGCTTTCGATCATGTGGATTTTGAACCATTTTATTTCTCCACTTATCATCTATTGTTTTAATTCTGTTCCACAGATCTCACAGAATTTTGCATCCAGATCCATTTTCGTTCCACAATTTGGACAGTAAGTGTTTATTGGCTCCGAAGGAGGAATAGATGATTTGGAAATCGGTTGCGGTTGTCCATATATATTATTCGAAGATGGGTTAACATCTTGACCTGTATATGGGATAGTTTGGTGGGAACAAAAAACGCAACGATCTTCGGGTTGTGTGAAATAGATGATCATGTAAATAATAAAACCGATTCCCCCGGTACAGCAAAACAAGAGAATCGCTAGACCGATATCTAAGTCGCCTCGAGTGGTTCTCACTACTTTTTTACACTGAGGACAATACGAGTTTGATGCAGATATGGAAATTTTATTTCACCAAGGAACATAACGTAAATGTGCTATTTAAATTAAAGTGGGATTCTACGTTAGCAATTCTGTACTAGTTTTTTAGATAATCTCACCATCTTAGATAGAATTTTCATTGTCCTACTCAAATCATACACCACGGGAATGTAATAATCAGAATTTACTTGTTCAAATTCAGACGAGAACAAGGATTTTTTCGCTTGAAAACCTCCAAATAATTGCAAAATAATAGGAATTGTGGGATATTTCTTTCTAAGTTCACGAATATATTCGAAATCTACATCGGTCCTTACTCCTCCGATATTACATATAATGATGAAATCAAAACTCTTAGAACTTAGAAATGATTCCAAAACCACATTATAAGAACTAGTTTGATGTTGTTCAATTGAAGCCCAAATATCGAGAGGGTGAGATATATTAGCCCACTCGGGAAAAATTCGCTTCAATTGTTGGATTATCGTCTTTGAAAGAGGTTTAATTGCAAATTGATATTCATCAGCAAGATCAGCAAGTAGAACACATCCTGCTCCAGAAATTGAGACCAACCCAGCAGAATTACCCTTGGGAAGGGGGATATTTGCTGCAAGTTTACACGCTTGAATGAACTCTTGCAAGTCATCCACTTGAATAATACCCAATTGAGAGCACATACCACGAATAATCTCAGTGTTACCTGCTATAGATTGCGTGTGACTCATAATGGCGTTTTTTGCGATTATGGATTTTCCCGGTTTAAGTAAAACGATGATTTTGCCTTTTTCATTAATTCCTTTTTTGCATAATCGGTAAAAGCGTGTCCCTTCAATAATACTTTCCAAATACATTGCGATTACTTTCGTATTAGAATCCTCCAGTAAAAGTTCAAGGATATCGCATTCATTAATATCAAATTTATTCCCAATTGCGAAAATTTTGGAAATCGCGATGTCTTTATGTTCAAAAAAATCTGTTAAATATCCCGAAACCATCAACCCGGTTTGTCCTATTATGGAAACCGCGCTTTTCCCAAATGGGGGATACTGCTTCATTGTCATAATTGCAGTAAAGAACCTATTTTCATTATTAAACACTCCTAATGCGTTTGGGCCAATAATTCGGGTTTTAGGAGTGGGTTGATGGGAGAGTGCTTCGTGAATTTTTTCTCTATTATTTCTTATCTCCTCTTCTGTAAATCCTAGATCTCCAGAGCCGATAATAATACCTTTTACATGATGATGAATGCATTCAATCACTGAATTAATTACATATGCTATAGGAACACTTATGATTGCAAGATCAATATTATTCCTGATTTCTTCTGGGAGATCGGCCAGTTTTTTTTTGCATGTGATCCCATGCACTTCTTCAGCAGTTGGGTGTATTACATACAAGTATTTGGGATTATAAGAAAGCATATTGGTCGCTATGAAAAACCCCGTTTTTCCAACTTGCCGACTAACCCCATATAATACAACAGAAGTTGGCTGTAAAAAGAAAAAGAAATCTTGGTTCAAAATTATCTGTATTAAATTCGATCAGAAAGAAAAAAAAGATTCCTTCATGAATTCCTATATGGATCGGAAAAAGGTGCTATTTCTTTGGAATATCCGGAAGGAATTGCAATTCTATCTAAATACACATCTTAAAGATATAGAAAATTTGGAACTTCGATTCACGGATAATCTTGAAGAAGATTTTGCCCCAAGTTCAGAACACATTCGGGATGCTGACATTATTGTTGGTTGGCGCCCTACTAAAGAATTGCTCCTTTCAGCAAATAGATTGAAATTGTTTATCAATCCAGGTGTGGGTGTACAGCACTTAATTGAGATGTTTCGAGCAGTAACAATTACTCGGGATATCAAATTGATAAATGGGCACGGAAATACTTATTTTACTGCACAATCCGCAGTGGCACTATTGTTGGCATTAATGAATAAAGTTATACCACATCATAATTGGATGGCGGAAGGGAAATGGAAAAGGGGAGATGAATATGGAAAAAATATCCCATTACGGAATCGAACAGTGGGAATACTGGGCTATGGGGAGCTTGGGACAAAAATACATCAATTTTTAAGTGGATTTTCAGTCCATTTTCTTGCGTTAAAAACAGCTTGGGGTGAAAAGGATACGTATCCTACACCTCTTAAGCAATTTATGCCTCACCAATTATCTCAATTTCTTGAAGAAATAGACATCCTATTTATTGCAATCCCTCTAACCAGACTAACGAGAAATTTAATCGGGAGAGAAGAATTGGATATTTTTACAAAAAATAAATCCTCATTGCTTGTGAATATCAGTAGAGGTGACGTTGTAAATGAAGAAGCATTATACACTAGTTTGAAAGAACGAAGATTAACTGGTGCAGCTATTGATGTGTGGTATGAATATGATCCTAAACCCGATAAAGAAGACAGAAAATATCCTTATCATTATCCATTTCATGAGTTAGACAATATTGTGTTATCACCACATCGTGCTGCATCTCCGTTTGACGATCTAGAACGGTGGGATGAAGTAATCGAAAATATAAAACGGTTTTGTAAAGGACGAATTGATTATCTCAATATTGTAGATTTGGAAAGAGAATATTAAAAAAAAATTATTTCGGGAGCTTTAATTCCAAGGCTTCCAATAGAGGAACTTTTTTACCGGTTAATATATCCAGTAAAGCACCTCCTCCCGTTGAAATAGTAATATTGTCAATTTTTCCCGAGATCTCAGCTGCAGTTCCCATATCTCCTCCACCGATTACACAATATGCTCCTGATTCGTTCATTGCATCAATTAAGCGAAAAGTACCTTTTTTGAATAGTTCTTGCTCAAAAATACCAGGCGGTCCATTCGCTACTACGGTTTTAGCTGATTTTATGATCTCTGCATATTTTTTTTGTGTTTTTTCTCCTATATCCCCAATGGGGTATTTTATTTCATTCAGTCCCTCAATGAAGAACTCTTTTCTCTGACCATTGACATCACTTGCAATATCCACTGGCAAGAAGATCTTATCTTTATATTTCTGCAAAACCTCGAGAATCTCTGATTGGAGCTTATCGGAGTATTTTTTTACTAATTTTGTGTCAGTTTCCGAAAGTTGAATACCCTTAGCTAGTAAAATCATAGATGCAGTCAATCCAGCGAGTAACACTTTGTCCACGTTTCCCTTTTCGAGGTTGAACTTCAACGCTTTAAACTTATCATCCGCTTTAGCACCCCCGACCAGCATAATTGAGGGATGTTGAGGATTAAATAACTTGTTCACCATATCCAGTTCTTTTTTCACCAAGGGACCACATATGAGAGTTGGCCAACCGATTAGGGAGGGTTGAGCACGATGAGCTGCTCCGAATGCATCATTAATAAAGTAGTCAAAATAAGGGGAAAGAGTCTGAATAAGCTCAGTTTGTTCTGCTTCCTTCATGGAACATTCGGTATTTTCTCTGTCCCACTTTCTAACATTCTCTAAGACTAAAATTTTACCTGATTTCAATTGAGTAATTGCTTTAATTGCTTTTTCTCCAAAGATGTCTTCAATAAAACTCACCCTTCCTGGTAGATACGAACCAATTTTGTCCGCATGTAGCTTCAATGAAATAAAATCCTTATCCCCGGGTCTACTTTGGTGAGCCATAAGAACAACAGCCGAATCTTTGAGCATGTGTAAAGTAGGAAGAATAGCACGAATTCGTGGATCCTCTCTTATTTGATTGTTTTCCATATCGATACTCGAATTGATATCAACCCGGAGAAGAACTTTTTTATTCTTAATGTTGACATCTTCAATACTCTTGAATTTTACCATATGAATCCATCCGTTCTGTTAATTTTGAAAAATAAAAGTGTTTATTTTAATGCTTTTATGGCTTCTCGAATCATTTGGTTGCAATAACCCCACTCGTTGTCATACCAACATAACACTTTGACTAAATTACCCGCTACAACGTTTATCATTCGTAGATCTACAATAGAGGCTCGGGAATCACCAATTATATCCGAAGATACAATTTCATCTTCTGTAATCCCTAAAATTTCTCTATATCTATCGGTTTTCACTTCTTCTTTAAATATAGATTGAATTTCTTCCACTGATGTATTTCTTTTGGTAAGAAAGGTTATATCAGCAATAGATCCCACAGGAACAGGAGCTCGAATAGCTATGCCGTCAAACTTCCCTTTTAACTTAGGCAATGCCAGAGTTGTAGCGATTGCCGCTCCAGTACTGGTAGGTACAAGATTTAATGCCCCAGCTCTACCTCTACTCACCTCTTTCGCAACTGGTCCATCCACCAGCGATTGGGTTGAAGTATATGCATGTACCGTGGTCATAACTGCCTTTTCAACTCCGATATGCCTATCCATGACTTCAACAACAGGAGTTATACAATTAGTTGTGCAAGAAGCACACGAAAAAATAACCGGCTTTCCTTCTGCAGTATTTACTCCATGCACAATGGTTGGCATATCACTTGATTTTGTTGGTGCCGAAAGAACAACATATTTTGCTCCTGCTTGTATATGTTTTCTTAGCTCATCTGTTTTTGTAAAAATCCCAGTGCATTCAAAAACCAGATCTACTTTATGCTTTGCCCAGGGAAGTTTGGTAGGATCTCGTTCTTGATAGTAGGATATTATTTTCCCGTCAATTAGGATTTGAGATTCCTTGTGTTCCACTTTTTTGTTATATCTTCCATAGACCGTATCATATTTAAGAAGATATTCAACTGTTTCTATTGGAACGATATCATTAACGGCAACCAATTCCAATTCTGGAGTATTCATCAAAATTCTTAAAGTTGCTCGTCCAATTCGTCCCATTCCATTTATTGCTACTTTATGTATCATATTCATTACCTCATGCTATCGCGTACATCCAGCGAAGGTAGTATAAGAAGTTTATATAATCAACTTATAAAAAATGTATTCTTATTAAAAGTCCGCTAGAATTCAGTTTTCAAGTGAAAGAAGAAAAAAATACTAAAGATCAATCTACACTAATAACTTCTACTTCGTTGCCAAGTTGTTGTTTTAAATAGCGTTCAATTCCCATCTTAATAGTGTACTGAGACATTGCACAGCCGCGGCAGTGACCCTGCAATCTCACATATACTTTATCATCTTTCACATCGATTAATTCGATATCCCCACCATCAGCTTGGAGCTGGGGTCTTACCTTGTCTAAATACGTAGAAACTTGTTTTTTTGATAGAGCCATAGGATCATCCAAATTTTAATTATATCCCAAGCTATGCGTGTTAATTTTAAACTTTTACTGTAATGGAAAATAACAAATTTATGCGAAAACCATTTGATTGCATTAGAATTTAATAAGAGGAAGAAGTATACTAATCACAAGAGAATGTGCATATCATTAAGGATATGCAGAAATGTGATTTATATATAATAATGTGAATATTATGAACGTTAACGAAGTGGGCATTATTTTGAATGGGGTGTCTGTATTCTATAAACAATACACTTGGGATTCCCAATACTACAAAATATCTAATGATCCTGAACTTCGGAACGCTCTTCTTGATGCAATTTTGAATATGAGTCGAGTTGTTCTCTCACAAAATATCAGTGCATTCAATTTTAAACGTTATAAATTGGTTATAACTAGTCCATTTAAGGATATTAGTCCCGAATCTCTGAAAAAGTTTCCACATTTAATTTTCTATGGTATCGGGGATAACGAAATCAATGTGAAACTCTTATCACAATTATTAGAAAAGATTCAAGAACGCTTTTTAGTTCAATATCCCGATGTATGTGAAAAAACTGTGATCGACCCTTCGAAATTTAACTCTTTTTCACAAGTATTTGATGAAATTCTTGAAGATTTAAAAGATACACCTACCGAAAGATTTGGGCAAATATTTTAACAATAATTCATGATTAACGTGTATAAAGGAAGTAGAAAAAATGCAAAAAATTCGTATGTTATCAGATGATGAGATTGAGATTTTAAAGGAAAAACGTCGTGTGAATGATCTCTTGGAAAGAGTAGTTCAACTGGAAAATGACCAATTACAAACAATAAATGATTTCTCGAAATATCTTTCTCGAATTAGTAAAGAAAAACAAAATCTTATTGAGGAGGAAGCCAAACTTCTGAAACTTCTTGAACTAGCAGTGAAAAATCCCGTTAGTGATGTTTCTGAAGAGGAGATTCGCTCTATGAAAAAAAGTATTGAAAATCTTGAAAAAACCTCCGTCAATCAGAGAGACCTTTCAGAAGCATTTAATGAGCTTCATACAACAATGCAGGAGTTCCTTAAACAGAAGAATGAATATAAGAGAGAAATGAGCAATTTGATTGGATTACGCGAAAAATGGCAAAGTTTAGTTTATGACTATCTCAAAGCTGAGAATAGAATGGTTGCAGAATCAAAACTGGAGAAAAAAAGAAGACAAATCCAAGATTTAGACACTAAAATTAAGCGATCACAAAATAATGTAGTTCGTAAAAAAGAGTGGCTTGTGGATAATGTGAAAACATTAGATAAAGCTTGGCAAATTGTGAGGGAAAATATTCGGTATTTCAGTTGGTAAGGTTATCTTTCCACAGTAATTCCACCCAATTCAGTGACTATTTTTTTTATTTCCTCTAAAATTCCATCGATAATCTCGGATGCATTGTTTAAATTAAACGCTGTAATGGATAGTTCTAAATCCACTCCATATTCTGTCATAGTGTGGGTTTTAATCCATACTTTTGGATTTTTTTCTTGCAGAGTGGTAATATGAGGAGCAATTTGGGATTCCCCGATATCTCGGATCCAAAATCCCTTTTCAATGAATTTTCCTTTCTTCTTAGCGAGAGTAGGCTGAATTGCTTCTCTATACATTTTTTTTAATTCAGAAGGCACTCCTGGAAGAATATATATTGAAGAATTTCCCTCCCTAATCTTTACTCCCGGGGCGATTCCGACAGAATTTGGAATCATTGTAGATCTAATGGGTAAATAAGCCATCTTTTCCCTTTCTTTGGTCATTTCTCGCAACTTTAATAAACCCTTATCAAAGGCTCTTTCATAAACTCTCTTGATCAATTTATACGCATTCAAATCTAATTCTAATTTTCGACCCAATCCTTTTGCAAGACTTTTCATCGTAATATCATCGAATGTTGGACCCAATCCCCCTGAGGTAATAATGATATCTGGCTTCCGTTTAATGATATCTTGAATTGTATTAGCGATAATGTTTTCTTCATCACCAATTGTCGTGATTCGTGAGAGGATGTGACCGTATTTTACAATTCGTTTAGCCAACCAGTAGGAATTTGTGTCTTGGGTTTTGCCAATTAGAATTTCATTCCCTATAATTAAAATTTCTATCCGCATTTTGATATACCATAAATGGATATGCAATTAGATAAATTTGATACCATTTAAAAACAAACTTAAAGCGATTTTGAAGGATCCAAAAATTCAAATTGAACTATCAAAGTTCCCAGAAAATTGTGAAAAAAACTCGAGTATGTATATCCTTACATAATATATCAAGAGCAACCATTGAATTCTTGGAAAAAATCGGCATAAAGGAAACTACCAGATTGTCTATGAATGGAATGGGAAAATTCTGTAAAATTGCAGACGGAAGCTATGATTTTTTATTCATTTGAATAGATCCAAGATGTATTCATGGGATTATTGTCCCGGAGATCTGCAAGTTCGTAAAACTCAAGGCAAATCATAAGATATTGCGGGAAATAAACTAATATTTCGAGAAAAAGAGTGTGTAATAACCGCTCCAGATTATATTTTTTCCAATCATAATCTGCATCACGAATTATTATCCTTATTTTAGAAAATATATTAGGGGAAATCTTTCTTTACTATCATAATTTGCTAAATTGTGAATCTGAATAAAATTTAATTGCATAACTTTTAGTACACAATATCAGAAAAAGGAGTTACACTTTTGTCAAGCACCGATTCAAAAATGTTAAAATATGCAAAACAAATTGCATCCCAAGCCATTGCATTGGACAGGGCAAAGAATTACCGTGAAGCTACAGCGAATTATATTAAGGCTGCGGAGATCTTGGTTGAATGCACGAAATACACCAAAAATGTAAACATGAAACAGATGTGGTCAAATAAAGCAACCGAATACTTGGATCGTGCTGAAGAATTAAAAAATATGGGAAAGAAAAAAGTCCGTTTGCGATCGTCCATTTCCAACAAGCCCTCAGAGGATCAAAAAGAAGGGGATGAACAGGAGAACGAGGATAGAGAAGAGGAACTGACCGAAGAGGAATTAGAGTTGGAAAAAATGGTTATGGGTACTGTTTTGATTGAGAAGCCCGATATAACATGGGATGACATTGCTGGACTTCCGGATCCAAAACAAGCCCTTCGAGAAGCCATAGTTCTCCCATTAAAACGACCAGAATTATTCACGGGCGCAAGGACACCGTGGTCAGGGATTCTCCTTTTTGGTCCTCCAGGATGCGGTAAAACTATGCTCGCAAAAGCAGCAGCAAATGAAATAAACTGCACTTTTTTTGTTGCTGATTCCGCAAGCATAATGAGTAAATGGCTTGGAGAGTCTGAAAAATTGGTTCGAGCTCTATTCGATGTAGCACGAAGAAAGGCTCCAAGTATTGTTTTTTTTGATGAAATTGATTCTATTGCAGGGACAAGAGGAGGTCCAGCAGAAGGAGGGGGTGAACGTAGATTAAAAACGCAACTCCTGCAAGAAATTCAAGGAATTAAGGGAGGAGGGAGTGAATCTAAAAAGCTTTTAACCGTTATGGCTGCTACAAACCGACCATGGGATTTGGACACCGCGTTTTTACGACGATTTGAGCGAAAAATTTACTCTCCACTTCCAGATATTGAATCCCGAGAAGCAATATTCTCCTATCACACTCGAGGAATAGAAAAAGAGAAAAGTGTTATTTTCCGAGAATTAGCAGAACTTACTGAAGGGTATTCTGGAAGCGATATTGCAATTGTTTGCAGGGAAGTAATCATGCGGCCGATCCGAGAATTAGATAAATTGGGTTCCTTAGAAGGGAATTCAGAGGTTCAAGTGCGACCAATCAATCGCGATGATTTTGATCAAGCATTACGTAAAATCCGTCCCACAGTAAGCGATGAGGAAATCCAGCACTTTGAAGATTGGAGAGAGGAATTCGGGGGATAAGGCACGATTGTAACCATAGGAGGGTTATAATATGGCTGAAATGAGAAAAAAGAAGCCAGAGAAACAAAAATCTAGTCAATTGGATGAAGAACGCGCTGCAAAACTGGAAAAACTAAAAGGACTAAAAATAAAGCTCGCTGAAATGGAACAGCATGAAGAAAAGACTGCGGAACAAAACATAATTGATGTCAAATTACTTGCAGAAGAATCTGGAACTGAAAAAATTGTACAAATTGATTCTGAGTTAAGTGATTTGGAGTCATCTATCGCACAAGAGATCACTCATACTACCTTGGAAGAAGAAGAAAAAATGATCTCCTCGACCTTGAACAAATTAGCAGGTATTCCAGGAGAAAGTGGAGAGATCAAACTTACTGAAGCAGATCTTGCTGCAATTGATGAGGAAATCAATAAACTCGAACAGGAAATTCAATTGGAGCAAACCAAAGCAGCCGTTGTGGTATCCATTTTTGACCAGTTGTGTGAGGAATACACATGGCTGAAAGAACCAGCCTATGGATTTATGTATTCTATGCCTGATAAAAAGAAAAACAAAAAAGATTACGAATCGTGGCTGGATGATTGGAGTAAAGTATTGTTTAATTATGCACAGATTGCTGCTAAACACATAATTTATACAAAAGAACTTTTATCGGAAAAACCCTGGTCGGAATTCAAAGACAGAACTTCCGTTATTCAGGAACTTGCTGATGGATTGATTAAACGGAAAGTAGCTGAATTTTTAGATAAGAAAAAGGAAAAACTACGTATCTATTGGAAATCCTTAGAATCATGGGCAGATACCATTATAGAATGGGCAAATACTGTTGCATTTATGGAACCGATTTTCATTGAAGATATACGTGATGCAAATCAAGAGTTTAGCAATCTCCCAGAAGACGACATCAACAAAATCTTCAATATCATTGCAAAACAAGGAAAAGCAGATAAAGTTAAAATCGATAACAAATACGCCATTAAGATACGATTCTGATTGATTTCTAAATTTTTTTTATTTCTACTATTAATAATCTCGTATTAATTCGATTTCAGAGGCAAAATTTGGTATTATTCCTTCAAAAGAGACATATCCCTTTTCTTTAAGACCTTTTAAAATTAATCTCACTCCTTCAAATTCATTCTCACAGGCTATTTGAATCTGTTTATAATTCATTTTGTTGTTATTTTTATGAAGTAAATTAACTATAAACTGTTCATGTTCAGTTAGTCCCATATTCATTACATCACAATTCTTTGCTAATAATGTGTGTCTGGTGTTTACAGAAAATTAGGCAATAGTGAAATTATTCGGGATTTGGATACGTTTTCCAGTTTCTGCGGAGAGATAAGCGGCATATATTACTTTAATGGTTTCAATTGCCAGATCCAAGTTGGAGATCGGTTCGCTCGCTGTGAGAACACTATGTACAAAATCTGCAAGTTCAAAGGGATAACCCGTCATCCAATCCTCTGATGGTTGAGCGTGGCTCCATCCCGCTTTAGTTTCGGTTTTTTCTATGGTATATGCATCCTTGAACTGAATTTCAGTGGGAGCATAGGCCATAACCGAATTATTGTTGGAAATTTTCGTCTCAATTCGGACATTACTCCCATAGATGTTCAGCCAGTTTTCGATCCCGCCTAGAGCAACGTCTGAAGCAATCACTACTGCGTTTGTCTTATCCTCAAAAGTTATTATGCCACTAGACCAGTCTTCCACGTCCTTTGGTCTACTCACGATGTAATCTTGTTCCCGGGGTAGTCTATCTAAAAGATCGCGATTTTTCGTGGTTGTAGCGATCACACTTTGCGGACGTATAGGTTTTCCCTCTTTTTCCTTTCCTTCCCATTGTTTTAGATGGATGACTGCTCCATAAGGATGACATCCCATGCGAATCAAAGCGCCTCCACCCGTATATTTCCACTCGGATGCGAATGGGGAATGAGATCCTGAATGACTTTCTCCACAACGGATTTCTAGAATCTTACTTTTTGCTTTTTGGACTAATTTTTTTGTTTTTGTAATCGGAGGGGCATATATCCAATTCTCTGCATATCCAAAGATCACATTTCGCTTCAATATTTCGTTATGAAGAGTTTTACATTCTTTTAACACTTCATTAAGCATCTTGGATTTCGCAATTGATCCAATATTATCCCGTTCTTGAATAGGCACACTTGGGTCTCCAAAATATCCAGTTAAGGGTTTCTCGCAAATAATGTGCTTACCTGCTTTCGCTGCTTCAATAATATATTTCGAATGAGTATAAGGTGGTGTGCATATATCAATAATGTCTGCTTCAACAGTATGGATCAGATCAATACTATCACGATTGATTATGTTTGGATCTAATCGAAATTCCTCACAAAATTTCCTTGCGCCTTCTATTCCTCGAGAGGATAACCCACTAATCTTTATGTCGACATTAGGAATTTGTTTATATGCTTCAGCATGGAGTCGTGCAGCAAATCCCGTACCAATAAAAGCAATTTTTACTGTGTCCAATCCACTCAATCCTTTTTTGTGCACTATTTTCTGCTAGTAAAAACATTTAACCTAGTCTTTTTAGCGTAATTAAACTTAAAATATGTAAATTAAATTAAATTATGTATTTATCCATGATTTGATTTTTCCGACCGATCCCGAACGATAAATATGACTCAATTCAATGAACAAACATCAAGTATAGGTGCTGACAGCAATTCCACAGATGGAAAAATAGTAATCATTGATATTGGAGAAGGTTACACGAAAGTGGGAATTGCGGGGGATGAATATCCCATTATCTTCCCTACGATGACTGGAACGGAAAAATATCAGTCAGTAATGAGCGATGTGGGCACAAAAGGACAATATGTGGGTGAAGATTGTATGCGTATGCGTGGAGTTCTAAAAATCACGTACCCCATAAATCGCGGAGCCATTATGGATTGGGATAGCTTTTATGCAGTATTGACTCACATTTTTTTTAATGTTTTACGAGTTGATCCCTCGAAAGTTAATGTGATCTATACTGAAAATGCGCTGACACCATTAGAAACGAGAAAATATATCACACGACTACTGTTTGAAACCTATCGAGTGAAGAGTGTTTATCTTGCGAATGCTTCTGTGATGGCACTATTTAGTGCAGGATTGACAACAGGTATTCTCTTGGAAAGCGGAGAGGGTTTAACCTGGGTAGTTCCAATTATTGATGGTAGGATTGTGACTCATGCTATACAAAGATTAACATTATCCGGAAAAGATGTCTCAGAATATTTGCGAACCCTTCTGTTAGGTTATGGCATCAACTTCACGTCCTCAGCACAAAGAGATATTCTTCGGGAGATCAAAGAACAAAATTGTTTTATTGCCTTAAATCCAGCGGAAGTAGCCAAGAATACTACTGATGTTACAACATATATCCTTCCCGATGGAGAATCCGCCAAAATCCCAATAAGTGTTCGCGTAAATGCTCCAGAAATACTATTTCATCCTGAATTGTTAGGATATAATGTATCTAATGTTGCTCAAGCAATCATAAACTCGATAATGAAATTAGATAGGCAATATTGGCGGACCATGTTAAGAAATATCGTGCTTTCAGGAGGGAATACCATGTTCCAAGGATTCAATTTTCGGTTGGAAGAAGAATTAAAAAAGGTTTTACCACAATTAGGATCATTACCTAAACCTACGACCACTGAAGTGTCTCTAAACAAACCAAAAATGGTTAACGTGACTACTCCAATTAAAAAAATTGATACTTGTCCGAAATGCGGGGAACGCGTCAATCTCGCAATAAACAGTTTTTGTATGAAATGTGGGTATAAATTTGAAGTAACTTCGATAAATATCCCCTCAAATCTCCAATATCCCAATAAATGCCCTACTTGCAAGAGAAAAATAGATAATCCAGGTCCATTTTGTCCTTTCTGTGGAGGAGTAATTAATCCGATACCCTCGATAAAGTTTGGAGGTTTAGGTGCAGTCGAATTACCTCCTCAAATAGAGAAATTGGAACAAGTTAAGGCTACAGAATTTGAGGATGATATTTTAATTGATGAGGGAGGGGAAATTATTAAAATAATCCTCCCATCCAATCGTAATACCGCAATTTTCAATGGTGCATCTGTATTGGGATCCATCCCCAGTGCTAGAAAACTCTTCATATCTTATGAACAATATCTCAAGGATCCAAACGCGATTGCTTTAGATTTTTCGCAATTATTATAAGGAGAATATCCTTTTGCAGCAATAATAGAATGGTTATGATCCAGCAATTGTACTAAAAATCTTTATTATTCACTTATTATTCACATATTCATTCAGTTTTCTGAAAAATCCTAGCTATTGCTAAAACGAGCGATTACTATGACTAAAAAGCGAACACTAGTAGCGATTCTTCCATTGATATTTATAATCAGCATAGTCGCATTTCCAATAATCGGACTTGGCAAATCTCGACAGGAATATGCTGCAGACTTCCTTAAAAGCACACAAGATGAAATTTGGGGAGCGTTTAGTGAATATATATATAATGAAGATGATGAGACCGAAATGGAAACCCCATTGAGTACTCGTTCTGCTCTTGGGGGTTTGTATTTACTGGATGCATTATCGGATCTCGAAACAACTAGATTAAAAACCTGGCTGTTAGAACGACTAAATTGGGGCATAGACTATAATAATCTTCAAAATGCATCGGAATGCATTGAAAGTTTATATTATATTGATGAGATTGCAAGCATAGGGACGGTGCGTAAAAATGATTTTAAAGAATTCTCTGCAAATCGCTCGGAATATACGGTCAGTGGTGAATTAGGATACGCTTTAGATGAGGATTTAGAACCAACGATATTTGGCACCTATTTTGTTGTCAAGGGATATTATTTTCTTGATTATATTAATGAATTAGAAGTAACTAACATTACTAATTTTGTAGTAAATTCGTTGGAACCTACTGGAGGATTCAAGGCTTCACCTATTAGCACGGGATCCTCTCTAACTGCAACATTTTTTGCGATTCAAACTCTGAAGTATTTGAATACTTTAAATTTGTTAGAACCGAATAAATCCCAGATTAGTCAATATATTAATGAGTTTTTTGTGGAGGATCAAATTCTTGAATCTCATTATGGGGGATATACCTACATTCCCGAAATAGAAATGCAATTTGCCACAGTTAGTGCTACATATGATGCTGTTATCGCACTTAGCCTTTTGGGAACTTCTGTTCCTATTGTAGAAGCTACAGCACAATGGATTCTTAGGAACCAAAATCAAGTTGATGGTGGATTCTCCGAAAATGCTTTGGAGGGAGTAGAACGTAGATCCTCATCTATAACTACATACCAATCTATACGCATCTTAAGTGAATTAGGGCAATTAGATTTACTTTCAGAGCAATTCGGTGATTATAAATTAAGATGGTGGATAGTGCTTATTGTAGTTATTGTGATACTGGGTGGCAGCATTGGTGGTATAATTTATTATCAACGCCGAATTCGCTTATAGTGGTATAAAATTATCAGCCTTTTTTTTCCACGATGATTTTTAAATATGCATGGGACTTCTTTTGGATGGCAAATTAATTTCAGAAAAAATCAAAACTCAACTCCATAGTGATATTTTGAAATCTATTAAGAAATATGGGAGGAAACCTGGTCTTGCTACTGTGCTTGTTGGTGAAGATCCCGCAAGTAAATTGTATGTGAATATGAAAATAAACGCCTGCGAGCAAGTCGGTATTTATTCCAAAAATGTGCATTTACCTGAAGATTGCACTTATTCAATGTTGTCTCAGACACTGGAGAAGTTAAATAATGAGAATGAAATCGATGGCATTTTATTACAACTCCCGCTTCCCATACCATTGAAAAATCTAACTGATGAGATAGTTCAGAAAATCACTCCCGAAAAAGATGTGGATGGATTAAGTCCTCATACAATGGGATTAACTACTATGGGGAACGAGACCTATAGTGCTGCAACTCCCAAGGGGATGATCCGACTTTTAGAAGAGTATAATATTGAAATCGAGGGTAAAGAAGTCGTAATAGTTAATCGTTCTATCATTATTGGGAAACCACTGGTTATGATGTTTCTTAAACGTAACGGAACAGTTACTATTTGTCATACGAGAACTAAAGATTTAGATTTTCATATGAAAAGAGCCGATATTCTCGTGACAGGTGTAGGTCGACTGAATTTTGTCACAGCAGATCGAATTAAGGAGGGGCTTGTATATATCGATGCGGGTATCAATCGAGATGAACAAGGCAAACTGTGTGGGGATGGTGATTTTCAGGGGATAAAGGATAAATGCGCTGCATTAACTCCAGTCCCCGGAGGGGTTGGTCCTATGACTATCGCGACGTTAATGGAAAACACTTATCTTTCCTTTTTGAAAAGAATGGATATATCGGATTAAATCGGTTTCGCAAGGATTGCCTTAATCCGTGCTTTTAAAAAATCTCGACTAGAAGCCGCGGTTATCCAGCATACTGTATCTGCACCTCTTCCCGTTCCGCCAACACTTATTATATCGGAACCGATTTTAACCAGTCCGGCATCCACAGCCATGAGAGTTATCTCGTGACAGACCTTTACTCCATCCGAGATAATTTTGCGTATTGATTTGGCAAATAGATTGGAGAAGTCCATTTGACCCCATTCTTTCTGAAGTGCCGGTCCGATTCCAGAATAGGCATGAGTGCTTGAATGTACAGTAATCCCTTTTTCAATCAAGCTTTTCCGTAGTTCTGGATCAAACTCTTGGTCACAGTTTTCGTTAAAACCGTAATTATGCGTAATAATCACAAGATTATAGATTTGAGGATTAAATAATTTAGCAGCCAGTTCTGCCGTATATCCTTCCGTAGATGCTACAATAATATCCTTAATTCCCAAAATATCTGCATTCTCCTTAGCAAGACGAAGTGCATGGGTAGTATTCTGTTTTCCAGGTTTAGCAAACAAATAAAATTTTGCATCCATTACTTTATTACCTTCTTTTTTGGTTTAGATAAGTTTCTAGATTATTCCGAATCATGTATTCAAATTCTCGATATTCTTTAAAAAATCGCTCAGAAGCGATAGTTTCCAAGTAAGCTCTTAATTAAGCAGTTAAAAATACTCGTTCTGTTTAACTGATTCGATAGGATTCTTTTAAAACTTGTTTTTACGGATATAAGAATAACACTAAAGTTTTTAGCAGTAATTCATAGTATAAAGTACACGAATTTTAGGTGAACATAATGGCATACGATGACAAAAGTGTAGTCGAGGTCTTTTTGAATTGGATCCAAGACACCCAAGGAGGCTTAGCAGCATGGGTGGAGCATTACCTTAATGCAGGAGATGAGCAAAAGCTACAAGAGATCTACGAGGTTTACAATAAAATAAAAAATATCTTTGGTTTTTAAAGAATTTTAACTCTTTTACCTACTTTTGTGCATTATATTGTTCAGTACAGTGCATATATTGATATGAGTCCTAATGAGCATAATAGATACAGCAAAGCAATCCTTCATGATTGTGGATAGAGATTTTTCTCACAAACGGAAGAATTTCTTCAACTTATATATGTTTAAATTAAGTGAGGACGATGACTCTCACGCTATTCTGCGGTATAACAAAAAACCGATATTCAAAGGTTTAGTACAAATTGAACGCATTGGTTCAACCGAGGAAGCTTCGATTGAAGTGTATAGATTTTGGAAAAGGACTAGGAAACCTAGGAAGCAAGATATTACAAATCCCCAAGAAGATTTTAAGAAAAATCTAAAACCCTTAGATGCAAAATTGTTTAAACATTTAGTCAAAAATATCGCGTTTCTGGTGGTTCCAGCGGAATCTGATGACGATGAATTGGAAATATTATTCGATTTACACCATAGAATACAAGGTCCTGAAATCCGCAGGTATTACATGTGCAAGAGCTGTAAAAAACAGAAAATTTTTACTTTGGTAGATAGAAATGATTTTTTTTTGAGTCGAAGCAAAGATAAAATCTGTAAAGATTGTGCAGGAAAAGAGATCTTCTATATTTTGGAGAAAGATATTGGAATTCAAATAAGTGCACAACTCAAACTAATTATGGGAAGATTATTGCTGAGATTCAAATCGATCCCCAAAATAATGCAAATGATGAGTCCCAATTTCAATCCTGTAAAAAATTCTGATCTCACGATTTGGGATACTCAAATGAGAAGCGAAGAATTGGTTGAAAAATTTAACACCACCCCACCTACACTTATTTCGAACCTTCCAATTCCAAGAAATCTAAAATCTCATTACATAACCAAGAAGATCTCTCAATTGCTTCCAATACAAATCATAGCAGTGAACGAAGGCTTATTTGAAAACAAAAACCTTTTAGTGGTATCATCCACTTCTTCGGGTAAGACCCTACTGGGAGAACTTAGTGGTTTTTCGAAGATTCTGAATACTGGAGGAACAATGATTTATGCAGTTCCTTTGGTAGCATTAGCTAATTTGCGTTTTGAGGAGTATACGGGATTTAGAAAATATGGAATTCAACCATTTCTTTTAATTGGAGGATCTTTTCTAAGAAAACGAAAGAATAAAGGGCATTTATCATCGAAAACGAATCTAATTGTGGGAACTTATGAAGCGATTGATGCGGTGATTCGGTCAGGTCAATTAAAAAAAGAATTTACTGATGTTAACACATTGGTGATAGACGAAATCCAGATGCTTAGTAATATGGATAGGGGGTATCAATTAGATGGATTGATTGCTCGATTACGATATCAATATCCTAATTCTCAATATATTTACTTATCAGCAACATTATCTGAAGCAAAACCCCTAGCCAAACATTTTTCAAGTAAGTTAATTGAATTTAAAGGACGTCCTGTCCCATTAGAACGTCATTTGATAATGGTTTTAAATGAATTCGAAAAGAGAAAAATACTGTTAGAATTAATTGGAGAGGAGTTTAAAAATCGTTCAAGTTTTGGTTTTCGTGGTCAAACCCTAGTGTTTACCAACTCCCGCAGGAAATGCGAATTCATTGCTGATTTTCTTAACGATAATCGAGTTTCTGCAGCTGCCTATCATGCAGGGTTGACGTATGAGGAACGCATTCAAATTGAAGATGCATTTTCTACTCAACGGATCTCATGTGTAGTAACTACATCAGCACTCGCTGCAGGGGTGGATTTTCCTGCTAGTCAAGTTGTTTTTGAATCATTGGCAATGGGCATAAATTGGTTGAGTGTTGCTGAATTTGAACAGATGTGTGGGCGTGCGGGTAGATACGGCAAACATAACCAAGCGAAAGCTATAATATTATGTGAACCGGGAAGGAGTTATAACGCAGGACAAATCGATACGGAAGAAAAGATTGCGCTATTATTATTAAAAGGAAAAATTGAGACGATATTCCAAGAACCTGATGAAAATATGATGTTCACCGAGGTATTAGGATTCCTTTGCATGAAAAATCGAGACACAGAAAAAGCTACCATGCAAGATCTAAGAACTTTTCAAGATTTCATGGTAAACAATGATTTCAGCCTGATAACATGCATAAGTGAATTAATGAAAGATAATTTCATTGAAAAACCTCCCCGAAAAGCAGTTCAAGAATTTATTCCCACAAAATATGGAATCGCATGCAGTTCAGGTTTTTTTACAGTTGATCAGTGCAAAAAAATTCGACAATCCTTGGAAAGTGGGAAAAATCTGTTCGACTTAGTAGAGAAATCAGATATTGAAGATCAAAAAGGGAATTTATTAATAGATCTTGCAATTGCTATCAATTCATTCAATAATTTTTATATTTCTAATGCACTGATAAACGAAATAAAATCCATCACTGGGAAAACAAAAACATCAACCCTTCTTTTTAGTAATCAAGTCCTTTCTCTTTTGCATGCAGAAACTTTTGATTATAAAAGAAAACTCCCCAAATTTATTAAAAATCTGCTTTTAAAATGGACACAAGATCTATTTACTTGTTCATGTTCTGATAATCCCTATTGTGAGTGCGGAAGAAAAACCATTCAAGAAAAAATGATACAACTACGGTTAGATGGAAACACAATTGATGAGATTAGAAAATATTTTATGGATACTTACCAAATCCAAGTATTTCGAGGAGATTTATATGATTTTTACGATCAAATAATTTATAATTTAAGGACAATCTATGAAATTGCACAAACTATAGATGTTTACAATGAAATAGTTGCAGATATTGAACAAACACCAACTATTCTGACGAATTTGATTGGTTAAATGGAACTTCATATAGCTTTTTTATACAAAATTACCTTTTATTTTTGTATTAGGTTGTTAGTATAGGTGTTTATTTATATAAAGTGTCTGGTGTCAGAAAATGAATCGACTTCGAAAACGATTGGATTTTAAGCAGAGAAATTCAATCTGAAATCGAAGATTTTTTCGATGAACGTAAGCAGTGCAAATGAAAACCAAGAGATATATCGGATATTTTGAAAGACCTCACGACCAAATTATAAATAAATTTACCTTTTTCTTCCGTTATTGGGAGTCTTTTAGTACTTTGTTGTATTTTAAATAACCATGGGATTATCCATAGAGGAACGGATCGATTTAATCAAGCAAGTGGCCGAGGAATTAATTGATGAAACGGACCTTCGAGAAATGCTGATTGCCAAAGAAAAATCAGGAGGAGAAATATGGGCGTATGATGGATTTGAACCTAGTGGAAACATCCACATTGCTCAAGGTCTTCTTCGGGCGATTAATGTGAATAAATTAATAAAAGCAGGGATTAAATTCAAGTTCCTAGTTGCTGATTGGCATGCAGCAGCTAATAACAAGTTTGGTGGAAATCTCAATATAATCAAGAAAGTCGGAAAGTATTTCGTCGAAGTTTGGAAAGCTTGTGGAATGGATTTATCCAATGTGGAATTTATTTGGGCTTCAGATCTTGTAAAAAAATCAAAATACTGGGAAACAGTTCTCAAGATAAGTATTAATACCACATTAAATCGTACATTGCGATGTACTCAGATAATGGGTAGAAAATCTACCGACAATTTACTGACTTCTCAGATTCTATACCCCATGATGCAATGTGCAGACATTTTCTTCATGAACGTAGATATATGTCAATTGGGTATGGATCAAAGGAAAATAAACATGCTTGCGCGGGAGATAGCAAAATATTTTGATAGACCGAAACCTGTGGCAATACATCATCATATGTTGGCGGGATTAACGCAACCCCCTCCGGATTCTGACTTGGATGCAATTGAACGTGCTATTGAGCGTAAAATGTCCAAATCCGATCCTAATACAGCGGTTTTTATGCTGGATTCTGAAGAAGATATTGAGAAAAAGATCAAAAAAGCATGGTGCCCTGCTGGAAAAATTGACGGTAATCCTATTTTGGAGTATACTAAATATATTATTTTTGAGAAAGTAGATAAATTTGAGATTCAACGACCTGAGAAGTACGGAGGTACGCTAGTATATGGAAAATATGAGGACCTGGAAGCAGATTATATAAGAGGAATACTATCCCCCATGGATTTGAAACCGAATGTAGCTCGAATGCTTAATCAATTCCTAATACCGATTCGGGAGTACTTCGAGAAAAACGAATATGCTAATAATTTACTTGATTTCATCAAAAGAACTGAAAATTCTTGATCACATCATGATAATAATTTATAATAACCGTTCCTATTACATAATTAAATGAAAATGAAAACTTTGTTTTAAAAACCTGTTTCAATTTCAAGCATAGAATCATAAAGGACGCAGTTTTTTGTTTCATTTATTCGGATTGCTGAAATCTTTATTATTGATTTGTCAGAAAAAAAAGAAGGAAAAAATTTCCACTATGATTTTGGTTTTACGTATCCAAAATATGCAAAAATAATCCCAATCAAAATTGACACATCTGCAAGATAGTAGAAAATAGAATATGGGTCCGTGAAGAAAACTCGATCAAACACAAACATCAACATCGCTGAGATAAAACCGTACGCCATTATTACTAAAGATAAAATTGCGTTCCTGTAAATTTTATCCTTTTTTTCAATGTGTCTGAATAATTTAGTTGATTTTATTATAAATTCTAAATACACGATGAATACATAAACAAATACGATCAGAAAGGTTCCTAAATGATATAATTTATCCGTGTCTGCTTCTGTAGAAGGTGCAACCAGAGAAAATAGTATCCCAATTATTACTATCAATAATGCGTACATGTGTTTTTTTCTACTAGAATCGAAAATCGCTTCTTTCAATAGGTAAAAAAAGTAAGTTGATATGATTATTAACGCAAAAGAAAAGCGATACAAACCAATCCGTAGTAAAAATCATCGTGCTAATAAGTTAGGGTAATTCTCTACATCAAAACGGTAATCTGTGAGTCGTGAAGTGAAGACTAATAAAAACGCGATTAAAATAAAAAAGAATATCTAAAATACCAATAATTTTAATTTGCTTCTACCTTTGCGATATTTAAGCAAAATAAGGAGTAAAAACAACGTTATTAGAAATATCAAACTTGCTTCAAATATCGTTGAGATAAGTTCAAGATCTGCCATATTTAATGGTTATTTCTTTTAAGTTTAAATAAATAATCCAAAAAAAAGAAAGTTATAATAACTCAGTGGATGCCCATCGAGGTTGTTCCACTAATCCATATGCTTTATCAGCATATTCTCGGACCATGCGATGTGTATTGAAGTAAGATCCTAAAGCAATAGCATGTCGCATCCGATTTATCCATTCTGGTCGATTTTTATAATACAAAGGGACTATTGCATTTTCTAACAGATTGTATATATTGTTTGCCTCTAGAGAATCATTATTTTCTTCGCATCCAGGTTCTCCTGGTGCAACTCCAATTGCCCATCCTGCCAGTGGATCCATTTTATATCCCTCAATCCACCAACCATCCAAAATACTAAGATTTAGAACCCCATTGTGTGCAGCTTTCATACCCGAAGTTCCACTTGCTTCGCGATATCGAACAGGATTATTTAACCACACATCACACCCACCTATCATGAGTTTTGCAAAATCTATGTCATAATTTTCCATAAAAGCAACCTTTACTCGGTAACTATTCCATAAATAATCAGTATGATCGTTTATTTGCTTTATTAGCGATTTTCCTTGCTCATCCCGAGGATGGGCTTTTCCCGCAAATAGAAATTGGAGTTTTTTCTGGGATAATTTAGCTAATCTTTCGAGATCTGAAAAAATTAGTGTTGCTCGTTTGTATCCCGTGAATCTTCGTGCAAACCCAATCGTTAGAATGTCTTTATCTAGCAATACATAGTGATTTGATTTCTCGACATCCAGTAAATCATACTTCGCGCGATTATGAGCACGCCATAAATCTCCCGGCTCCAACTTCCAAATTTTATCAAACCATGAATCATTATGTTGAAGTTCGTCGGTTTCAAATGTATCCAATAATCTTGTTAAATGCGGATTAGTCCAATATCTGGTATGAATCCCATTGGTAATATAGTCGATTTTCGTTCCAGGAAACATATTTCGGCTCACCTCTCCATGTTTTTGGGAAACTGCATTTACGTATCGGGACATTGAGATGGCAAGTTTTGTCATATTTAAGCTGGTTTCTCCCGCTAATTTCTTGATTTCCTGAGGAACTTGGTTCCGTAAAACATCGTACACAAGTTCATAGTTAAAATAATCATGTCCTGCTGGTACAGGAGTGTGTGTGGTAAAAACGCATTTTTGCTTTACCACATCCAAATTTTCCTTATATTTTGCATACAAATATAAGGTAAGGAAAGCTGAATGCCCTTCATTCATATGGTAAGTGGTCAAATTCTTATATCCAAGCTTTTCCAAAAGTTTTACACCGCCAATACCAAGAATTACCTCTTGAACAGCACGTTGGAAAGGAGTGGAATCATATAATACATGGGTGAAATTTCGTTGCCACTGTTCATTCCCTTCTATATCCGTATCTAAAAGGTATATCGGAATGGTCCATCCTGTTTCTCCAAGAACTTCGTACTTCCATGCACCCATTTTTACTTTTTTCCCTTGAATTTCGAGTTCTATAATGGACGGAAGAAGTTCAAATGCGTCCGAGAAGTCCCAATGTATTTCACGTTCTACTTGATAACCGTCTGCGTTAATTATTTGAAAGAAATAACCTTTGTCATAACATAGAGTAACTGCTACTAAAGGAATTTCCAGGTCGGCTGCACTGCGAATTGTATCACCCGCTAATACACCTAAACCGCCAGAATAGGTTGGGATATCTGAATGGGCGCCAATTTCCATAGAGAAATAGGCAATACGCCTCATTGCGGCGTCTTTCTTTTCAGCTTCTTTCGATACCATGGTACCATAATGGAGGAGAGAACTTTAATAACTTTATATCTAGAAATGATAGTGAATATGGAATCCGTTCGAGAATTTAGAGACAGGAAAGTCTTTCTTACATCGAAAATTGAGGGAGGAAACGCTAACAATTTTAAGAAATATCCCGGAGATATCTACAGTTTCATGCCACAAAGGGATTCTGGCGAGAACTATTCAAGTCAAGCTTATTATTTTAAATTCCAAATCGAGAATTTGCTAAACGATCTTACTCATATTACAGTAACTGCAATCGCAGAGTATGATGACACGTGGAAAGGATGGCAATACAGCATTCATCCCACCTTATGGATATTCTCTCCTAATAATCAGAAATTTCCCGAACGGATTCATTCGGATCGAGTCAGAACCACTCCTCAAAGTATGTCCATTAATCTGATACTTCAACCATTTGAAAAAATCATCATAACCAATATGTTAACTCCTCCTTATTCCCAGTTACTCGAAGAAATCGAACTTTTGGCTAGCCACTATCCCACATTATTGAAATTGACTCAGATCGGTCAATCCCCTATGGGAAATCCCTTATATTCCATTAAAGTGAATCCAAACGCTACTCATACGAATCAAGTGAAAATTCTTGTGGGAGGAAGCCCCCAATCCAATGAGTTTGGCGATTTGGCAGTGATTTTTATTCTACAGGAATTTCTAAATAAGGGGACGGATTATTGGGACGAATTCAATTCTAGATTTACTTTAGAATGTATTCTATTTCAAAATTCAGATGGAATGGTATTGGGCACAAATATGGTGAATTCGAAAGGGGAGAATACGTTTTTTTCCTACTTTGCCGATTTCCATTTAATGCCAGAAGAGAATAAAGTGGTATGGGAGCATATTCAAAAAGAACCACCTGATATTTATCTCGAAATGCATTCTTTTTTTCAAGATAATAAAACTTTACGACCCTATATTTATCCAATGGAATTACTACCCGAAAAAGACCGTCAAAAAACCTATCAAAAAATTGCAAAATCGCTGATAAATTTGTGCAATGGGATGAAGGAAAGTATCCATAAGAATCAACCATATTTTCAAGATACTTTGTGTTATCGGCTGATGGAAAGATATCATACGCTGAGCTTCCAATTCAAATTACACTCGGGAATGTCCATTTCAGAAAGCAAAAAAACAGCGTGGGAAGTATTTCACAACATCGTACGATTAATAAAGGCAATTTAAAGACAATTAGAGCCCTTATTGTTGAACTAGTTCTCGGATAGCATTACCATAATAAGATAGGGGTTTGTAGGAACCCGCATACCGAAAATACAAATTATCTTGCCATTTAAGAATTTGACTGAAACCAAATGCATGAATCCGATTCTTCAAAAAAATTTTGAATGCATCCAATATCTGGTTCTTTGTCCTATTCTGATGCAAGAAAATATTAAGATATGCCAAGTTCATATTTTTCTGATAGAGTTTGAAATTGGAAGCTATTTTTTTAAGATTCTCAATATCATGATTTAAAAACACTGAATAATGATAGGCAGGAACATATCTTTCTGTATGGTTTGGATGGTTTTCTAGGTTCAGATATTTTTCTTCCAAATGCGATAAAAGGACTGAATCTTGTTTATAACGCACTTGAAGGTAATTATCTACGTGATTTTGACTTAAAACATATTTCACTCCATCTGCCTTAGAATTGCTTCTGAGCACATTTGAGGCGGTTGAGACAATGTCGATTAATAAATTGAGGGAATCTTGGTGTTTATCAGGAGGAAAATTCGTAAAATACCGAACTGTCTCTATCAACCCATTTAAACATACTCCACAGACAATTGGAGTGCAGCCTTTATAACCAATCAGGTCCGTAGGTTTCTCGAATGGATCAGTCATAAATAACATTTTCGATACACGACGCCAGTTAGCTAATTTCCCAATATTTTTCGAGAGTATTGACATTTTTTCTTCAAAAAAATTGAGGCTTTCACAAATCCAAAAATTCAATGATTGTAGAAATTCCATGATACCACGATTGTCCGGATTTGGTTTCTGCGTAGGGTTTTGATTATCTTGCTTGCTAGATATTGTGCAATAATTTCTTGGACCCAAAGTATTTTCTGTTTCTTCAACCAATTTCGGTAAATTCACGTAAATTTTATCCAAAATGAGTATTGAGCTATCCTTATCAATGCAATTAACGGGATTTAAATGTGGAGTCAATAATCGTTTGAAATTTTTTGAGGGAGAGATGAAGGTAATGTTGTGGATAGGAGCGATTTCAAGTATTTTTTTAAGGAGATCTGGTAATTCACGGAATAATTTCGCTTCAATTAATGTGGATCTAATTTCTGGAGATAAATTAAGAATTAAATTTGGTTTCTTAAACGGAATACTTCCAGATAGAACATCTTGATAAGTTTCTGTGTCTTGATGATATTTCGAAATAATTAAGTCGATTTCTAAAGGATATTGTGAAAAATTATTGAGATCTACCTCAAACCAAATTTCCCAAGTGCGACTATGGATATTCCGTTGATCATGAGAATAGTCGATTTTCAAGGATGGAACTAATTCTATAAATAAATCCAATATGGTTTCTGCAGATTGTTGAAAATTTTGGCTAATTTGATGTATTACACTCTCAAATTCTGTAATTAGTACACCTCCACTGAAAAAATCTTTGAAATCCTCAATAATATTTTTTATAACAAGAGGCAGAAATTGCATATAAGAGGTTTGGGAAACAGGTGGGCTAAGATCATACTCATTGCATAATTGGATAAGGAGTTTAGAAAATTTGGTTCCTGGGATAACTACTTCTAACGGATTCAGACCCCAGCTTTCGGGATTTAAAAAGAAGATAGTTCCCGATAAGTAGAAATCTGCGAATCTTTGGGGAAGAAGATTTAATAATAAAAATTGTTCCATTATGTGCTTGCCGAGCTCATGATATAACATATTGCTATTTTCAAATTCCCCCTCTCTAAGTAATTTTTTTACATCATAGGGAGGTAAACCCAAGCGAGTAAGTTTATGCCGAGCTTCTTCTTTACCCGATTGAATCAATATGAAATTTGTATATTCACGAATTAAAGGCGCAGTAAGATATTCAATATTGGCATTAAATAGTTCTCGTTTCGTCTTTTTCGCCATCAAAATAGCTTCATCTTCACAAAAATCAGCCTCTCGCATTAAATTTTGAGCTATTTTCATTTCATCAAAAGGTTCGAAACAAAAATCACTAGTACGGACCATAATATCCCGATTATGTTCCTCAATGAGTTTTTCCATACCGTCAATTTGGTCGAATAATTGCTTCGCTAATTTTGTTAAAGAATAAAAACTTAATTCCTTGGTAATCAAGTTTGATTCCATCAATTTCTTCAAATGGTTAGCTAAAAGTGAAGAATTATTGGGACTATAACCTAAATCTTTTAATAAGGTCTTAAAAGCAACGGGTCTATCATGTTGGTGTAGAATTTTAATGATTTCCATGCGTGTTTCATTTGTAAATGCATTTAAGCTAGTAAAAAGGTCGGTTTTCATTATTTTTGCTCTATTTTCTAGTGTTTTAATCATCTGTTTTTCTGGCGGATGGTTATTTTATAATGGATTTTTAGAGATTATGTCGGTTTCGACGAAATTCCTCTTAATTTAACAATAGAAACAATTGAAAAGTCTATCTAAAAAGGTTTTCCTCTCATATGTTTTCATTTCTATTTTGCTAGATGCAATCAAATCGCAACAAATATAATCAAGATTAAAGTTAGATATATTAGATTCTATGGGAGAGGTTTGCAATTAAAAACGATATCGAGAAGATTGAACGAGCTTTATCATATTTATCTGCTACAGAGGAAAAACTTAGAAATGTGTTCAGCGAGATTTCTACCATTTTGCACGAGACTAAGATCAATTTGGATAATCTTGAATCAAAAAAGAATGAGCTACAAACTGAGAAAAATCAGCTTGTAGAAGAAATAAACCGTTTAAAAAAGGAAAAGCAAGAGATTGAGAATGCAAAAAAAACGTTGGAACTTGAAAAAACTGAATTAAAATCCGAAGCACGAATTTTGAAGATTGAATCCAAAGAGAAAGAAGAAAAGATCGGTGAACTTACATCAAAACAAAGGAATCTTCTCAATGAGTATGAAATTCTAAAAGAGGAACTTAAAACATTCCAAGAAATCGCCACGGCGGCGCAGAGGAAAGAATTTGATTTGAACGAGATCAAGAATTTACTGAAAATTTATGGAGTTCTGATAAGCGAAATATATAATGCTACTGCTCATTACCGGATTTTGGATTTATTGCACGGAGATAAAGCCGAATTGAGCAAAGATGAAATTAAAGGAGCTACTGGTATCTCAGGAGCGATGGTTTTACATGCAATTTTCGATCTGCGTAAAGCAAATCTTATCTCCTATGATGAAGAAATCGGTCAAGCTAAATTAATTCGCAGAATTTTTACCAAGGAAAAAAAGGAATAAATGAATTATTCTGAGGATTCATCATCAGGTTTGTATTCTGGCAAGTTGGGAAAGACAATTTTAGCAATTTCGTATCCTTCCTTCGAGAGTTTTTTACTGCCTGCTCCCCGTAATAAAGCTTCTCCAGCCTCATTATTCACTTCCATGACTATAATCTGAGGACACTGAGTTAGAATGGACTGATATTTTTGACCTTTCGTATTTTCTGGAACAATTAAAACTGCTTCATCAACTTGATTTTGCATTAGTGCGTTTTGAAGTCGTTGAGCAGCATAAAATGCGGCAACTCCCCCCGATCGATCGAAATCTTTTACGGCAGGAACTTCAAGGGCTATTCTCCGGTTGTTATAAGTCACTAATCCTGCTAAAGTTATTTTACGACGACCCAACGGGAATTGGAATTCAAGATCTACCTTATACTCGTATTTGTTTTTATCCCCCAAGATTTTGATGCATTTGAGTGCAGCTGCTGCGATCGCTGCTTGATTGATATCAATGATAAATTCTTCCTCTTGCATCATTTTTTCGATGGCTGCTGCAAGGGATTCTTGAGTCGGTTTAGTTTTTGCTTCCGCAGCTAGTTTTTTGATTTCTTCATCGATTTCGCTCTTTACCAATTCAGGTTTAGCAACGGGAACGATGGATTCATCTTTCATTAGTTCATCTAGTGTCATCTCTCCCGAAATGATTTTATCCACAAAAATACGGATGAGTTTAATTATGGATCTTTGATTCCCATCAGTCTTATGGTAAATTGAATTTAATAGCTGATCATTTAGTGGAAATAGCGGATATGAAGGAGGATTTAAGTTGTTTTGGGTCCAGAAATGTAACATCGATTTCGCAAAGTAGAGTTTAAGGTCATCGTGTGTCCAGTTTTGTAGTTCATGCTCTGGTTCCATACGTGATCGTAGCGGCATATCTGCAATCTCTAATATTCTTGGCCAGATTTCCTTCAACACGGCAATAATGATTACGAGATTTTTTACTTCATTATATAATCGCTTAATTACTTCTAGAAATTTTCGTTCCGCATCGGGTCCATGCATCCGGTAAGGGGATTCCAACTCATCAAAATATAGGACAATAGTTTTATCTGTATGTTCTGTGAGGAGCTTAATCATGGCGAGGCAAATATCATCTTCTTCAATAACCGAATTGATTCCTAACGTATCCAGTTCGGTTTCGTCTAAATCCTCTCCCAAAAGCCATCTCTCTGCAAGCACTTTTCGATTTTTATCCATTTCATAAATCACAAGGGCTTTGACACAGTCTGCAAATACACCAGGATAATTACGAATACCAGCTTGAATGACTTCCTCAATATCTGCTGAACCAAATAAACCTAAATGTTTCTTTTTCTTACCACCCCATTTCATTACTAATTTTTCAGAAACAATTTTGAGGATATCTGCACCCATTTCGTCAATGATACAGGAGTATACATGAAGAAGAATGCGAATAGATGCAGGAGGGCTTGGAACATAGACGATTGTCCACCCACCCGGACCCTCAAACACTAATTCTTCAGCAGTTTCATCAGTTTGCATTATTTTGCGTTCTCTATCTTTGTACGCCCAGTATGCGTGTGTTTTTCCTGTTCCTGCGGCACCTAATATAGGAATTAAACGAGTGGATTGATCTAATTGTGTTTGCTGAACTGCTCGGAAAACGTTTCTATCTATTGTTTGCCGGCTTCGGGGGATATCAATTACATCTTCAATATCTCCCCTACTGACAAACCTATCAAAGGGGGTGGTACCTTCTCTTAAAACTTCGAGGTAGAGTTCTTTCTCCTCTTCAGAGATGTTCTCGTATGACATAATAATCAGTTTCTATTTCAATATTTACAATCTTTACAAAAAATTAATAGAGATTTTTGTCCTATAAATCTACCTTAAATATTGATTCTTCCTTAAAATAATTGCATAGTATTAGAATAACTTCTGGATAATATAGATCAATTTTACATGAATTCTTCTTTAATCAACTGATATTTTCCGACCTTTATGTCTGCCTTTAACTTTTTCTAGTTTGACTTCCAATATACCATTGCGGTACCGTGCACGAGCATGATCTGGATTAATTGTCGAAGGTAATTCAACTGTAGTATTGTATTTTCTCACATTCTCCTCATCACAAGCTATAATCGTGAGTGAGGAATCAGAGGCTTTTAGTTCTATATTTTCCTTTGCACATCCCGGGATTTCTGCAACAACGATTATTTCTTCTTCTTCATCCACGATGTCTACTAAAGGTTCGCGTTCCTCTTTAACGACTGTCTCTCCATGTCTTTTTGGTTCTACATTTCCGAAACGTTCGAATTTTGGAATACCATCTTTTCCAGGAGTCATATTCACTCCAAATACAACTGGTCGAATCCCAAATTTATCCATATTTTCCTTTAACATTTTTTGGAATTCCTCTTCAGTCATATTCTCCATATTGGGATAGAACTGTCGCATCAAATCCATCATTATCTTGGAGAAATCTGTTCCCATTCGTTTAGTTAGAGTATCCATCATCCTTTGAAAGTAATCCATGCTATCCTCGACTTCTTCCTTATCCTCGATTTCTTCCTCGTCCTCGATTTCTTCCTTATCCTCGATTTCTTCCTCGTCCTCGATTTCTTCCTCGTCTTTGGTAGGTTTTGGAGTTTTTCGGTTTTTCTTCCTATTCCATTTCTTTTTATCGATTTTTCCATTCATACGTATTCTCTGATATAATAAATTATACTGGAATTTAAAATGTTAGTGCTTAGAAAAAACAGATTTTATGAGCCTTTTCGAATCAAATAAAAATCAATACCATAGGTTTCTGCTGTTATTTTATCGTATACTGCACTGTCTCCAAAATAAACGATTTCTTTCTTGGGTATATTTGGAAACTGATCATGGATGTTTTTCAAGCCTTCAATATTCGGCTTAATTTTTGTTACTTTATCTCTGCCCAGATAATACGAGATATATTGATCAATTCCATATCGTTTTGTCCCTTCTTTGAGAGTTTCAGTATAATTGTTTGACAAAATTGCAATAAAACGCGAAGATTTCGAAGGATTAATAATATGAATATATATGTTTTTTAATAAAGAAAATCCAACATTTTGAATAGTAGAATAATGTCGTAATGCGTTCAATTCATCTTGTATGAGAAATTTATCTATGGAAAGATAATCTGTGGAAGATATTTGAGTTTTCAAAAACTCTAGTTGCTCGAGTATTGGAGTAAAATTGATATCCTTCCCAAATCTTTCTTTCACCATCTGGGTTAAATGGGATTTGGTTTGATCCCATTTTATATTTAGGTTTACAAGAGTTTCATCGAAATCAAATATAAACAGTCGTTTTTTTTTTAGATCTTGTTGTATAGTTTCAAATTTGACCATAGTTATTCAATAAATTCAATTCTAATATTAAATGTGTGAATCCCAGCAATAGCATTTGAGGGAGCGGTAGTAAATCGATAAAACATACCCGATTCAACTCCTTTTTGTGCAAGTTCATCCTCCAAGTGAGGGGATTTTGGATTTCCGGGTAGATAGATGTAAGCTCTGGTTAAAGGATTGCTAATGGACCATTTTTCGGGATCCATTGCATATTTTTGGGACCTAATCAGTTCAAAGAGCATTTTGAATGTAGCATCTTTTGGAAAGATCAAGCTGAGATTTTCTTCCCCCTCAATTTTCCCGCATGCAACGCAGTCTTCACGTCGAGAAAGGGGTATTGCATCAAATTGACCGAATACGCCATTATAATTGACATAAGGAGGATCCATGCTATCCCCAATATCTATTCCTTTCATCCGGAAGATAATTTTCAAAGCTTCTTGAGATTCTATGGAAGCAATTACCGAACTTACCGTTTGGACTGCAGGCATTTTGTTTTGGATGATATTTTCCATATCTTCAGACGAAAAGTCGGGTCCGAAGGTCAGTTCTATATTTTTTTTTCTTTCCCCCATCTCCTCTTCTGTTAGCAGACCCAATTCTTCGGGACTAATACTTTCCTCGAAAACTCGTTTTCGCAATTCATCTAACTCTTTTTGGGCAATTTGAGTTAATAATTGAACATCCTGAGTATTCGAAAAATCGACATCTCTATTCATTTGATTATAAAAAAGGACTTCAGCACGGAGAGCGCATTGCGTTCTATCTCGAGGTATCCCTTTAAGCGTACAGGCTGCTGCCATTTTCCCCATGGGAGGAGGAATAGGTACCGCGCATCGATAGCATGGCGTAAAATTGTGGACTTGAGTTTTTACTTGTTCGGTTACTTGTTCTCGGAGTTTAGCAACAACCGGTTCGATAAACACCTTTGTTAACCGCTCAATTTTTTCCTCTAATTCTTCGATTTGTTTTTTTGCTGCGAAATATCCCGGATATTGACTTTCATCCAATTCCCACAATTTCGATTCCATTAATTTCTCGATCATTCCAGATTCATTTCCATATTCAATCAATTTTCCCGAGTTATCTTTGGTTCCCTCGGGAATAATTACTTGAACATGTCCCTCCATTCCTAAGGTACCACCATCAATCATTGGTTTTTTTAGGTCTAGACAGATTCTGTTCAGATCAATTCGTGCTTTAAAATTATCAAGGGCAGCAATAATAATATCGCAAGATTTGTACAAATCCATAGGTAGTTCCTGGATGGGTTTGAAATAATACTCAACTTCCATGAATGGATTCATTTTCTTAATACGTTCTGCCGCAACTTCTGCTTTCGGTCTACCTTCATCGCCTTTGTAGAATAACATTTGACGGGATAGATTAGAAATCTCGATGGTATCTATGTCACATAAAATAAGTTTACCAATACCACATAAAGCAAGATCTTTGGCAATTTCGCAACCTAATGCCCCTACTCCTGCGATAAGTGCTGTACTATTTTTAAATGCGAGTTGATCCCATCCTTTTATTAATTTCTGTCGTTTCGTTATTTCTTTCTCTTCTAAGGTTAAATCTTTACCCATACAAACCATCTAATCTGAGTGTATTATAATTTATGTGAAAAAAGAAGATAAATTTATTCTGAATGGGAGATTTTGATATTGTTTTTATGCAACCACATGTCAATTGCGATGGTTTGGATCAGACCATCGATCATGAACCCACTTTTTGAGCTGATGAAAAAATGTTTTGTAATATTTAATTGCTTTTTTAATTCTTCAATTTGACTCTCGATCGTTGGATACGCATTGGGATTTATTTTATCATATTTTGATCCAACCAAATATAATGGGAGGTGTTGTTCCGCATTATCTTTCCAGATTTGAAGCCATTCTTTCAAATATTTCGTAGTGCTATACCGTGTCAGATCAAATAGGAGTAATCCACCATTTGCACCCTTTATAAATCGAGGTAGCATAAATCGAAACCGATCCTCCCCCCCAAAATCCCAAATTGCCAGAGAAATGGAAAGTAGGCTCTCCTCGGATGTTCGGGGATCTAGTATTTGCATTTGAAAAAGATGAAAATCAATTCCAATGGTCATCTTGGTTGCAGGATTAAATACACCTGTAAGAATCCGATTTATGAGTGTCGTTTTTCCCACACCACCCTCGCCCATCACACATAACTTCAGCATATTGGGATCGGTCTTTATCATAGTTTAACACGTGTAAAAAAGAGATTATCTCCTATGTGGTTTTGTGTGTGTATGATCTAATCAATCCATGAACCGTTTTCATATTCTTTCCAGATAATTTCAAACCAATTACTATCCCGAGGGATTTTTCGTACATTCTCAAGATGGGAACTAAATTCAGAGCCATTCCAGATTGTCTTGACCACATATTGATTTAACCGAGGGGTGTTTTCCAAAAACTTGCCAGATTTTTCTACTAAATAACATCCTCTACTGCCTCCATTTTCAGATAAATACAAATTGATGGATTCTAAATATGCTACGTGTGTCAAAAACGCATCATAAACTCGTAAAGCATGTAGTATATCTCCAATAGATGTAGATGTCAGTGAGATTTCGTTAAAATACATAACAATCTTTTTCATAAGAAGATCTAACTCAGAATGTAATCCTTCAGCCGCTCGTTTTATGGAACCATATTTTGCCATACGTGATTTAATCGCTCTTAGCAGTTGAACGGGATTTTCACTGATAGTTGTCTTTTTTATTAAAATTTGAGATATTTTTCCGGTGTAGTCTGATAAAATCTTGAGAATTTTTGAAGAATCAATAGATGGAATTACGCTTTTACGAATTTTATAATTATTATGTACAATTTTTAAACTTGCCCTTAATCCCCCCACTTGACCCGAATTCAATGCTGCACCTCCCGGACGATGCACCCCATGACTACCGTTTGCTTCTCCTATAACAAACACTCCGGATTTGGATGATTCCCACCATATATTTCCAGATATTCCCCCATTACAATGTTGAATGCATAGGGAAATTACTAAAGGTTCCTTCTCCAGATCAATATCATGGGAGAGGTACAGTTGATAAGCTTTTGGATTAATTTTTTTCAATCGTTTAATAGGAGAATTATATTCCTCACTACCATCAATCCCTGAATTTTTTAAATAGTTTGCGTGCTTAATATCAATCAATTTAAAAATTTCAGTTATAGATAGGTTCTGGGGGTTTCGAGTATAATCTAAAAACACTTTCCGCCTTTTTTCAGTTGTTTCCTTAAATACTAATAAATCAATCAAGGAAGAACCATAATTTTTTATTCGCTCTACGTTGAAAGGCCATTGGTATCCTTTTAAGAAGATTGCATCTAAGAGCTTACTTTTCGATGGAAAATGGTTGTTGAGAAATTCTGAAGCCGAATCAATACTTTCATTAGATCCCGCTGAGAGATAAGTGGGAATAGCTTGTTGGTATGTCCCACTGACATTCCATCGAAAATCGGTTGAAGCCAATCCAAATTGGGATTCGGTCAAGTTTTGAGTTTCGCAGCCATAATCGATAAGTAAACCTAAACTTCCCCATTGACTTTCTGGATATACCGAATTTTCGTAAATACAACTACTTCCACCCGTAGCTGCAATAATATTGTCAACTAAAAACACAACAATATTCTGTGTTAGAGTATCCAGTTGATCAGGTTGAATCACTTGGGATAGATTTTCAATTTTCAATCCAATTACAAGTTTTCGCGAATCAATATCAAGAATTTTGAAACAATATATATGATCCAAAATTTTTACTTCTAATTCCTTCACCCGTTTTAAGAGTGCTTGTGCCATGACTTTGGATGTGAGAGGTCCAACCGAGCTAGCTCTTTGGAGAGGATCATTATCCGTTTTATAACCGATATATTCACCATACTTGTTAGTTGGAAAAGGTACTCCTAATGAGACTAGATGCATGAATTCTCGCACAGAATTAGCTGACTCGATTAAGGCGATATCTCCATGCATGGATCCACCTTTGCAGTAAGTGTTAGCCATCTGATATACATCATCTGGCATGTCCCCCCCGAGTGATAGTTTGTAATATGTTTGTTTATCCGATCCCGCATTAAAAGAGGTTCCCCCTCCTAATTGGTCTGTAACAAGAAGAATCTGGTTTGCATTCCCACCTGCTTCTATGAAATGAATTACTGAATTCAGTCCCGCTGCACCTGAACCAATAACCAAAGTATTTACATCATAAAACTCATAATTGTCCAATTTCATCCCGATTACCTACAATCGTTTAAGATGGAAACCACCATCAATATTGAAAATTTGACCTGTACTATAGGGAAAATAATCCTGAGCAATTGCACAAACACATTTAGCGACATCCTCTGGAGTGCCCCATCTTGATAATGGAGTTAATCCTTTTGAAAACAGTGCATCATATTTTTCTTTAACCACTTTCGTCATATCAGTTTCTATGATCCCGGGACGCACTTCTAATACAGGGATTTTGTATTCTGAAAGGCGATCCGCATAAAGTCTGGTCATCATTTCGATTCCTGCTTTAGAAAGGCAGTAATCTCCCCTATTAATAGAAGAAGTATAGGCCGATATAGAACCGATATTGATGATTTTCGGTTTATAATCTGGCAGGTTGTTTTTAAGCAATTCAATCATGAAATTTGCAATTGCTTGAGTAAGAAAATAGGGTCCCTTTAGATTAGTGTTCATAACATAATCAAAACTATCTTCCGTAGCTTCTAACAAATCTTTACGTTCTTTGGGAGCAACACCTGCATTATTTACTAAAAGATCTATCCGTCCTAGTTTTTTTATAAATTGGACTAACTTCAATCTCCCCTCTGCAATCGAGACATCCGCTTGTACGTAATGAATATCTGATTTTCTATCAGAAAATCCTTTCAATACGGAATCAGAAAGTTGCGAATGGGTTACTCCATTTAGTATAACGATATATCCGAGAGAATGAATATTTTG